>JAEEGG010001195.1_pt1 | contig 71209 bp, 59 predicted proteins | sample 9134161 | NCBI WGS metagenome assembly JAEEGG01 (sample SAMN16246543, study PRJNA631951) | gut metagenome | biome: gut microbiome; feature: rumen; material: CR-attached | host: Bos | place: Iran: Karaj | collected 2018-10
ATGGCTACGATCCGACTGTGCTCTTAGTTTTGGCCCTGATAATGACGGCTTGTAAGAGCGCACACTACTGCAATTGCGGATAAGCAAGAGAAGGAAAGAAACAAGTAAGTGAATTAACCCATATTATTAACCAAAATTAAAACAAAAACGATTATGACAAGAGTTGCTATCAATGGTTTCGGTCGTATCGGCCGTCTGGCTTTCCGTCAGATGTTTGAGGCAGAAGGTTATGAAGTTGTAGCTATCAACGACCTCACCAGCCCCAAGATGCTCGCTCACCTGCTGAAGTACGACACCGCTCAGGGTGGTTTCGCCGGCAAGTTCGGTGAGGGCAAGCACACCGTAGAGTACACAGAGGACAGCATCATCGTAGACGGCAAGGAGATTAAGATCTCTGCTGAGAAGGACGCTGTGAACTGCCCCTGGAAGGCAAACAACGTAGACGTTGTTCTGGAGTGCACAGGTTTCTACACATCTAAGGAGAAGGCTTCTGCTCACATCGCAGCAGGTGCTCGCAAGGTTGTTATCTCTGCTCCTGCAGGCAACGATCTCCCCACTATCGTGTTCAACGTTAACCACAAGACTCTGACCAAGGAGGACAACGTGATTTCAGCTGCCAGCTGCACCACCAACTGTCTCGCTCCTATGGCTGCTGCCCTGAACAACTACGCTCCCATTGCCAGCGGTATCATGAGCACCATCCACGCTTACACAGGCGACCAGATGATTCTCGACGGTCCTCAGCGCAAGGGTGACCTCCGCCGTTCTCGTGCAGGTGCTTGCAACATCGTTCCCAACAGCACAGGTGCTGCCAAGGCTATCGGTCTGGTAATTCCCGAGCTGAACGGCAAGCTGATCGGCAGCGCACAGCGCGTTCCGACTCCCACCGGTTCTACCACTATCCTGGTTGCCGTTGTTAAGGGTAAGGACATCACCAAGGAAGGTATCAACGCTGCCATGAAGGCTGCTCAGACTGAGAGCTTCGGCTACACAGAGGACGAGATCGTTAGTAGCGATATCATCGGCATGAAGTTCGGTTCTCTCTTCGACGCTACCCAGACAATGGTTAGCAAGATCGACGACGACACCTATCAGGTGCAGGTTGTTAGCTGGTACGACAATGAGAACAGCTACACCAGCCAGATGGTTCGCACAATTAAGTACTTCTCAGAGAACTGCTAATTGTTTGACTTGATCACAATCCTGGGGCCTACAGCCTCGGGAAAGACCACATTCGCCGCCCACCTGGCTCATCGCTTGGGGGGCGGCGAAATCATTTCCGCCGACTCGAGGATGGTGTATCGCGGTATGACCATCGGCACAGGCAAGGATTTGGACGACTATGTGCTGCACGGGGAGGACGGAAAGGAGGTGCACGTGCCGTATCACCTTATAGATATATGTGAGCCGGGATACAGGTTCAATGTGTACGAATTCCAGTGCGCCTTCCAGAATGCATATATGGACATCAAGACGCGCGGTGCGATTCCCATACTCTGCGGAGGCACGGGGCTATATATAGAGAGCGTGCTCAAGAGCTACGAACTGGGCAGCGTGCGCTTTCCCGAGAGGCGGTCGCTGACGATAGGTCTGCGCATCGACAGGGAGCTGCGCAGGCAGAAGATAACGGAGCGACTTCACGCCAGGCTGCAGGAGGGCATGGTGGAGGAGGTGAGGGAACTTCTCAGGAAGGTGCCTGCAGAGAGGCTGATACGATACGGACTGGAATACAAATACGTGACGGAGTATTGCATCGGAGAGCGCTCCTACGAGGAGATGGTGGCGCGTCTGGAGATAGCAATACACCAGTTTGCCAAGCGGCAGATGACGTGGTTCAGGGGAATGGAGGAGAGGCGTGGAGTGCCCATCCACTGGATAGATGCCACTCTCCCCACGGAGGATAAGATAAAAGAGGTGATGTCCCTTTGGGAGGCTTAACCCAGGCGGTTGATTTTTTCCAGGGCTTCCATATCGATGAGCTTGATTTTCTTGCCGTCGATAGCCACGATTTTCTCTTTTGCGAAGGTGGACAGCGTGCGGATGGCGTTTGCCGTCGTCATGTTGGAGAGATTGGCGAGGTCCTCTCTCGAGAGATAGAGCGAGAGGGTGCATCCGTCCTCTTCAAGGCCGTAGTTGTCGCGCAGGAAGATGAGGCTCTCTGCCAGGCGGCCGTTCATGTGCTTCTGTGTGAGGTTGACGGTGCGTTCGTCGCTCTGTCCGAGCGCTATTGCCAGACGGCGCACGAAGAAGAGGCCGACCTTGGGATTTTCGTCCATGTATTTCTTGATGAGCCGCAGGGGCATGGTTGCCACGAGGGAGTTCTCGAAGGCTGCAGCGGCGGTGATGAACGGTTCGCCCGCCAGAGCGGCGCGGTAGCCGAAATACTCCACGGCATTTGCCACGCGCATGATCTGGTTTCTGCCGCTGGCTCCCTCCTTGAATATTTTCACTTTTCCCTGCAAAAGACAGTACAGGGTGTCGGGCATTTCACCCTCGCCGTAGAAGAGTTCGTTCTTCTTGTATGAGTGTATTTGAATGTGCTCTTTCAGCTCTTCCTGTTGAGAAGCAGATAAAGTGTCGAAAAGTTCGGCCATTTGTTCCAAAATTTTCTCCAATTCTATCTTTCTTTTGCTCATTTCGCTTGGCTAAAATATGTTTTATGACACAAAAGTACTAAATTGTTGCAGACTATCCAAATTTCTTTACGAGAAAAAGTGTAAATTTGAGGGCGAAACCTTAAAATATTTAATCTATATAACCTTAACTTATGAGTTATTTGCGTTTTGACAAGACTCTGATGACGAATCTTGAAGAGTCCCTTCCAAAGGAGATTCTGAGAAGTAATCGCAGTGGAGCCTATTCATGTTCGACTATCGTCGATTGCAACACCCGCAAGTATCATGGTCTGTTAGTGGTGCCTGTTCCGGAGCTTGACGATGAGAATCACGTCCTGCTCTCCTCGCTGGATGCCACAGTGATACAGCATGGAGCGGAATTTAATCTGGGTCTGCACAAATATAGTGGAGACAACTTTGCTCCTCGCGGACACAAGTACATCAGGGAATTCGACTCCCTGCAGGTGCCTACGACCATCTACAGGGTGGGTGGCGTGTTGTTGAAGAGGGAACAGATGTTCCAGCACTTCGAGAACCGTATAATCATACGTTATACGTTGCTGGACGGTCACTCCGAGACCACGCTGCGTCTGCAGCCCTTCCTGGCATTCCGCTCGGTGAGGGAGTACACTCACGAGAACTATGCCGCCAACAGGGAGTACAACATCTGTGAGAACGGTATCTCGTGCAAGCTCTATGCAGGATATCCCAATCTGTACATGCAAATCAACAAGGAGAACGAGTTCGTTTACCGCCCCGACTGGTACAGAGGAGTGGAATACCCCAAGGAGCAGGAGCGCGGATATGCATCCAATGAGGATCTGTATGTGCCCGGCTACTTCGAGTTCAAAATCAAGAAGGGAGAGAGCGTGGTGTTCTCCGCAGGTCTGAGCGAGATTGAGACCGCAAAGCTGGCCGAGCTGGCCGACTTTGAGGTGAAGATACGCACACCGCGCGACAACTTCTACAACACGCTTGTCAACAGTGCACATCAGTTCATCGTGCACCGCACCACGGAGGACTACGTGCTGGCAGGATATCCCTGGTTCAAGTGCAGGGCACGCGACATGTTCGTGTCTCTGCCCGGTCTGACGCTCACCAATCATGAGACGGACAAGTACGAGGCTGTGATGAAGACGGCGCAGAAGGGTATCAAGGCCTTCATGAAGGGCAAACCCCTCGCTGTGAACATCCAGGAGATGGAGATGCCCGACGCCCTGTTGTGGGCTGCGTGGTGTATCCAGCAGTACGGTCTGATGGTGAGCATGGACAAGTGCATCAAGAGCTACGGAAAGCTGCTGCGCGATATGGTACAGTGGATACTGGCCGGCAAGCATCCCCATATTGAGGTCAAGGAAAACGGTCTGCTGTATGTTGAAGGAAAACAGAAGGCAAGGACCTGGATGAACTCCACGGCCAACGGACGCCCCATCGTGCCGCGTACGGGCTACGTGGTGGAAATCAATGCCTTGTGGTACAATGCACTGATGTTTGCCGTGGATGTCTGCAAGAAGATGAACGAAGAGGAGTGCGTGAAGGAATTCCAGGAGGCTGCCGACAAGGTGAAGGAAAGCTTCGTTGAGGTGTTCTGGAACGAGCACGGCTATCTGTGCGACTACGCCGTGGATGGCTATCGTGACTATCTGGTGCGCCCCAATATGATATTCGCTGCTGCTCTGGAGTATTCTCCTCTGGACAAGAAGCAGAGAAAGAGTGTGCTGGACTTCTGTACGAGAGAGCTGCTCACCCCGAAGGGCCTGCGCTCCCTGTCGCCTAAGTCGAGCGGATACAATCCTATGTACGTGGGTCCGCAGGTGCAGCGCGACTACGCATATCATCAGGGCACAGCGTGGCCTTGGCTGGCAGGATTCTATATGGAGGCCTGTCTGAAGATTCACGGAATGAGCAAGGCGAGCTATGTGGACCGTCTGCTGGTGGGCTATGAGGAGGAACTCTTCTACCACTGCATCGGCACCATCCCCGAACTGTTCGACGGTAACCCCCCGTTCCACGGAAGAGGAGCCATCTCGTTTGCTATGAACGTAGCCGAGATAATGAGAGTTGTAAAACTATTGGATCAGTATAACGAATATTAAAATAGGGAGGAACGCAAGAATGAAAGTACTAATGTTCGGTTGGGAGTTCCCTCCTAAAATCTACGGAGGACTCGCTGTTGCCAGTTACGGTATAACAAAGGGCTTGAGCCTTCAGGGCGATGTGCAGACGACATTCTGTCTTCCCAAACCTTCGGGCGAAGAGGAAAAGTTCCTGAACATCATCAATATGAGTCAGGTGCCCGTGGTGTGGCGCGACAAGAACTATGACGACATAAAGGATCGCTTTGTGGGTCATACCGCTGTCGACTACTACCGCTTCCGCGACCATCTGTATGCAGATTTCAACTATCTGCAGGGATTGGACGACATGGGATGTATCCAGTTTGCAGGAGGATATCCCGGTAACCTCCACGAGGAGATCAACAACTTCAGCATCATTGCCGGAGTGTTGGCCCGCAGTGAGGATTTCGACCTGATACACGCTCACGACTGGTTGACATATCCCGCAGGTGTGCATGCCAAGATGGTAAGCGGTAAACCTTTGTGTATTCACGTGCACGCGACGGATTTCGACCGCAGTCGCGGAAAGGTGAATCCCACCGTTTACGGTATAGAGAAGAACGGTATGGACCATGCCGACTGTATCATGTGTGTGAGTGAGCTGACCAGGCAGACCGTAATAAATCAGTATCATCAGGATCCGAAGAAATGTGTGGCAATGCACAACGCCGTTTATCCTCTCTCAGAGGAGTATCAGGCCATCGTGCCCAACAAGACTCCTGACGAGAAGGTGGTGACGTTCCTCGGACGTATCACGATGCAGAAGGGACCTGAATACTTCGTGGAAGCAGCGGCAAAGGTGCTGCAGCGCACACATAACATCCGTTTCTGCATGGCAGGTAGCGGTGATATGATGAACGCCATGATAAGAATGGCAGCGGAAAGAGGTATTGCCGACCGCTTCCATTTCCCCGGATTCCAGAGAGGAAAGCAGGTGTACGAAGCATACAAGAATTCGGACGTATTCGTAATGCCTTCTGTATCAGAGCCTTTCGGCATTGCACCTTTGGAGGCAATGCAGTGCGGCTGCCCGTGTATCATTTCGAAGCAGTCGGGTTGCGGTGAGATCCTGAGCAACGTTATCAAGGTGGACTACTGGGATATCGACGCAATGGCTGACGCTATCTACAGCATCTGCACCAATGAAAGTCTGTATCAGTATCTCGCAGAAGAGGGACTGAAGGAAGTGGATCAGATCACCTGGCAGAAGGTCGGTTTGAGAATACGTGAATGTTACAATCAGCTAATCGGCCGTGGCTGGTTTGACAATTGGGAGTATCTTGAGGCCGTGAAAAACATTTAATAAACCAGATTAAATTTTAAAAAGCAATGAAACAGATTTGTTTGTATTTCGAGATACATCAGCCCATACACCTGAAGAGATATCGTTTCTTCGATATAGGTAAGGACCACTACTACTACGATGATTACGAGAATGAGCGTGCCATTCAGGAAACGGCTCGCAACAGTTATATCCCCGCTCTCACCACGATGCTGGAAATGGCAAAGTCGGGAGAAGGTTTCAAGGTGGCATTCTCTCTTTCCGGTACTGCCATCGAGATGCTGGAGCAGTATGCTCCCGAGGTGATTGACCTGCTGCAGCAGTTGGCAGAGACAAAGTGCGTTGAGTTCCTGGCAGAGCCCTACAGCCACGGTCTGGCCTCTATCGGCAACGAGGAGAGCTTCCGTGAGGAAGTGAAGCGTCAGGCAAAGAAGATGAAGGACCTGTTCGGACAGACTCCGAAGGTGGTGCGCAACTCATCTCTCATCTATTCTGACGAAATCGGTGCCGTTTGTGCCGATATGGGTTTCAAGGGTATGATGGCAGAAGGTGCAAAGCACATCCTCGGATGGAAGAGCTCTCACTTCGTGTACAGCTGCGCTCAGGACAATCGTCTGGGTCTGCTGCTTCGCGACTACAACCTTTCGGACGATATCTCCCTGCGCTTTGGTTCTCAGCCCATTACGGCAGATACGTATTGCGACTGGATCAACGGACTGCCCGAGGGTGAGGATGTCATCAACATCTTCATGGAACTCGTTGCACTCGGTGTCTTCCAGCCTCTGAGCACTGGTATCCTGGAGTTCTTCAAGGCATTACCCGCTTGCGCAAGAGCACGTGGCATACAGTTCGCCACTCCAAGCGAAATCCTCGCCAAGAACAAGCCCGTAGCTCCTATGGAGATAGTATATCCCGTGAGCTGGAACGACGAGGAGCGTGATACAAGTTGCTGGCTCGGCAATACGATGCAGAGAGAAGCTTTTGCAAAGCTCTACGACGAAAAGATTGTAGGTCGTATTCTGGCATGTAAGGACCGTCGTATCAAAGCCGACTGGGACCGCTTGCAGGCATCCAACAACTTCCGTTTCATGACCACGAAGCCTGCTTCTGCCGGTTTGTATCGCGGCATCTACGAGAATGCATTTGATGCCTTCACAAACTATATGAACATTCTGGGCGACTTCCTGAAGAGAGTAAGGGATCTGTTCTCTGATCAGGTGGAGAATGACGAATTGAACGCTCTCTATACTCAGATTGCCAACCTCGGTGAGGAACTCAGCGTGAAGGAGAACGAAATCAGCCGTCTGAAGGCCCGTCTCGATAAGTATGAGGCAAAGGAGAAGGCTGCTGAAGTACCCGCTGAGGAGAAGCCTGCAGAAAAGAAACCTGCAGCCAAGAAGCCCGCAGCAAAGAAAGAAGCTAAGGCCGCTCCTAAGAAAAAGTAAGTGTCAGAACGTTCCGTGTGGATTCGTCCACACGGAAACGGTCGTCAATCTCGTGGTCCACAACCCAGACGATTTGTCCTTCTGGAGTGTGGGCCACAATTGTTTTCTCACGTTCCAGAAGATTCACCCCTCGTTCGGCAAGATAGTCGTTCACGAGTTTCGTACCCTTCTTCATTCCGAACGGACGGAAACGGTCACCGGGTCTCACTCTGCGATAGAGCAGCGGTCCGTTAATCTTGTCTGCATCTATGCGGAAGGGTTCTTTCCTCACAATGTGTTTCTGCTCGTATGTGATGATTCCTTTGGATTTTACGAGACGATGTGTGTCGGAAATCCAGATACGTGTTTCTGAACCCTTGTATGCTGCAATTTCCTTTATCTGATTGCGTTTAAAACCGAGGGGAGAGAGCAGATGGTATGTCGCAGCAGTTTCGCTGGCAAGAAGTTCTTCGTTTGCGTTTTCTGCCAACTGACAGATGTGTTCCTTCACCTTCGGGTTAAGACGCTCCATTTGCGGGATGAGGTCCAGACGAATTTTGTTGCGCAGGGCTTCCCGTTCAAGATTTGTGGAGTCGGTGACGTAGTCCTGATGACAATCCTCGAGATACTGGAGGATTTGCTCCTTTGTGTATGAAAGCAAAGGACGCTTTACAAGAATGGACTTGGGGGCGTCCTCAGAGCGCGATGTGAGATGGAGAACTGACTCCGGGGAGATGCCCGTCAATCCTTTTATGCCCGTCCCTCTGATGATGTTCATCAGAACGGTTTCCGCCTGGTCGTCTCTGTGGTGTGCCACATAGATGGTGTCTGTTTCTTCTGCGAACCAGTTGTATCTGAGTTCCCGGGCGGCCATCTCGATGGAAATATGATATGTGTCAGCGTACTCTCTGGTGTCGAAATCCTTTACTTTGATTTCCACATTGAGACGTTCACACATGGCACGGCAGAACTGCTCGTCGCGATTGGATTCCTCGTCGCGCAGATGAAAATTGCAATGAAGAGCAGTCACCTGTTCGCCTTGCTCTAACAGTTTGAGCAGAAGGCAAACGCTGTCTGCACCTCCGGAAAGAGCAACGTGTTTCATGATGGCATGTCTGTTAGACGTTTAATAGGGATTTAGCATTTTCGATAGCAGCCTTGGTGACTTTCGATCCGGACAGCATGTGTGCCAGTTCCTGAATACGCTCCTCTGTAGAGAGAACGGATATATGGGAGCGCGTGGCATCCTCTGTGTCTTGCTTCCACATTTTGAGATGCTGCTGTCCGCAGGCTGCGATTTGGGGTAGGTGGGTGATGGAAATCACCTGTCGTCCTTCCTTGCCCATTTCCTGCATGATACGTCCCATCTGTTGCGCCATCTGGCCGCTGGTGCCGGTATCTATTTCATCGAATATGATAGTGGGCAGAGCCACCTTTCCGGAAATAAGTGCCTTGATGGCGAGCATCACACGGGCCACCTCACCGCCGCTTGCGATTTCGCTGATGGGGAGAAGCGGTGCATTCTTGTTGGCCTGAAAGAGATACACGATATGGTCTTGTCCCGTAGGTTGCAGATCTCCTCGTGTAATCATCACTTCGAAACGTATATTCGGCATACCCAGCTGGCGAAGACGTGTCTCCATCTCCTGATGCAGCAGAGAGGCTGCCTTGCGACGTATCATTGTGAGCTTGTCCGCCTCCTTTAGTGCATTGTCCTTAGCTTTGGCCAGAGCGCGTTCCAACTCCTCCAGATTGACATCCGCATCGTCTATGAAACTGAGCTTCTTCTGCAAGTCCTGCCACAGAGTAATGAGTTCCTCGCTTGACGACACATGGTGTTTGTGTTCCAATGTGTTGAGCATATCAAGACGTTCCTGTACCTCTTGCAGACGTTGCGGATTGACGTCAATATCATCTGCCTCAGAAGAAAGTGTGTCGGCAATATCGCTCAGTTCGATAATAGTGGACGAGATGCGTTCCGATAGCTCTTCGGCAGAAGAATAGACATCTGCAATGGACGACAATGCACGCTTGGCCTGACGCAGGTTGTCCAATACTCCGCTGTCGTCGTTGTCCAGGAGAGTGAAGGCCTCATAGAGTCCGCTTTTTATGTCTTCTGCATGGGAGAGCGTCCTTAGTTCGTCGTCCAGCGTTTCGTCCTCACCGGGAGTGGGGGAGAAGTCGTCCAGTTCCTGCAGCTGATACCTCAGATATTCCTCGTCCTCACGGCTGCGATGCATGGCCTCCTTTGCGTTCTTGAATTGCTCTTCCGCTTCCAAAAAGGCATTGTAGGCCTGAGTGTAGTCGTTCAGGGAGGTGCCTTCCAGAATGTCCAGCACCTGCGTCTGGAAATCTTCTTTGGAAAGCAGCAGATTCTGGTGTTGGGAGTGAATATCGATGAGTTTGTCTCCCAGGGATTTCAAATCTCCGATTGCAGCAGTTTTTCCGTTGATGGATGCTTTGGAACGTCCGTTAACGGTGACTTCTCTTACAACGTGATACCCGTCAAATTCTGCTTCTACGGTACATTTCTCTGCACCTTTCAATATGCTGTGACTGTCTGCACGTCCTCCCAGCAATAATGCGATAGCCCCCAGAAGAATACTCTTGCCGGCACCTGTCTCACCGGTGATGACAGTAAATCCGTCATCCAGCTTGAGGTCCAACTGCTCAATGAGGGCATAGTTCTCTATATGTAAGTGTTTCAGCATTGGGAAAAAACTATTTCTTTATCTTCTCCAGTTTCGAAGCAGACGAGGGATCGATGCTGAAGAGAATGTCATAGACACGGTTGCGCTCCTGGCTGGTTCCCTTTCCGGAAAAGATATTGATAAGTTCGTCGCGTTTGTATTCTGTGAATAATTGCGGCACCGATGACATTGTACGTGCTTTGTGTGCAGCATCGAGGTTATCGAGGGATTTCAGTATTGCCTCGCGTCCCTTATCCTGGTTTTCCGTCATTTGGTCAAGCCCCTTTCTGTGGTATTCATACATGAGTATGCGCATACCTTCCAACGCACCGTCAAGATAATCGTTCAAAAGACCGAAACGGTTTTTGGAGTTGTCAAAAGGTGTCCATCCTTCATATCCCAGGCTCTGGCTCTTGCTGACGATGTCTTCTGCCGTCTCCAGAAACTTCTGGCCGCCTTTCAGGGAGAATGACTCCATATCCATGCCTATAATCATGTAGGCATAGTAGGCGAGCATAGCAACGAGATTACTGTGTATGTTTTCCGGAGAAAACTCCAACTGGTCCGACTGCTGGAAATTGAAATGGAAATTATCGTCCTTCACGGACCATACCGTTGTGTTGTAGGAAGAATTAAACACGGGGCGGGTGCTGCTCATGAGCAATGTGCATTCGAAGTCATTGGTAGCGTCGGCCCATTTGTTTATCGTGATGTTGAAACTGCAGTTTATGCGTTCTTCCTCCTTGAACTGCAGTTCCGTCCATTGCTTGTCGTTGAGGAAATCCTGTATGCGCGTTCTGAGTTCCTCAAACACCTCGGGGCCTTTTGTGTTGCTTATCTTCTGCGAGTTGATAGTCACTTTTGCAAGCAATTCCTGCGCTCTTGCCGTGAGGGAGAGCGAAAGAAGTGTGATGAATGCAAAGAGCAGCCTTTTCATAGCAGTGATGACAGTTTGTTGACGATATGTGTGGCAACGTCCTTTTTCGACATGAGCGGCAGTTCCTCGGTTTTCTCTCGAGAGATGAGCGTCACCTTGTTTGTGTCGGTACGGAAACCGGCTCCTTCGTCGCGCAGTGAATTCAACACGATAAAATCCAGATTCTTGCGTTCGAGTTTGTCCTTTGCATGCTGGCGTTCGTCGCATGTCTCCAGAGCAAATCCCACCATCACCTGTCCGCCTTGTTTCATGCTTCCCAGAGTGGCAGCGATGTCTTTCGTCGCCTTGAGAGAGAGCTGAAGTGCATTGCCTTCCCTTTTTATTTTTTCCTGTGCTGTGTCTTCGGGGGTGAAATCCGCAACGGCCGCACACAGTATCGCAGCCCGACATTCGGGGAAGAGTCCGGTACTTGTTTCGTACATCTCCCTAGCGCTCTCCACGTCGATGCGTTTGATATTACGGCTCCGTGGCTTTAGTGTCGTAGGGCCGCTCACAAGCAGCACTTCTGCTCCTCTTCCGGCACATTCTTCGGCAAGGGCATATCCCATCTTGCCGCTGGAGTAGTTTCCGATAAATCTCACGGGATCTATCTTCTCGTATGTGGGACCGGCAGTGATGAGTATCTTCTTCCCGCACAGGTCACCCTCCGCTTGGGCAAAATAGTCGTCGAGGTGCTGCACGATATTTTCCGGTTCCTCCATGCGTCCTTTGCCTTCCAGCGTGGATGCGAGGAAGCCGCTTTGAGCCTCTATGACGTTTACTCCGCGTTCTTCCAGTATCCGTATGTTATCCTGAGTGGCGGCATGCGCCATCATATCGAGATCCATTGCCGGAGCTATGAAGACGGGAGCCTTCATGGAAAGATACGTGGTCAGCAGCATGTTGTCGGCAATGCCGTGTGCCATCTTGCCGATAGTGCTCGCTGTGGCCGGGGCTATCAGCATGGCGTCTGCCCACAGACCGAGATCTACATGGCTGTGCCACGTGCCGTCTCTCTGTGCAAAGAACTCGGAGATGACTGGATTCTGGGATAGGGCAGATAGCGTAATGGGAGTGATAAACTCTTTGCCTGACGGAGTGATGACCACCTGCACCTCGGCACCGGCTTTCTTCAGCAGCCGGATTATGAGGCACGCCTTGTAGGCCGCGATACTACCGGTGATGCCTAAAACGATATGTTTGCCTTTCAACATTCAAAGACGATATTTTAGTTTCAGCGCTGTAAGCATCTGTTTTGTGTTGAGAGTAAAATCTCCCTGCATAATCCAGCTGTAGTATCCGGGATCGTACATCAGTACTTCGCGCACAGTCTTGTTCTTGTGTTTGCCGAAGGTGATGATTGGTTCAGTACCACCATCTGGGATGATGAACTTTCCTGCAAAATCCACTTTCTTACAAGGGTTGCAGAATTGATGTATGTCGTTCAAGTCGTGCGGGAGGACTCGGCTCTCTTCGTCCTGATGTTCTGCAGAATACATCTCTAATTCTCCTTTCAGAACGGCCCATGTTGCGGCTGTATCCTGATCGGCAAGGTGTGCCTGAAAGTCATCTTCCATCTTGCGCCCGCAGTAGAACTTGTATGCAGCGGCAAGATTGCGTGGCTCCATTTTGGTGAAGATGGTGAATGCGTCTATCATACGCACTCCTGTCATATCGATTGTTATGCCCACGCGCGCGAATTCCTCCATGAGCAGAGGAATGTCGTAGTTGTTGGAATTGAATCCCGCGAAGTCGCATCCCTTGAATTCTGCTTCCAGTTTGGAGGCCATTTCCTTGAATGTGGGTTTGTCTTTGACCATATCGTCCGTGATATGTGTCAGTTCCTGCACTTCGGGAGGGATAGGTTTTCCGGGATTGATGAGTTGGCTCACGGATATCTCTTCACCAGAGGGCATCACCTTGATGTAGGCAATCTGTATGATATGCGCTGTGGCGATGTCAAGCCCAGTGGTTTCCAAGTCGAAGACGATAAGCGGCCTGTCCAGTTTTAATGCCATAGTATACGTTGTTATGTGCTATGTTATGCTAATCAGTCATCAACTCTCATAGGCATAAGCAGCATCAGCACCTCTTCGCCCTCTGGCTGCACATCAGGTTTGATGACACCGGGACGTGCGGGATCTGCCAGTTCGATGACAATGCCGTCGCTCTCCAGTATGTTGCATATTTCCAGCATAAACTGGCAGGAGAATCCGATGGCGATGTGGTTGCCGTTATAGTCGCAGGGCAATATTTCCTCACCGCTTGTGTTGTAGGCGTGATCTTGACCGGTGAGACGGATACTACCGTCGTTCAGTTCCACTTTTACAAGTCCGCTGGCCTGATTGCAGAACACCAGCACGCGCTTCAGGGCGCTGGCCAGAGCCTGTCGGTCGATTGTGGCCTGGAAGGGGTTGCTCTGGGGAATCACTGCGTTATAGTTGGGATAAGTGCCTTCGATAAGTGTGAAGTGCATTGTCATGTCGGGTGTGATGATTGTGGCACGGTCGCTCATGTAGCGGATTTCTACTTCAGTGTCGTTCATTGACAGCGTACCTCGCAGAATTGCGGCAACCTTCTTGGGAAGAATGAAACTTCCTTCCGTACCCGGATTAACGTTCTGCACAAGGTCTTTCACCAGTTTGCGACCGTCGGTGGCAGCAAACACCATGTGATCTCCCAGCATATCGAAATACACGCCGTTCATCACCAGACGTATCTCATCGTTGGCAGTGGCAAAGAGCGTGCGGTTCAGCCCGTTGAGTATTGTGCGTGCGGGAAGCACTACACGTGTGCCCTCGTCTCCCACAGGACGTGGAGTGGGGTATGGATCAGCGCTCTGTCCCATGATGGAGAACGAACCGGTGGCGTGCGAACCCTTGATTTCATAGTTATCCTCGTTGATGTCCAGAGTGAGGGGTTGCTCAGGCAGTTCGCGCACGGTGTCCATCATCTTACGTGCCGAGACGCAGAAACGTCCGCCGCCTATCTGCTCTATTGTGGGCAGGGTGGTGATGAAACTTTTCTCCGCATCACTTGCTGTAATGGTGATGTACCCGTCAGCCACATCGAAGAGGAAGCACTCCAGGATTGGGAGGGAATTTTTTGCGGCCAACACCTTGCTGGCTGCAGCGAGTCGGCTCGAGAGAGCCATGCTTGAAACCTTAATCAGCATAATTGTTTTGTAGTATTTTGTTTGTTTTCTTCTATATTATTGCACATATCGGACGCAAATATAAGATTTTTTTGTGAGATAACTTGTTTTTGTCGGTGAGATTTTATACTTTTGTGCCCGAATTTGAAAATAACAAATAAAACATCCAATGGAAATAATAGGTAAGATTATTGCTGTGCTCCCGGTGCGCAGCGGTGTGAGCCAGCGTACGGGCTCGGAATGGCAGGTAGGTTCCTACGTAATTGAGACTCAGGGTGAGCGCTTTGCTCGCAGAATGTTGTTCGAGGTATTTGGCGCAGACAAGATTCAGCAGTTCAACATCCAGGCAGGCGAGATGCTTCACGTGAGTTTTGACATTGATGCCCGTGAGGCCAACGGCCGTTGGTTCAATTCCATCCGTGCGTGGGCTGTGGACCGCAATATTGATGTAGCTACTGCTGCGGCTGCTCCTGGGGCTGTTCCTTCGTTTGCTCCGTTTGATCCTGTGGCTGCTCCTCAGGCTCCTGCACCTTCTGAAGCGCCTTTCGCTCAAGCTCCTGACAACGAATCTCTGCCTTTCTAAGTCGCAGACTGTCGATACGATCCAAAGCAAACCCGGCAAATTTACTGTCCGGGTTTTCTTTTATATATCGTTCCAGCAGTTCTATGCTGTCGCAGTCGGCAATGGCCTTCCATTGGCGCGCCTGCTCCTTCTGTATAGACAGTTCCAGTTCCATGGCGGCCTGCCGTTCGGCATCCTCTCTCGCTTTAATCTCCTCTTTATAGCGCGTGTACCCGTAATAGCCGCCAGTGCAAAGAGCTAATACGAGAATTACGGCTATCCATACTCCTCCGTGTCCACCGGAGCCATTGCTCACATTGCCCGGCACAGCGGTCTCCTTTTTCTCTTCGGAACTGCTGTGTTCCTGATAGCTGTCGTTCTTTGCCCCGCATTGCTTGCACACATCCTGTGAGTCCAGCATGTAGCTGCCGCAATTGGAGCACTCCACTAAGTGTCCTTTGATATCTGTGCCGCAATGAGGGCACGTCCAAGCCATAGATGATATTCGTTTGCCGCACTCAGGGCAAGATAACATACTCATAGCACACTAATTTTTCTGCAAAATTACCTTTTTTTTTCGTTTCACCCAACTTTTCCGCACAATTGTTTGGACATATGGTTGAAAATAGATACATTTGTACTCGGAAAACCCTAAACATAATTGATTAATGACACGCATTATTCGCATTCTTCTGCTCTTCGTGGTTCTATTCACGAGTATATCGACAGAAGCCGCTAAGCCCGGTACTTTCACCGTCGGCAACGGCACGTTCCTTCTCAACGGCAAGCCCTTCATTGTGAAGGCTGCCGAGGTGCACTACCCGCGCATTCCGCGTCCTTATTGGGAGCATCGCATCCAGATGTGTAAGGCCCTGGGCATGAACACCGTGTGCATCTATATCTTCTGGAACATACACGAGCAGCAGGAGGGTCAGTTCGACTTCTCCGGAAACAACGACGTTGCAGAGTTCTGTCGTCTGGCTCAGAAGAACGGCATGTACGTCATCGTGCGTCCCGGTCCCTATGTTTGTGCGGAGTGGGAGATGGGCGGTCTGCCCTGGTGGCTCCTCAAGAAGAAGGATATCAAGCTTCGCGAGCGCGACCCCTATTTCATGGAGCGTGTCAAGATATTTGAAGAGAAGGTGGGTGAGCAGATATCTTCTCTTACCATTCAGAACGGTGGTCCCATCATCATGATTCAGGTGGAGAACGAATATGGTTCTTATGGTGAGGACAAACCCTATGTCAGCGAGATTCGCGACTGTCTGCGTGGTATCTACGGCAAGGAATTGGCTCTCTTCCAGTGCGACTGGGCCAGCAATTTCGAGAAGAACGGTCTCGACGACCTCACCTGGACGATGAACTTCGGCACGGGTGCCAACATCGACCAGCAATTCCGTCGTCTTGGCGAACTGCGACCCAATGCTCCTAAGATGTGCTCAGAGTTCTGGAGCGGTTGGTTTGATAAGTGGGGTGCCCGTCATGAGACCCGTCCTGCAAAGGCAATGGTGGATGGCATGGAGGAGATGCTGCAGAAGGGTATCAGTTTCTCTCTGTATATGACTCACGGAGGCACCTCTTTCGGCCACTGGGCCGGTGCCAACTCTCCCGGTTTTGCTCCCGACGTAACGAGTTACGACTACGATGCTCCCATCAACGAGTGGGGTCTTGTCACGCCCAAGTTCTGGGAACTGCGCGAGATGATGTCTAAGTACAACGACGGCAAGAAGATGCCCGCTGTACCCAAGGCTCCGATGGGGATTATCGAAGTGCCCAAGTTCGAACTCAAAGAGTTTGCTCCATTCTATCGCAACCAGCACCTCATTCCCGCTATTAGCCCAATGACTTTTGAAGAGATGAACCTTGGCTGGGGTATGACCTATTATGTGACTAAACTCCCTGAAATTCCTGTGCAGAGCACACTTACATTGGAGGCTCATGACTATGCCCAGGTGTTCATTGACGATGTGTATATCGGAAAGATTGACCGTGTGAAGAACGAGAAGTCGCTTACCCTGCCCCCTGTAAAGAAGGGACAGAAACTGGCCATCCTCGTCGAAGCAATGGGGCGCATCAACTTCGGACGTGCTATTAAGGACTTCAAGGGCATCGTTGGCGATGTTGTTATCAACGCAGAGGCCGACGAATGTGGAAACGAAGCAGTGTGGACGCTGAAGAAATGGACAATGACTCCTATCTCAGACGATTATGGCAGGGCTGTGAAGGCATTCGAATCCGACAAGATTGAAAAACCGCTCAGCGATGAATTCGCCAAGCGAGAGAACGGTCGTGGGTACTATCGTGGCTACTTCAACCTGAAGAAGGTGGGCGACACCTTCCTCAACTTCGAGACATGGGGTAAGGGACAAGTTTATGTGAACGGTCATGCTATGGGACGTATCTGGTCTATCGGCCCACAGCAGACGCTCTATGTGCCCGGTTGTTGGCTAAAGAAAGGTAAGAACGAAATCATTGTGCTCGATGTGGTAGGTCCTAAAGAGGCTGTTGTTTGGGGACAGCCAGAACCAGAACTCAACAAGCTCCAGTTGGAGAAGTCGAACAAGCACAACAACATTGGCGACAAGCCCGACCTCAACAGTGACACTCCTGCAGCTACCGGCAGTTTCAAGGCCGGTAACGGCTGGCAGACCGTCAACTTCAGTGCTCCTGTTAAGGGTCGCTATCTTGCCCTCGAGTGTCGCTCCACACAGAAGGAGGGCGACCGCGTGGCCATTGCCGAGATATATCTGCAGGGTCAGGACGGCAAGCGTCTCTCGCGCGAGTCGTGGACGACGAAGTATGCCACTTCCGAGGAGGAGAGCGGCAACCACATGGGCGACAAGGTGTTCGACCTTCAGGAGAGCACCTACTGGCGCACGGAGAAGGGTAGTGCTGCTCCCCATCTGCTCTACATCGACCTGGGCAGCGTGCAGACAGTCACCGCCCTTGAGTATCTGCCCCGTGCCGAGCAGGGCGCTCCCGAGAGTGTGAAGGAATATCGCATATACATTAAATAACGTAACAGGTATTTTTAGCGAAGTGAGTAGAATTCTTATCATAGGTGCAGGCGGTGTCGCCACCGTGTGTGCCCACAAAGTGTGCCAGAACAGGGATGTCTTCACCGAGGTGATGATAGCTTCCCGCACGAAGAGCAAGTGCGATGCTCTGGCAAAGGTGCTCAACGAGAAATACGGCACGAATGTGCAGACCGCTCAGGTGGATGCCGACAGCGTGCCCGCTCTGGTGCAGCTTCTCAGCAGTTGGAAGCCCGTGCTGGTTATTAATCTGGCTCTGCCTTATCAGGACCTCACCATCATGGATGCCTGTCTGGAGTGCGGTTGCAACTACATGGATACAGCCAACTACGAACCCAAGGATGAGGCCCATTTCGAATACTCCTGGCAGTGGGCCTATCGCGAGCGTTTCGAGAAGGCCGGTCTCACGGCAATTCTCGGTTGCGGTTTCGATCCGGGTGTGACGTCTGTCTTCACGGCCTATGCGGCAAAGCATCATTTCGATGCCATTGAGTATCTTGACATAGTGGACTGCAATGCCGGTAACCACCATAAGGCTTTTGCCACCAATTTCAATCCCGAAATCAATATCCGTGAGATAACACAGAAGGGACTCTACTGGGAAAATGGTCGCTACATCGAGACCGAACCTATGGAGATACACAAGCCTCTGAATTATCCAAATATCGGTCCGCGCGAGTCATATCTGCTCCATCACGAGGAGATAGAGAGCCTCGTCATCAACTATCCTACAATCAAGCGTGCCCGTTTCTGGATGACCTTTGGCCAGCAGTATCTCACATACCTTGACGTGATACAGAACATCGGTATGTCGCGCATTGACGAGGTGGAGTATGAGGCTCCTCTTGCCGATTCAATGGCCAATGGTCAATGTTCAATGGTCAAAGTGAAGATTGTGCCTCTTCAGTTCCTCAAGGCCGTGTTGCCTAATCCTCAGGACCTGGGCGAGAACTATGAGGGTGAGACCTCCATCGGTTGCCGCATTCGGGGACAGAAGGACGGCAAGGAGCACACTTATTACGTCTACAACAACTGTTCCCACGAGGCAGCCTACCGTGAGACGGGTATGCAAGGCGTGAGCTACACCACCGGTGTACCGGCCATGATAGGTGCCATGATGTTCCTCACGGGCAAGTGGGCAAAGCCCGGTGTGCACAACGTGGAGGAATTCGACCCGGATCCTTTCATGGAGCAGCTCAACAAGCAGGGACTGCCTTGGCACGAACTCTTCGACGTGGATATCGAACTTTAATACACATTTAACAGCAAATTATATTGCATACCACTATGGCAGCAAAGAAACAACAGGAAGAACCGACAAATAACGACAAGCTCAAGGCCCTCCAAGCGGCTTTGGGCAAGATAGAGAAGGACTATGGCAAGGGTGCCATTATGAAGCTCGGAGAAGGGCAGGTGGAGAAGGTGGAAGTGATTCCCACGGGTAGTGTGAGTCTTGACGCAGCGCTCGGTGTGGGCGGTTTCCCCAGAGGACGTATCATTGAGATATTCGGTCCCGAATCGTCAGGTAAGACCACTCTCGCCCTTCATGCCATTGCTCAGGCTCAGAAGGCAGGAGGCATTGCTGCATTTATTGATGCTGAGCATGCTTTCGACCGCGCTTATGCAGAGCGTTTGGGTGTGAATGCTGACGACCTTTTCGTTTCCCAGCCCGACAATGGTGAGCAGGCTCTTGCCATCGCTCAGCAGCTGATAGCCTCTGCGGCTATCGACATCATCGTTATCGACTCCGTGGCAGCGCTCACTCCCAAGGCTGAGATAGACGGTGATATGGGCGACAGCAAGGTGGGTCTGCAGGCACGTCTCATGAGTCAGGCTCTGCGTAAGATGACATCTACCATTAGCAAGACCAACACTACATGTATCTTCATCAACCAGCTTCGCGAGAAGATAGGTGTCACCTATGGTAATCCTGAGACCACGACGGGTGGTAATGCTCTGAAGTTCTATTCTTCTGTGCGCATCGATATCCGCAAGTCCACATCCGTCAAGGACGGTGAGGAGATTGTGGGCAACATCGTCAAGGTCAAAGTGGTGAAGAACAAGGTTGCACCTCCGTTCCGCAAGGCGGAGTTTGAGATTACATTCGGTGAGGGTATCTCCCGCACGGGTGAGATTGTCGACCTCGGTGTGGCATGTAATATTATTAATAAGGCCGGCAGCTGGTTCTCCTACGGGGGCAGCAAGCTGGGGCAGGGACGCGATGCAGTGAAGGCTGTCATCAAGGACAATCCTGAACTGGCTGAGGAACTTTCTGCCAAGATTACAGAATACATAAAGGCGAACGGTCTGCCAAAACTCGGCAAAGACTGACATTCTGACACCTTTTTGCTGACACAGGGCCCGTGCTGATGATTTTGGCACGGGCTTTGCTGTTAGTGGGGTGACGGCTTTGTGCCGGTCGAGAGTTAAGTTAAAATAGATAATTAATAACAAAAACATACAACTATGGGAAAGATTATTGGAATTGACCTCGGAACCACTAACTCTTGTGTTTCCGTATTTGAAGGCGGCGAACCTGTTGTTATTGCCAACAGCGAGGGTAAGCGCACCACGCCTTCCATTGTGGCATTTGTAGATGGCGGTGAGCGCAAGGTGGGAGACCCAGCCAAGCGTCAGGCTATCACCAACCCCAAGAAGACCATCTTCTCTATCAAGCGTTTCATGGGTGAGACCTACGATCAGGTGCAGAAGGAGATTGCTCGTGTACCTTACTCAGTAGTAAGGGGCGACAACAACACTCCGCGTGTTGATATCGACGGTCGTCAGTACACTCCTCAGGAGATTTCTGCCATGATTCTGCAGAAGATGAAGAAGACTGCCGAGGATTATCTCGGTCAGGAGGTTACAGAGGCTGTCATCACGGTGCCTGCCTACTTCTCCGACTCTCAGCGTCAGGCCACCAAGGAGGCCGGCCAGATTGCAGGTCTTGATGTGAAGCGTATCGTCAACGAGCCCACTGCAGCTGCTCTGGCCTACGGTATGGACAAGTCCGGTACCGACAAGAAGATTGCTGTGTTCGACCTTGGAGGCGGCACATTTGATATCTCCATTCTGGAGTTCGGTGGCGGTGTCTTCGAGGTGCTCTCTACCAACGGTGACACACACCTGGGTGGTGACGATTTCGATCAGGTCATCATCGACTGGCTGGCCAACGGTTTCAAGAGCGAGGAGGGCATCGACCTCAAGCAGGATCCTATGGCACTGCAGCGTCTGAAGGAGGCTGCCGAGAAGGCTAAGATAGAGCTTTCCAGCACCACCTCTACGGAAATCAATCTGCCTTACATCACAGCCGTAGGCGGTGTGCCCAAGCACCTCGTGAAGACTCTCACACGTGCTGAGTTCGAGCGTCTGGCCGACAGCCTGATTCAGGCATGTAAGGTGCCCTGCCAGAACGCCATGCGCGATGCAGGTCTGAGCAATTCAGACATCAACGAGGTCATCCTCGTAGGCGGTAGCAGCCGTATCCCCGCTGTGCAGAAGCTGGTTGCCGACTTCTTCGGCAAGGAGCCTTCCAAGGGTGTGAACCCCGACGAGGTGGTAGCCGTCGGTGCATCTGTTCAGGGTGCTGTGCTCGCAGGCGACAAGAGCGACATCGTACTTCTCGACGTTACGCCTCTGTCAATGGGTATCGAGACCATGGGCGGTGTGATGACCAAGCTCATCGAAGCTAACACCACCATTCCCTGCAAGAAGTCTGAGGTATTCTCCACAGCAGCCGATAATCAGACAGCTGTTACCATCCACGTGCTGCAGGGCGAGCGCCCCATGGCTGCTCAGAACAAGAGCGTAGGCCAGTTCAATCTCGACGGCATTGCTCCCGCACGTCGTGGTGTGCCTCAGATTGAGGTGACATTCGACATCGATGCCAACGGTATCCTCAACGTAAGCGCTAAGGATAAGGCTACGGGTAAGGAGCAGCACATCACCATCACCGCTTCTTCCGGTCTCTCCAAGGAGGAAATCGAGCGTATGAAGGCTGAGGCAGAGGCCAATGCTGAGAACGATAAGAAGGAGCGTGAGAAGGTGGACAAGCTCAATCAGGCCGACTCCATGATTTTCCAGACGGAGAACATGCTTAAGGATTCCGGTGACAAACTTCCTGCCGACGTCAAGTCAGAGGTGGAGGCTGCTCTCAACAAGCTGCGCGACGCTCACAAGGCTCAGGATATCGCTGCAATCGACGCTGCTATGACAGAGCTCAACAACGCTGCCCAGAAGATGTATCAGGCTGCTCAGCAGGCTGGTGCTCAGGCAGGCCCTCAGCCCGGTGCCGATGCAGGTGCAGGACAGGGTGGAAGCCAGGCAGGCCCTGACATTCAGGATGCCGACTTCGAGGAGGTGAAATAAAGAGACAGATCCGTGGGGCACAGAAATTTGATGTCCCGGATGTCCCGAAAATAAATAATGCGCTCAAAACACGAGCGCATTATTTATTGGGGGACATCGATATTTTGCGGGACAAAAAGACGTAAGAGGGCATAAGGCTGATGTTTTTTAGGTTTTTGTTTAAATAAAAATAGACAATATAGTCTCCACAATCAACTTTTTTCGTACCTTTGCACAAGATTATGGACGTGCAGAGTATGATAAAGGCCTGCGAGGAGCGCGTAAAGGCACTCAAGGCAGGGGATGCCTCATTGGTGGGGGATACCCTGGACAACCTCGCACCAGAAGCGGAACGCATGGGACTCTCAGCACTGCAGCACGATATGCAGGATCTGGCCATCAAGGTGGGTTTCCCCGACGACTACAGGCAGATAAAGAGCCTGCTGACAGAGAGCGAGGCAATGTGCGAGATAGTGTTCAAGACATTCACCCTGCCCATAAAGGCAATGCTCGACGCCATAGGTCTGGAATACGAACTGGAATACCGCATGAAGTCGGTGTACAGCATCTGGCGTAAGATGCGCAACGACCACAAGACGTTCGACGATGTGTACGACCTCTTCGCCAGCCGTATCGTCTACAAACCGATGCCGCTGCCCGAGACACAGCCCCTGGGAGACGTGAATCCCAAGACAGAGCCCTTTATGGATGCCGAGATACTCACATGCTGGAAGATATACAACATAATACTGTCGCTATACCGCATACATCCCGACCGTATTAAAGACTGGGTGACACACCCGAAACCCTCGGGATATCAGGCGTTGCAGCTGACCGTGATGGGGCCCGACTGCAACTGGATAGAACTGCAGATACGCTCCGAGCGCATGAACTACGAGGCAGAGCACGGATGTGCGGCACATTGGAAATACAAAGAAGAAACAAATAATCTGTAAAAAAAACAAATAAAACGAGAAGCACATGATGACACTGACAATTACCTCCGAAGGCGACACCCTCAAGGGCGTACTCGACGGCCGTCTGGACACAGCGAGTTCACAACAGTTCTCAGTGGATATGCAGCCATTGATGGACGAGGCCGACAAACACATTGTGCTGGACTGCAGCAACCTGGAGTTTATCTCATCAAGCGGCCTGCGACTGTTCCTAATGCTGCGTAAAGCAACAATAGCAAAGGGAGGAGACGTGACAATCACAGGTGTGTCGCCTGAAATCAAGCAGGTGTTCACCATCACAGGTTTCTACTCCCTGTTCCACTTTGCATAAAATCTGATACTATATAAAAAACAAAAAGAGAGGGGCACCCGAACGGATGCCCCTCTTTCATATCTGTTTGGATTGTTGCGCTTCAGACAACACCCTGGGCCATCATAGCCTTGGCAACCTTCATGAAGCCTGCAATGTTGGCACCCTTCACGTAGTTTACATAACCGTCGGGCTCTGTGCCGTACTTCACGCAGTTCTCGTGGATGTTCTCCATGATCCAGAGCAGCTTGGCATCAACCTCCTCGGCTGTCCAAGAGAGACGCTCTGAGTTCTGAGACATCTCAAGACCGCTGACACTCACACCACCTGCGTTGCTGGCCTTACCGGGAGAGTAGAGCAGCTTAGCCTCCTGGAGCACACGGATAGCCTCGGGAGTGGTAGGCATGTTAGCACCCTCAGCCACAGCGATAACACCGTTTGCAACGAGAGCCTTAGCAGCCTCCTCGTTGAGCTCGTTCTGAGTGGCGCAGGGGAGAGCAATCTGAGCACCCTTCTCAAACCAAGGCTTAGCACCTGCTACGTACTTGGCTGTGGGATACTTCTCAGCATACTCCTTGATACGGCCGCGATATACGTTCTTCAGCTCCATGATATAGTCGAGCTTCTCACGTGTGATACCGTCGGGATCGTAGATGTAACCGTCAGAGTCGCTCATTGTCATGGGGATACCACCCAGCTGGAGCACCTTCTCTGCAGCATACTGAGCCACGTTGCCGGCACCTGAGATGAGAACCTTCTTGCCCTCGATGGTGTCGCCCTTGGTCTTCAGCATAGCGCGCAGGAAATATACAGTACCGTAACCGGTAGCCTCGGGACGAATCAGAGAACCGCCAAACTCGCGACCCTTACCTGTGAGCACACCGCTGAACTCGTGAGTGAGCTTCTTGTACATGCCGAACATGTAACCAACCTCACGGCCACCAACACCGATATCACCAGCAGGAACGTCAACGTCGGGACCGATGTGACGGGTCAGCTCGGTCATGAAGGCCTGACAGAAACGCATCACCTCAGCGTCGCTCTTGCCACGGGGAGAGAAGTCGCTACCGCCCTTGGCACCGCCCATAGGCAGAGTGGTCAGAGAGTTCTTGAAGGTCTGCTCGAAGGCGAGGAACTTCAGGATACCCAGATTCACACTCTTGTGGAAACGGATACCGCCCTTGTAGGGGCCGATAACGTTGTTGTGCTGGATACGATAGCCCATATTTGTCTGAATGTTGCCCTTGTCGTCCATCCAGCTTACACGGAACTGGAAAATACGATCGGGAATGCAGAGGCGCTCGATGAGGTTCACCTTGTCAAACTCGGGGTGCTTGTTGTACTCCTCTTCGATAGTACCCAACACCTCTTCTACAGCCTGATGATACTCGGGCTCGTTGGGGAAGCGCCTTTTCAAATCTTCCAAAACTTTTTTTGCGTCCATACCTAATTAAATAATATTATAGGGTTAAACAAACTTTGTTTCAAATTTCACGCTGCAAAGATACAACAAAAATGAGAAACAAAAACAAAAAGACACAAGAAAAGTATATAAACGGAAGATTTTTGTTACTTTTTTGCTTTTTTCGCTTCCTTTTTGACACAATCCGCTATTTCCTGAGGTGAATATGTCACGCGTCCGGACATGAATTCGGGCACATTGTAGGAGAAGAGAAGGTCGCGATGATACTCGGGATCGTCCTGCGGCAGGCAGAACGGTTTGGTAAAGTGGCCGTTACCGTCGTGATGGGCAAAGAAGGGACGGGTGTAGTTGCCGTCCTCGCGGCGTGATGAGAACACCACCCAGCGGCCGTCGTGCGACCAGCTGTGCCAGGCCTCCACATTGTCGGAATTAAGCTGTGAAGCCACACGGGGCGTGAAGGTGCTGTCTGTGAGGTCGATGAGGCAGAGGTCCGCATCTCCGTGCCAGATGTGGAAGATACCGTAACTGCCGCGTGTGAACATCAGCCAACGTCCGTCGGGGGATATCTTGGGTTCTGTGGCCGAGAGCGAGTCGCTCATGGCATCGTAGACAAGCTGACGTTCACCAAAGGATAGGGTGGCGAGATCGAAAGGACGACGGTAGAGATTGTAGCGCATGGTACGGAAACTGCGTATGATGTCCTCGTCGCGTACGATACTGGTGTCCTGCTGCTCGTAGTGTGCGGAACAGTAGTAGAGCCAGCGTCCGTCAGGACTCCACGCAGGGAAGCAGTCGAGATCGTTGCTGTCACACTCCAGGGGATGCACCACATTGGCCTCTACATCGTAGAGGATGAGGTCGGAATAGGTGTCCTGCACCTCTATCTTGTTGAGATGCTTCGTATGGAACGACTGACCCGTCTTGTTGGTGGAGTAGGCGATGAGTTTCTCCGTAGGATGCCATGCGGGATAAACGCCTCCGGAGACGGAACCTTCCACCTTTAGGTCCACCTTGTTTATATTGCCGTCGTTGGCTATCACGGTGCCTCCCATGCCCTGGCGCACGTGGAACTGGAACCGCTCGGGATTGCCTCCCTGTGTGAAGTGGCAGTTGATACACTGACCGTCTTCCTCAGGGGAATTAATCATGTTGCCGTAGATGAGCAGTTCGTCGTAGTTCTCAAGGCAGCGCTGCTGCAGCGTGAGATTCTCGTATGCCACATAGGAGGGCGAGATGAGACGGTAGCTGATATAGGGGTCGATGCTGTCGGACGACACGTAGACGGGGAACGGCTGGTAGGCTGTCCAATTGCCGTCCTGCTGTATGAATACACGCACGCTGATGTCTCCCTTGCATACGAGCTTCCGCCACTCCTTGAGAGAAGGGCATACGTCCTGACCGGCAAGCACGAGACGCTCGTCTCCGGCATAAAGGATAGTGACGTAGTCGTCGCCCTCGTTTTCTATGGAGAAATGCAGGGGAGCCATGTTGCAGGGCACCGTGACGCCCATGTAGTCGGGATAGACGGTGAGGGGATCGGATGTCTCCTTATATTCCGTAGGCAGCTTTGCCGTGCAGGCAGAGAGCAGAACGAGGAAAAGCAGCAGATTAGTTAGTCTTGACATTGCGCACAAGGAAATAGAAATAATAGAATGTTTTACCGAAGATGGGGCGGAAGCGTATCGCCTTTTCGGCTTCGCTCATATTGGGGCCCAGCTGCTGGTTGTACTTGCAGAAATCATAGTAGGTACGCTTCACGCTCTCGTCGAAGGGCATACCGCTGATGTCCACCTTGCCGGGTTCCAGATTGCCGTAGAGGTATGCGGCCTCCTGATAGTGGGTTGGCATGCGGCTGTCACCTATGAGAGAGGCAAAGCGGAAGAAACGCGGCCAGAAGAGGTCGATGTCCTGCATGATAAGGGCGCACATTAGAGTGAGCTCGGCATAGTTCTTGTCGGCACCCATGCCGTGGGAGAATGTCTGCAGGAGATACATCTCCACGAGCGTCTTGTCGCCGTCGAGACGGTCTCCTCCCGGAAGGAGACGCATGATGAAACCGAGTTCCTCGTCGTCCCAGCATTTCTTCTTTTCTCCTACAAAGGGTTTGTACTTGCGGGCCCAGTCGCCCTGCCACATCGTTTTCTCAAGCAGGCGCAGATACTTTGCCGCAACGCCCCAGTCGCTCTCCACGAGAGCTGCCTTCGTCATGTATTTCAGGTGGCTCACACGCCAACCGAACTCCACGGCATCCTCCATGTTCCAACGGGTGCAGAAATTCTCCTTGCCCACTTCGTAGTATATCATCTTGCCGCCCACCTGCGTCATCTTCACAGGGAACGGGGCGTGCTGCAGTTCTGCACCGTCCTGATAAGTGAACATCTCGTCACCGGCACGTCCCAGGCGCAGGAGAGCCACATTCTTGCACATCACCATGATACGTGTCACGGGCATCTCCTTGTGTCCCCATGCAGAGGGTTTCTCTCTGTAGATGCGCAGCACGGCTTCCCAGTCGCGCTCCTCCATGGCGAGCTGCATACGTATCTCTTTGGAGAAATTGGTGTCGCGATACCACAGTTTGTACAGCGCAGCGCTGTATCCTGCCACAGCCACAAGGGCGAGGATGAGGGGCAGACGCTTCATTTTAAGGCTCTGGAAAGTCTCCTGCCATCGTGATGCCCGGCAGAGCAGGAAGCCCAGAAGCATACCGTAGTAAGGTATGTGGTAGGGCCAGAAATATGTATTGTCTCCATAGCGGTAGGAGGGGAGGGCTGTGGACCACATATACTTCAGCATGGTCTCTGCATACATCGTGCGATAGTAGATGAGCGGTGCTATAGCAACAGTTGAGGCGGTGGCCACTAAATCCCAGAGCGACTGACAACTAAGTAGTACGGCAAGGAAACTCCATGCTCCCATGAACGGGTATGTCACGAACCCCGTGAAGACGATGGCGAATAGTCGCAGATAACGGTTTCCGGGAAGCGAACGCGCCAGACATGCGATGATGACAGCGAGGGCTGTACCCAGCGAGGGAACGAAGAGCAGTCCCGGCATCTTCATGTAATATATCCAGTAGCCGTTCTGCGTCACTGTGGCTGCGAGAGCGATGACGGGAAGCAGGGTGAGCAGGCGCATCCATCCCTGGGGACGGAAGATGCGTTGCACCCCGAGCATGATGACGGTCCACAGCAGGAGCAGAGCGAGGCATCCCATCCAGGGGTGATAGAAGAGTTGTGTGCACCAGCAGGAGAGCCACAGCAGCAGTCCTCCTGGCAGACGCATCATACTGTTGAGGAAGGGTTTAGTGGGCAGCCACAGCGATTGCTCCTGCGCAAGCCACATCATATCGCCTTCGGAGAGGTATAAGATCGCTGTTAACAGCAAAACAAATGCCGTAATAGCGGTTTGTGGAACATATTTTGCGTATTTTTTCATCATTGTATCGCGCTTTGTTGCGCAAAGTTACAATTTTTTCCTATATTTGTCCAGCAATAGACATAAAAAACATTACAATACTGTACTATACTATGAAAAAAATCTTCTTTCTGGCCCTGTCATCCCTTTTGTGGATGCCGCTAAACACTGTGGGTAAACCCTCATCCAAGGCTCCGTGCTGGATGGATCCGTCAGTGAATCGTGTCGGTACGCTTCCGATGCACACTTCGTTCTTCGCTTATGAGACCGATGCCCTTGCAGAGAAAGGCTGCAAGAAGCAGAGCGACCGCTATATGTCGTTGGAGGGTAAGTGGCGTTTCAACTGGGTGAAAGACCACGACAAGGCTCCCAAGGGTTTCTACTCACTTTCTTATGATGACTCTCAGTGGACGGATTTCCCTGTGCCCGGTCTTTTCGAACTGAACGGCTACGGTGACCGTATCTATCGCAACGCAGGATATGCATGGTCTACGCAGTTCGCACCCAATCCTCCCTATATTGAGGAGAAGAACAACTACACGGGTTCGTATCGTCGTCAGGTGGAGATACCGGCCGCGTGGAAGGGTATGCAGATTATCATGCATGTGGGTTCTGCCACTAGCAACCTGCAGCTGTGGGCCAACGGTAAGGAGGTAGGCTATTCTGAGGACTCCAAGTCGACAGTTGAGTTCGACATCACCCCCTATGTCACTCCCGGTAAGAAGAATCTGCTGGCAATGCAGGTGATGCGCTGGTGCGACGGCAGTTACGGTGAGGATCAGGACTTCTGGCGCTTCACGGGTATCTCCCGCGAGGTGTACCTCTATGCCCGTCCCAAGAGCCACATCGAGGACTTGCGTCTCAACGGTGACCTGAACGGTGAGACCGGACTGCTCGCCATCGAGGTGGACACAAAGGGTGCGAGCGGCAGGACGCTGGCATTTGCCCTCAAGAGCAAGTGCGGCAAGACGCTGTGGGAGAAGAAGGTGAAGGTGAGCGGCGACAAGACAAAGCTCAGTGAGGCTGTTAAGGACGTGCAGCCCTGGACAGCAGAAACGCCCAATCTCTACACACTCACCGCATCGCTGCTCGACAGCAAGGGCGGGGTGACGGAGGTGATTCCCCAGAAGGTGGGCTTCCGCCACATCGAGATAAAGAATTCGCAGGTGCTGCTCAACGGCAAGGCTATCCTCATCAAGGGTGCCGACCGTCATGAACTGGATCCCGACGGTGGTTATATCGTTTCCGTGGAGCGTATGATTGAGGACATCAGGATAATGAAGGAACTCAATATGAACGCTGTGCGCACATGTCATTATCCCGACGACCCGCGTTGGTACGACCTCTGCGACGAATACGGTATCTACGTATGTGCCGAGGCCAACTTCGAAAGCCATGGTATGGGCTATGGCGACCGTCGTCTGGCTCAGGATGCACGCTATCGTCAGACCATCGTGGAGCGCAATGAGAACAACGTGAATGTGCAGCGCAATCATCCCAGTATCATCTTCTGGAGCCTGGGCAACGAGAGCGGCTACGGTGACAACTTCGAGGCCGCCTTCGACCGTGTAAAGGAAATGGACAACACACGTATTGTGCAGTACGAGCAGGCTTACGACGATATGAATAAGAAGTCGGACCTCTACTGCCCGATGTACGCTTCCTACGGCCAGTGTGAGCGCTACTGTAAGGACGATTCCAAGCACCGTCCTCTCATCCAGTGTGAGTACGCTCACGCCATGGGTAACTCGATGGGCGGATTCAAGGAGTATTGGGACCTCGTGCGTAAGTACCCCAAGTATCAGGGCGGTTTCATCTGGGACTTCGTGGATCAGGGTATTCGCGGTGTGAGCAAGGTGACCGGCAAGCAGATTTGGATGTATGGCGGCGACGAGGGCCGTTATCCCGCTTCCGACCATAATTTCAACTGCAACGGTGTCATAGCTCCCGACCGTTCACTGAATCCCCACGCCTACGAGGTGCGCCACTACTATCAGGACTTCTGGGTGAAGCGCCTCTCGCTCACACCGGGCAGCATTGATATCTACAACGAGCGCTTCTTCACCGGTGCCGATGGTTTGCGTCTTGTCATTGAGACAGTGGTGAACGGCAAGGTGGTGGACAGCCAGTCGTACGATAATCTCACTCTTCCCGCTCAGCAGACGACGTCTGTCGGTATCAACGGTGAGCCTATTGAAAAGATTGCGAAGAAGTATGCCGACAAGGAAGTGCTCTTGAATGTACGCTTCGAGACCGTTCGTCCTCTCGGACTGCTCTCAGCAGGTTATCCCGTGGCGGAGGAGCAGATTGTGATGAATAAGTACCAGTTCCCCACTGTGGCTCAGGCCAAGGGCAACGGCAAGGGTGCCGATGTGGAGGTTGACTCGATGGTGGCTTGCTACACACTCTCTGCAGCAGGTGTTTCCATCACAGTGAATCGCAGAACAGGTGATTTGGACTTCCTGGATGCAGACGGCAAGGCTCTCCTGCAGGAAGGTTTCTCTGTGACCCCCAACTTCTGGCGTGCTCCCACAGACAACGACTTCGGTGCAGGTCTGCAGCGTGAGTTCCGTGCATGGAAGTCACCCAGACGCAGAGTGGAGAGCATCAGCGTCATCAGCGAGGATGTGGCAAAGAGCATTTGCGTGAAGAGCCGCTTCGAGGGTATTGATGCCAAACTGACCGTCATCTACACTCTCACTCCGAAGGGCGAGGTAATCGTGCAGGAGACGATGGATGTCGATGAGAATGCAGAGCGCAAGCCTCAGATGTTCCGCTACGGTATGCAGTGGGTAATGCCCGAGGAGTACAACACTGTGAAATACTACGGTCGCGGTCCTGTGGAGACCTATTGCGACCGCAAGGACTGCATGCCTCTCGCAGTGCAGACGGCAAAGGTGGCTGATGAATACTTCGGCTATATCCGTCCTCAGGAGAGCGGCAACCATTGCGACATACGTTCATGGGCTGTTGTGAATGTTGCCGGTCGTGGTCTGCAGTTCACTCCTGTGGCTGTGGACGGACAGGAGGATGTCACGATGGAGTGCAGCTCGCTCAACTATCTGCCTTCCGACCTTGACGACGGCATGGACAAGGGTTCCGTGCAGCATCACTCAGGTGACCTGACACCCCGTCCTTATGTGGTTACTCAGGTGCAGCAGAAGCAGTTTGGTGTGGGTTGTGTAAACTCTTGGGGCGCATGGCCTCTGAAGGAATATCAGATGCCCTGGCAGGACCGTTCCTTCGCCTACAAGGTGAAAGTACTTAAGTAAGAAGAGTGGATAAGATACATCTGCAAAACGTACTTCCTGAAGTCTTCACTTCCCGCACGGATATCGAGAGCGAGGTGTGGCTTCAGGAAGTCACTGTAGAACGCGGCAGGACATATCTCGTCGAAGCCGCGAGCGGTACAGGCAAAAGCAGCCTGTGCTCGTTCCTTTACGGCTATAGGAAGGACTATTCCGGCCGTATTCTTTTCGACGGCAGAGACATACGGGAGCACAGCAACAGCGATTGGGTGGACCTGCGCAGTAATCACCTGAGCCAGCTGTTTCAGGAGCTGCGCCTCTTCCCCGAACTCACTGCGATGGAGAATGTGATGATAAAAAACCAGCTCACGGACTTCCAGGAGGAGAATACGATAAGGGAATGGTTCGACGCAATGGGAATAGCCTCCTGTATGGACAAGAGGCTCGGACACATGTCCTTCGGCCAGCAGCAGCGTGTGGCGCTGATACGTGCTCTCTGTCAGCCGTTCGATTTCCTTTTGGCCGACGAACCGGTAAGTCACCTCGATGACACGAATTCCGGGATAATGGCCGAGATAATGCTTGCGGAAGCAAAGCGGCAGGGAGCAGCCCTGATAATCACGTCCATCGGAAAGCACATGAACATGAATTACGATAAAATACTGAAACTATAAAAACGGAAACAGAATATGAGTTCAAGAGATAGGGAAAAAGAACAGTTGCGCTCGCTGGGCAAGAAGGTGAGCTACAGTCAGAACTACGACCCGGATGTGTTGGAGGCCTTCGGGAATCTCCATCCGGGCAACGACTACTGGGTGCGCCTCAATTGCGAGGAATTCACCACGCTGTGTCCCATCACAGGGCAGCCCGACTACGCTGAGATACGCATCTCCTACATACCCGACAAACTCATGGTGGAATCCAAGAGCCTGAAACTGTATCTCTTCTCGTTCCGCAATCATGGGGACTTCCATGAGGACTGTGTGAACACCATCATGAAGGATCTCGTGAAACTGATGAACCCCAAGTACATCGAGGTGACGGGATTCTTCACGCCCCGTGGCGGCATCTCCATTCATCCCTATGCCAACTGGGGACGTCCCGACACCAAGTGGGAGCAGTTTGCCGAGGAGCGTCTTTTAAGATACGAGAGATGAAGGCAATGATATTTGCCGCAGGGCTGGGCACACGCCTCAAACCCCTGACGGACCGCATGCCGAAGGCGCTGGTGGAAGTGGCGGGCAAACCGCTCCTGCAGCATCAGCTGGAGAAGCTCAGAAGTATCGGTGTGACACGTGTTGTCATCAACGTGCATCACTTTGCCGACATGATAGAGGAGTGGGTGAGAGAGCACCCGATGGGGATGGACATCCTCTTCAGCGACGAGCGTGAAGCGCTGCTGGAGACGGGTGGCGGCATACGCAAGGCGCGTCCTCTGCTGGGAGAGGGAAGAGTGCTGATTCACAACTGCGACATACTCTCGAATGCGGACCTGAAAGCTTTCTATGAGAAGGGCGACGGAGCAGCTGCCACGTTGCTGCTTTCTGAGCGCAAGACATCCAGGTATCTGCTCTTCGACAACGAGATGAACCTGCAGGGATGGACCAATATCTCCACAGGTGAGGTGAAATATGTCTCGCATCCCGGAAGTGTCTGTGATTTCAGCCAGTTGCGTCCGCTTGCTTTCAGCGGCATACACCAGATAGACTCCTCTGCCTTCCCGTTGATGGACGAATGGCCTGAGAAGTTTCCCGTCATAGATTTCTACTTGTCTCTTGCCTCTGAGATGAAGGTGCGGGGCGTGGTGGACAACAGCCTGCAACTCATGGATGTGGGCAAGCAGGAAACGCTTGCTGAGGCAGAGAACTTTATTCGCGCTTTGGCAGCACGCGGGTGATACCCCTTTCGCGATGGCATAGCATCACCTCTACTCCGAACTTCTCATTGAGATGCTCGGCCAGGTGTTCTGCGCAATAGACGCTGCGGTGTTGCCCTCCTGTGCATCCGAAGCAGAACATCAGGTCTTCAAATCCCCGTTCGATATAGCGTGCGAGGTGTGTGTCGGCCAGGAAATACACATGTTTCAGGAAGGTGAGTATCTCACCGTCGTCTTCGAGAAAGCGTATTACGGGTTCGTCAAGACCGGTCAGCGTCTTGTATTCTTCGTATCGTCCGGGATTGTGCGTTGCCCGGCAGTCGAATACATAGCCGCCTCCGTTGCCGCTCACATCCTCGGGAATGCCTTTTTTATAGGAAAAACTGTAAACACGTATCATGCAGATATGGATAAGGACACTCTGGGAGTATCTGTTTGAGATTGTCTAGTGCGGGAGGTATGGAGTCCAGGAAATGCTGCTTGCGTTCGTAGCGTCCCCGGAAACCGTAGGCACCCAGCACCTGCAGCTGACGGAACAGTACGAAGAGCGGCAGGCTCTCCATGAAATTCTTGGACACTGTGTCGCGTGCGATGCCCGTCACGGCAGAGAGTTCATCGAGGTATGTCCCGATGCATTCCTTCCTCAGTGTGTCGGGGAAGCGTGAAGAGGCCTGCCACAGGAAGCTCACTACGTCGTATTGCATAGGTCCCTTCCGTCCTCCCTGGAAGTCGATGAGATGAGGCTCGTCGTTCCCGTCCAGCACGATATTGCGGGCCTGGAAGTCACGGTACATGAATGTGGGCGAGGAGACGATGCTGCAGCTCTGTGAGAGCAGATCTGTGGCAAAATCCTGAAAATCCTTCTCCAGACGGTATTCGTCGAATTCCACGGATGTGGTCTTGAGGAAACAGTATTTGAAGTAGTTCAGGTCGAAGAGTATTCCCGTCCTGTCGAGCGACGCCACGGGATGGCACACTGAGAAGTCCAGCCCCTCTGCTCCCTCCACCTGCACATGCGGCAGGATACGCATGGCCTTCTTGATGAGGCCCGTCTCTTCCTCGCTGTAGTGTCCGCCTGATTCCCTTCCGCTGCGCAGTGCATCGAAGAGGCTCCTTGCCCCGAGGTCCTCCTGCAGATAATGCTCCTCTGCCTCGTCTGCAGCCAGTACAGCGGGCACGGGCAGATGCTTATCCGCAAAATGTCGGGCCAGTGATATGAAGGCGTGGTTCTCGTGAACCGAGGTGCCCCGGCAGGCGATGACGCTTTTTCCTGCCTTGTCGTAGAAACGGTAATAGGAGCGGTTGCTTCCGCTGCCCGTGATGGCTTCTGTCCTGGACGGTTCGCATCCGAACAGCTCTTTGTATAGTGTCAGGAGTGTTTCCAAAGCTGTTGCATTTTACGGTATATCACCACTGTGTTGATGCCGCTGACGAGGATGAATATCGCCCCCCCGGCAATCGTCATCGTCATGAGCGAACCTTCCTGCATGGTGGGGAACATCTGCCACAGACGCTCCATATACTGGTTGCGTATTACGTATGTGATGACGAGGGCTGCCGTCAGCACCAGCAGGTTCACTCCGATGCAGAGACACTGGTAGGGGAGAGCCACTCTTGCTGTGCTGTAACCTATCAGCAGCAGCGACTGCAGCTTCTCCTGGTTCTTCTGCACGAGGAGGAAGATGCTCAGTATCAGCACGTAGAAACTAAGTGCTGAAATCAGCACACCCACGGCAAGCACTATCACGATTATCACCTTGAGGAAATACATCGTCTTGCCCGCCTGCAGTTTGTCCTCGTCTATTTCGTAGCCTTTCTGTTTTGCGTATGTCACGATACGCTCGTCGGCAGGATTGTCCACCTGCATTATCAGCCGCGAAGGCAGGTCGGGACCTTCTGTGCCGTAGACGCTGTTGCTCCATTCGATGAAGGATGCCGGCACCAGTATGGTGTTAAGCCGTGAGGAGAAACCGATGAGGCGTGCCGGGAGGACATCCCTGCGTCCTTGTCCGATGAGTTCCACATCCACGTCAATCATTCCCGCAAGTCCTTCTCCTATTTTCGGCAGACTGTGACTCTGTGCGAAACCGAAGTTATACACCGCCAGATACGACTTGGGCAGCACGATGGGCACGGCCTCTCCCTCGCTCCATTGCCAGTGCTTCCTGCTGATATCCACAAAGCGGTCGGGCACGCTCTCGAAGAACATGTCCGAGGAGAAGCGTATCTCGTTGAGTCCCACCTGGCATTTCACTCTGTATCTCGATGCCGTGAACGCTCCCACGTGCTTGGCAAACGGCTGTCGGGCGAGGTCTTCCTGCTCTTCCTGCGAGAACACCATAGGTGTGGAGGAGAATGCTCCCACGCGCTTCGACACCATGATATAGTCGGCAGGCAGCACTCCGTCTTCACCCTGGAGGGCGGGAGCCAGGTCTTCGTAGAATTGCAGGGAGAGCAGTATGATGAGCATTCCCAGCAGGTTGGCGATGAAGAAACCTGTTATCTGACCCGGTGAGAGGTGTCTGCGAAGAAGTTTCCAGAGAAGATGCATCACTCGATTGCCAGTTTAAATTCCTCCGCAAGAAGCTGCACCGCAGAGTTCTCTTGCGTATATCGTCTGTATATCTCTTTCTTCGATGTGCTCCTCTGCACCTTCGTCACCTCAGCCACCTTTATGTCCATCAGTATTGTGGGGCATATCAGCGCTCTCTTGAGAAACTGGCACAGCTTTGATGACACCTGCTGCAGGTATGTCTTCACCTGCGGGTTGGGCACTTCCACGGAGAATGAGTGGGGACCCGTCACTATAGGCTGCATCTGCTGCATGCGCATGGCCAGGGCGTTGTCCTCCTTGCCCAGGTCTGCGATGAATTCAAACCACAGACGGATGAGCTCGTCGTTTGTCAGTATTGTCGCCTCTCCTCCGTCCTGTATGTTTTCCGTCGCTGCCGTCTGTGCGGGAGCGGCCTGTGTCTGGGTGGCGAGCCTCATACTGGGTCCCAGCGCAGAGAGCCGCATTCGCGGTGCAGCGGGTTTTGCCTGCTGGGGCTGCTGTGCTGCCGGTCTGGGTGCAGCGGCTGTGTTCTGCTCTTTCTGTGAAGCAGCGGCAGGGGTCTGCTTTCTTTCCGCAGCCATCGGTTGCGAGAAGAAGGGGGCTATCTTCTTGGGCCGAAGCCCACCGTCAGGCGCATCGGGGTCTATCTGCGCACACTCTATCAGGGCTATCTCCAGCGAGAGGCGTTTGTTGCGCGAACTGCGGTATGCGTTGTCGCAGTCGTTGCAGATGCGCAGTGCCTTGTAGAGCATCCTGACGTTGCACCTTGCAGCCTGCTCCTCGTAGCGGGCACGTATGGCCTCCGTAGCTTCCAGCAGGGGCAGGGTGTCCTTGTCGCGTGCCACGAGCAGGTTTCTCAGGTGCGATGCCAGCCCGTTCATGAAATTGCCTCCCTCGTATCCCTCGCTGATGACGTCGTTGAGGAGTATGAGGCAGGGCTGCACCTCTTTCTTGAGGAAGTGGTCCGTCATCTCGAAATAGCGGTCCAGGGAGAGCTCTCCCAGCGCCTCGCTCACGTTCTGTGCGGTCAGTTCCCCGTTGCAGCACGCCACCATCTGGTCGTAGATGGACAGTGCGTCTCTCATGCCTCCGTCTGCCTTGCGGGCAATCAGGTGCAGGGCTTCGTCCTCTGCCTTGTGTCCTTCCTTCCGGGCTATGTAGCGCAGGTGGTCCACGATGCCCTGCATTGTCATGCGTGCGAAGTCATACACCTGGCAGCGGCTCAGTATCGTGGGCAGTATCTTGTGCTTCTCCGTCGTGGCGAGGATGAAGATGACATACGATGGCGGCTCCTCCAGCGTCTTGAGGAAGGCGTTGAAAGCCGATGCCGACAGCATGTGTACCTCGTCGATGATGAACACCTTGTATTTTCCTATCTGGGGCGGTATCTGCACCTGCTTGCACAGTTCGCGTATGTCGTCCACCGAGTTGTTCGACGCTGCGTCCAGTTCGTGTATGCTCATGCTGCGTCCTTCGTTGAATGCCTTGCAGCTCTCGCAGGTGCCGCAGGGGTCTCCGTTGGCATCCGGGGTGAGACAGTTGATGGTCTTGGCGAAGATACGTGCGCAGGTGGTCTTGCCTACGCCTCTCGGTCCGCAGAAGAGATATGCGTGGGCCAGTTTTCCCGTCTGTATGGCGTTTTTCAGCGTCGTGGTCAGCGTACGCTGTCCCACCACTGAATCAAACGTCAGCGGACGGTATTTCAATGCCGAAACAATGTATTCTTCCATAGTCGTTTTTCTGATTTTCCCCGCAAATGTACAAAAAAAATAAAAGTTGAGCAAAAAACAAACTGCTTTCGTTGTCTTGACACTCTTTTTTTTCGTACATTTGCGATGAAAATAATATAAGGAAATGCATAAACTCAGCAACATCTGGTCTTTCATAGGAAGATACAAATATTTTTTCGTGCTCACGATTATCGTGGCAGTGGTGGGTTTTCTTGATGAAAACAGCATACTCCACCGTCATGAGCGTCAGAAGGACATCATGGATTTGAAGAAGGAAATAGGCGCCTACCGCGAGCGTTACGATAAGGACACCCGTGCCCTTAACGGCCTCGCAGACGGTAAGACGCTTGAGAAATACGCCCGCGAGAAATATTTCATGCATCGCGAGGATGAGGACCTGTTCGTTATTGTGGAATGATGAGACGCACGCCTGCCATGAGCCTTCGCTGGTTCCCCCTTTGTCTTCTCCTGTTTCTTCTGTGCAGCTGTCATTCCGGGTCCGGCTACAGGATTATAGGCGAGAGCCGTATCGACAATCTGGACGGACGCAAGCTCTATCTGAAGCGCTATGCCGACGAGACGCTTGTCAATATAGACAGCGCTACGGTGCATCACGGCCATTTCGAATTCTCAGGCAAGCTCGACAGCACGCTCTTCGCCCATCTCTTTGTGGACAACGAGAGCCTGATGCCCCTGGTGCTGGAGGAGGGTGAGATACATCTCGACTTCTCCCCTGAGGAGCAGCGCCTGAGCGGCACGCCGCTTAACGATTCGCTCTATTCCTTCATCCGTCAGAAGGGCGTGATGGACGGTCTCCTGAGCGACATCCCCCACAGGGAGTCGGCTCTCATCATGGAGGGATACGACCACGACGAGATAGTGCGTATGCTCAGTGCTGAGACGCTGCGCATCCAGCAGATTACGGAGCGTCTGGTGGCTAAGTTCATCAAGGCCAACTACAGGAACGTCTTGGGCCCCGGCATCTTCATGATAATGACCTCCGCCTACGACTTCCCCCTGATGACTCCCGAGATAGAGGCCATCGTGCTGGGAGCTCCGCAGAGCTTCCTCGACGACCCCTACGTCAGCCTCTACGTGCGCATGGCCAGGGAGAATACCGAAAAAATGAAATCGCAGAGCACAGATGATTGAGAAACACCTGACACTTGAAGATGCCGACCCCCAGATATTCTACGGTGTAGGCGGTGCCAACATGAGGCTTCTCAAGTCGCTCTACCCGAAACTGCGTATCGTGGCCCGTGGTGACGTGCTTCATGTGATGGGCGACGAGATAGAGATGTCGGCCTTCGAGAAGCATCTTCAGGGTCTCATCCTCCACACGCAGACCTACAACCGCCTTACGGAGGACGACGTGGTGAAGATATCGCGAGGCGAGAAGCTGAGCGAGGGAGGCTCCAAGGGTGCCATCCTCTACAGCATGAGCGGCCGTCCCATCATCCCTCGCAGCGACAACCAGCGCTCTGTGGTAACATCCTTCCAGCACCACGACCTCACCTTCGTCACAGGTCCTGCCGGCTCGGGCAAGACATATCTCTCCATAGCCCTCGCTGTGAAGGCCTGGAAGGAGAAGAGCTGCCGTCGCATCATCCTCTCGCGTCCGGCAGTGGAGGCGGGGGAGAAACTGGGTTTCCTGCCAGGTGACATGCGCGACAAGATAGATCCCTATCTCCAGCCTCTCTACGATGCGCTGGAGGATATGATACCCGCACAGAAGCTCCGTGAGATGATGGAGCAGAACATAGTGCAGATAGCCCCGCTGGCCTTCATGCGAGGCCGCACGCTGAACGATGCCGTGGTGATACTCGACGAGGCTCAGAACACCACTACGGCACAGCTGCGCATGTTCCTCACCCGCATGGGTCACAACTGCCGCATGATTGTCACGGGCGACACCTCGCAGGTGGACCTTCCCCGTGGCGTGCGCAGCGGCCTGATAGAGGCGCTCGACATACTGTCCTCTGTAGAGGGTATAGGTTTTGTGCGCATGGGCAAGCAGGACATCGTCCGACACAAACTGGTAACAAAAATTGTAGAAGCATATGAAAGCACTGACAATGACTGAACTCTCTCTGCCCGGTCAGAAGAGTGTGTATCACGGCAAGGTTCGTGACGTGTATAATCTGGGTGACGACCTCCTCGTGATGGTGGCCACTGACCGTATCTCCGCATTCGATGTCATCCTGCCCAAGGGTATTCCCTTCAAGGGACAGGTGCTCAACCAGATTGCGGCATCCTTCCTGGACGCTACGGCCGACATCGTGCCCAACTGGAAGCTCGCCACTCCCGATCCCATGGTGACCGTGGGTCTCAAGGCAGAGGGCTTCCGTGTGGAGATGATTATACGGGGTTATCTCACGGGCAGCGCCTGGAGAGAATACAAGAACGGCTGCCGCGAGCTCTGCGGTGTGAAGCTGCCGGATGGTATGCGTGAGAATGAGAAATTCCCCGAACCCATCATCACACCCACCACAAAGGCTGACGAGGGTCACGACGAGAATATCTCCAAGGAGGAGATAATACGTCAGGGCATCGTTTCCCGTGAGGACTACGAGGTGATGGAGCGCTACACACGCGCTCTCTTCCAGCGTGGTACGGAGATTGCAGCTCAGAAGGGTCTCATTCTGGTGGACACCAAGTATGAGTTCGGTAAGCGCGACGGTAAGGTGATACTCATCGATGAGATTCACACTCCCGACTCCTCGCGTTATTTCTATAAGGAAGGCTACGAGGAGAAGTTCCTCAAGGGCGAGCCCCAGCGTCAGCTCTCCAAGGAGTTTGTGCGCCAGTGGCTCATTGAGCACAACTTCATGAACCAGCCCGGCCAGACCATGCCTGAGATCACGGACGAATATGCCGAGAGCGTCAGCGAGCGCTATATCGAGCTCTACGAGCATATCACGGGTGAGAAGTTCTGCCCCGCATCCGATGAGGGCGACATCGAGGCTCGCATCCAAAGGAATGTAGCCGCATGGCTCTCGACCCGTTGACCAACAGGGCGATGTTCGATCGCATCGCCCCCACTTACGACCGTCTCAATCATCTTCTCTCTCTGGGCGTCGACCGACGCTGGAGGGAGAAGTCTGTTCTCCGCCTTGTGCCCTTCGCACCCAGGCGCGTGCTTGATGCCTGCTGCGGCACAGGCGATTTCTCCATCCTCCTGCGCGACACGCTGCACGCTTCTGTGACGGGTTGCGACCTCTCTGAGGGCATGATGGCCATTGCCAGGGAGAAGGCTCCGGATTTGACCTTCGAGGTGCAGGACTGCCTGCATATGACGTATCCCGATGCCTCGTTCGATGTGGTGGCGTGTGCTTACGGAGTGCGTAATTTCGAGTCGCTGAAGGCTGGCCTGCAGGAGTTCTATCGTGTGTTGGAGGGTGGGGGGCATGTTCTGATTCTTGAGTTGTCAGTGCCCAGGCGCTGGCCAATGACGTGGGGTTTCTGGTTGTATTCCAAGGTGTTTATGCGCATCGTGGGCCGCCTTGTCTCCCACGACCGCACCGCCTACGAGTATCTGCCTGAATCGATGGCGAAATTCCCTCAGGCAGAGGAGGTGAAGCGCATCTTGCTGGATATCGGCTTTAGGAAGGTATGCTTCCACCGCTATCTCTTCGGCTTATCCACCTGCTTCCTCGCAGAAAAGTAATAAGAAAGATGAATAATAATCAGAATAATCGGAATACTCCGAATAATCGGAATACTCCGAATAATCGGAATAATCGGAAATCTCCCCCTTCTCCGACTCCTCCCAAAATCACCTTCCTCCCCCAGCATGGCCACTACCGCCACCTGCGTGTCTATAAGGTGACGGAGATCATCTACGACATCACCTACTATTTCGCTCAGAATTATCTCCAGAAAGGTGATCGCACTGTGGATCAGATGATTCAGGCCGCCCGCTCCGGTAAGCAGAACATTGCGGAAGGCAATCAGGCGGCTGCAACATCCAGCGAGACGGAAATCAAACTGACCAATGTGGCGAAAGCCAGCCTAGAGGAATTGCTTGACGATTATGAGGACTATCTGCGTGTGCGCAATCTGGAGCAGTGGGGCAGCCTCCATCCGAGGTACGAGAGGATGCGCAGATATGCTCAGGGTGAGCAGATTAAGAAGGATTATGCAGAGGCAATCCAAAGGATGAATGATGAGGAGATAGCCAATCTTTGCATCACCCTTATTCATCAGGCGATGTATATGCTCCACAAGCTGTTGACAACCATGCAGGACCGCTTTGTGAAGGAAGGCGGCATCAAAGAGCTCATGCTCCAAAGCAGGCTGAATTATAGGAATTCTCAGAATTCCTCAGCGCCCAAAAAACAATCGGAATAATCGGAATACTCGGAATACTCCGATTCCTCGGAATAGCGCCCTAAAAATCGGAATAATCGGAATACTCGGAATATTCAGATTCCTCGAAATAGCGCCCTAAAAATCGGAATATTCGGAGTATTCGGAATAATCGGAGTAATCTGATGGCGCTTTACTAATCCGCTCGAATCTCGCTTTCGCTCATAAAAATGTACAAAATTTAAATTATTCGCTCATAAAAATGTGATTTCTCTTCAGTATTCGCTCATAAAAGTGTATCTTTGCGTCCAAATCATCATGGAAACGATATGGAAAGAAGTATTTATCAGAGTCTGTTGTCATGGAAGAATGATGAGAACAGGAAACCTCTCATTCTTCTTGGAGCACGTCAGGTTGGCAAAACCTACATACTGAAAGAACTCGGAACTCGCGAGTTCAACAACCTTGTTTATGTCAACTGTCATAATAATCCTTTTACAGATTTACTATTCTCCGACTTCAACATTCAGCGTATCGTACATTCTATTGAAATCAATTACGAGGTGAAAATTGAACCCGGGAAAACGTTATTGTTCTTTGATGAGATACAGGAATCTCCCAATGCAATCCCTTCTTTAAAGTATTTCTGTGAAGACATGCGCCAATTGCATGTTGTTGCAGCCGGTTCACTTTTAGGTATCTCATTGCGTGAGAACGAAAGTTTCCCTGTCGGTAAGGTTAACACCCTCAAAATGTTTCCTATGACATTCACGGAATTCCTGCTGGCTCTTAAACGTAAGCAGCTTCATGATCTCGTATTGTCTGGTGATTGGGAGATGATTAACGTACAGTGCGAACTGCTAACGGAACTACTGCGTCAATACTATTTCGTCGGTGGCATGCCTGAGGCTGTCGCCAAATGGGTTGAGAATACAGATCCCAAGGAAGTGCGCCAGATTCAGAATAATATATTAGATGCTTACTATAGAGATTTCGGCAAACACAGTAATACTCTCGTCCATCGCATTCGTCAGGTCTGGGACAGCATTCCGGCCCAGTTAGCTAAGGAGAACAAGAAATTCATCTTTGGAGCCATAAAAAAAGGAGCACGGGCAGCAGATTTCGAGGACGCTATCCAATGGTTGGTAGATGCAGGCCTCATTTATAAGATATGTCGCGTTTCCGCTCCTAAATACCCATTAAAATTCTATAAGGATAATAATGCGTTTAAAATATATCTCCTAGACTGCGGATTGTTGGCACTTCTCACCGAGTCTCGTCCTCAAGATATGCTCTTAGGCAACAATGCCTTTAACGAATTCAAAGGAGCATATACAGAGAATTACTTTTTACAGGAGTTGGTCGGAATCGGTGACATACCAGCTTATTACTACAGCAAAGACAACTCACGACTTGAGATTGACTTCCTCGTACAACAGAATGGCTGTGTCCTGCCTTGTGAAACTAAGGCAGAGGAAAATGTTAAGTCAAAATCGTTACGCACCTTTATCGTTGAAGAATGGCCGGAGCAGCAACTGAAGGGTGTACGTTGCTCCATGAAGCCATATGTTAACCAGGGATGGATGCAGAATATTCCTCTTTATGGTGTGGAAGGATTCTTTCACCCACAAGATGAATAGAGGATTACAATTGATAATAAAATATCACACAGAAAGCACAGAAATTATTTATTTTGAGGAAAATATTTGTCTTATGGCGAGAGCTTTGCTCTTCTTGTTGACAGACATTTTGGCGAGATCGAAAACAAGCTTTCATCGTCGCCACAAGTCCGCCTCCAGCCATTGCATGGCATCGCCATAATTCAATTTGAAAATCGGCTTTGCCGTAAAATCGCTTTCAAACATCCGTTTTCAGCGTAAAATGATTATACTCCCAAGACTGAGCACGTGACAATAGATACTTATTTTATGTGCACATTTTCGTAAGCGACTGCGAGATTCGAGCAAAAGCAGAAAATGAAGCAATTTTATGCTGAATGGAATGAGGCAATTTTCGATTTTATCACAACGAGCCTGCAGAGCAGGTATCTCTTGCGAGAAGCCTGCGATGGAAGCTTGTTTACAAAAGCAGGCAATTCGCTAAGAGCTAGAGTAATGTATTTCTTCGATGTGATAAAATATTTTCCTTAATCTGTTTTTTCGGTTCTTTCTGCGTTAGCAGGGTTTTTATTGTTTTTTTTCTTAATAGCACTAGGACCAGAAACTCTTCACTTTTAACTAACGACTTGTCGACTAAAAAGAATATTTTATGCCGAAAACGGATGTTTAAGGCAATTTTAGCTTGAATGAAGTGAAAGCATTTTCGATTTTGCGGAATGAATTATCACAGCGTGATTGAGGGATTTTTGAGCGGCAGACGATGAAAGCTTGTTTTCGATCTCTGACGGGCAAAGAACCTCGAAAGAGCAACGCTCTCTCATTCGCAAAATATTTTCCTTTAAAGAGGTTTTTCTGTGGTTTCCGTGATTTCTGTGTGAATTTATATTTCTTTGTAAAATCTTTTTTCACTAATCCGCTTTAAAAAGTTTGCCTTTCGCAGACTTTTTAGGGCGGATTAATCTGTTTTTATGTATATGGCCTTGAATAAGGTATGTTTAATTTTTTTATTTGACAATTATGAAACAGAAAGAAATGAAAGATTTTAACTCAGAGAAGGGATTCCTCGCATTCATCAGTGGCGAGATAGAGCGCCAGCGTCGCAACGGACATATCAGCCTTGCCGCCAACTACACCAGCGCTGCCCACAGCCTGTCACGCTTCCTCGTGGCGAGGGGTAGGAGAGCCCTCTCCTTCAGGCAGGTGACAGCCCTGCTGGTGTCCGACTACGAGGCATGGCTGCAGTCCTGCGGCCTGTGCCGCAACACCACCTCCTTCTATCTCCGCACCCTGCAGTCCGTCTACCATAAGGCTGTGCGTCAGGGACTTACTGCAGATGCCCGGCCCTTCTCCGCTGCCACCTACCGTGGCGTGGCACGCACTGTGAAACGTGCCATCGATGCATCGGAGGTGTGCCATCTCAGCCGCCTCGACATACGTGGTGCGCTGCTCTCGGGTGGCGGCTACGGGGAGGGCAGGCGTCTCGACAGGATGCAGCGTCAGCTGGAATTTGCTCGCGACATCTTCATCTTCAGCTTTTGTGCCAGGGGACTCACCTTTGTCGATCTGGCTCACATGCGTAAGTCGGACATCACGGGCGGTCTGCTGGTCTATGTGCGTCGCAAGACGGGGCAGCGCATCGAGGTTCAGGTCGAACCGATGATGCAGGCTGTCATCGACCGCTATCCCTCCCATACGGACTATCTGCTGCCCATCCTCACTAAGACGCACAGCAGGGAGGCTGTCTGGCAGCAATACCGCTATGCCCTTTGCCGCTACAATGCCAGTCTCGACACCCTGGGCACGATGCTCGGAGGTGTGAAACTCACCTCCTATGTCAGCCGCCATTCATGGGCATCGGCAGCGCGATGCCATAACGTGCCGCTGTCTGTCATCAGCCAGTCCATGGGCCACGATTCGGAAAAGACCACGGAGATCTATCTGAGATCGCTCGAATGCAATGTCATCAACAAGACCAATCGCGCCCTCCTGGATAGTGTTTTCCATTCAGAGGAAGGATTGTAATGAGAAAAAAACAATAAAAACCCTTTTTGATGTTTGTAGCTCCTTCAGAGCTCTTGTGCTAAGTGTATGGTCTTGTCTATAAGAGCGAGCTCTCACGCCAAGCCATATCACTTATCACATAACTTGCGTTATTTCAAACATCAAAAAGCAAAAACCTCGATTGTATTCACAATCTAAAAAACTTTTTCAGTAAACAAGTCGTTAGTAGACAAGTAGACAAGTTGTTACCCCCCCTCCGCAGGATTTTACAGCAATGTATCATTTCCTGAGAGGAATAATCATTTTATGCCGAAAACGGATGTTTAAGGCAATTTTAGCTTGAATGAAGTGAAAGCATTTTCGATTTTGCAGAATGAGGCATCATGAAGTGATTGAGGAGATTTGAGCGGCAGACGATGAAAGCTTGTTTTCGATCTCTGACGAACAAAGAACCTCAAAAGAGCGGCAGCTCTCTCATTCGCAAAATATTTTCCTTTAAAGAGATTTTTCTGTGGTTTCCGTGATTTCTGTGTGAATTTATATTTCTTGTTTTCTCGGTTCTTTCTGCATCAGCAGGGTTTTTACGGTTTTTTTCTCAATAGCAATAGGACAGAAATCGCCTTCCCTCGAAAAACCGCTGTCTCTCTTATTTAGAGAGGCTGCTAACTCGTGCGCAAAGGTAGGGAAAATATTTCACTTAAATTTGAAAAAAAAATAAAAAAAAGTGCTAAAAACTTTGTTTTTTGAAATATTTGCCACGAGATGCATAATATCTGTATGACAATGGGGACACTTCTGCCTCCAAAAGGACAGGAAGATGGCAAAATCCGCTCTTGGGCACTGATTTGCCTTTGAACTTCCTGGCTATCAGAGGATAGTAAGGCGCATGCCTCTCTAAATAAGAGAGACAGCGCTTTTACTAAAGTAGTCTTTAAATGTCGCTTCAAAACAAGTACATCGAAGACGAATATTCCGCACGGGTTTCCCGTGACAATTCGCATCCCCTGATGCGGAGACCCCAGGATATGGACTCCGCTCAGGTGCGTTGGTATCCCATGCGTATTTTCCACTCCAGCGTGAGTCGTCAGAGTGCCTTGAACGAGAGTCTCTCTCAGGAAGCCGCTGTTGAGAGGACGTACATCCCCCAGACGCTGGTTGATGTGGAGAAGAAGATATACGTTCCCTCCCTTGTCAACTACATCTTCCTGCAGACTTCCCTGAAGCATCTGAGGGAGATAAAGGCTGATGCCAGGTACAATCACCTCCGCTATGTGATGAATATGCATCGTGATGAGGACGACAATGCCGTTGCCAGGATTGCTTATGTGCCCGACAAGCAGATGGAGGACTTCATGCGCGTTGTGGACAGTGAGAATGAGCAGGTGGTGATGTTGGAGAATCTCGGTTTTGCTTGCAAACCGGGTCAGAGGGTGATGATTACGAAGGGCTTGTTTGAAGGCATTGAGGGCACTCTCAAGAGCATCAGGAAGCATCTCTGTGTTGTCATCCCGATAGAGAATGTCATGGCCGTCGCCATCACCAACGTCCCCAGAAAGTACCTTAAGCGAATTGATAATTGACAAGTGATAATTGACAATTAAGGCGCCAAAAATAAATCAGAATACTCCGAATATTCGGAACACTCAGAATCCTCAGATGGCGCCTAACATGGAAAATTCGATATAAGAAAAAAAACAATAAAAACCACCTCTTCGAGGAAAAAACCTAAAAAACCGAATTGAGGAAAATATTTTGCGAATGATGCTATTTTTAAGGAAAATATGCTGTGTCGAGCCTGCGACTCTTCTTTGTAGCGAGCCAGTTTGTGCTTATGAAAACAAGCTTTTCACGCCCAAACCATCTAGCTCCATCTACGCGCTTGTCAGCGCTCCTCACAGCATTCGAAAATCGCTTCACGATGTTCAGCATAAAATTGCTCAGGCTTGCGCCATTCGCATAAAATCCTGCGGAGTGTCTGCTTAACATCCATCTTGTCTACTTGTCTACTAACGACTTGTCTACTTTTGCGCAGCAAATGAGCGCGAGTGTAATCGAAGCGAACTTGTCGACTGTCGACTGAAGCCTGTTTTTTAGGCTTGAAAAGCCGGTGTTTTTGCTTTTTGATGTTTGTGATAACGACAGTTATGTGCTAAATAATATGGCTTGTCGTGAGAGCTTGTTCTCAAAGACAAGGCCATAGTACTTTAATACAAAAGCTCTGAAGGAGCTACAAACATCAAAAAGGGTTTTTACGGTTTTTTTCTCAATAGCACTAGGACACGACATTTTCCTCTGCGGAGTATTTTCTCGGAAAATGTTTCCGTGATTTCCGTGCTTTCAGTGTGACATTATATTCTCGGTTTTTCAGCAAAGCTGAGGTTTTCTTGGTTTTTGTTGATTTAAACACTTTGCATTAATAATTAAACATTATATGAAAAGTTTCAAAAACAACGGGAAGCTCAAGCTTCTCATCATCGTGGGCACACGCCCAGAAATCATTCGCTTGGCGGCAGTGATAAACAAATGCCGCGAGTATTTTGATACTCTGCTGGCACATACCGGTCAGAACTACGACTACAACCTGAACGGAGTGTTTTTCAAGGACCTCAAGCTCGCAGATCCTGATGTGTATATGGAGGCTGTGGGTAATGACCTGGGCGAAACCATGGGTAACATCATCGCCAAGAGCTACCAACTGATGGTGGAGGTGAAGCCCGACGCAGTATTGGTACTTGGTGATACCAACTCCTGCCTCAGCGTAATAGGCGCAAAGCGTCTGCATATCCCCATCTTCCACATGGAGGCTGGTAACAGATGTAAGGACGAATGCTTGCCAGAGGAGACCAACCGCCGCATCGTGGATATCATCAGCGATGTGAATATGGCGTATAGCGAGCACGCCCGTCGCTATCTGGCTGATACTGGTTTGCCTAAGGAACGTACCTACGTAACCGGCAGCCCCATGGCTGAAGTGCTCCACAACAATCTTGCAGAAATTGAGGCCAGCGACATTCACAAGCGTCTGGGCTTGGAGAAGGGCAAGTACATCCTGCTCTCTGCTCACCGTGAAGAGAACATCGATACGGAGAAGAACTTTATGAGTCTCTTCACTGCCATCAATAAGATGGCTGAGAAGTATGATATGCCGATTTTGTATAGCTGCCATCCCCGTAGCCGCAAGCGTCTTGAGGCAAGTGGTTTCCAGTTGGACAAGCGAGTTATTCAGCATGAGCCTCTAGGATTCCACGACTACAACTGCCTCCAGATGAATGCTTTTGCAGTGGTGTCCGACAGTGGCACCCTGCCTGAGGAGAGCAGTTTCTTCACATCTGTTGGTCATCCATTCCCTGCTATCTGCATTCGTACCTCTACAGAGCGTCCCGAGGCTTTGGATAAGGGTTGCTTTGTGCTGAGCGGTATTGACACTATAGGACTGCTGCAGAGCGTCGATGTGGCAGTAAGCCTTATCAAGGATGGCAACCATGGCATTCCCGTACCCGACTATGTGGATGAGAATGTAAGCACCAAGGTTGTTAGAATAATACAATCTTACGTTGGGGTAGTAAACAAGATGGTTTGGCGAAAATAGGCCCCCAAGCCCCCTAAAGGGGAGTGTGAATACGTAGATAGATGAAGGGTAGTGTCAGGCATTCTGCTGATGTGATTGAGTATCCTTTGCTGTGGAAGTTTGCTAAGGAGAATAGAAATAACCCTACTGAGGCTGAGAGGCTGCTGTGGTTCTATCTTAGCAATAAGCAGCTTGGCGTTCGATTTCGTAGACAACACATCATAGGACAGTATATTGCTGACTTTGCCTGTTTGGAGAAAATGCTTATCATTGAGTTGGATGGCGGTTATCATTCCTTGCCGGAACAACAGATAAGTGATGAACAACGTACTGCGGATTTACAAGAAATGGGATATAGAGTGATTCGATTTACAAACGAAGAACTCTTTCAAGGAATAGATTTAGTATTAACCAAAATTAAAAACGCCCTCAACGAAAACGCTCCCCTTTAGGAGTCTCGGACCCCACACTCCCCTTTAGAGAGACCACGCTCCCTTTAGAGATCTCGGGAGCTTTACACTCCCCTTTAGAGGTCTCGGGGGCTTTACACTCCCCTTTAGGGGGCTTGGGGGCCACGCTCCCCTTTAGGGGGCTCGGGGGCTTGATTATTATGAAAATTCTAGTAACTGGTGCAAAAGGCTTCGTAGGTAAAAACTTATGTGCAGCCCTCAAGAACATCCGAGATAATAAAGATAGGCGTTTCCCTGACTTGAAGATTGACGAAATCTTTGAGTACGACCTGGATTCTACGCCAGAGGAGTTGGACCAGTGGTGTGCTGAGGCAGACTTTGTGTTCAACTTGGCGGGTGTGAATCGTCCTCAGAACCAAGAGGAGTTTATGCAGGGCAACTTCGGCTTTGCATCGACGCTGTTGGATACCTTGAAAAAGCACGGGAACAAATGCCCTGTGATGATTTCTTCATCCATTCAGGCGACCCTCGCTGGCCGTTTTGGTAACAGCGAGTATGGACGTTCTAAGAAAGCCGGTGAGGACTTGTTCCTTCGCTACGAACAGGAGGTGCTAGCTCCGGCGGTTCAAAAGTTCAAGGGTTCAAGAGGTTTAAGGCCAAGGGTGCTTGTCTATCGCTTCCCAAACCTGTTTGGCAAGTGGTGCCGTCCAAACTACAACTCGGCAGTAGCTACCTTCTGCAATAATATTGCTAATGATTTGCCCATTCAGGTTAACGATCCCAATGTAGATATGGAACTTCTCTATATCGACGACCTTGTTGATGAGATGGTGGCAGCACTTAAAGGTGAGGAACACCATTGTGAGTTTGATGGGGTAGAGACGGTATTGACACCAAATGGTAAATATTGTGCTGCACCGATAGCGCATAAAGTAAAGCTTGGTGAGATTGTTGATTTGCTCCATCAGTTTGCAGATCAACCAAACACACTGATGATTCCCGAGATTCCTGAAGGTTCGTTTGCAAAGAAGCTTTATTCAACGTATCTCAGTTACTTGCCAAAGGAGAAGGTGGCTTTCCCGCTGAAGATGAATGTGGACGATCGTGGCTCGTTTACGGAACTAGTGCATACGTTGAACTGTGGGCAGGTGAGTATCAATATCTCCAAGCCGGGAATCACGAAGGGACAGCACTGGCATAACACGAAGTGGGAGTTCTTCATCGTGGTAGCAGGTCATGGTAAGATCCAGCAAAGAAACTTAAACGATCCCGAAGGGGCCGTTATGGAATGGGAAGTGAGCGGTGATAAGATTGAGGCGGTTCATATGTTGCCTGGCTACACGCATAACATCATCAATTTGTCGGAAACAGAGAATCTCGTCACCGTGATGTACTGCAATGAGATTTTCAATCCCGAGAAGCCAGATACTTTTTTTGAAAAGGTATAAGCGGTTAATGGTTATCGGTTAAAGGTGATAGGTTCTTTCTCTGCTGTGTTATGAAAGCGGCAAAGGCGAGAGCAAGGGATTGTGATGGACGATTTCTATTAAAAAATAATGAATTATACATGCTTGTGTTATACGTGTGCGTATAGCGACCGGGCAAGGATGCGAAGATATTCAAAGTCATCAAGTTTAAGACGATGACGGACGAGCGGGATGAAGAGGGTAACCTGCTACTAGATGCACAACGTCTGACAAACGTGGAACGTTTTGTACAGTTAACTTCGAATCGTTATATTTATAGATATGCAACTATTTAGAGATCAGAATAAGATAAGAGAGTTTCTTGGTGAATTATTGGCTAAGAAGGAATCGGAAGACCTGGAGTTCAAACACGCCTCAGGAGGTTTCCCTGGCAGTTTTTGGGATACATACTCGGCATTCGCAAATACAGAGGGTGGAACGGTCATCTTCGGGGTGGAAGAAAAGGACGGCAAATTGTACTTGGACGCCATTTCAGATGAGACTATGGAGAAGTACAGGAAAGAGTTTTGGAGCAATGTGAACAATAAGTCGACAGTGAGTTGCAACTTGCTGAAAAACGACGATGTGGAGGCAGTGAAATTCAATGGTTACAACATCATGCTGTTTCACATTCCTTATGCCAGCAGGGAACAACGGCCAGTGTTCAGAACGACGAACCCTTATAACGGGACGTTTAAGAGGAACTATGAGGGCGATTACAAGTGCACTGAGAAAGAGGTGCAGCGGATGTTTGCTGATGCTAACGTATCGAAACCGACAGACAGTAGAATCTTGCAGAACTATTCGTTTGAAGATATCGACAAGGAATCGCTTCAACAATACAGGCAACTGTTTGCAACGGCAAGGCCTAATCATCCGTGGCTTGGATTTGATGACAAAAAACTGCTGGAGAAGCTTGGCGGATATCGAAAAGACCGCGAAACAGGTGATGAGGGCTTTACGCTGGCTGGATTGTTGATGTTTGGCAAGTATGACTCTATCACGGATAATGCCTGCGCACCGGACTTTTTCCCAGACTATCAAGAGTGGATGGACAATGATCCTAATGGGCGTTGGACGGCAAGGATTTATCCAGACGGAACATGGGAGGCCAACCTTTTTCAATACTACAGGAGGGTGCTGCCCAGATTGCAGAATTTCCTGCCAGTTCCTTTCCAATTAGAGGGAAATCAGCGTAAAGATGAGACGACGGCACATGTGGCCGTGCGCGAAGCATTTATCAATCTGTGTGTGCATGCTGATTTCAGTGTGAATGCCAGTCTGATTGTAAAACATGTGAAGAATGAATTCATTTTTTCAAACCCTGGCACATTGCTTATCACCAAAGCTCAGTATTATAATGGTGGGCAGAGCGTTTGCAGGAACAAGGCTTTGCAGAAGATGTTTATGATGCTGGGCGCGGCCGAGAAGGCTGGCAGTGGCGTGGACAAGATAATGAAGGGCTGGAGTGATGCCAATTGGAGGGCTCCTTACATTGAGACCTCTTTAAGACCTGATACGGTGAACCTTTATCTGCCAATGATAGCCTTGATAGATGATGATATTAAGCATGGCTTAATTAAAATATTCGGTAAGAGCATTGTCAATATTGAGCATAACTATCTGACGACTTTGTCTCTTGCCTATTCTGAGGGTTTTGTGTCGAATGAGCGTTTGCGGTATGTTTTAAATCTGCATCGGGCTGATATCACAATACTCTTGAAGGAAATGTGTGCCAAGGGCTTCTTGGAGTCAGAGGGATATGGAAGAGGTACGAAATATCATCTTCCAATGAAACATAAGGGGCGTAACCTTGAAAGTAATGTAGGAAGTAATGTAGGAAGTAATGTAGGAAGTAATGTAGGAAGTAATGTAGGAAGTAATGTAGGAAGTAATGTAGGAAGTAATTCTCAAAGAAAAAGAATGAGTAAGGTGGAGATGCGAAGAGAAATCTTAGCTCTATGTGAAGACTGGGTATCGTTGGATTATATTGCTAAGACGATCAAAAGGAATCCTGCATACCTTTTGAACCATGTTATTCCCTCAATGTTAGATGAACGACTTATAGAGCGAATGTTCCCCGAAAGTCCGAGGAATCCCTATCAAAAGTATAGGAAAAAAGGATAATGACGTTAATATACAAGTTGAGAATTTGGTTTTTTGTACAAGCATTTCTTTAAAAGATTATTTGATTTTTGTATTGCGCTGGCTGTGCGACAATGGGTTCATGGTGATCGGTTCTTGCTCCGCGATGCTACGCAAGCGGCAGAGCCGAGCGAATGGTTATGGTTATTAGGTTAAAGGTTAAAGGACGCTGCGCTTTAGGTTAAAGATAAAAACGATTAACACAATATATTATCATGGCAGAAAGGAAAACGATCTATCTCTGTCTTGCTCATATGAGTGAGGAGGGATGGGAGCAAAAGTATGTAAAGGAGGCTTTTGATACCAATTGGGTTGTGCCAATGGGACCTAATGTGAATGCATTTGAGAAGGATCTTGCTGATTTCGCAAATAGAAAGACTGATGGCAGTGAAGAACTTGACCGTAAGGTGGTGTGTCTGTCCGCTGGTACTGCTGCCGTGCACCTTGCGCTGATTGCCTGTGGAGTAGGTCAGGGTGATGAGGTGTGCGTTCAGAGTTTTACGTTCTGCGCATCGTCACACCCAATCACATATGTTGGCGCAAAGCCAGTTTTCATTGGCTCAGAGAAGGACACATGGAACATGGATCCTGAACTTCTAGAGAAAGCTATCATCGATCGTAAGGAGAAGACGGGTAGGTATCCTAAGGCTATCATCCCTGTTGCTCTCTATGGTATGCCATACCAGATAGATAAGATAATGGCAATTGCTGATAAGTATGATATCCCGGTAATCGAGGATGCTGCTGAGGGAATGGGCTCACGCTTCAATGGTCAGGTGCTCGGTACGTTCGGCAAGTATGGTGTGCTCTCATTTAATGGTAACAAGATGATTACTACCAGTGGTGGTGGCGCCCTCATCTGTCGCAACGATGAGGATGCGAACACAATCATGTGGTATGCTACTCAGGCTCGTGACGCTTATCCATACTATCAGCATACGGCTATTGGCTACAACTACCGCATGTCAAATGTATGTGCTGGTATCGGACGTGGCCAGATGACGGTTCTTGATCAGCATATCGCTCATCACAAGCATGTGCAACGGCTGTATGAACAGTTGTTAGCAGATGTACCTGGAGTTACTGTTCATAAGCAGCCGCGAACTATTTGTTCAAATGGCTTCGCCGTTCAAGAGGTTCAATGCGCTTCGCGCGGTTCAATGCCTTCGGCTAGTTCAAGTGGTTCTGATGTTTATGATAGTAACTACTGGCTGTGCACGATGGTTCTTGATCCAGAAGTGAAGGTTGTAGGGCAGGAGAATGCTTATAAGGAAGTTGTCAAGACCGCTGTAGGTGGTGCTGCAGGTGTCATCCACGCTGTAGATTCTCCTACAACAGATTGCCAGCCTAATGACAATGTTGAGGCTATGCGTGTCTTCATGCTCAGCAAGAAGGTTGAGTGCCGCCCTGTTTGGAAGCCGATGCACAAGCAGCCTGTCTATGCTGATGCTCCTATATATACAAATGGTGTTGAGGAAGATCTCTTCAAGGTAGGTATGTGCCTCCCTGCAGGTCCGTATGTCTCAGACGAGGATGTGAGGTATATCGTGGAGTGTATTAAGAGTGCGATTGCGTGATTAATGTCACACAGAAATCACGGAAATCACAGAAATTATTTAAACATTTTCCGTGATATCTGTGCTTTCTGTGTGAGATATAAAAAAGCGCTTTCTGTGTGAAATGTTGAGATGAATACATTCGAGAAGATATTGGCGCTACTGCGGTGCGAGCTGTGGGGGGAGCCGCTAGCATGCGAGGTGACGGCAGACGACATCGACGGAATCTTGGCGATGGCGGAAGAGCAGGGTGTGAGCGGACTGGTGGCGAATGCGATCATCGGTAGTAACCTGCCGATAGGGGATGTGAAGACGGTGGACGTGTGTACGGTGCAACGGCTGCATGAGCTGAAGTGCCGGGACATGAACAAGAAGGTGTCGCGGTTTGCGGCGTTCCTGAACCGCCGGGAGTTGAAATATGCCGTGATGAAAGGTCAGACGATGGCGACGCTGTATCCGCATCCGCTGATGCGCAGCTGTGGCGACATTGACTTCTACTGCCCGAAGGATTCGTTCAAAGAGGTGCAAAGAGTGATAGAGGAACGACTAGGAGTGGAGATGCATCATAACTGGAGTGAGCGACATGATAACTTCGTGATTAAGGACTGTACCTTTGAGATGCACTCGGATATGATGATCTTCGGGGCAAGAAGCCACCAGCGTTACTGGGACTCGTTTTTTGATGAGGCTCTGGCATCGGAACCGTCACACGTGGTGATAGACGAGATAGAGGTGAAGACGCTGTCGCCGACATTGGATGCGCTGTATATCTTCACACATCTGTTCGGACATTTCGTGATGGGAGGTAGTTCGCTGAAGCAATGGTGTGACTGGGCAATGGTGTTGCATTGCTATCGTGACGAGATACGAAAGGAGGAATTGGAGAGGCATCTGCAAGGACTGGGACTGCTGAAAGCATATCGGGCGATGGGTTTTTGGCTCGTGGAAAAGCTGGGCTTGCCAAAAGAGGAGTTCCCGTTCGCCCTGGAAGACGAAGATAAGAGGTGGCTGACGAAGCTGCATCGGAATGTGATGACGATGAGGGGAGAAAATGTGGCAAAGGACCGGAAAATAGGACATCATGTGAGCGTGGCGCATACGCTGATGACGTCCTCGCTGGTGGCGAGGCAATCGGTGAGCTTCTTCCGACTGGCACCGAAAGAGATGTTCTGGACTTTCCCCAAAATGGCGTCGTGGTCGGTGAGGAAGAGGTTATGAGACGCGGAGCGTCGAGTAAGGCAGCAGAGCTGCGGGTAAAGCGACAAGGTCGCGTGTAAGGCAGCAAAGCTGCGGGCAAAGTGCTTCGCACGGGTAAAGAGCCTGCGGCTCGGGTAAGGCCCTTCGGGCGTGTAAAGCAGCAAAGCTGCGGGTAAAGCGACAAGGTCGCGTGTAAGGCAGCAGAGCTGCGAGTAATGTGCTTCGCACGGGTAAAGAGCCTGCGGCTCGGGTAAGGCCCTTCGGGCGTGTAAAGCAGCAGAGCTGCGGGTAAAAAGCATGGTACGAAGTAACATAAACTAGAAACTAGATACTTGAAACAAAATAACATAAACTAGAAACAAGAACTTTTGGAGCAGCGAGCGCAAAGCCAAACTTGTTTGAGCTCTGCCAAGTCGTGACAAAAGTCATGGTACGAAGTAACATAAACTAGAAACAAGAAACTAGAAACAATATATAGCAATGGAAAAGAGAAATGTTGCATTGATAACAGGTATTACGGGTCAGGACGGATCGTTCCTGGCCGAGTTTTTGATTGAGAAGGGCTATGAGGTGCATGGCATCCTCAGGAGGAGCTCGTCGTTTAATACGGGACGCATTGAGCATCTGTATCTGGATGAGTGGGTGCGCGACATGAAGAAGAAACGACTGGTGAACTTGCACTGGGGTGATATGACGGACTCGAGTTCGCTGATTCGTATCATCACGGAGGTGAAGCCGACGGAGATCTATAACCTAGCAGCACAGAGCCATGTGAAGGTGTCGTTCGACGTGCCGGAGTTCACAGCAGATGCGGATGCAATGGGCGTGCTGAGACTGCTCGAGGCTGTGCGCATCGCCGGGCTGGCAGACTCGTGCCGTATCTATCAGGCTTCGACATCGGAGCTGTTCGGACTGGTGCAGGAGGTGCCGCAGAAGGAGACGACGCCGTTCTATCCGCGTAGTCCGTATGGCGTAGCGAAACTCTATGGATTCTGGATCATGAAGAACTACCGTGAGAGCTATGGGATGTTCTGCTGCAATGGTATCCTGTTCAACCACGAGAGTGAGCGGCGCGGCGAGACGTTCGTGACACGAAAGATCACACTGGCAGCGGCCCGCATCGCCCAGGGGTATCAGGATAAACTGTATCTGGGTAACATGAACTCGTTGCGCGACTGGGGATATGCAAAGGACTACGTGGAGTGCATGTGGCTGATGCTGCAACAGGAGAAGCCGGATGACTACGTGGTGGCCACTGGCGAATACCACACGGTAAGAGAGTTCTGCACCCGTGCCTTCGAGGCTGCAGGCATCGAGCTGCGCTGGGAAGGCGAGGGCGTCGACGAGAAGGGTATCGACGTGAAGACCGGAAAGGTGCTGGTTGAGGTGGACCCGAAGTATTTCCGTCCGGCAGAGGTGGACCAACTGCTCGGCGATCCGACGAAGGCCCGCACACAGCTCGGCTGGAATCCGCAGAAGACAAGCTTCGAGAAACTTGTGAGGATCATGGTGGAGCATGATATGCAGAAGGTGAGGAAACTCTACGCTGGCGCGTAGAGTTTTTAGTTGAGAGTTTAGAGTTTAGTGTTTAGAGACAGTTATTTAGTTTAGAGTTTAATGCTGTATAGTTTAGAGACAGCTATTTAGTTTAGAGTTGGTGCTGTTTAGCTTAGACATATTGATTCAACTGACACTCAACTCAAAACGCTACACTCAACACTTTCTTTATTTTATAGTTTAGAGTTTGTTTAACAATTTAGAGTTTAAGAATTATGGAAGTATTTGGTTATCGTAAGTTGGTTGCTTATCAAAAGGCAAAGGACGTGGTTAAGAGAACTTACAAGTTATTGAAGCAATTTCCTGCGGAGGAGCGTTATGCCATGTGTGACCAACTTAGGCGTGCTTCTGTCTCTGTTACTTCAAATATAGCTGAGGGCGTAAACCGCTATTCTGTCAAAGATAAATCTCACTTCATTGAAATGGCCTATGGCTCTCTCATGGAAGTTTCATCCCAGTTTGAGATTGCTGAAGAACTTGGTTTTATTAGTAGTGACGATCGTTTCAGCATGGATCAATTAATTGAAGAGGTTGCTCGTTTGCTTTCAGGATTACAAAAAACTTACAAACCATCAACTGATTCAACTGACTCTAAACTCTAAACTTTAAACTATCAACTTTTTGAAATATGGAACATAGTTCAAAGATATATGTGGCGGGCCACCGGGGAATGGTGGGGTCGGCGATTGTACGGGAACTGCAAAGGCAGGGGTACACGAATATAGTGACGAGGACGCACAAGGAACTGGACCTGACGCGGCAGGAGGCAGTGGAGAAGTTCTTCGCTGAGGAGAAGCCGGAGTATGTGTTCCTGGCGGCCGCGAAGGTTGGAGGAATCGTCGCGAACCAAAGTGCGCTGGCGGACTTCATGTACGAGAACATGGTGCTGGAGATGAACGTGATCCATGCAGCATGGAAGAACGGTTGCAAGAAACTGGAGTTCCTGGGCAGCAGTTGTATCTATCCGCGCATGGCACCACAGCCGATGACGGAGAGTTGTCTGTTGACGGGTGAGCTGGAGAAGACGAACGAGGCATACGCCCTGGCGAAGATCTCGGGACTGAAATACTGCGAGTTCCTGAACCGGCAGTATGGAACGGACTATATCAGTGTGATGCCAACGAACCTCTATGGACCGAACGACAACTACCATCCAGAGCATAGTCATGTGCTACCGGCGCTGATACGGCGCTTCCATGAGGCGAAAGTGGCTGGACTGAAGGAGGTGACATGCTGGGGCGACGGTTCGCCGCTGCGTGAGTTCCTGTATGTGGATGACCTCGCGAACCTCTGCGTGTTCCTGATGAACAACTACTCGGGCAATGAGACGGTGAATGCCGGAACAGGGAAGGAGCTGACCATCAAGGCGTTGACGGAGTTGGTGGCGAAAGTCATTGGCTATGAGGGCGAGATCAAATGGGACACCACCCGCCCGAACGGCACACCCCGTAAGCTGCTCGATGTGTCGAAGGCTACGAAGCTTGGCTGGACCTATAAGACGGAACTAGAGGACGGCATCCGGCTGGCGTATGAGGACTTCCTGAATAACCCGATGAGGGCGGAGAGATAAAAGTTCAATGCGACGGAGTCGCGGTTCAATGCTGCTTCGCAGCGGTTCAAGAGGTTCAATGAGCCTGCGGCTCGGTTCAATGCTGCTACGCAGCGGTTCAAGTGGTTCAATGAGCCGGTGGCTCAGTTCAAGAGGTTCAATGCTGCTTTGCAGCGGTTCAAATGGTTCAATGAGCCTGCGGCTCGGTTCAAGTGGTTAAAGAAGATGGGTAAGGTCGAAAATTTTGAAGATTTAGTGATCTATCAGAAAGCTAGAGTATTGGCTGTTCATGTATATGAGATCACTCGTGAGGGGGAGTTCAAATATGATACGCGATTTGTTCAGCAGATACGTGCTGCGGTAGGTTCAATCAGTGATAACATCGCAGAGGGGTTCGAAAGACAAGGAAATAAGGAGTTTAAGAACTTTTTGTATATTGCTAAGGGTTCTTGTGGGGAGGTTAGGAGTCAGATACAAAGAGCGTTAGATGTTGGTTTCATATCAAAAGAAACATATATACAACTTTATGATGAAGCAAAAGCGCTCTCTGTGGCAATCGCAAACTTCATTAAGTCAATAAAGGATTCTGATTATAAAGGAAGTAAATATTCTTGAACCGCGACTTTGTCGCATTGAACAATATTGAACCGGCCATAGGCCATTGAACCGCTGCGAAGCAGCATTGAACAAAAAACAAAACTATGGAAAAGAAAGATAGATATGAACTTCTGTGCAAGCAGGTGGAGAGTTTAGCGGCAGGAGAGACGAATGTAGTGGGTGTGCTGGCGAATGTGTCGGCAGCCATGAAGACGATGTTCCCAGAAGAGTTTTTCTGGGTAGGATTTTACATAGTGGCCTCTCCCCCCGCCCTCCCCTGCAGGGAGGGAGCTCTCCAAGTGGGAGATTCTGCTCCATATAAGTCTGCTCATCCAGATATTTATAATATATTAAAAGCTAATTCTCTTAATCATAGAAATAATCCGACTGAAGCGGAAAAAATTCTATGGGAGGTTCTGAGAGCTAACAATCTTGGCGTGAAGTTCCGTCGTCAGCATGCAATTGGTGATTATATTGCTGATTTCGTGTGTTTAAGCAGATACTTAATCATAGAAGTTGACGGAGGATATCATAACAAACCAGAACAAAAAGAATTGGATGCGATTCGTTCTGATTACTTGTATAATAGAGGATTTAGGATTCTACGATTTACAAATGAACAAGTTATCGGTAATATAGATTCTGTTATAAAAGATATTCAATCGTCTTTATCCCAGCCTGCTATTCCCCTCCCTGCAGGAGAGGGGGTAGGGGAGAGGCCTACTCTCCTTCTAGGCCCCTTCCAAGGAACGGTGGCATGCTATGAGATTCCGTACGGGAAGGGTGTGTGTGGTGCGGCATGGAAGGAGAGAAGGACATTGGTGGTGCCAGATGTGGAGGAGTTCCCCGGACATATCGCGTGCTCGTCGTTGAGCCGGTCGGAGATTGTCGTGCCAATGTTCCTGCCTGATGAAGATGAAGAGGATGGTCTTGGCGAAGTGTGGGGTGTCATCGACATCGATAGCACGGAGTTAGGTACTTTCGATGAGGTGGATGCAGAATATCTGGAGCGGATTGCAATGATACTGTCGAAATGTGCTTCGCACTGTTGAGAGTGGCCCTTCGGGCAGTTGAGACGCGCCTGCGGTGCTGTTGAGAGTGGCCCTTCGGACTGTTGAGAAGTGTTGAGATGCGCTTCGCGCTGTTGAGAAAGCACTTCCGAACTCTTCTGAACTCTTCTGAACCCTTCTCAACCCTTCTCAACCTTCTTAACCTTTCTCATTTTTCTGAACCCTTCTCAACTTTCTCAACTTTTCTCAACCTTCTGTACTTCTGAACATTTCTGAACAAAAAGTGAAGAATTATTTGGTAGTTTGGAGAACATGCATTATCTTTGCAGAAATCTTTCGAACAGTAAAACCTAAATAGATATTCAATATGATTGACGTAAAGCAAACACTAGCTGGTGCTGAGGAGCGCATGGAGATGGCAGCGATGTTCCTGGAGGAGTCGCTGAACCGCGTGCGTGCCGGCCGTGCCAACGTGGCCATCCTGGATGGTGTACGCGTGAATAGTTATGGTTCGATGGTTCCCCTGAACCAAGTTGCCAATGTGTCGTGCCCCGATGCCCGCACGATAGCCATCCGTCCTTGGGACAAGAAGGCCATCCGCGACATTGAAAAGGCCATCATGGATAGCGACGTGGGTATCACACCCGAGAACAATGGCGAGATTATCCGTCTAGGTATTCCACAGCCTACGGAGGAGCGTCGTAAGGAACTGGTGAAGCAATGCAACAAGATCGGCGAGAAGGCCAAGGTGGAGGTGCGCAATGTGCGTGGCGAAATCAAGGATAAGCTGAAGAAGGCCATCAAGGACGGTCTGTCGGAGGACAATGAAAAGGACGCCGAGCTGGAGCTGCAGAAGATTCACGATAAGTTCATCAAGAAGCTTGATGATCTCCTGGCTGCTAAGCAAAAGGAGATTATGACGGTGTAAATCTTAGGTTATAGGTAATAGGTTATAGGTGGTGATTACTTTTGCTGGGATGAGACTACTCATTGTAAGCGAGAGGCAAGACTAATCATCACCTATAACCTATTACCTATAACCTATTACCTAAAATCATGAAGGGACTCGTCATTAAAAATACGGGAAGCTGGTACACTGTCCTAACGGACGATGGTCAGACCGTGGACTGTAAGATTAAAGGAAACTTCCGGCTGAAAGGCATCCGGAGCACGAATCCTGTGGCGGTAGGGGATAGGGTGACGATAAGCCCTGCGGGCATCCAAAGCGCTTCGCGCGTTCAAGGGTCCAAAGCTGCTTCGCAGTGTTCAAGGGTTCAAAGTCCTACGGACGTTCAACGCGTTGCGGGTGGTTCTGAGGTGGCATTTATTACGGGGATTGAGGACCGGAAGAACTATATCATCCGCAAGTCGTCGAATCTGTCGAAGCAGAGCCATATCATTGCTGCAAATGTAGACCAGGCATTCCTCATCGTCACGGTGAACTATCCGGAGACGTCGACGACATTCATCGACCGTTTCCTTGCCTCTGCCGAGGCTTATAGTGTGCCAGTGGTACTGGTGTTCAATAAACTGGATCTGCTGAATGATGACGACCGTCACATTCAGCAGATGCTGATTACGCTTTACGAGAACATCGGCTATACGTGTGTGGAGGTATCGGCACAGACGGGTGAAGGCATCGACCGACTCTTTGAACTGTTGCAGGGGAAGATAACGCTGCTGAGTGGAAATAGTGGAGTGGGGAAGTCGACGCTTATCAATCGACTGGTGCCAGGCGTGAACCTGCGAACGGCAGAGATCAGCGATGCGCATAAGACGGGTATGCATACCACGACGTTCTCGGAAATGATCAGACTTGCCCCAAAGGGACAAGAGTCGCGTTGCGACGTTCAAAGCACTTCGTGCGTTCAAGGTTTAAATGCTGCTTCGCAGCGTTCAAAGAGGCAAGGTCCTTCGGGTGTTCAAGCAAGTGCTGAAGACCCCCAACCCCCTATTTTAGGGGGCAGTGGATGGCTGATAGATACGCCGGGAATCAAGGGATTCGGAACGTTTGATATGGAGCCTGAGGAGCTGACGAGCTATTTCCGTGAGATATTCCACTTCTCGAAGGGCTGCCGGTTTAATAACTGTACGCATACGCACGAGCCAGGTTGTGCCGTGCTGAAGGCATTGGAAGACCACTATATCGCCCAAAGCCGTTACCAGTCGTACCTGTCGATGATGGAAGACAAGGAGGACGGGAAGTATAGGGCGGCGTATTAGGCGCCTGCGGCGCAGTCCAAATGGTTCAATGAGCCTGCGGCTCTGTTCAAAAGGTTCAAGGCGACAGAGTCGCGGTTCAATGCACCTGCGGTGTGGCTTTTTCTCCGCTGAGGCTACGAAAGCGGCAGAGCCGAGCGCAAATGGTTCAATGAGCCTGCGGCTCTGTTCAAAAGGTTCAAGGCGACAGAGTCGCGGTTCTTTCTCCAGCCTCTCCCCCCGCCCTCCCCTAAAAGGGAGGGTGCTCGGCAAACCGAACGAAAGCGGCAAAGCCGAGCGCAAGTGGTTCAATGTCCTTTGGACGGTTCAAATAGTTCAATGCACCTCGGTGCGGTTCGATGAAAAAGTGCACTAGCCATGTGGCTGGTGCACTTTTTTTTGTTGCCCTCCCTACGGGGGAGGGAAAGGGTGGGCTGCTCTTAAAAGTTAAAGCCGATGTTGGCGAAGAGGGTGCCGGTGTGGGCAGAGTCGAAAGAATCCTGCGAGATGTTGGCGAGGCCTACATCGTAGCCTGCTTCCACATAGAACATGTCGAGCATCATACCGCAGCCTAGGCGCAGTCCTCCATCGAAGCGCTTGAAGTTATTATCGGAGAACGAGTTTTCAGCCATGCGCAAGTTCTGATCTTTGATCTTTCCGCCGATGCCACAGGCCAGATAACCGCCAAGGAACGGCGTCACGGCGATGTTGTTGTCGAGCTTCAGCTGGTATTTCAGCAAGAGCGGTACCTCGAGGTAGTTCAGACTATAGGTGAGTTTTTGATCACCCGATGATTTCTTGCCACCCTTCTCGATGTACTGCAAACCTGTCTCGAAAAACAGAGGGGTGTAGGGGGTGAGCAGGATGTCGGCATTAAAGCCTGCATTTAGACCTGAGCGTATGCCGCCAGCATCGTAGAATGGATTGTCGGCATTGATGGTTCCACCCGCAAGACCGAGTCGGAAACCATAATAGGTATAGTAGCCAGCTCCACTCCTTGTGGAGGGAGTGACACGCGTATGACCATAGCCGCGTGGATTGCCATAGCGGCCGTATTGTGCCTGTGCTGGCAGAGCCATCATGATGGTCAGTGCCACGAGAGCTAAAATATGATTCCTTTTCATTGTAATTATATATTTTGGTTTGAACATATTGATATTAATCACGTTGCAAAGGAACAAATATTTCTATGATGAAACAAGGGAAATTCCCCTAAATGTATAGAGGAATTTCCCTAAAACCTCCCTAGGGAGGATTGCAGCGGAGCTGCGGTTCAATGTCCTTCGGACGTTCAATGAGCCTGCGGCTCTGTTCAAAAGGTTCAATGCGACGAGAGCGTGGTTCAAAGGTTTTGGAGCCAGGTGACGATATCGCGGAGGACCTCTTCTGAGATGGTTTCTTCGATATTGCCATATTCTGTGGCTGCACCCGTTTGGGCATGCTGGAACAGGTGGTTGAGGCCAGGGTATTCTTTGTAGAAGCCCCCCTCCGTCTCCCCCCCGTAGGGGGAGGTGGCTGACCACTCTGACAATCTTAAAAGACTACGGATGGCGGCTAGGTTGCTCTTAGGTAACACTTGGCAGTCGAGGGAGCCATTGAGGGCCAATACAGGACAGCGTGTAGCCGCGATGTCGGCTGACGGGTCGTACTCCACGAAGTATTCATACCACGGATTCGTGGGTTGCATGGCCATCGTCAGGCGCAGACGCTTCAAGGTCATGTTGGCAGGTTGACCGTTGAGCCGCAACAAGGCATTGGTCTGTTCGACGAGCAGGGTGTCACCTTTGATGCCGGGAGCAGCAAGTGCAACGATGCAGTCGACGAAAGGCTTACCCTGGCCGCCCTCCCTAGTAGGAAGGGATTTGGCGCCGAGCATGAAGGCGATGCTGCCCCCTTCGCTATGACCGAGGATGCCAACTTTGAGCCTACCCCCATCCGCTCTCTTAAGGAGAGGTGTTGAACGAAGAAATGCGATGCAGGCGGCAGCATCTTCTGCGAAATCGGCAGTAGTGCAGTTGGAGGGGTCGCCAGTGGACTGGCCGAAACCGCGGTCGTCGTAACGGAGTGTGGCAATGCCGTGACGGGCGAGGTAGTCGGCGATGACTGCGAATGGCTTGTGGTCGAAGAGTGTCTCATCGCGATCTTGCAAGCCGCTACCCGTGACGAGGAGCAGGCATAGGCTCGCCCCCGTCCCCTCCCCAAAGGAGGGGGGCAGTGTGAGGGTGCCGGCGAGGGTGTGAGAGGGGAGAGTTGCGACAGAGTCGCAACAAACGGTGGAGGCAGTAGATGATGGTGCGGGTACGGGGATTGTGACCTCACGAGTCTCGTAGGGGAATGGCGGCTTTGGCGTTTGCGGACGCTGGCGGATGAGGTCGCCGGGTTCAAGCGTCAGGGGTACTGTGAACCCCCGTTGCTTGAATGTGCCGACGAGTTTTCCTTCCTTCAGCTCCGCCCTATAGGCCGCCATGAGCATCGGGAACTGCACGTCCACCTTTTCTGCCGTGAGCTCCTTTACGGTACCAGCAATGCCCTTTGCCCCTTGGTCGGGTGAGTCGACGGTGCAAACGGAGTCGCCGTCGAGGTGCAGCACCAGGTTCAGTTTCAGCGAGTTCAGTTGCATCTCACCATGCCACGTACCGCTGATTCTTTGTGCATCAGCCTGAAAGACGAAGGTGCCGAGCAAGGCGATAGAAAGAAAAAGTCGTTTCATGATTCTGTAGGATTAGAGATGTCGTCTACTTCTTTTTTCTTCTTCGGTAGTCGCTTCGCCTTGCGCAGGGCTTCGGTGATGATCCACTGCAGCTGTCCGTTGGTGGAACGGAACTCGTCAGCGGCCCATGCCTCGATGGCACTCATCGTGTCGGCATCGATGCGGAGGATAAACGACTTCGTCTTCATATCGCACGATTAGTGATTCAATGTTCCGGTGTTGACGACAGGCTGTGCGTTCTCGTCACCGCAGAGCACCACGAGCAGGTTGGCCACCATGGCGGCTTTCTTGTCGTCGTCGAGTTCCACAATCTGTTCCGAGGAGAGCTTGTCGAGTGCCATCTTCACCATGGAAACAGCACCTTCTACAATCTTCTCGCGGGCGGTGATGATGGCAGATGCCTGTTGGCGGCGCAGCATCACGGCAGCAATCTCTGGGGCATAGGCCAGGTAGTTGATGCGAGCCTCGATGACCTCGATGCCAGCCAGCGACAGACGCTCGTCGAGTTTCTGCTCCAACTGCAGATTAATCTCGTCAGCACTTGAGCGAAGCGTGGGCTCGTTGTTCTTCGAGTCTTCATCGTCATAGGCATATTGTCCTGCCACCTGTCGCAGGGCAGCGTCGCTCTGCACGCGAACGAAACGCTCCAGTGCGTTCATGATGCTACGCACGTCGGTGCCGATTTGTCCCTGTACACTACTTGCCATTGTCTGCGAGTCCACTTCGAAAAGAGCCTTGTAGGTGTCCTTTAGTTTCCAGACCATCACCAGACCGATCATCACGGGATTTCCCACCTTGTCGTTCACTTTGATAGGCTCAGCATCGAGGTTGCGAGCGCGCAACGAGAGTTTCTTCGTGGAGTAGAACGGGTTCACCCAGAAGAAACCCGTCTCGGTGAATGTGCCGCTATATTTACCGAACCATGTCAGCACGCGTGCCTCATTGGGTTCAAGCATCAGGAATCCGCATGCGCAGATAATGCCCACTATCACGGAAAGGATTCCCAGCGTGACAATCCAGCCGTTTTCAAGCCAGATGCCCCAACCGCCGAGGGCGATGCCGCCAAGAATCATGATAAGAATCACGAAGAGCATCAAGAAGCCATTGCATACGCTTCCGCTGAAGGGCCGTTCGCCAAGCTGTGTGGTTCCGGCCATGTTGTTGGTTTGATTTTCCATCATTTTGTTTGTTGTTTAATAATTAATAATAAGGTGTAGCCAATCTTGTGTTGGTTGATATCATTTTGATAGCACAAAGATATGAAAATAATTCTTCCCTTCCAAATGTTGGGCCATTCTTTTAATGATTTTTAAAAGATGTGGCAAAAAAAAGCTGCGGCACTGCCGCAGCATAGAGAGACTGGCAAATGAGTGCCAGTAGGAGAGGGACCCCTGAGAAAGGGCATCGAATGAGAGGGACTGGAGGGGAATCGCAGGTGCGATTATCTCTTCAGAACCTTTAGAACCGAACCATCGGGACGGCGCACGATGTTGAGGCCTCGCTGAGGCTGCTGCAGGCGCTGGCCGTTGGGCGCGAAGAAGCGAGCACTACCCCGACCCTCCCCAGTAGGGATGGAGAAGGTGCCGCCCCAGTCTTTCTCGGTGGGAAGAGAGATGTCGAGGGCAATGTCGGAAGGCAGGATCTTCCAGAATGTGTTCTCCGTGTTCCTGGTTTCGCTACTTACAACTCCGGTGGCCTCGGTGCCATTCATGCCGGTGGCATTCCATTCTATGGCAGCATTGGCATATTTGTCGGCGAATGGAGCCTGAATCATGTAGAACTCTTCGCCATCGAAGTTTACTTTTTGGATGCGGCACTGAGCAGCCGTGGCACTTAGCGTCCACAGGCCGCTGCTGTTAGGCCGTGCTACTTGCTTCCCGGTTTCTTTGTCAGTGATAATAAAACCTTCGCTGGCCGACTCGATAGTAAAATTGTGCGACTTCTCAATGTCTCCGACAAGCTCAAGGCGGCCGTTAGCCTCCAGTGTATAACCATTGTCTTCGTAACCAGTGATAATCTTGTAAGTCTGTCCACTTTCGAAGCGCGGCGTGGTGCCAACCTTCACAATTCGCCAGATGTAGTGGGCACCGCCCTTCAGGTCGTAGGTGGCGTTGCCTTCAGCATCGGTCGTCCAATAGGCATTAGAGCCCCATGTCTCCTCGGTGGCAGCATTGGTAGCTCGGATGGCATAGAAGCCGTCGGCATTGCGGGTGATGACCTGTGCCTCCCAGTTGTCGCGGTTCTGCGAGCTGGTACGGATGTACTTGGTGTTCGTCGTTGCATTGGTGGGGTTGGTGAACTGTCCACTCTTCCATCCAACGGGTTTGTAGCCACCGCCTATGGCTCTTTTTTGCAAGGTGAAGTACTTCGCCTGCTGACCATCGGTGGTGAGGGTGCCGTCGGCCTTCAGGTAGTAGATGCCGCGCACGGGTTCGTCGTTGAGATAATTCGTGGCGAAGTAGTAGACGCCGCCGTTCTCCAGTTCGTCGAGTGCACGCTGATAGTCTTCATCCGTGTCGGCTTTCAGTTGGTCGGCAAAAGCGTTGATCTGTTCCTCGGTGATGGTAAGGAAGTTGATGGCATAGCCGTTGCCAGCGGAGTAGGACTCATCCTCGTAGAGTAGGGCGACGCTGCCGTCGGGCATGCGTACCATCGTGGAGTAGCACGAGCCGCCAGGCTGGATGTTCATGAAGTTCTGCCACGATGCCCCTTGGTCGATGCTCATGGCAAGGGTGAGGTTCTCGCGGGAACCAGAATTGATATAGGAGTGCAACATGATGTCGCGCTGGCCCTCGGTGGAGCGGCTGTAGTAGAGGATGTCGGCATTGCAGGCGTTGCCGGAAATCTGGCTGTTGCGCCATTGCGAGTCCCATGCGGAGGCATCTGCCGAACCGGTGTTGAATCCGCGAGCACCACTCTGTCGGACGCTCACGAGGAGGTCGCCGTTGTTCATCTGCTCCAGCTTTGACTCGTCGGCACCACGATAGGCGTTGCCAGGACCGAGCGTCCAGCTGTCGCCATTGTCGGTGGAGTAGATGATGTAGCACTGAGGTGTCGACTTATCATCGTAGGTCAGACAGTTATTAGTGAACATCACAGTGCCGTCCTTCGTCGTCAAGCCCTTGCCCGACGAGATGAAGTTGCCGTAAAAGCCCAGCGAGTTTTTCTTTCCATTGACGGCGTCGGTGAAGTTACGCGTGTAGAGCTGGCGCGGTTTCGTCCAAGTCAGTCCGTTGTCATCGCTGATGCAAATGGCTGCGTTGCGCATGCCATTCCAGTACATCACCGAGCCTGCAGCCATGACACAGATGAGGCGTCCGCTCTGGGTGCGTGCCAATGCTGGGTCGCCATAACCGTAGGTCGCCGTGTTCTTACCGTCGCCCGTGGCAATGATGTTCTGTGCGGACCACGTGTGGCCGCCATCCTCGCTGCGTCGGATGCTCACGTCGATCTTGTGGTTGCCTAAGTCGCTGTTGCTATTATAGCGACGGTCGGCAGCCACGACGATGTTACCTTGTTGGTCGAGCATCATCGCAGGAATGCGGTAGAACTGGCAGTTGTCGGTGGTAGGCACGTAGGCAAAGCTCTGCGTGGCGAAGATGTGTGCCACACCATCTGGATTGCCAAGGGAAGCTGCTACATTGACGGTTTTTTCCTCGCCGTCGGCAGTAAAGGTGATGCTTATGAGTGCAGCGTCGATGGCTTCACCCAGCGTGGCATCGGCATTCACGGAGGCCGTGAGCCATAGGTGGTTGATGCCGCTCTTCATGGTGTAGTCGAGAGGCAACGTCAGTTCATTTGCCGTGGGCTCGATGGTGGACAGTGACGTTGGTTTCGTGTTGGCATAAAACTCCGTGCCAGTGGTCTGCCACAGGGAGAGTGTGCCGATGTTGCGGCGTGTCTCGTCATCCAGCCTGATGCCCAGACTGGTGAGCTTTGCTCCCGTGACATTGCGCTGCAGGTCGATGCGCAGCAAAAGTTGGCGTTCGTTGCCGCGGCCAGCAGTCTGATAGCCCTGCTTCACTTCGGCGACATCGATGGCATTAGACTCGAAGGTGAGCGTGACGGTCTTTGTTGCGTCATCGATGGTCACCGTAGGTGAGTCACCCTCGACAGTGAAGTCGGAAGGCTGCGGTGTTACACCTGCGGGCAGGAAAAAGAATCCCTTGTTGTAGACCTTCTGCAAGCCCTTCAGTCCTGTTGTGGCGCATGCCACCTGTGTGTGGTAGTAGACCAATGCATTGGTTTCGTTCTTCCCATTGAACACCATCTGCCAGGCTTCCAACCCGGCCTCAGAGGGGGCGACGGGATAGATAGCGAAGCGATAGGCCGATGCACCGGCAGCTTTGCCCAAGATGTTGTCGAGCGATGGAAAGAATGCCCAGTACTGTCCGATCTGGAATCCTGTGCCGCTGTAGGTGAAGTCGAGCGCCACGGGCGATGTGCTGCCGGCAGTATAAAAGTTGATGTAGTGGCCGTTGGCCGACTGAACGTAGATGTCGTTGCCATTGCGCTCCAACCGGATGTAGTAGGTGGCATCGTCGGCAGCAGGCTCGGCGGCGGGCACTTGCATGAAGAGTGGGTAGCAATGCTGGTTGTTCTGCACATATTCCTTCGCTCCGTTGTAGACGTAGCGTCCGACATAGGCCGAGTTAGCATTGTCAGCCTTGCATTGAATACGGTACCATCCTGTTTGCAGGTCGGCTTTCGATGTGACAGGGTCGTTCTCGGCCAATGCGATGAGTACGATGGCGAGACAACATAAAAGGGTAAAGATTCTTTTCATTTTGTTTCGGTTTTTAGTTCATCTGATTTTTGCAAAGATACGAAAAATTTGGGAAGTTAAGGAAGATAAAGAAGTTAAAGAAGTTAAAGGACGAAAGTTTTTTAGAAATAATCCAAACTTTTTCGTAACTTTGTCATCTCCGATGGCGAAATAACGCCATCTCGGCATAAAAAAGAAACGAGTTTCTTTTGTTCTGCGCTCATTTTTTTGTAATTTTGCAATATGAAGACCGAAGATATCAAGAACCAGCGCATTGCCCTATTGTTGTCGGGCGGCGTAGATAGTGCCGTGGTGCTCCACGAACTGGTGAACCAGGGCGTGAAGCCGGATTGTTTCTATATTAAGATAGGTCCCTCCGACAATGAAGCCGAATGGGACTGTTCGATGGAGGAAGATCTGGAGATGGCCACGGCGCTCTGTCATAGGTATGGCGTCACGTTAGAGGTGGTGGACTGCCATCGCGACTATTGGGATGAGGTGACGCGCTATACGATGGATGCTGTGCGTGAAGGGCGCACGCCCAATCCCGATGTGATGTGTAACCGGATGATTAAGTTCGGTGCCTTCGACCGTAAGCGTGGTCATGACTACGACCTCATCGCTACGGGACATTATGCCCAGACGGAGATTGACGAAGAAGGCAGGAAGTGGCTCTGCACGAGTCCTGACCCGGTGAAGGACCAGACAGACTTCCTTGCGCAACTCTACGACTGGCAGTTGAAGAAGGCGTTGTTTCCCATCGGTCACATGCGGAAGGAAGAGGTGCGTGCCATTGCCGAAAGAGAGCATTTGGTGAATGCCCGCCGCAAGGACTCGCAGGGCATCTGTTTCCTTGGTAAACTGAACTACAACGACTATGTGCGTCGCTATTTGGGCGA
>JAEEGG010001196.1_pt1 | contig 71161 bp, 50 predicted proteins | sample 9134161 | NCBI WGS metagenome assembly JAEEGG01 (sample SAMN16246543, study PRJNA631951) | gut metagenome | biome: gut microbiome; feature: rumen; material: CR-attached | host: Bos | place: Iran: Karaj | collected 2018-10
CTCGCTGCAAATGAGGCATATTGCATCCCACACATATTGGTAGTTAATACATAGTATATATAGACATCCAAGGACATAGAGCACGGCCATGAATGGCACAAGTGCCGAGCAAATTCTTCCAATGCTTCTCACGCCGCCAATGATTACTACACCCACGAGAGTCATCACCAGTATGCCCATTATAATGCTCAGGTAGAATCTGGGTTCGTAGCTGGTGTTCAGGGTGTTGTTGAGCCACGCTGTTGCGCTGGCCACTGTGCCGTTGTCGTTGAGCAACATTATGAAATTCTCACTTATGGCATTGGCTTGAACGCTGTTGCCAATTCCAAAGGCGGCAATTGCAGTGAAAATGCAGAAGAGAACGGCAAGCCACTTCTGACCTAGACCGCGCTCGAGGGCATACATGGGACCTCCCAACATATTGCCGTCGCTGGTCTTGACACGGTACTTGATGGCAAGCAGTCCTTCACTATACTTGGTTGCAATACCAAATATTCCAGTCAACCAGCACCATAGCACTGCACCAGGGCCTCCTAGCGACACAGCAGTTGCTACACCAATGATATTACCGGTTCCGATGGTTGCTGCTAGTGAAGTGGCAAGAGCGGCAAACTGGCTTACATCTCCTGTCGAGTTCTTGTCTTTAGATACTGATAACTTTATAGCAGTGAATATCTTGCGTTGTGGAACACGCAACCTGAATGTCAAGAAGATGTGCGTTCCGAGCAAGAGAATTATCATGGGCCAGCCCCACACGTAGTCGCTAATGGTCTGGGTGATTGTGTTGAAATCCATCTATAGTATGTTTTGTAGGTTTGTTAGTTAAAGCAGCGCAAAGATAAGCAAATTATATTAAAATCACAAATTCAAACTTTTGAAGTGGCAATAACTTGATGTGGAGAATTGAAATAATCGTCAAAACGACAATTTTTTGGATATATCAGCAATTATCTATATATTTGCAGTCAATATATATAATCTAAATATTAAATGTTATGAAAAAGAACCTTTTGCTAATTGTTTGTGTGTTGTTGCCATTACTGGCAAGCGCGCAGACCGTACAATCAGGGATGACGCCATTTATTTTCCACCAAGCGTGGGAAAAAGTGGAAGGCTCTAATGTCAAAGTAGCCGAATCGATACTTAAAAAAGCCGGTTACAGCAAGGTGGGAGAGTACCATCCTGCGATTGGCTTCAACATTATCTATGCCAAGGGTTGCACTGTTACTGTTTCGCGTTCAGGAGAGGTGAAATCGGCCAAGGCGACGGTAGCCAATGGCTACGCCAGCTATGTGCAGATTGGAGCCGGTGTGGGCATGTGCTACGACATGTCGGTAACATTCCTTTCTAATAAAGGAACACAGGCGTTTATTTCGCTTCTAAAAAAGAGCGGCTACCGCTTTGCCCGAAAAGACTTGTATGACTGGGACATAATTGAGAATGTGTGGGAACGACCCACCGACCACTGGCGCGTGATGCAAAAAGGCAACACCTTCTACATCAACGAAGGACCATGCGCCTAAAATTCTTGTATGGAGTCAAATGAAGAATAAGAGGGTGTGTCATGCATGACATACCCTCTTTTGTGCTTTATACACAAATAACGAGTGGCGGCAATTCTTATGGATTGCCGCCACTCGAAATGTGCTGTGTTATTAGTCGAGTTTGTGGATAATCAAGCCCGAGCGCAATTTAGGCTCAAACCAAGTAGCCTTGGGAGGCATGATGTTGCCACTGTCGGCGATGTTGATGATTTGGCGCATGGTAACTGGATAGAGAGCCAAAGCCATCTTCATCTCACCGCTGTCGACACGCTTCTTGAGTTCGCCAAGACCGCGAATGCCACCAACGAAGTCGATGCGCTTGTCGGTGCGCAGGTCCATGATACCCAGTATGTCGCGCAGAATGTAGTCACTTGAAATCTTCACGTCGAGCACGCCAATTGGGTCATTGTCATCGTAGGTGCCTTCCTTGGCAGTCAGCGAGTACCACTTGCCCTCAAGATAGAGCGAGAAGTTGTGCAGCTTAGCTGGACGATATTCTTGCTCACCCTTGCACTCGATGTCGAAGTGCTCACCAACCTTAGCGAGGAATTCCTCGGGTGTGTTGCCATTGAGGTCCATAACCACGCGGTTGTAATCCATCACCTTTAGGTGTGACTCGGGGAAGCAAACTGCCAGTAGGTAGTTGTACTCTTCCTTGCCAGTGTGGTTTGGGTCGGCCTGTGCCTTCTCCTCACCAATGTGAGCAGCGGCAGCAGTGCGGTGGTGACCGTCGGCGATGTAAAGGTAAGGAATCTTGTCAAATTCCTCGGTTATCTTGGCGATAGTAGCATCGTCGGTGATGCACCACAGGGTGTGGCCAATGCCATCCTCGCTTACGAAGTCGTACTCAGGCTCTGTCTCTTTCACCTGGTCGATGATAGCCTCGAGAGGCTCGTTAGTTGGGAACGACAGGAACACTGGCTCAACGTTGGCGTTGTTAACGCGGATGTGTTTCATGCGGTCCTCTTCCTTCTCACGGCGAGTGAGCTCGTGCTTCTTAATGCGACCTTCAACATAGTCCTTGTAGTTGGCAGCAACCACAAAACCATACTGAGTGCGTCCATCCATAGTTTGAGCATAGATGTAATACTCTTCTTTTGGATCCTGTACTAGCCATCCGTTGGCCTGGAACTTCTTAAAGTTCTCTACTGCCTTGTCATAGACTTGTGGGTCGTGCTCGGTAGTGCCGTCGTTGAAGTCGATTTCAGGCTTGATGATGTGGTAGAGCGACATTTCGTTGTCGCCAGCCTCGGCTCTTGCCTCTTCACTTGATAACACGTCATAAGGCTTAGAAGCCACTTTCTCTACTAACTCTTTTGGGGGACGAAGTCCCTTGAAAGGTTTTACATTTGCCATAATTTCTTAAATGCTTTGTTTTTAAGTTAATTGTTTGAATAAAAGAAAGTTATTTAACTATTGATTTGTTGCTTTTTTTAGCTTCACGTTGTAGGCGCTTGATGCGTCGTGCACAGTCGTTACAAATGCCGTAGACGGTGAGGTTGTAGTAGCTCGCTGTGAATGCGGGAAACCTGAGCGCATTCATATAGGCCATGAAATTCTGGTCCTTGACAAGCTTTACCTTTCCGCACTCCTGACACAGCAGGTGAATGTGACGCACGTTGTCGACTCGCTCAAATGCTACAGCATTAGTTCCAGTGCTCAACCGTCTGAGGATGTCGGCTTCGACGAGCAGGTCCATAGTATAATATAATGTGGCCTGACTCACCCGGAAATGTCCATTGTCCATCGTCTGCTTGAGGTCGTCGACGGTGAACTGTTTGCGAAAAGCCAGCACGTGATTCAGAATCTCGTACCTCTCGGGGGTGCGTCGTTTGCCTCTTTCCTTGAGGTAGTTGTTAAACTTCTCAACGATGGCGTCGTCGCTTAGGGGCTCGTTCACCTTTTTGTTAAGCATAGCCTGCGTGAGTGTACAGTGAGTTAGTGGTTAGAACATTTTATCAGGATAAATGCCCTGACGGTGCAGCTCGGCAAACTTCTCAACTACTGCAGGACGGTCCTCGCTGTAAGTCACACCAAACCACTTGGAGTCGGTGCGAAGCACTTCAACAGTCGATTGTCCGCTCTCGACGAGCTCGCTCACCACGATAGGGATGAAGAACTCGCTCTTTGGTACATTGATGCTATGGTTGAGGAAATTTATGAACGACTTCTCGCTATGCTCAAAATAGTCGGGAGTAAAGCCCCAGAAGTTCATCGACACAGGAGTGGTGGGCTCGAGTTTCTCCACGAGGTCGCCCTCGGTGAAAATAATGTTGTGGTTCTCGTCGTAACCAATCTTGGTGCGCTCCACCACGCTCTTGAGCAGTCCGTTCTCGGTCTCGCACACACCGCGCGACACTGTGCCGCTTTCGCTCATGGTGTTGCCCACGTTGAAGCCCACCATGAAATACTTGTCGTGGGAATCGTCGGGTAGGTCGCTGAGGACCTTGGCAAGCACTTCGAAAGAGTTTCGACCGTAAAAGTCGTCGCTGTTGATGACGGCAAACGGCTCTTTAATTACATCCTTGCCCATGAGCACGGCATGATTGGTGCCCCATGGCTTGGTGCGGTCTTCAGGGCATGTGAATCCCTCGGGGAGGTCATTAATTGACTGGAAGACTACCTCCGTGGGAATTTTGCTCTCATATTTCGACAGGATTTTGTCACGGAACTCCTGTTCAAAATCTTTGCGAATAACAAACACAACTTTGCCAAATCCACTGTGGATGGCATCGTAGATTGAATAGTCCATAATGGTCTCGCCATGAGGGCCCAGGCCATCAAGTTGCTTGAGACCTCCGTAACGGCTTCCCATTCCTGCAGCAAGAACAAATAATGTTGGTTTCATATAATTTCAGAAGTCAGTTTTTTATTACTAGATGCGGCGTGCGCCGTCGCTGATGATTACCTCATAAACTTTTGGCTCGTGGCCATATTTCTCATTGAATTTCTCGCAGGCAGTGGCGATAAACTTGTCGTAAAGCTCATCTTTCACTAGGTTGATGGTGCAGCCGCCAAAGCCGCCACCCATGATGCGCGAACCGGTAACGCCACACTCGCGGGCGATGTCGTTCAAGTAGTCAAGTTCAACGCAGCTCACCTCGTAGTCTTTGCTAAGGCCGTTGTGAGTCTCATACATGCAACGTCCCACAGTCTCGAAATCGCCACGCTCCAGTGCGTCGCACACGTCGAGCACGCGCTGCTTCTCGCCAATCACATAAACTGCACGCTTGTAGTCCTCATCGCTAATCTTGTCGCGGTTGACCTCAAGCATCTCCATCGATGCGTCGCGCAGAGTTTCAACGCCTAGTGTAGCAGCCACGCGCTCGCACGATTCACGACGCTTGTTGTAAGGTGAGTCAACAAGTTCGTGCTTAACTCTTGAGTCAATGAGCACGAGTTTGTATCCCTTGGCGTCAAATGGATAGTACTGATGCTCAAGTGAGCGGCAGTCTAGACGCATGAGGTGGTCTTTCTTTCCGAATACCGAGGCAAACTGGTCCATGATACCGCAGTTCACACCGCAGTAGTTATGCTCGGTTGACTGACCTATCTTTGCAAGTTCGAATTTGTCAATCTTGTTGTCGTTGAACATATCGTTCAGTGCGAAGGCAAAGCAAGACTCCAACGCAGCTGATGACGATAAGCCTGCTCCCAAGGGCACGTTGCCTGCAAACACGGCATCAAAGCCCTTCACTGTTCCTCCACGCTTAATGGTCTCGCGGCACACGCCAAACACATAGCATGCCCATTGCTCTGTTGGCTTGTCCTCCTCATTGAGGCCAAACTCGGTGTAAGCGTCAAGATCGGCACTATAGACGCGCACCTTGTCGGTACCGTTTTCCTTGATGCCTGCCATGATACATTTATCGATAGCGCCAGGGAATACAAATCCACCGTTATAGTCGGTGTGTTCTCCAATAAGGTTAATACGTCCAGCCGATGCATACATCACTGGCTCCTCGCCGAAGCGTTCCTTGAATAAAGCGATGATTTTCTCTTTCATTTGTGATATGGTTTTTGGTGTTTTTACTCTATGTTTGCAAAGATTGCACGAAGTTACAACATTATTTGGAAACAAGAGCAATGTTTCCCAAAATTTCAACAAAATTAAGTATTAGGAAAGTAAAAATTCTTTAAATTGATTATTAATTTATATATTTGCAACGAAGAAAACTAATACATAAAAAATTATATTATTATGAAAAAATTATTTCTATCCTTACTATTAATCGCCTCATGGCTCAGTTGCTATGCTATTAAAGGCGACGTGAACGGTGACGGATTTGTGACGGCAGCCGACGTGACGGCGCTGTACAACTATCTGCTCAACAACGACACCAGCAGCCTTGTGAACGGCGATGTGAACAACGACGGTTTTGTGACATCGGCCGATGTGACCTATGTGTATAACATCCTGCTCAACGGCCCCGTACCCGAGACCACCGAATACACAGTCAATGGCGTGACATTCAGCATGGTAGATATCGATGGCGGCACATTCATAATGGGCGCGCCTAGCAGCGACAGCAATGCCGAGGCCGACGAGAAACCGCAGCATCAAGTCACGGTATCATCGTTCTCCATAGGTCAAACTGAAGTCACTCAGGAGTTGTGGACAGCTGTCATGGGCAGCAATCCGAGCCTCTATGACGAGAACAACAAGTATCCTGTTCATTCCATTACCTGGAATGACTGCCAAAATTTTATAGAGGCTCTTAACAGCCAGCTATACATCAACGGCTACGAGTTCGCCATGCCCACCGAGGCACAGTGGGAGTTCGCTGCACGTGGCGGCAACCAGAGCAGGGGCTACTACTATGTAGGCAGCAACAATATCGACGATGTGGCATGGTACCAATCCAACAGCAATGACCAACTTCACGAAGTGGGAAAAAAGGCTGCTAACGAGTTAGGCATCTACGACATGAGCGGAAACGTCACGGAGTGGTGCCAGGACTGGAAAGCCAACTACACCAGCGAGGCACAGGTTGATCCTGTAGGTCCCGATGACGGCACTTACCGTGTGGGTCGTGGTGGCTACTACAGCCAAACCGCAAATTACTGTCGCATCACCGACCGCGTTGGCTATCGCCCCAACGGCTATGGCGCAAATATCGGCTTACGCCTTGTGCTCGTGCCCGCTGCAAAACAGACGTTTACCATCAATGGCGTGTCGTTCAATATGATTAATGTAGCTGGCGGCACCTATATGATGGGAGCCACCGACGATGACACCGAGGCTTTCTACTACGAGAAACCTCGCCACCGCGTTGACGTAGCGTCGTTTGCCATCGGCGAGACCGAGGTGACACAGGCACTGTGGAACGCTCTAATGTCAACCAATCCAAGTCAGTTTAGTGGCAACAACAAGCCAGTAAATAGTGTTTCTTGGGATGAAGGACAGGAATTCATCAGCAAGCTCAACGCTGCCATAGCACCCGAGGGCTATGAGTTCCGCCTGCCCACCGAGGAAGAGTGGGAATATGCTGCTCGCGGTGGCAACAAGAGCCAGGGCTACAAATATGCCGGCAGTAACAACATCGACGATGTGGCATGGTATGACGATAACTCCTACACCTCGACCCAAGACGTGGCGACTAAGGCTCCCAACGAGCTTGGCATCTACGATATGAGCGGCAATGTGATGGAGTGGTGCGGCAATTATCTGTACAATTATGAAGGTAATTGTTGGGATGGATTCGATCATCCACAGCGTGGCGGTTGGTGGTCTTATGTCCCCAGAGCGTGCCGAGTGACTTACCGAAGCATGCATGTCGAAGAAAATGTTATCGACTATATGGGTCTGCGCCTCGTCCTCGCTCCCAAGCCCGTGCCACTCGACGCAGAGCGAATACTTAACAGCATCAATATGATAGAGGTTGAAGGCGGCACATTCATGATGGGAGCCAACGAGGGCGACAACAACGCAATCGAAGATGAGTTCCCGCGTCATCAGGTCACCGTTTCTACATTCTCGATAGCACAGACCGAGGTGACACAAGAGCTGTGGGAACTTGTGATGGGATACAATCGAAGTGCCTATACGCGTGCCGATCGATATAACCATCCAGTAGAGAATGTGAGCTGGAATGAGTGCCAAGAGTTCCTTACAAAGCTCAATGCGATGACTGGCCGCAACTTCCGTCTCCCAACCGAGGCTGAATGGGAGTTCGCCGCACGTGGCGGAAATCTTAGCCAGGGTTATCTATATCCCGGCAGCAACAACGTTAACGAAGTGGCTTGGAATTGGCAGATTATCCCGTCGCATGTGCTTGGCGAGCCAGGCTTTGGCACTCAGACCGTTGCCACTAAGGCGCCAAATGAACTTGGTCTCTACGACATGGCTGGCAACGTTGATGAGCTGTGTAGCGACTGGTATGCCGAGCAGTATCCCGCCGAGGCGCAAGTCAACCCCACCGGTCCCGCTACCGGCGATGCTCGCATCTCGCGTGGCGGCAACTGGAGTTATTATTCTCCCGACTACTGCCGCATCTCGTTCCGTGGCAACCGCTTGGAATTTGAGCACACTCGTGCTACAGGTCTTCGCCTTGCCGAGGGGCCTTCGTCAAAAAAGACAATCTCAATTAATGGTGTGCAGTTCAATATGATAAAGGTCGCTGGAGGCACATTCACTATGGGTGCCAGCGACACCGACACCGAGGCCTATGACATTGAGCGTCCAGCACATCAGGTCACGCTCTCGGACTACTGGATTGGCGAGACCGAGGTAACTGAGGCGCTTTGGAAAGCAGTGATGGAAGTTGATGCAGTGCCATTCACGCTTGGAAACAACTATCCTGTGAGAAGAATGAGTTGGGATCAATGCATGGAGTTTGCCCAACGACTTAGCCAGCTCACTGGCTTGAACTTCACATTGCCCACCGAGGCACAGTGGGAGTTTGCTGCTCGTGGTGGCAACTTGAGCCATGGTTATCTCTATGCTGGCAGTGCCAACCTAGACGAAGTGGCCTGGTATGCAGGCAACAGTGGTGACGTTTTGCACGAGGTAGCAACCAAGGCTCCCAACGAACTTGGAATCTACGACATGTGCGGCAATATCGCCGAGTGGTGCCTTGACGACATCTATGACTACACTACCGAGCCACAAGTCGACCCCACACACCCCAATGTAACCACTAACAATATGGTGCGAAGCAGTTCATGGGATGATGTCGCCAAAGACTGCCGACTGACAACCCGCTGGAAAACCAACGGCTCAAGCGCTTGGATAGGTTTCCGCCTCGCCATTGTTCCTCAGTCATAGGGTCCAAATTAAATATCTGTTCGTGAACCAATGAAATAAATGCATCCAATAATATTACATTGCTAAACTTTCTGCGTAATTAAGGGTAATAGTAGATTGAGTTTTTAAGCATTTTCGCAGCACTCCACTAAAAAATAAATTGCCATGCTGCTATCTTATGAATACAATAAAAAATGAGACTGAGAGTAATCCCAGTCTCATCTTCTTGTTCAGTCGTCATCAATTGCTGCCCAGCATGATGGTGTAAACCGCGGTGATGTCGGCAGAGTTGATGATGCCGTCGCCGGTTTGGTCACCGTTGGTGATGTGGCTGCTGTCGTTGTTAAGCATGTAGTCATAGAGTGCAGTAATGTCGGCGGCAGTCACAGTGCCGTCGCCGTCCACGTCGCCTGGAACACTGGCACTGCTAAACAAGTCGATGTTCACATGATTCTGCGACGTGTTGATTGACAGATAGCCATAACTTGGCTCTATCGTGCTATAAGGGCTCACTTCGTTGCCAGTGTCATAATCAAACTGGTGGGTCTGCTCATTGTAGAGATAACCACCGACGGTGTTCACAAAATAATCGTTTATCACTGGCACAAGCATGTTGGTGAGTGTGGCGGTCGATGTTCCTAAATTCTTAAACTTATAGACCTGTCCCTTGGTCCCCTTCATGAGCATTGCTGTAGAAGCTGGAATGGCACCGTTCCATTTCGACGTGGTGAGACGATTCTTTGATGCGTCATACGACGGTATGGTGTAGAAGCTGCCTCCGGCAGGCTGTTCCACACTCTTATGGCACGAGAAGATGCGAGTGTCATTGTCTAGTTTCACAAAGGGGCGCATACGTTCATCGGCGGTCGTCATGTCGTCACTGATGTACCATGTGTATTGCTGATGAGTGAGGCGATAGTACTGTGAGGCGTCGACATAGTAGAGGCAGTTGCTGGCATTGTAGCCAAAGCAAGCAGTGCTCAGATAGGGCTCACCGTAGAAAGTCATGCTTGTTATGCCAGGACAGTAGAAGAACGCATTGAGACCTACATTACGTATCTTAGGCAGCTCAATGTCGCCGCTGAGTCCCGAGTGGTCAAAGGCATATTCTTTGATCACTTCCACGTCGCTAAAGCTCATTGACGTGAGATTAGTGGTTTTAGAGAATGCCGCCTTGCCTATAGTTTTAAGATGGTCTAACGAGCCATTGCTGATTTTCAAGTTTTGACAGTTGTAGAATGCCGAATCCTCAACCTCCTTAATTGTGTGTCCATAATAAATAATATTTTCAGTTGAAGAATTTTGTTTCAGAACTTCATAGTAGTTCTTTTCTATGGCAGTAGGGCAATAAAGGTCGCCCCCAACATTTAAAGAATGGGAAATTTCGATACCATATAAATTGTACTTATTATTGACATGTACCGATTGGCCATGCACTAGTTTCGCCTGTCCACCATCGTAATTGACAGTATTATTGGGGTCGGAGTAAGGCTCAGTGCTTGTCACAGTAAAAAACAGGAACCCAGAATAAATGTCCCAGGCGTTACCGTCAACTGACTTGAAGGATGAGCCTAACGGCGTATTCTTATAATAATTAACCATGGGGTAAGGCACATGCAGATTGATGTTACCACGGTTAACGAGGCCAGCAAGTTGCGAAGGATAATTATCACGGTTCAAATAGAGGTCTGTGAGACTGTACAGGCCATAGAAAGAGTCTGCTTTATAGTTAGTTACCGAACTTGGAATGAGCATATAGGTGAGTTTATCACAATTGGCGAAAGCGCTGTTCCCTATTGTTTTTACTCCATAATTAAGCACAACTTGTTGTAATTTATTGTGATGGTAGCAAGCATAGTCACCAATCTCAGTGAGCGTCGATGGCTGCACCATTTGATAACCACTCAAAAAATAGGAGTAGTTTGTGCCGCCGCCATTCCTGGGCATGTGTATCAGCTTGGTAAACGACTTGTTATAGAGATTACTATAACCCGCTGAGGCGTAATACTGGTTGCTTGAAGAGACTGTATATTTTTCCAAATTGTTGCACATGTAGAATGGCATGTTGCCGCCCTCGGCCATATAGATGACGCTCGATGGAATGTAAACGTTTACAAGCCCATGGTCGTAAGCGAAGGCCATAGAATTGATGCATTTCACACCATAATTCTCACTGCCTGTTTCATACAATTGCAAAGTGGTGATTGCAGGGCAATTGTAGAATGCATAGTTGTCGAGGGTATCAGCACTCACCTTGACGGTGGTCAAAGCCGTGCAGCCCTGGAAAGCGCTAATGCCTATCTTCTTGGCTTCGGAACCCAGCCATGTGAAGGAGGTGAGGCTCGATTGCCTCTCACTCAACTCAGCAACACGAGGAGCAGCCACATTGACTTTGTAGTATTCGGGTGATGTGAGACCACCATAAGTATAGTTGTCATTATTTGTCGCGCTCACAGGGATGGAGGGGGTGTTGGAGAGTAAGCCCACGAGCATGCAGGTGTTGCTTCCGTTCACAACATAGCATCCTGAGCCAGAAGAGAAGTCATAGGCACCACGACCATTGGCATTGATACTGCTGAAGGCAGAACTGAACGTGCTGTTGGAACTGAAAGCCGTCTTGGCCTCAAACGTCGACACTACCAGAGACGCCGAGCGCATGCCCGAGAATGTGCCGCTATAGAACGTGGGAACACTCTGAGAGGCATAGTTGAACTGCGTCATGCTGGATGTGTTGGCAAAGGAGTAGTTGTCAAGTAGAGTCACCGAACTGGGAAGATAGACATACTTGAGCGAGGTGCAGCCCGAAAAAGCATGGTAGCCAATGCTGGTGACGCCATGACACACTTTCAACACTGTGATTCTTGTGTTGCCCGAGAAAGCGTAATCTCTCACATCGGTCACTGTATAGGTGGAACCGCCATAATTTATCTTGCCAGGGAGGTCAATCTCGGTGGGATTAGCGCTCTCACCGGCACTCGACAGGCCCACACACTCCACAGTATAGCCATAATCGTCGGTTATATAATACTTGAGATTACCTATCGACAGATACTGAGCCTTGGCAGTGACCACAGTCAGGGTAATGATGAAAAACAAAAATAATTTCTTCATAATTTATTAGTTTTTTATTCACAATCAACCTATCAACAATAAATTGTTATTATATTCTACAAAATTATTCAAAATAATTAATATAATAAAGAAAATCAGCATTTTTTTGCGAAAAAGTAATTAAACCTCAAGTAAAAAACAGCTCGAAAATGTTTTTTTCTTGTCGGGCTACAAATCCTGAACAAAATACTTGCAGACATCAAAAAATATGTCTTAATTTGCCCATTCGTAACCAACAATGGTTGTTCTGACGTTTTAATTGACTATGAAATATTTACAACTGCCTTATGATGAGGTGCGCAGGCTCACCTTTTATCTCGCGATGGAGGAACGTGCCGCACAGATGCTAAAGGAGGACAAAAGCATCGATGAACTGTTCTTTACCTGGCGAGTGAAACCTACCGTGATTTTTGGCCGCAACCAGCTCATCGACAGTGAGGTAAATGTGCGATACTGCGAGGAGAATGGCATTGAGTACTATCGTCGCAAGAGCGGTGGCGGCTGTGTCTATGCCGACATGGACAACATCATGCTGAGCTACATCACTCGCAGTGACGATGTGACCACCACATTCTCTCATTACACCCACGCCGTGGTCGAGATGCTCAAGGCCTTGGGCCTCAACGCCAGTGACAATAGTCGCAACGATGTGATGGTCGACGGCAAGAAGGTGAGCGGCAACGCTTTCTATCACTTGCCAGGAGTGAGCATCGTGCATGGTACCATGCTCTATGACACCAATATGGAAAACATGCTGCGAGCCATCACTCCATCTGCCACCAAGCTCGACAGCAAGGGTGTGAAGAGCGTCAAGAGTCACATTACCACGCTCAATCAGCATCTCACGATGAGCATTGAGGACTTTGAGAAGTATATTAAAGATGCAATGTGCGATGACTTTATTGACTTGACTGATAGCGATATTGCTGCCATCGAGAGCATCGAGGCCACCTACCTTACCCCCGAATTCATCCTTGGCAACAATCCGCGTTGCAACCTTGAGCGTAGTGGCAGGATTGAGGGCGTGGGGGAATTCAAAATAAGCATGGAGCTCAATCGCAACATAATCCGTGACATCAACATTGCCGGCGACTTCTTCCTCTTGGGCGATCTAGACGCCATCACTACCCGCCTCAAGGGCTGTCAATTCACTGAAACCGAGATAGAAAAAGCATTAATTAATTTGGACCTCTCTCGATTGATAATGAACCTCAAAAACAAGGATTTTATCAACTTGTTGATGCGACAGTAGAACAGATAAATGATAGATACATTTAGGTTAAATTTGGAAGCCAGCTCAAATTGTTGAGTTGGCTTTGCTTCTTGTTAATAAATAAAATATTATTTTTTTTGAGTTAAGTTGTTTTATGTCATTTTTATTATGTACTTTTGTGGAAAATTTGAGCTTCCCTCGATTGTGAGTGGTTACGAAATCAAATTTTTAAAATGCGTTTTTTGACCTTTTGACGCAACAAATTAACTGATTAACAATTTAATAAAATACTTTACATCTTAAAAAACAACTATTATGAGTGAAAACAAATTCACCTGTCTTCACGACAAACACGTTGCCTTGGGTGCCTTGATGAGCCCCTTTGGCGGTTTTGACATGCCCATTCAGTACAAGGGCATAGTAGAGGAACACAACGCAGTGCGCAACGCCGTTGGCGTTTTCGATGTCTCTCACATGGGCGAGGTTCGAATCACTGGTCCCGAGGCTCAGAAGTTTGTGAACTACATCTTCACCAACGACATCACTAAGATGGACAAGGGCGGCATCCAGTATGGCATGATGCTTTATCCCACTGGTGGCACTGTTGACGACTTGCTGGTTTACACCATGGGCGAGAACGACTACTTCCTCGTTATCAATGCTGCCAACATCGACAAGGACGTGGCTTGGATCAACGAGCAGGCTGCAAAGTTTGACGTGAAAGTCGACAACCAGAGCGAGAGCTATGGACAAATCGCAGTGCAAGGTCCCGATGCCGAGAAAACCATGAAGGCTGTTCTCAACCTCGACTGCACCGACTTGACATTCTACACCTTCAAGTGTGTTGACTATAATGGCGATAACATTATCGTGAGCCGCACTGGTTACACCGGTGAGGACGGTTTCGAGGTTTATGCAAGCCACAAAACAATCCAGGATATGTGGGACATGCTCATGGATGCAGGTGTTCAACCTTGCGGACTGGGCTGCCGCGACACTCTGCGCTTTGAGGTTGGTCTGCCACTCTATGGAGATGAGTTGACCCAGGATATCACTCCAATCATGGCAGGCTTCGGCTTCTTCGTTAAGCTCGATAAGGAAGACTTCATTGGTAAGGACGTTTGTGCTCAGCAGAAGGCTGAGGGTGCTCCCAAGAAACTGGTTGGTCTCGAGCTCCACGACAAGGCTATTCCTCGTCACGGCTATGAGGTTTGCAACGAGAACGACGAGCCTGTGGGCTATGTTACCACTGGTTACCGTGGCATCTCGGTTGACAAGAGCATCGCTGTTGCTCTCGTCGATGCTGCTTACGGCAAGCTTGGCACTCAACTCAAGGTTCACATCCGCAAGAAATATTTCGATGCAACAGTTGTGAAGAAGAAATTCCACGACAAGAGCTACAAGAAATAAGATTTCAAAATCGAGATTAATAACAAAATCAAAATATTTTAATTTCAACAATCAATTATGAGTAAAATTATTGACGGACTCTATTACAGCGAGTCACACGAGTTTGTAAAAGTTGAAGGCGACTTTGGCTATGTAGGTATCACCGACTATGCACAGCACGAGCTTGGTAACGTGGTTTACGTTGACATGCCCGAGGTTGACGATGAGGTAGAGGCAGGTGAGGACTTTGGCGCAGTAGAGAGCGTTAAGGCTGCCAGCGACCTGGTTTGCCCAGTTAGCGGAACCGTTGTTGAGGTAAACGAGGCTCTCGAGGATGAGCCAGGCCTCATCAACAAGGATGCTTTTGAGAACTGGATCATTAAGGTTGAGCTCAGCGACAAGGGCGAGCTTGAGAACCTGATGGATGCAGCTGCCTACAAAGCTTTCATCGGCGAGTAAACACAACTCAACATCTAAGCCAAGTGGCTGGCATTAATGTGCCCGGCCCTTGGCTTTTCTCCATTTTAAAAACAATAAATACACATTAACAAGCAATGAATTATAAATTTTTTCCACACACCCAGGACGATGTGAAGCAAATGCTGGGCAAGTGCGGACTCAAGTCGCTAGATGAGCTTTACAAGGACATCCCCGAGGATCTCCAGTTCAAGCGCGACTACGACTTGCCACGTGCCATGAGCGAGATTGAGATTCGCAACTTCTTTGGCGACCTCGCTATGGACAATACCCCTCTCAAGTGCTTCATGGGTGCTGGTGTTTATGACCATTACACTCCAGCAGTGGTTGAGGATATCGTGAACCGCAGCGAGTTCCTAACTAGCTACACTCCCTATCAGGCCGAGATTTCGCAAGGCACTCTGCAATACATCTTCGAGTATCAGAGCATGATGGCCGAGCTCACTGGCATGGAGGTAAGCAACGCATCAATGTACGATGGTTGCACCGCTACTGCCGAGGCTATGATGATGGCTGTTTCCAATGCCAAGAAGCGTAATAAAGTGCTCGTTAGCGAGACCGTTAACCCCTTCGTTCTTCGCGTAGTGAATACCTATGCTAAATTCCACGGCATCGATGTTGAGATGATTGAGGCTGAGAACGGTGTTACCAGCCGTGCCGATTTTGAGGCTAAGGTTGGCGCCGACGATGTAGCTGGCGTTATCGTAGCTTCGCCCAACTTCTTCGGTATCCTTGAGGACTACACCGGTTGGGCCGACTACTGCCATGAGCACAAGACATTGCTCATCATGAACTGCCCCGCCAGCGCGTTGAGCGTTATCAAGACTCCTGCCGAGTGGGGTGCTGATATCGCTGTGGGCGACGGCCAGAGCTTGGGTATACCAATGAACTTTGGCGGTCCTTATGTTGGCTATCTGTGTACAAGCAAGAAACTCATCCGCAAGATGCCAGGTCGCATCGTGGGTGCTACCACCGATGCCGATGGCAAGCGTGCATTCGTTCTTACTCTTCAGGCTCGCGAGCAGCACATCCGTCGCGAGAAGGCCACCAGCAACATCTGCTCTAACCAGAGCTTGATGGCGCTGTTTGTTACAGTCTACATGTCGCTCATGGGCAAGCAGGGATTGCGCGAGGTTAATGAGATGGGCTACAGCAACGCTCACTACCTTGCCGACCAGCTCGTGAAGACTGGCAAGTTTGAACTTGAGTATCCCGACAAGCCATTCCTCAATGAGTTTGTTGTTAAGACTTCGCTCAACGTCGACGACCTGCTGAGCTGGCTCAACCAAGCCTATGCAGCTGGTGTTCCCATCGACGAGGACAAGTTGCTCATGTGCGCCACCGAGACCGTGAGCAAGGAGGATATCGATGACCTGATTGACGCTATTAACCAATTTATCGAAGAAGGCGAGGAGGACAAGAACAATGAATAATACATTCTATGGCAAACTGATATTCGAGCTCTCGAAAGAGGGTCGCAAAGGCTACAGCCTTCCCGAGAACAAGCTAGCTGAGTATAAACTCGCCGATCTGCCCGACGCTCTCAAGCGTCAGGAGGCTCCATGCCTTCCCGAGGTTGATGAGATGACCGTTGTGCGCCATTACACCAATATGAGTAACAACAACTTTGGCGTTGACACAGGTTTCTACCCACTGGGCTCGTGCACAATGAAGTATAACCCCAAAATCAACGAGCAAATGTGCAACTTGCCCGAGTTCACTCATCTGCACCCATTGCAGGACGAGGAGAACGTGCAAGGTGCACTCGCAGTTTATTACAATCTGCAGCGCTCGCTCGCTGAGCTTTCGGGATTGAAAGAGTTTACTCTCAATCCTTATGCTGGTGCTCATGGTGAGCTCACTGGCCTTATGGTTATGCGCAGCTATCATCTTGACAATGGCAACCCCAACCGCGTGAAGGTTATCATTCCCGACAGTGCTCATGGCACCAATCCCGCTAGTGCTGCAGTTTGCGGTCTTGAGGTGGTTGTTGTTAAGAGCCGTCCCGATGGCACAGTTGATGTTGAAGACTTGAAGCCATTGCTCGATGAGAACATTGCTGGTATGATGATGACTAATCCCAACACTTTGGGTATTTTTGAGCATAGCATCGCCGAGATTGCCAAGCTCGTTCACGAGGCTGGTGGCTTGATGTACTACGATGGTGCTAACCTCAACCCAATGTTGGGCAAGTGCCGTCCTGGCGACCTGGGTTTTGACATCATGCACATCAACCTGCACAAGACCTTCTCAACACCTCATGGTGGTGGCGGTCCTGGCAGTGGCCCTGTGGGCGTGCGTGAGGGTTTGGAGAAGTTCCTACCCAACCCACGCGTTACCCGCGAGGAGATTGCCGACGATATCTATTGGTACCACATGGAAGACTGTGAAGATTCACTTGGTTCTATCAGCGGATTCTTGGGCAACTTCGGCGTGATGATGCGTGCATATGCCTACATTTTGACCCTCGGTAAAGACAAGATTAAGAACGTAGGTCCACTTGCAGTGCTCAATGCCAACTACGTTAAGGAGTCGCTTAAGGATTACTATGAACTGCCTCTCGACGGCGTGTGCAAGCATGAGTTTGTGTTCGACGGTTTGAAGGACAAGAGCACTGGCGTTACCACTCTCGACGTGGCTAAGCGCTTGCTCGATTATGGTTTCCACGCTCCCACAATCTACTTCCCATTGCTCTTCCATGAGGCTATGATGATTGAGCCTCCCGAGAATGAGAGCAAGGAGACCCTTGATGAGTTTATCGAGGTAATGAAGAAGATTGCCATTGAGGCTAAGGAGAATCCCGAGCTCGTGAAGACTGCTCCTCACAACACTCCAGTTCGTCGTCTCGACGACACTAAGGCTGCGTTGAAGCAGATTGTTACTTATCGCGAACTCCTGAGCGTTGACGAGTTATGATTTCAACCGACATTATCATTATAGGTGCAGGTCCCGGCGGTTATGAGATGGCCGCCGAGGCCGCTCACCACGGCAAGAAGGTGGTGATTGTGGAACGCGATCTGTTGGGTGGCACTTGCCTTAACCGCGGTTGCATCCCCACCAAGGCTCTTTGCCGCAATGCCGAGGTTATCAACACTGTGCGTGAGGCTGCGCAATTTGGCGTTACCACAGGCGAGGTGACTGTTGACTATGGCGTTGCATTTGCACGCAAAGAAGAAGTCGTTAAGCAGTTGCGCGACGGCGTGGCTATGCTCATGGGTGGCGACGGCATTACCGTTGTCAATGGTGACGCAAAATTTGTTGACGCCAAAACCATTGAGGTGGCTGGCGAGCAGTACACAGCTCCTGCAATCGTGATTGCCACTGGCTCTATTCCACGCGGACTCCCCATCGAGGGCGCCGACCTGGCGATGACCAGCGACGATATCCTCGCCATGCAAGAGCTCCCCAAGAGCCTGTGCATCGTGGGCGGTGGCGTGATTGGTATGGAGTTTGCCGGCGTTTTCAGCAGCTTTGGCGTTGAGGTTACAGTTGTTGAGTTCATGAAGGAGATTCTGCCTCCATTCGACAAGGACATCGCTAAGCGACTCAAGACTGTTATGAGCAAGCGTGGCGTGAATATCCTCACTCAAGCTGCAGTCAACGGCATCCACAAGACAGATGATGGTCTCGAGATTACCTTCGACCACAAGGGCAAGGCCAAGAGCATCGTTGCGGAGAAGGTGCTGATGTCGGTAGGACGTCAGGCAGTACTTCCCGAGGGACTTGAGGCTGCAGGTGTTGAGACTAGCCGTCGTGGCATCGAGGTTGACAACAACATGATGACCAACGTCGAGGGCATTTATGCTATTGGCGACGTCAATGGCCGTTGCATGCTCGCTCACGCAGCAAGTGCTCAGGGCAGCGTGGCTCTCGCTCACATTCTTGGCGAAAAGAGCAACGTCAAGCTCGACATCGTGCCTAGCGCAGTGTTCACTACTCCCGAGCTTGCAATGGTGGGTCTCACCGAGCAGCAGTGCGAGGATCAGGGCATAGAGATTGTAACTGCCAAGTCGTTCTTCCGCAGCAATGGCAAGGCTGTGGCAATGGGCGAGACCGACGGAATGGTGAAGCTCATCGTTAGCAGCGAAGACCTTACCATCGTGGGCTGCCACATCTGTGGACCACATGCTGCCGACCTCATCCAAGAGGCTGTTACAGCTATGAATGCTGGCATGCCAGTGACCAAGATGGCAAGCGCCATCCACGGTCATCCCACCCTCAGCGAGGTGGTAATGGCAGCTGCCAAGCAGTTCTAAATGAATGCATAATTAGAAAAATCCTGCTCAACACGTTGAGCAGGATTTTTTTAGGTCTTTATCAAATACTAGAAGGGCTATTTGATTATCACCTTCTTGCCGTTGACGATATATATGCCTTTACTTGGCCTCGACACACGCTGTCCGTTGAGATTGTAGTAAGGACCTTGCAAGTCTTTTTGTTGCTGGTCAATTATCTCACTTATGCTTGTGGGAGTATCAATGTATAAGCTAATCGTCAGCATATCGGCTGGCGTCTGGGAACTGATACGCTCAAAGTAAGCATTGAATGGGTTCACCGAGTGGGTGCCGTAGACGAAGGCTGAGCCATCGGCATTGAGCACATAAATGTCTTCTTCGTCCTTGATTGGCGAGAAAGTTCCCTTCATCATATAATTACGTCCAGTAATAGCAGGGTTGCCAATGTTCAGTTCTACATTGTCGGCACTGAATGTTATAGGAGCGTTCGCCAGCGAACTGCCACGATTCAGTGTCGATGGAACACTTAAAATATAGGGTATAAAAGATTTCAATGTGGTTTCTGGGAGACCAAATATCATATCGCTGCCATTCTCATATTGGTAGGTTGCAAGCATTATATCACCATCAGCACTGTTAGTGTACCAGTTGAGTGGTTTAACCACACCATCGAGTGTTGCATGGCAGCTTGTGGCGGCAAATGGCAGCACTAAAGTTGTCCATCCCTTGTTTCCCTCGGCATCATAGTAGCGCTCGGGAGTGCGAGTGTAGCTGATGTGATTGGCTTTGAATGGGAAAGGTATGTAATATGGATATTGGTCGCTGAGTTTCACATTCTCGGCCTGCTCTTTCTTCACGATGTTGTCGCCCGTGAGTGGGCTGTCGTCCGACACAAAGATTATCAAGTTAGGATTGGCACTGGTGTTGACGCTAGTCACCTCGGGAGCCACAGTTAGGTCGATTGCACATTCTGTTGCGTCGGGCTGCAATGTTGCCGACCATCGCTTGGTGCTTTCCTTGGTATAGGCATCGTAGCTGATGTAATAGGGCACTGTGGTGTAATAAGTTTCGGGGATGTCTTGTTCTATCTCCTGTCCATTTTTGATATACATGGTAGAGAAGCGGTAGCTGTCCCCTCCTGTGAGCTCGGGCGATTCGCGATGCAATACCACAGTTTGGTGGGCAGGAATGGTCTCAACATAGCTGGTAGAAACCATATTGCCCTCGTCGCCTGTGTATTTAAAGCAGTAGATGTAGATTGCACCAAAGTAATTGTTGTCGCTGTTGTTGGTGATGGTGAGGTCAATTTTTGCCTTGGGAGCGGCAATCTCGGTGCCTTCGGCATTGGTAACCTGGTGAGTGATGGTGAGGTCGCAGTTGCTGGTCTCAACATTCTCGACAACTGTCATGGTTCCTGTGTAGATTGGGATAACTCGGTTTTTCTTTATTTCATAGTTTATCGTGCCGGTCTTTTTGGGTACGATTCTCATGTTGAGGTCAATAGTTTCTCCAGGCTCTATGTCACAGGTCATGTAGGAGAGAGCTCCCGACAAATCCTGGTTAAACATTCCCAGGTCGCCGTGGAAAGTGCCGGTGCCGGTGTTTTCCACTGTGAGGGTCATCACACAAGGCTTATTGACAACGGGCGTTTCGGGGTTGAGCTTCACCTCCTTGATGGTGAGTTCGGGGTCAAGCGACACTGCCGTGGCCGTGAGTTTTCCGGCGGCATGATCGAGGTTGATTATCGTGTAATGATTCTCGCTTTCCTTATTAATTTGCCAAGTGTCGGAGGTCTTCAGTTTGCTTGTGAAGTACATCTTATAGTTTCCGTCGGTCAAGTAAGTGTCGGCAATGGGGTTGAGGTATATGGGCCTTGAATGGTCAATAAAACCCATGTTGGGAGCGAAATTGGCCGACTGATCCCAAATAAAATCTACAACTACACTGCCGTCGTCCTTAATGAGCCTAGAACCAAGTTCAAACTCAGCAGCATCTATGTTGAAATTGTAACTGTCGAAAGCGGGAGTCACGAGATAGCCTTGGCCGTTGTAATAGGGACTCACGCTCACCATGCCTTGTGTCGTGTAGTCGCCAGTGCCATTAACATCGGCATATAGATAGTTCTTGAGCACAGTTAAACTGGGAATGTGGCTGGCACCACCGCTATTCGGTTTCACTCCGAAGAAGCCCACCTGGTCGGCAATGTAGGCTTCGTTGTTGGTGCTGCCACCTATGCCTTGCTCCTTAGGGTCCATGAGTATCACCTTGTAATAACCGTCGCTAGTGCCGTTCCAGCCCCAGTTCACGTGGAAGAAGTCTTCTTCGTCATAGCCATCAACGACATAAGAGTGTGCTCCATCCACCGAGGTGCCACTGAACATCACTGGGCGATTCTCCTTGAGCTCGGCATAGAGCATGTCGACCCACTCGTTGTAGCTGCGCTCACGACGCCACACTGCATGTGCGCTCGCATCGTAGTCGAAATACTTGATGGCAGCCGCCAGCGCTTTATAGCCTGTGGCACTTGTTGCGCTAGTTCCATAATCGGCGCACGAAGCGGTGCCTATATACTTGAGCAGACGAGCAACCTCGGTACCGTCCTCACCGTAATCATAGGAGGGATAAATTCTGTCCCAATCAAATGTGGTGGGCTCCAGTGCCGGCAAGGATGGGTAGCTGGTGCCTGCGCTATTGTTGGGGGTATAGGCAGGAATAGCTTGAGTAGCCGCTTTGGGCCACTTGTGGTAATACATCACTTGAGCCATTGCCGTGATAGTGCATCCTGTGGGACAATGCATGTCGTCTATTATGGGAGTCTGGCCATTATAGGGTTCTGATTGTCCCCATTTGCTTGTGAGCAATGGCTGAATGGGAGTCTTGGTTGGTATTCCCGGCGGAGTGGAGCGTGGTGTGCTTGCAGCATTCACATCCTCATTAGCGCTTGCTATGTAATTCTCAAGCCATGAGCGCATATTTGATGGCATGTTCTGAGCATCTATTGAGCCATGGTCACAATAGCCTATGATGTCATTGCTATGCTCATTACCAACCACCAGCACAAAACCATCATTTTTACCCATGTTTACAGCATAGGCCATCGTTTTGCTCTCATTGTTCGTCGACGATGACTTGACTTGCTTGATGGGCACTACCTTGGTCGCCTTAATAGTGGAAACCTTGCTGACTTTTTGTTTCAAAAACTCTTCAGCTACTTGTTTTGCCTGCTCTTTTGAGAACTGTGCTGCTGTCATGGCCAAACATGTGAGCAAGCACATGAATATTAGATAAGTCCTTTTCATATTTCATTAAATTTTGTAGCGCAAAATTACAAAAAAGTAATGATTTTCTAGCACATTTATAAATGAAAATTTGTAACGCAAAAAAATCCTGCCCAGAATTTCTGAGCAGGATTTTTGTTTCAGATGTTTATAGTCTCACTACAGTCAATAAAAACTATGAACTCTGGATTATAAAATTAGTACCCGAAGATCTCCTCGAGAGTTACGCGCTTAACAGGAGCAATCTTCTGCAGACGGTCCATGTCGAGTTCCTTCTCGTTGCCGAGAATGAGATAGCGATAGGGCTTGCCTGCCATATTCTCCTTCTCGAAGTCAACGATGTCGAAGAGATACAACTTAGGCAGCGCCTCGTAAACCTTGGCCGAAATGTCGTAGTCGAGACCACGCTCTTGAGCCCAAATATAGCTGTTGAGCACGTTGAAGCGAGTGGTGCGGCGGCTAGCGTATTTTTTAATAAGCGACTCCTTAGCGAGGTTGAAAGCAGCCTCACTTTGTGGAATGTCGGCAATCAGTTTATTGAACTCGTCAACGCAATCCATCATCTTGTCGTTCTGGGTTATGATGTAGGTGTAAGCATCCTCCTTGTGGCCTAAGCGTGAAGGCTGGTTGTAGCGAGCCGCTGCTGAGTAGGCGAGTCCGCGTGCCTCACGCAGCTCCTGGAATACAATACCATTCATACCTGTGCCAAAGTACTCGTTGAAGAGGCTGATGACTGCTGCATGCGATGGATCCCAATCGCGCTCGTTATTGTTGTACTGTACCATGTAGATGTTCTTGGCATCGTAAGGAGCAAGCAGTATCTCGGTCTCAGGAGTGGGCTGCTCCATATAGTCCATGCCAAATGGCACGTCAAGAAGATTCTTGGGAGTCTTGTGGAGTTTAGAGATGCTTGCCGAGAGATCTTTCTCACTCATGGGACCAAAATAGGCTACGGTGTGCTGCATATTGAAGAGACCATTCACTAGCTGAAGGAGCTCAGCAGGATTTGTGTTGCGCAGCTGCTCCTCGCTGAGGATGTTGGTGTAGGTGTTGTTAGGTCCAAACTGACCATACTCCATGAGTCTTGCGAAGCACTGCTCTTGGTTAGTCTTTGCATCGGCTCGTGCCTTGAGAATCTGGTCAACCAATCGGTTGTAAGCCTCAGTATCAACTGCTGCATTTTTAAAGAGGTCCTCAACCAGTGCCACTGCTTGAGGCATATTCTCGTTAAGACCACTAATAGTTACATAAGTGAAATTGTCGCTTGTAGTGGCATCAAAATGGCAAGCGAGCTTATACATGCGCTGCTTGAACTGTTGTGGGGTCAACGTCTTTGTGCCTAGATAGTTGAGATAGTTAAAGGCCAATTCATAACGCAGGTCGGCGGTGTTGCCGAAGTCAAATTTATAGACCAGATGGAAGAGGTCGTCGTCGGTGTTCTGCTTGTAAAGCAGTGGAAGTCCAGCTTTGGTATTCGACACGTTCATGTCGGTCTTGAAATCGACAAATCGAGGCTGGATGGGCTCTACTGTTTCTGCCATAAGGTTCTTGACGAAGTCACTTTGCTTATCACGGTTAGTGGGGATAGGAGTAATTGCTGGCTTCTCAATTTTCTTAACCGAGGTGTCAACGCCCAAGCGCTTGTAGACGCACACATAGTTTTTGAGCAGATGACGGTTGGCGAAATCAACTATCTGCTGCTTGGTCATGTGGCTCATGCGGCCGAGCTGTCCCACAACTTGCTCCCATTCAACGCCGTTGATAAATGCATTGACAAGGTATCGAGCACGTGCACCGTTGTTGTTCAAGCCTCTCAAATATTGCAACTTGGTGTTGTTGACCACGCTGGTGAGCAGGTCGTCGTCGAAGTCGCCCTTGCGCAACTTCTCAATCTCTCCAAGCATCAGGTCGCGCACATCCTCAAGGCTCTGTCCCTCATTGGGATAACCCATAAGCATGAGCAGCGAGTAGTCGGCCATCTCATCGGCATATACTCCCGATTCCATGAGTTTCTGTGGCTGATTTAGGTTTAGGTCCATAAGACCTGCAGTGCCGTTGCTGAGCATCTCAGAGATTACCTCGATAGTGTCGTTCTGCAGCGAAGGTCCACCCTCGAAGCGCCATGCCAGTGTCACAAATTCAGCCTCTTGGCCCAAGACGGTAGTATCGACGGGTGCTGTGATGGGCTTAAGAGGTGCAAACTCTGGGCGTGATAGGTTCTTGTTGGGCTGCCAGTCGCCAAAATACTTGTCGAGCGTAGCAATCACCTTATCGGGGTCAAAATCACCAGCCATACAGATGGCGATGTTATTTGGGCAATAGTAGTTGTTGTAGTAATTCTTGATGTTGGTGATTGAAGGGTTCTTGAGGTGTTCCTGAGTACCGATGGTTGTTTGGGTACCATAAGGGTGGGTTGGGAATGCCTTGGCGTAGAGGGCCTCTTCGAGTTTCCACATGTCCTTAGCCATACCAATATTCTTCTCCTCATACACAGCCTCAAGCTCGGTGTGGAAGCCGCGAATCACCATATTGCGGAAGCGGTCGCTCTGGATGCGCGCCCAGCGGTCAACCTCATTGGCGGGAATATCCTCGGTGTAGCAGGTCACATCGGTGCTTGTGTAGGCATTGGTGCCAATGCCGCCAATTCCTGCCATGAGCTTGTCATACTCGTTGGGGATGTTGTACTGTGCTGCCAGTTGCGACACGCTGTCGATCTCGTGGTAGAGCTGTTTGCGCTTGGCAGGGTCGGTGACCTTGCGGTATTGCTCGTAGCGTGCTTCAATCTCATCGAGATAGGGAGCCTCTTTCACTGGGTCGCTAGTACCGAACTGCTTAGTGCCCTTGAACATCAAGTGCTCCAGGTAGTGAGCCAGACCTGTGGTCTCGGCAGGGTCGTTGCGTGAGCCGGTACGCACGGCAATGTGAGCCGCGATGCGTGGTGACTCGTGGTTAACACTAAGGAAGACCTTCATGCCGTTGCGCAGGGTGTAGCACTGTGTGTGCATGGGATCGCCCTCATAGGTTACTGCCTTGGGCAGTTGTGCCTGTGCCATGACTGCAGTTGAGGCAATCAGGGCAAGGAATGCAAATCTTTTAATAAAGTTCATAGAAATGTGTATTAAATATAATGTGTGAATTACTTAATCGTGTCTTGCTCATGTAGCCACTTGAGCAGTGGCATCAAGCATGTGGCGGCAGGTTCGGCTGTGAGCACCCTGAGCGAGATTTCCTCACCCATGCCACCTAGGGTCTTAAACTGGAAGTCGGGATTCTTGTCGAAGTTGCATGCAGGTGGGTTCTTGCCCTCAAATAGAGCTATTGCCTCGGCAGTCATCGCTTCGAGCTTGAGAAGCCAGGGCCGCACATCGTTGTAGAGCAGTCGGTCACTCTCGTTGCTGGAGCTTTTCATTGCTTTTATCACCTGGCAAGCCTCTTTCACCTCTCGCATCTCGTTGAGCAATGCCGTGTGACTTGGATGGTTGTTCTTAATCGACACATGATAGCGGTCAATCTTGTAGCCGAGAGCATCGTTGTCGTAGTAGCGTAGATATGGAGCTAGCTTCTTAAAAGCCTTGGCACAATCTTTGCCCACAACGGCTGGTATCGCTGCTTCCCAACTCTCATAATTGTCAAAGGCCGCATTATTCCAAGTATAGTCGGCAACACCGAAAAGTGCCACTTTCGATAGCTCGCCTTGCTGCATGGGGTTGATGATGAGGGTGTTGAGCCCCTTGAGACACTTCTCGATGTGTGACAGGTTATCGATATGGGTCTCGTCACGGAAGTTGCTGTAGGTGTCCATCACATACAGCTTGGTTGGATCCTGGTCGTTGCAAGGGTAGTTCCACCACCAACTCACCTCGCGGCCTAGCCAACTCTTGACAATTGCAAGGTCTTCGTTATTAGGAACCGACCATACGTTAGCACCGGTGATATAAATATTGATTTTCTCGGTAGTTGTACTTAGCGATTCGAAGAACTCACGGGCGCGCTCACGGTTCACCCACGAGTAGGCATAGAGCTGTGGCACGTAGTGCAAAGGCTTTACCGTATCGGTCGCTGCTGCGCCTTTTTTGTTCCACTTGTCGTCAATGCGCTGCTGCAGCATGTTTAGATTGTCGGCACAAAGCTTCATGATGGCAGGGTCGCTGGGCACGCCCACGTCGTCAACAAATACGCCAAACTGCCTGACGCCAAGCCCGTGCATGCTCTCAAACTTCGCCATTATCTTGTCGAGCACCTGAGGGTCTTCGGCATTAGCAAATGCTTTGCCAGGATGGATAGCCCAGATGAAGTTGACCTTGGTCTCGCTGGCAACCTTTGTGATGTCGCGCATCATGTCCTGGTTAAGGTAACCAATGCGCTCTTGCTCAACACTAATGCTAGTGGGGTATGGATCGCCCCAATAGCGTGAATGGTAAGGATCGCTCTTGGCGCCATACATGTAGGTGTTCATCTTGTAGCGCGCCATGAAGCGGAACAAGTCCTTTGTCACCTCGGCGGTATAAGGCACTCCATAGTAGCCCTCGATGATGCCACGGTTCTTGACATCGGCATAGTCATAGATTGTGACACATGGCAAGTCGGTCGTGCCCTGATCGAGCATCTGTTCGAGTGACGCCAATCCGCAGAACACAGCATCGGTGTCCTCACCAATGATTGCCACCTTTGCTTGGCCTTTAGCGTCTGATTTAAGATTCAAGATATGACGGTCATATTTTGGCAAATTGAAGATGCTTCGGTCGACACGTAACACGGCATGATGCTCATCACCAATCTTTTCTTTTGGATTGTTTACACTAAGATGCACGAAAGACGGACAGTTGTGAGGAGGAGTGCCAGCCATAATCACCACTGGAACGAGACCATGGTCACTAAGTATCTGCTTTGCACGATTTATTGTTGCAATGTCAATTCCATCTTGAGGAAATATAAATACTCTCTGAGTAAAGGATACCGTGCCAGGATTCATTACCTGTTTGTGGGGAACGGGGTATATGTTGTAGGCCTCGGTGGCATCTAGCATAGCTACGGCCATTAACGCCATGGTTAATAAAAAAGCTCTTATCATTTTTAATAAATGCAGATTATTTATAGTTTACAAAATTAACGATTACATGGCAAACAACAAAAATAATTATCAAAAATTACACCTTATATAATACTAAAATGGTCGCAAAAGAAAGAAAAACGAAGAAAATGCACTTTTTTTTGAAAAAAATTGACAAAAGTTTTGGTGGTTCAGAAAATTGTAGTAACTTTGCACCGCAATTCCGAAATGGTGGTATCGTCTAGTGGCCCAGGACGCTGGCCTCTCACGCCGGAAACCGGGGTTCGACTCCCCGTACCACTACACACAAAGCGGCTCGCTGATTTCAGCGGGCCGTTTTGCTTTAGTATATTTGCTAGATAAATTGGGGAATAAGTATACAAAAAAAGGGCGACTTGCGTCGTCCTAGTTGCTGTGTGGGTGCTGACGGATTCGAACCGCCGACCCTCTGCTTGTAAGGCAGGACAACGACCCTGTACAAGTCTGATAGTTAATAAATTATGTTAATTATAAAAACGTGAGCAAACATTTGGGCAATCATTAGCAAAAAAGTGCGCTTATATTTTGCCGATTAGTTCCAACAATTTTTTGTTCTCTTTCTCCAGATTATCTATCCTTTGCTGGCTCTTCACAAGCAAATCCACCAGTTGGGAAATAGTGTTCTGCAGCAATTCCACGTTAGGCTCGCCCTTGATGATGTTGTCAAAAGAGAGCGGCTCTAATTTAGGCAGATCTTGCGAAGGAACAGGGTCTGGAACAGTTTCAATGTAGTCATTGATATTGCTGATGCCAAGTTCTTTTACCACAATCTTTATCAGTTTGTCGGGGGCGGGACGCTTCCCGTGCTCAATCTGAGACAGGAACGCCTGTGGGTAACCGATACGGTTAGCCAGCTCTGACTGTGTTATTTCAGCGTCTTTCCTTAATCGCTTTAAATCAAGCCTTTCCATAATCTTATAAAAAAAAGTCCTCAAAAAGTGCTTAATTAATTTGGAGTTTAAGCAGAATAATGCTTATATTTGCAATCAAAATGCTAATAAATGCTATTAATGAGTATTCACTCTGCAAAGTTAAGCAATTATAATCATTATAACAAAATAATAACCACTTTTTTTAATATTAAACTTTCTTTTTTATCATGACATTTCAAGAGATTTATCAAGATGTTAAGAGTCAAGCGAATACATTTATTGAAGATGTCGCCAAGTTGACACACAGGTCAAAAGCAGCAGTGAGGAAATGGATTGCAGGAGAATGCGCTCCCGACATGAATGTCCAGGAGAAGCTCTCACAGTATTTCAACAGACCAATTGAGGAGCTCTTTCCACCCAAAGAGTGTACCCAGCGCACAAATGAGAGAAGGGAGGAAGAAGATGGTGACTGAAGAACCAAGAGTAAAAGAGGCATCAAGGTATTCTCTAGAAGAAGCAAGCAAGCTGCTGGGCATGCACAGGAACACCCTGCTCAAATATGCAAACAAAGGCATAATAAAGACAGGAATAAGAAGGTCGAACTCCCGAAGGTTCTACCTTGGCAGAGAGATATTACGCTTTTGGAAAGCACAGTTATAAACAATATATATATAAGGTGTTAAAATGAGAGGCTGGATTGCACTTGACCGTGGCATAGTGTTCCACTGGGTATGGTACGACACAAAAGCGCTTAAATGGTGGCTTGACCTCGTGATACAAGCAGCATGGAAAGACTGTGAGGTGAGATTCCTCGGGCAGCGAGTCTCCCTAAAGCGTGGGCAGCTGGTGACTAGCATGAGGAGACTTGCCCGCCGATGGGATGCCGGAGATGTAAGAACCGCAAAGCGATGTCTTGAGGATTTTGTTCTAGACAAGATGGTGACTGTTGAGAAAGAAGGTGACGTCACAATAGTAACGATAACCAACTACGACAAGTATCAGCTAGACAAGTTCCGCTCAGGGAAGTTTGTTGATGATGAAGTCGAGGATGATTCCCATGGAATGAAATCAACAAGTGAGTTGGATGAAGACTTTCCTGAGTTTGTTGGTGAACATAATGAGGAAGCAGAGGATTTTGATGAAGAAAGTGAAGAGTTTTCTGATGACGATGAAGACAAGAAAGATGAAGACATGCATCACGAACTCCATCACGGAATCCACCACGAAAGAACAATATATAATAAAACAAAAAACAATATTTCTCTCACTAATGCGCTTGCGCGTGAAAATAAATATTTTGAGAAATTAAGAGATTCTGAGATGTTCACCAATAAAACTATGGAAGCATTGAAAGTGACAAAAGCAGAATTGCACAAAAGACATAAAGAATTCTACAAAGAGATGCAGATAAAGTCATTTGAACACAAGAATTTCAACGATTATAAACGCCATTTCTATGACTGGCTGAAAAAAACGATTCATGATGGCAAAAGAAACGCAAAAAATAAGCGAAATTCTGCTGGGAGAGGCTCCAAAGCCAAGGCGAAATCCGAAAACAGTGGAGGAACTCAAGGTATACCACAAGCAGTTGGAAAGGCAACCGACACCCGAGCAGAAGCGCGAGAAGGATATGGCAAAACTGGAGCGTCGGCTTCAGACAATCCGCTCAGTAGGGCAAAAATTAGAAAAGCTGAGACAGATGGTTGACATTCGCGCAGAACAGAGAGTCTTGTGGAACATTCTTCTGAAAATAGAGCCTGGATTCGACAAAAAGAATTATGATGTCAAGATATTGTACAGCATCCTTGGATGGGTGTGGAGAATAGACAGCTGGAACGTGCTGAAACTGGACTATTCAAAAGGACTTTTTCTATATGGTGACATCGGGCGCGGCAAGTCGATGACGCTGATGTTGCTGCGGGATTACCTGAAGGATGTGCGCACAAGACATAAAGAATACTGCAAATCTGAATACAGATTCGGCACGGAATGGATGTCGGCAAGCATGATAGCGAACAGATACGCCGCCGATGGACTGCCTGGACTGGATATGTTGCTTAAACATGACTGCTGTCTGTTTGTTGACGAGTTGGGACGAGAACCCAATCCGGCAAGCAACTACGGTACAAAGATGAACGTGCTCCAGTTCCTGATGCAGATCAGGTATGACAACAGATATTCATGCGTGACTCATGCGACAACGAACCTGCCTCTTTGGGAGATAGAGACAGTATATGGCAAATATATCGCAGACAGATTCCTGGAGATGTTTAACTTTATAGAATTCAAGGGCAAAAGCCTTCGCAGACCATGATAATAAAGTCTTTCAAGAAACTAATAAGAATCTTTAATTTTGCGAATGAAATGGCAAAATACGATTTAAAGATGAGTGACATTAGAGTGTACGTAAAGCTGGATTCTTATCTGGCGGAGTGGCTGGTGCATGAGCATGGAGGAATACCTGTGGCATTCCCCAAAAACTCGTATGAGAATGACGTGCTGGAGATGAGCCTGACTTTGAGACCGAAAAACTTGGAAGATGACGGCGATGGCCCCGGGGAAGGTAAAATTCCGATAGCCGTGCCGTATTTCAAATACAAGAACGTGAAGTCATACAACTACCTGCCGAAAAACGGACAGCTGGCGATTCAGAAAAGCATCAGACAAAGGTTCATGATGCAACTCTGGCGCGACCTTCACAAGTTCGGGAATATAGGCAAGCAGAGAAAGGAACTCATTTTCGCATGGATGGAGGCACACGGAATAACGCCTTCAGACACGAACTGGAATACGCTGGCGAAGATATATCAGCGTCGACAAGATGTGTATCGAAAACAAAGAAAAATGGCGAAAAACACAGTTAACGAACCTTTAGAAACTTAATTCAAGTTAAAACGGGGCTAAAAACTGCACTACTTGTCAAGATAGAAAATCATGCATGTTCCATAGTTTCCAAAATATTCCGCAATCATTTTATAACAACTTATTATTCATCGAGTTAATGCATGATACGGCAGAAATTACCAGGGATTAAGACTCTTGGATATGTTGAAGGGAAAAACCTTCAGCGACAGATGATGATGAAGTCGCTGACTGGTTTGCCTGTGGCCATAATGACGGATATAACACCGATAAACTTCGTGGGCAATCCAACCTGCGAGGCTGCATCTGACTACGACAACGGTGGACGCATAGAGAAGACTACACTGAAATTCATCACGGATGAAATGATAGTGCATTACCCTGATATCGCATTCGTGGTTACAGACACAAACGGAGAGTCGTTTGTGATTGGAGCACGCGAGAAACCACATCCAATTATTCGGATGACAATTTCTACAGGTGAACCAGGCGGCGAACCAGCAGTGTTCTCTTATGAGGTTACGCTGTATGCTCAGCGCTCTCTGATTCCCTGCTCAGTATAATTTATAGGTTCTATAATTTTTTGTTTGGTAACTTTTTTCATGATGTATATTTTATGGTTATGACTGGATTTAGAAGTTAATTAGTTTATGTCTAACTCCGTAAGTGGCTTCGTTGGGAAACGAGGTCACTATTCCTCTCTCAAAAAGAAACATTTGGATTAGATATTGCATATTTATATGGTTATTTAGGGAAGTTCATATTTTAATGTACTCCGTTAAGGTGCTTCGTTGGGAAACGAGGTTCCTTTTTTTAATCCTGCTCCACGTCTGCGCTCTCTCATGGACTCCATTCATTATGAGAAAAGATGGGTTCATAGCCGTAAGATTGAAGTTAAACATTTCCTTGCCCTCACCGCTTGCCTTTACGCTGCAAAGTTATTCCGCTCCCCTCACTTGCAAGGCCAGGCTACGTTGCTTTTGAGAATTCTCCAGCCCTTCGGGTAGTAATTCTCAGGCAAGCCTTGCTCTCTGTGAGGGCGAACGGACTTTGCAGGCAGTGTAAAGGCGAAGCGATAAGTGACGGCAAGATCAATGATGTTTAACTTTTTAAATAATTACTGCTATGAATGAATTATCTCTTTTCAGTGAATCAATGAATGGTGCCCAGAGCACTGACATGGAGCAGAGCGTAAAGGCTCTCTCAAGTTCTAACAATCTCAATAATGTTGAGGTTTCTAGTGATGAGGTTGACGAGATTGACCTCGCTGACTTCAAGCACGACTACCGCACCGGTGAGCCTGCCCTGTATGTGGGTAGTTACAAGAAATACTCGGAGGGAGATCTGTCGGGCTGCTGGGTGTCAATAGCTAAATGCGCTGACTATGACGAGTTTATGAGAGTGTGCCACTACATCCATAGAGATGAAGGCGAGGATGTCGAGCTGATGTTCCAAGATGCAGATAACATCCCCGAGTGCTGGTACAGTGAGTGTGGTCTCGATGAGGAGACTTTCGGCCTTATCAAGGCATACGCTGAACTTGACGAGGATGAGCAGCGTGCATACGAGGCTTACCTGGACCTTCGCTGCGAGTCAGACTTGACAGTGGAGGACTTTCGTGAGAACTACTGCGGTGAGTGGAACAGCGAGGAAGAGTTCGCGGAGAACCTTATCGAGGAGCTGGGAATCCTTGACGAAGTGCCCGAGCACTTGCGCCGATTCTTTGATGTAAGTACTTATAGCAGAGAGCTTTTTCAATACGATTATGACTTCTGTGACAATTTTGTGTTCAGAACGATGTAGGCTGAAGACATACCAAAGAAAGGAGCCACCTCAAAAAGGGTGGCTCTATTTTTGAGGGTTCATTTGGAATTTTTCGCACTGAGAAACAAAAAATCTCAGTAGAATAATGCCCAGATACAATTATCTGGAAATGCAATGAGTAGCATACAACCCCAAAAATGAAAAGCTTATTTTAACGGACATTTAACGGTCAAGTAAAAACACTCCAAGATGTTTTTAAACGACTATATTTTAATTAGTTATGCCGAAAGTTTTAACGGACATTTTAACGGACATTCATTTTCTTGTAATTTCCCAATGCCCTGTTCTCTTTGGCCCAACCCAATTTATGTTATAAATCTCCCGAAGCAAATCAAGTTCTCGTTGTATTGTTTTGTAAGATACACCTATAAGCTTGCTTATTTCTGTTATACTTATTGAGGCATTGGATGATAAAAGCGACAACACTTCATTCTCTCTTTTGGATAATTCTCTATTTGACAGCTTATTGTGTTCCATGTTAAACATCTCATCGATGGATTTTCGATATATGGTTACAGATAAGCCGCCACAATCTTCCTCAAAATGAGCTTCTCTCAGCCCTGCTTTTGACAAGCCTTCCATTATCTTGTTAATGCCACGACCCCAAGCCTCAATAAACCCTGCAAGGTAAAAGACGTTGGCTATCTTTCTGTTGCGAGGTCGAGACCTGTGTTTGCCAAGCAAATTGTCAAGAGTGAATCCCTCGGGCAACATTCCCTCGTTCCACAATTCTATATGGTCTGTGTATACTTTCATCTGAATGGCACTGCCTGTGTAGTCCTTGTGAACTATGGCATTGAATATGGCTTCTCGCAGGACATCTTCTGGAATCTCCAACGGCTCGATGCGTTGCAGCCCCTTGTATTCTATTGGCGAAATGAGATATTTGGCACGCAACAATTCAATAACCTTATCTGCCATTTGCAGAATGTTGCCTTTAACAACATCTTGAAACCACAAATCACTCTCACTGGCACCGAAACGACCGATTTTGAACTCCACGCTGGGAATATATTTCTCTGGATGTTTGCCGAACAAGAGTATGGCAGCATTCTTGACATATCCATCATCAGTCATCAAGTCCAAATTGGAAATTACTTCTTCTGTTGTATCATTCAAACTCTCTTTGGGCATACGTTTTGCATCTACAGCATTGAGAAGGAAATAGTTAACCGCATTGCGGTCGATTTCCTCTATTGTGGCTTTCTCCATCGCCACATTGTCCCAAGACAGTCCCATCTTCTTCAGTATGAACTGCTGCAATGCCACACCTCGCAACTGCTGCTTCGTGGCACCGCTACGCAGGTGATACTCACCTTTGTATGCTATAGGCATATTGCTCGGTTCAACGACTATCTCTATATACTCACTTTCACCTTCTTTGAGCAAGTTAACGTCACAGACGATGCCCAAAGTGGTGACAATCTTGTTTGGAATATCCTCCAATAAACGGTGAGAATTAGCAACTCCAACGACTTGCTGCTTGTCGTTGATGCCAATATATAGCTTGCCACCTTGCGCATTGGCGAAACCACAAATCCATTTAAGGTATTCGTCGCGCCATGACTCTTTGTATTCTATGTTTTGACTTTCTGCCATAGCTATTTCATTTATGGTTGCAAATATACAAAAAAATCGAATAAGGTTGGCGAAATATTGTCTTTTAAATGATGGTTATTACATTATAAATTTGTACCAGTAAAATTTATCTAAACCTATGAAAAACACAAATTACCACCTTCATCTGAAGGGGTACGTGGGCGGTTGTGACTTTGACCGTAACTACGTGGACTATATCCTTGCCAGGAACGAGGGGAAACCGGTGAACGTGCTGATAGACAGCCTCGGCGGTTCGCTGGCGACAGCTCTCTCAATCGCCAGCGCTTTCCGTGCGCATGGCGATGTCACCGTGCACTTCGTGGGAATGAACGCGAGCGCGGCGACCATCGCCTCGCTAGGTGCCAAGCACATCTCCATGGACTCCTCTGCAATGTACCTGGTGCACAAATGCAGCGCGGAGTTCTTTGAGTGGGGCTCGCTGAACGCAGACCAGCTCGCAGAGGTGCGTGACAACTGCGAGGCGGCCATCCGTGACCTGAACAAGCTGGACAACAACGTGGCCAGCATGTACGCAGGGAAATGCAGCAAGAAGCAGGAGGCTCTCCTGGATCTGATGCGTAAGGGTGGATGGCTGACAGCTGCTGAAGCTCTGGAGTGGGGATTCGTGGACGAGGTGACTCAGTTCAACGAGGAGAAACCTGTCCTTACCGATGCAGTGGCTTCGGCAATGGCGGCGGCAGGAATGCCGATTCCTAATCTCCCGATGGACACCAATGAGTCGCTGTTGTCAAGGTTCATAGCAGCACTGGCATCTATCTTCAAGCCTAACAAAGTCGAAACCCACGCTGAGCCCATCGAAGTGAAGAGTGAAACGAGTGAAGAGAATCAAGAGCCTGAAAACACAGAAACCCAAGTATCTAACGAACAAAATCAATCTGAACCGATGAAAAGACTATTCAAAACTGTTGGCGCAGTGCTCAAACAAGAGGACTTCGCCGTGGGTGAGGATGGCGTGACGCTGACAGCGGACCAGATGCAGTGCATTGAGGATGCACTCTCTGAACGTGACGAGCGTAACAATGAACTCACCGAGCAGGTGAACGCACTGAAGGCGGCTCCTGCGGAGAAATCGAACTCGGTGGTGGACAGCTCGCACGAGAAAAACGAGCCGGTGTCTGCCTTCGACGGCTTCGCCAAGACAGTGAACACAGCGAAAGAGCTGTACAAGATGGTTCCTTAACCACACTCAATCTTAAATCACAAACCTTTTATCTAATTCTACAAACATCATGGCAGGACAACTTATTGCTATCCCGCTTTCTGAATTTCAGGAGGCGGCGACTAAGTGGCGCAAGGAACTCCTATATCAGCCCATCATCGGCTGTCACGATACCTTGCAGCACATGACTCCACGCCCCGGCATCCGCTACAAGGAGAATGTGGGCACCATCAGCGGAACGGCGCAGTTCGCTCCTTACAAGCCCAGCCGCTCATCAGACTTTAACCTGAACGTGGAATACCGTACCCTCGAAACCTTTATGGGTTCGGTGCACTGCAAGTTCGAGCCTAACTCGGCAGCTTCTACCATCCTCGGTTATATGGCAGCGACTAAAGGTGACGGACAGATGCGAGCTCCAACTGCGCTTCACGTGCTTACTCTCATCGCCAAAGGGCTCTCAGAGAAACTCAACGACGCCATCTGGAATGGCGTGCGTAATGCCAACGGTGACACTACTGCAGACCTATTTGACGGCTTCGACACCATCACACAGGCGGAGATTGACGCTGGCACTATCTCGGCAGCGAACAAGAACTACATGCAGCTGGAGGAGGAAATCACTACCTCGAACGCTCTGGACATCGCGAAGGAGATTCTCTATTCGCTCGACCCTCGCCTGCGCTCGCAGGACTTGATCATGTACTGCTCGCAGGATTTCGCCGACAAGTACAACGAGGCGATGCTGCTCACCCACGGTGGTATCAACTTCTACAACAACTTCTACCAGAACACGGTGGAAGGAAGCAACGGAAAACTTCACATCGTGCCTCTGTTCAACAAGGCCGACAGCAAGTTCATCCACGTGACTCCTAAGAGCAACATGCTGGTGGGATTCGACCAGATGAGCGACATCGAGAGCGTGATGGTGAAGGAGTATGAGCCTTTCATCCTCTCCTACATCGCTACCATGTTCTTTGGCGTGCAGTTCGAGAGCATCGACTACCGCAAGCTGAAAGTGGTTGAACTCGCAGCGTGATCTTAACTGACAAATGATTACTGACAACTGAAAACTCAAACATTATGCCTAGACAAACATGTACTCCAATACAGAGGTCTCTTGCCTGGTGCCAAGGCACTCCCGAGCTGCCTGGCATCAAGCGTAGGCTCTACTACATCAGCAAGGACCAGATTGTTTCATGGCCAGCTCTGACACGTGACCAGAACGGTCGCCTGACTTCGGCAGCATATTCAGGAAACTTCGAATTGGTGGCTGACGCTACGTGGAAGTTCATCGACATCCTCCCCGACAAGTCACAGCTCACAAGTGAGGCACAAGGTGAATACCCTTCGATGACTCAGCTGAACAAGCTGACTGCTGTTCACCCAGGCGTGGGTGTTGAAGCATCAGCTCTCTCTGCTTACGTGAACAACTGCGACTGCGTATATCTCGTGGAGACTGTACGCAACAAGTTCCGTGTCGTAGGTAGCGAGAAATGGCAGGTGAAGTCAACAGTGGCGCAAGACCTGGGACAAGGCGCAACAGGCACCACAAGTACTACTCTGAACGTGGAGGCTACCGATGAGTGCCCAGCACCTTTCTATCAAGGTAAGATCGAAACTGAGGATGGTGTCATCTATGCCGACCAGCAGCAGGCGCAACCAGTGGTGGACGGTGACCCGGACGAAGACACTGCAAATCCTTGATTTCTGACAACTGAATCATGACTGACGAGAGAACATCCATCGATATGAAGGGAACACTGAGCGAATTGACGTTCCCTGAGGTCGGTGAGGGTTCTCTCGTCGTTGATATGGAACAAAACAAGAGCAGGTCGTTGCAGAAAGATCTGTTTGCAGTGAACAAGCGCAAGTCGTGGGATAAGACTGTGGAGGCTCGCTGCGACTTCACTTATAAGCTGAGTCTTACTCGCCGCTCGGATGTGGACTTCATCTCTATCTGGAAGAAGTCGGTCTATGGCCGCACTCTCACGGACATCAAAGGTGATCCTGATATGGTCACCTTCTTTGCTGAGAATATTACTCCTGTGATAAGTGAGGCGCTGGGATATCACCTCTCCGATGGCTCGTGGGCAGTATGCACTTCGCCAAAACGTAGGCACAAGGAAAAGAACTTCGCAACGCTGATAAGTGAGCGCATAGCTGCCTCACTTGGAATTCCATTCTATGAGGACGTGGCTCTGTGTCACAGCAAGCAGCGAGTGAACGCAGTGTTTGAGCTCAACAATCTTCCGAAAGAGAGCAACATCATCGTGTTTGACGACTTCGTGACTACAGGGATGACTCTCGCTGGAATGAAGAAGCTGCTCTCCTCGCTGGGGAAGAATGGGGTTTATTTTAGTTGCATCAACAACAAATTGTAACACAGATAGTTATAAATTATTTTGGAAACATTGGAACATTTTGGAATATGAAAAATGAATTTACCGAAAGAGTCCAAAAGTGGCTGAACACGCCTGAATCGGAACGTGACTATAATGAGGGAGCAATGCTTTTGCTCAAACTTACTGGCAACCAGATAATGTACCGCAATCTGACGATGCGGCGCACTCGTCAAAGTGAGGAGTTTATAGTGTATCAGCTGAAACGCCGGTTGAAGTTCAGACTTGCTCAATTGACTCACGAGCAAGTGGAACAGATGCAGCGTCAGGTAGATGGCATTGTGCAAAAGCGACACCTTGAAAAGAAGGAATCTGCTCCTTCTTCGGAGTTCAAGGCTGGCAAGCGTGCTGACCATGACGAACTTCCTGATGAAATCCAGGCTCTCTATGTAGAGAACCTTTCTATCGTGCAGAAGATGCGCGAACTGCATCTGAAGCTGAGATCGCTTTCTCTCGATAACGCACCTTGTCCGGACAGTGAGAGGTACCCATTCCTCAAGGAACTGATTGCTCTCGACAAGAAACTGCACTCTAACTGGGAGGCATACGACCATTACACAGGCGCAGATGGTGAACAGATTCTTTCTGAGGACTTGCGTGAGCAAAGCAAGAAAGCGGTGAATCTTATTAACCTCAATAAGAACCGCTATGCAAAGAAGCCCACGAAGGAACTTAAGGCTAAGATCCTCTCGTGGTATGGGCAAGTGATCAGTCCTACCGATAAACTCACAAATGAGTTGAAAGATATTGGCATTCTTGAATGAGACGCAATGCAGATATAGGAGATTATCTGAAGCCGATACGTGAAAAACCGTATCAGGCTTATCTCTCTAATGCCCTGCAAGTGGCAGACATCCTGGACTGGGTGCTGAAGCAGCTTGGCAAGTCGGAGGTGTGGCAGACTTCGTTCTCCATCAGTGAGGAATTTATTAGAAGGCTCTACTTCATCGAGAAGTCTGGGCTTGTCACCAAGTTTAACCTGGTGCTCGACCACAAAGCCACCAATAAGACTCTGAAGCTATGGGCATTCATAACGCAAGTAATAGATACCACTTACTTAGCAGATAACCATAGCAAAGTGCTGCTGGTGAAAAGCGAGCTTGGCGAGATGGTGAGTATCATCACATCACAGAACCTAACACGTGGTAACAGGTGTGAGAGTGCCGTGATAACAACAGATAACGATATATTCAACACTCTACACTCTCAAATTCAAGATTTAATAACTAATCATTCGGTTCCCCTCAATGACTTATTCAGAAGAAGAATTGCAGCAGGTTGAGCAGTTCGCCTCAATCTACTTGAAGATCTCAGACATGGCAGTGATTCTTGGAGTACCTGCAGAGTCGTTGCGCTCAGACATCGCTGACCATAACACGGAGGTTAGTCTGCGCTATCGACGTGGAAAAGCGGCTTCCAAAGTGAAACTGCTTCATCAGGAGATGATGCTGGCGCAGGTGGGCTCGCCACTGGCCATTGAGAATACTCACCGGAATCTACTCGATATGGAGGACGATGAATAATGGCACAGCTTAGTACATTAGATGTATGTAGGCAGGACTTGTTTACTGCCAAGTCGGAACTCGAATTGCGCTACACTGACATGGTGGTGGCACGCATCATGCGCATCCGTGAGGAATATAACTGGTTCCTGTCTAATCCCGATGCCAAAGACCGACAGTTCGTCGAGAATGCCATGGCTCGATTTGGCATAGAGAAGTCAGCTGCATATTCAGACCTGAAAGTGGTAAAGGCTCTCTTGCCGCATCTTGCCTCTGCATCTCGTGACTTCCATCGCTACCGCTATAACGAGATGATTCTTGAAACGTTCCAGATGGCGAAGAAACGCAAGGACACGAAGACAATGGAGAAAGCAGCTTCATCTTACGCCAAGTTCAATCGTGTGGATCTGGAGGATGAGCAGGTAGTTCCCTACGATATGATTGTAGTGCAGCCATTCACAGCAACTGATGACCCGACAGTTCTTGGTATCAAGCCTATTCCAAACATTCGTGAGAAGATTAGGACGCTGCTGAACAAATATCGGGCAGAGAATATCGACATCGAAGATATCGAGTATGAGGAGGCTGACCTCGAAGAGGCAGACCTATTCAATATGGAGAAACAGGATGATGGCAAACCCGAAGAGGATATACTTTAACACGCCACAAAGGTTAACTCAGTTAATCGGTGCCAATACCACCGTGATAGTGGCAGGGCGACGTACAGGGAAGACAGATTCCATTGCTTCGCCTTTCGTGCTTCGTAACATGCAGAGAATGCCTGGCTCTACTGGAGGCATCGTAGTACCTACATATAAGCATGGTCTGACGAATACAATACCTGGTTTGTTGGCAGCATGGAAAAGATGGGGATACATCAATGGCATTCATTATGTGATTGGGCGCAAGCCGCCAAAATCGTTCGGCAAGCCAATCATAGAACCAGCGGAATATGAGCACGTGATTTCATTCTATAATGGTTCGTGCGCTATCCTTATCTCTCAGGATAGACCAGGCAGCTCGAACTCGCTGACGCTCTCATGGCTCCTTATCGATGAGGCGAAGTTTATAGACTATGAACGCCTGAAAGATGAGACGCTACCAGCAAACGGCGGCATCAAATCGTACTTCGGACAGCATTCGTACAATCACTCTGTGATGATTCTCTCAGATATGCCACAGACTCAAAAAGGTTCGTGGTTTCTCCACTACAAAGACAAGATGGATCCTGAACTGATTGAAGCTATCGAGGGTACTGTATATGAAATCTGGAAGGTTAAGGAACGTGTACGCTCATTCAAAGAGAAAGGCTTCGATGTTCCGAACTATCTGAGGAAGTACATCCGTAGGTTGGACCGAAACCTGAACCGTATGCGGTCAGTAGCGGTGTACTACAAGGAATACTCATCGATAGAGAATCTGCAGCTGCTTGGGGAGTCATACATCAAGCAAATGAAACGTGACTTGACTCCTAAAACATTTCAGACATCAATTCTTTGTCAGCGCATCGGCATAGCCAAGGATGGTTTTTACTCCAGTATGCGTGAAGGTCACAAATACAATGCCAGTGATTTTGACTATCTGGATAGCTTGGGTTATGAGTTCGATTCTTTGCAGCTGGACAGCAGAGCTGACAAGGACGTTAATAGTCTTGCTCCAATTTGCATAGGGATGGACTATAACGCAAACATCAACTGGATTGTTGCTGGACAACCAGATGGGCGACGACTGAATATTATAAAGTCGTTTTACACGAAGTTTGAACGGAAGATACCTGCGCTGATTGATGACTTCTGCCGCTACTATGCCAATCATGAGAACAAGACAGTGGTGTATTACTACGACAGCACAGCTCTTGGTGGCAATTATGCAGTGAATGAGCAGGACTTCCACTGGGTGGTGTGCCATGAATTTGAGCGCCACGGATGGCAGGTGGAGGACATAAACCTCGGCAATCCCATGCGTCATGATGAGAAATATCTCCTGATTAACCAAGGCTTTGCTGGGAAGCAAAGGCTGATGCCATTCTTCAACCGCCAAAACAATGATGATTTGATTCTGGCGATTCAAACGGCTGGAGTCACAAGGGGACGAAATGGATTCCGAAAGGACAAGGGGGGCGAGAAACTCGCAGAAACGGAAGAAGATCTTCTCCAACATCGCACCGATGGTACTGATGCCTTCGACACTCTTTACATCGGTTGTGAGAAATTCCCGTATAGAGATAGTTTTGGAATAAATTCAAGTGGTGTCCTATAGTTTTGGGTAGAAAAGAGATAACACGTTCGTGTTATTTTTTTCACTTTTCAATAAATAGAGAAAAGTCACGCAAAAGGGATTGTGTTATTTCGCTTGTGAAATGCCTTTTTGAAGTGTGAAAAGGCATCATTTTGTTTCACAAAAAAAGAAATTTATATGGGTAAAATTGAATTTATCCCTCAGCCCTATGCGTCTAAACTGTGCGCCGGTGTGCTGAAACTTGTGCATTCAGATGCACAACTTGAAAAGTTCGACTGTGTGTATATCTATGCGGACGAACAAGTGTTAAACATGGAACGCTCGATTGAGCAGATACAAATGTTGAGAAACCAACAACTCTTTGGCGTTCTTCCTAATTTGCTACCAACAAAAGCCGTTATAGGTTATGTGGTGGTTGGATGTCTAATCAAGTTTGAGGACAATGATCTGATGAAGCACGGATTTCTCTATGAGGTCATGGAGGCTTATGTGTTTGATAACCCCATGTATTTATCTAAAGAGCAAGCTTTAATCCTGGCAAAGTCTAATTCTTTAGAAGGCATTCCTTCTCATTTTGTTCTATCCTCATCAATTGATGGTGACAATGGCTTTTTATCGTTTCCTGTGTCCATTGAGGTGTTTTTCTCATTGAAAAAAAGAAGTGAGATACAGCTGGAGGTTTCTCATGATGTAATGAATGCCATTTTCAACGAAGACGGAAGCATGAAAGATTTTAGTGCCTTCAATATCTACAATGGGAATCACGTGAAACGCTTTGAATGGAACGATAGGTGCTGCATAGATTATGATACTGATGAGCAAGGTGGTCTGGTTTTCTATAAGAGTGACCTACACCCATCAGGGAAAGTACCTCGTCAAGTGTTGCGCCTTTTCTGTTCTAATAAGCGATGATTATCAATCTATTTTCACTCAATTTGTCTAAATTTATAATTATCTGATTAATAGTGTGTTAATGGGGGGGGGGGGATAAAAAAAAGGGTAATTTTTTATTGAAAATTAATTGCATGGATAGAGATAATTGACTATTTTTGCGAGCTAATTATGAGAAAACTACTCTACATATTAATATTTTTATTGACTCTCTCTTTTGTGATGAGTTGCAGTCGTAGTGTGGACAAGCGTCTTGAACTCGCAGACTCACTGATGTGGGTCAATCCAGACAGTTCACTTGCAATTCTTGAAGCAATCAACCGTGATTCACTTCAAGGAGAAGAAAACCTCGCATATCATGCGCTATTACTCACACAGGCACAATTCCGTTGCTATGGCAACTGCTCTAGCGATACATTAATTAATTTTGCGTTGGATTATTATAGTGACAATCATAATCAAGAGCATTATACTCGCTCATTATTATATAAAGGAGCTTATTATGAATTTTGCTTAAAACAGCCTGCAAAAGCTATGGAGTTTTACAAGCAAGCAGAATACAATGCCGATACAACTGATACTAGAAATCAGGCTCAACTTAACATGCGTTTAGGAGTACTTTATTATAATAACCATGTTGGAAAGAATTTTGATCTGTCTTGTTTCAAAAAAGCTTTAAATTACTACTCAATATTGAACGACAAGCATTATATAATGCTATGTAATAGTTATATTGGTAATATTTATCGTGTCACAAACCAAGAAAAGGCTCGCTTTCATCTTAACAAAGCTAAAAACATTGCTAAAGAGATTGGTGACAGCGTTGAGTATTATCAAGCAACTAATGCAATATCGAAGAGTTATTTACAAGACAAGAATTATAAGGATGCTTTAAAATATGCATTAGCATGTGTCGAAGGCAAAAGAGAAGAAGATGTTGATTATCTTTGTTTTTATAATATAGCAAGAGCGTATTCTGGTTTAGGGAATACAGATTCGGCATGGTATTATATAAGTAAAACGTCAGAGACTGAAGAGAAACAATTGTTGCTTAACAGATACCTTACTTTAAAAGAGTATTATAATGCTATTAATGACAATGAAAACTTCAAAAAGTATAATACCTTATTCACAGAATTAGCAGATTCATTGGAGTCTAATGATAATATTCGCCAATTAGTTAATGCTGAAAATTTGAGTAATCAAGACTTTAAAAACAAAAAGAATAAAGAGATTCTTGCCATTGAATCAAAATGGGAGTATTTGCTCATACTTGTATTTTTAATTGCATGTATTATTTTTGCCATTTTAAGATTTCGCAATAATTTGAAGATCACAAAAATGCAAGAAACTTTTAGTACTCAGAGTTTAGTGGCTAACAAAAGAATAAATGAGATATTAGAAGAATTAGACAAAAATTCAAAGGCGCTTAACAATAAAGAGCATGATCTAAAAGAGACTCACAATCAATATGCTGCAATGAGGGGGCTGTTAGTTGCGCATATTAATGTGATGAAAACACTTACAATAGCTAGTTCCAATGAACCAAAAGCTATTTTTGAAAAAACCTTTAAGGAGACTGTTTCTTCTTACAGAAAAGATGCGAATCTTTATGCAAACATAAAAAAATACATAGATACTCATTATGGAGATCTTATAGAGGAATTATTTAGTGCAAACACTAAATTAAATGATGAAGAAAAGAAAATTATTGAACTCGTTTCAATAGGGTTTTCTTATATAGATGTCGCAGTACTATTTGATAGAAATCCTAATGCTATGTCTACCAGATTCTCAAGAATCTCAAGAAAAATTGGATCAACAGAACCATTAGCAAAGCATATAGATAAATTAAAAAAACAAAAGAAAACAAAGAACAATTAGCATTGTAAATAAAGAATAAAAGGCAAATATTATAAAGAATGTAAACTCGTAATTCTATATTTTGTTTTGTTGTCATAAATGCCAAAAAATCAGTAAAACATATTAATGTTTGCACAAAATATTGCTTTTTGGTAACTGTTTTTAACTTTACCAAATATGGTTATGAAGGCATCAAAGAAGTTTGATAAAGTTGTTTGGGGTATTTTACACACCCACCAACTCGTAGCCAGAGGCACCCCATTGTTATGTGGATAATAGTGAGAAGGAATTATTACATATATATGTCGCTTGTTTATTAATAGCTTTATGCTTTTAACTCTAGAATTTACTAAACCGAAGGCGGTATTGAACAAGGTTGTGTCCTATTCTGATACAATTTATATCATTTATCATATTCCGATTTTCTTCCACGAATCTTTTGTATAGCTAAGTGTGAGTCTTATATATAACATAATTATTATTATCGAATTATGGTTATCTTAAAAATCACATTCAGAAATAAGTAGAAAAGGATAAATAATACGAAATTTAATCAGCATTGAGTCCTAAAAAAGATTATGGTTGGCTAACATTAGAAGGGATGTAAAAACATTTCGAGGCACAATATGCTTATGTTCAGGCACTTGACATTGAATTTAACTCGATTAATTTTGTCAAAAATGCTTGGTTGGACTGTCCTTTATGAAGTAATTTTGCACCGATTTTTATGTCTAACCAGTTAAAATTTTATGACTATGCTTAGAAAATCGATTTTACTTATTTGCTGTTTTTGGGGATCAAGCATTGGGATGTTTATTAATTCTCATGAAGTGGTAATGCAAGATCCCAAAAACCCCGGTCTTTACCAACTCTACATCGAGCATCCCCAAGTGACCTATGATGATGAACTGAATGAACTCTATGTCTATTTTGGCACATCAAGTACCATAGACATCGAGTACCTTGATCCAACAGGCACACCATATTGTTATGTATATGGTGAATACCACTATGGTGGTTATACAGCCACTTACACCAATCTACCTGCAGGTTATTACACTATCACAATCCACAGCGTTTACGGCTACACTTACACTGGAAACTTCACAGTATTGTAGTCTTTATGTGTGGATTACCTTTTAACTAATTTCTTCTAAAGGGTTGCCCTCTTATATAATTATAGGTGGGCAACTCCCAAGAAGACAAAAGACTAAAATTATGGCAAGACGTTTACTTATTTTTATTATGAGCATTTTATATGCCTTATGCTTATGGGGGCAGTCTCCAGGTGGTGTGTCTGGTGCAGAACTGTGGCATGTCACTTCGCCAACAACTGTTTATCTTGACTCAACTTATTATTGGAATGATTTGTCGGGAGATGCCGTTAAGGCTCTTTACTCTGGCAATGCCAATATAGAATATGAGCAGTCGAGACGTTTTATGCAGGCGTTTAACTTCAATCCTGCATTTCATTTTAAGCTTTTATTAGAAGACTTAATCTCCAATCTTAAACATACAAACCTGTCACAGGCAACTATTTTGGGAGTGTTTGCCCCATCATCGCATATAGATCAAGATGCAATTATTTATGATGTTGAGGGCAGATTGGATGAAGGATTCTCTGTTTACAAGGATTCGATTAAGGGAGAATCCAGCAGTCTGTTTTATGGGGGTGGCTCCTCTTTAAATCTTCTTGCAGAGGATAGTACTGACGTAGCTTTTAAAGAGAGCGCACTAAGGACGTTAACATACCAACGTTCTTTCGTCCCAAATCATTCTGTATGGGGTGAGCCAACGGAATCTTCAATAATTATCCCATCCAATGATAATTCAAATTTCATTTTTTGTCCCGAACTAATTGCCTATGGGCGTGAGCTTAGCCATTATGAACGTCGAAAAGTAGAATCTTATCTTGCCATAAAATACGGAATAACATTACGAGGTTCTTTCTATGCTCCTGACAGCACATTAATTTGGGATTCGCAATCTAATGAGACATATAATCATAGGGTTACATCAATAGCCAATTATTCTGATTCAAAACTTTTCCAACCCTTATCAACTACATCCTATGAAGAATTGCCAAATTGCGCAATTGACTCATTGTGTGATTCATATTATTTAAGGAGTAGCTATAACAAGCCAACTTCTAACCGTTTACTTGTCATGGGAAGGGAATATGGTAGTCCCATGCCTAACAATTCCTATATGATATGGGGTGACAATAACACATCCCTAAATATAGCAACGAACCAAACAGACACATTATGGCGGGTAATGAATCGAAAATGGGAATTGTTTTCTAACTTGCCATACGAAACATCAGATACAGTAACAATTGTTTCCAGCAATATTAATGTCGTTAAGATAAAAGAGGGCGTTTTCAATATTAGCCGAAACACTTCATCAAGAGTTTCAGATGTCACTTTCGGACAGAACACGTCTAACGATTTACATTTCAGTTTCACATGTCCAAGCAATTATCCTGCATTTGAAGTTCTAATTAAACCAACACTTGCTACTTCCAGTTATGGGTTCAAGTTTAACTCCAATGGCAGTGTTTATACCGTTAATGGACGAAATAGTACGCTTGTCTATTCGGATTCACGAAACCATAGAATAGACATTTATAAGAGAGGAGACAACTTGTTCCTTCAAGTTGATGGTGTAGGAGATGACTCAAAGACACTTGTAGTCCCCGTTACAACCTTTATTCCACTTGATCCCTTAAACTCAGGCATGCAGCCTAATGGCGGAGGAATTGGTGATCCTATTGTTATTGACCCCGACATATCACCAAATCCGGGATATAGTTGCAAAGGGGCTTTGCATGTTTACGGTGGAGGCTCATTACTTCTAAACAATTTCCATGTAGATGGTTTTTGTAATACTCATAACCAAGTGGAGCTCAACTATAATCTTGCGAATGACTTAAAGAGATATAGGAACAAGAGGACGTTTATGCTTATCGGAACTGATGAAGACTTGGATCCAAACGACACTCGAACTAGGGCATTCAGATGCAATGAGTTTGATAGTCGAAGACATAAAACTATTTTCCATAATGTGTCATTTAAAGATGATAGTACCCAGTACTTTACTTTTGCGACGTATGACGGATTTGATGTGGACTTGAATGCAATCAGTGCTACCTGTGTGAATGGAGTTTCGCAGAATAACGGAATGCTTGAGATTGATATAAAGTATGGAACTCCGCTATTCAAATATTCTCTAATTCCATTTATACATAATGAAACAACTAACAACATGAATTTGCAGCAAGTCCTCAATTATCACATGAATAGCATTGTTCAAGATCCCGAGAATGTTCGGATAGGATGGTTCAATGACATGGACTATACCTTAACCGACATATCCCCAGGAGATTACTATTTTCAGCTTGATCAGATAGGTGGGGTAAATATTTATGCGTCTCCTTTTGTTGGAAGCACTAACCGATATGCGTCTTGTGGGAATAATGTTTCTTTTGTTTCATGGCAACTTGGTGACGATCTTTCCGTATACAATGCTGGATTTGGTAATTCTGAAGGTAACATATCAATTGGTTTTGAGATTAATGGCAAAGAATGCTATACTTATAAAGGGCACCAAAGGGACTTCATTTGTGATGACCTGAGTATAGGCGATTTGTTAACCATTGAATTAAGTGATGGTAATGTTGTGTTGTCAAGGGGAGGCAGGACGGTCAAAACCTATTCTTCAGAAATGCAGTTAAATGAATTTACAGCATTATTCAATAATGGCGAGAGCACATTATCTAATGTAATATGTAAGGATAATAATGAAGTAGATCTGAATGCTTATTTTCATGAAAGTGACGAGAGTGTTGTGATAGATTCCATTAGACCTCTGTTCATAAATGCAATTGTAATAATTGCTGACTGTGACGGTGAAAGTGAAGTGCAAATGCAGCCCAATCACAGCAATTTCGTCATGCATAATTATAACTTGCCAAGCATTGGCGACTTCTCTTCTGACAAGGGAAAACTCACTGTAACCCCTGACGGTTATCGCAACTTCAATGCTGAGTTGAGAACAAAAGATATGAATTCAGCACAGTTACTTGTATTTGACGCGGCAGGAAGACTGATAATACAGACCGACATGAGTCCTGGGGAAGTGAAATATGCTAATTTCTCAGTTCCCGCAAGTGGTGTTTACATTGTGAAAGTATTGACAAGTGATGATGAATACACTTGGAAACTCTTGAGCGAATAAGGAATAGTAAGTTGAATTGATAAAAGAATAAACTATGAAGACTGGTTTTTTAAAAATACTGTTTGTGGCATTTATAGCTTCAATGCTTTCGGCATTACCAGCTGTAGCCGAGAATGAACAGACAACAAAAGTTGTCACAAAAGGTGTTGCCGACAGCGTTGCACTGCAAAGGGCCTCAATCTCTTTTGCAGATGAAGTGCTGTTGCATGACATGGATTTGAATATTTCGTCAATTGACTCCACAGAGGTACCAGAACTTGACTATGGAATGTTCAACGTGTCGGTCGAAGGTGAGGGTTTTAGATTCCTTCCTCATGGCATCCATTTCGGTGGTGACGGTGCAACCGTTAAGCTTGGATATGATCGCACTCGTATTCCGAGTGGTTACACCGAAGATGATATCAGGACATATTATTATGACTCAGACAAGAAGAATTGGGTGGCTCTGCAACTCGTGGAGGTTGACAAACAACAAGCTTGTGTTGTCTCAAGGACCACCCACTTCACCGATATGATTAATGGTGTGATTGTGGCTCCTGAATCTCCAGAGACTAGTGCCTTTACACCAACGATGATGAATGACATCAAGGCTGCTGACCCTACATCGAAGATTAATATTATCGCACCTCCGACTGCGAATAATCGTGGTTCAGCAAATCTACAATTCCCATTTGAGATGCCTCCGGCACGCAATGGGATGCAACCACAAGTGGCTCTGTCTTACAATAGCGATGGAGGCAGCGGATGGGCAGGTGAAGGTTGGGATATATCAATCCCTTCCATCACAATTGACACTCGTTGGGGTGTGCCACGATACAACACTACTTATGAGACCGAGACCTATCTTCTTAATGGTCAAATGCTCGCCATGATGAATGGTAACGAAATGACTGTTGCTCATAGAACCGATTCTGTCCTCAGACAAGAAAATCGACAGTTCTTCATGCGTCAGGGCGGTGATTTCAATTTGATACTTAGAAAGACCATCGAAAATAGTAATAGTGTGGTCGACTCTTGTTTTTGGGAGATAACAGACAGAAATGGTGTTAAATTTATTTATGGAGACCCTTCTGGTTCTGGGAATGGAGTTTTAAGAGGTCTTTATACTGATATAAATGGTAATCAGCGTTCAGTGATAGCCGAATGGAAGTTGACAAGAATAGAAGAACCTCATGGGGATTATATTGAATATGTCTATAACTGCATAGATGAAGATACTATTACTGCAAATCTTAAAACAAGAGCAATTTATTTATCACAAATAAAAGCTGGAAATGTTGGTTCATTGCCGCACACAAAGGTCACATTTAAAAATTTAAATGTTAAAAAGACGATAAAAATAAATAATGCAAGATATGGATTCTTAACATCTTCAAGCCAACTTCTTGATAGTATCCTTGTTGAATTCAATAGTACCGGTAGTGGCAGCTATGAGAAATTACGTTCATATAAACTTGAATATGTAGATGGTTCTTTCTATAAAAAGCTACTTTCAAGAGTGTCACATAGGGACAACTTCGGAAATGAAGTTTCGTATCAAGAGTTTGATTATTATAATGACATCTTTGATGGCTCGAATGTTGTTCCGTACCAAAGTATTAGTGACACACTGAATCTTTCTAACGATAATTTGAATGCAGGTTTTATAAATCCATTAAATAATATTGGAGATTTCAGTGATAATGCAACAGCGTTAGGTGGAACAAAGTCCAATAATACTGGTATGTCAATATATGCAGGCATAGGTCAGAATGATGGTAATTTCATTTCTAAAGGTAATACTATAGGAGCATCTTTTTGCTATTCTTACTCAAAAACAACGGGTGTTTCCACTTTGATTGATATAGATGGTGATGGTGTGCCTGATAAAGTTTTTATCAAAGGAGGAACTTTAAAGTATCGACCTAGTTTGGTTGCAGATACCATAATAACGATAAATGGAATAAAGGATTTCTTGAAGACCACAAGTCACACAGTTGGTGGTGGGGTTAAAGAACATCCAAATTTATGGGGACAAACAGTTGTTGTAGGTGTTGATGGCTCTGCAAGTAAATCACAAACAGATACATATTTTGCAGATGTTAATGGTGATGGTCTTATTGATATTATTAGCAAAGGCAAAGTATACTTTAATTGTACAGAGTATGTTAATGGCGTTCTTAATACTCACTTCTCTTTAAGTAGTGCGGATTCTCCGAGCCCGATAATTAATTTTGGTACTATTGATGCCTCATCAACAGAAGCCACAGTAGAGGAAATTGAGGATGCTGTTGCAAATTCACCAATGGTAGATATTGTCAGAGTTTGGGTGGCTCCTTATGATGGTAATATCCAAATTTCTGGAACAGTTGAGTTATTACCTCCACAGGAGGATGATGAAGATGGAGCAGACGGTATCTGGTATTCAATTCAGCATAATAACGTTGAGGTGGTTTCAGATTCAATAAGATTTGATGATTCATCTCCTCACAGTGCATCTGTGGCTCAGCGCCAAGTTTCAAAAGGAGATAAGATATTCTTCCGTCTTCAATCTGGAAGACAGAGGTTAAGTGATGGCTCATCTGATAGGGTAAATTGGAATCCTGTTGTAAAATATATTGGAAAACCCAATTATACTACTCCGAATGGACATTTACTATATACTTTTGATTCCAAAGAATCAGAAGTTGTCTCTGATACAACTCTTAGACAATTTACAGGTTCACAAGAATTAAGAATTAAAGGACTTTTGAATAAACAACAAACATCTGATAATATAACGTTAAGAGTTTATACTTCAAGTGAGAGAAGATGTGTCAATGGTAATTATCTTGATTACAATAGGCATCTAGTTTATGAACGTAGTTTTAGTTGGAATGAAGAATATTGTGATTCATTGTCTTCTCCAATAATTTATCATTCTGGAGAGAACTTTATCGAATGTGAGGTGTATTCAACGTCTAATGTTGCTTGGGAGAATATAAAATGGCATCCTGTTCTCGTATCTGAGAGTGACAGTATTGCTTTGCCTGTAAAATATTCAATATATGCTGAAAACATTAAAGAGGGAGAACCATTTTATGCAGTATTTAATGATGCGTTAACAATTGATTTGCAAGGTTATATTTATAAGCCTAATCAAGCAAATGGTGATATGATAATGACTGTGAAATCACCTAATAGGCTTTTGGCAAAACAGACTTTGCATTTTGTAAATGGTTCAATCACAGATGAATTGCCAATTACTATATATACAGATATGGCAGATAGCATTTGGGTAGAGCTTTTTACAGAAAATAGAGAATTGGCTGAGTCTTTTATTGAATCCTCAATAATGCCAACCCCTCCTCAGAGAGAGCCAAATCATCCATTTATAGATATCGATGAGCCTGGACCTTATGCATCAATATATTCTGAGAGATATCATAATACAACACATGTACTTGTCAATTTATTTACTGTTGCTAATGAAGATAGATTTGGACCATTATATAGAGGATGGGGACAATTTGCATATATTACAGGGGCAGGCAATAGATACAGCAATCCAATAGATACAAGCTTGTTAAAACTTTATGATCAAGAGATCAGCTCAACAGACACGCTTGACATTAAAACCATTGCTTTTTGCTTGGCTAACCCAGATATAGATTCGCAGAACAGATGGTACGGACCAAACCATGATGTCTATATCACTGGAACAACAATGGGAGCATCTCGACTTGGAGAAAAAAACGTTTCGTTAAAAAATCCATTAGCTGATATTGGATCCGTTGACACTTATTCTGGCTCTAAGTGGGTTGGAACCAGCGCAAGAGGAATACCACTTATTTCTATTAGTTCCAGTGTGGATGGGCTTGTGAGTGGTGGCTCTCAATTTGGTATTATAGGAGCTTCTGTATCTATTAATGGAGCTACTGGAGATAGTTATAATAAGACTTCATTCTTTGATATAAATGGGGATGGATTTCCAGACATCATATCTGGAAATAAAATACAATACACGAATACCCATGGTGGATTCAGTGGAGAGATTTATAGTGGTATGACTTGCGAATCAGGAACAAATAATTCTGTGCAAATTGGCGCAGGAGGCAATGCCATACATTCATTCTCAATAGGGACTCGAAGTGGCAATGATAATTCTAGAGCACAACAAAATAATAACAGCAACGAAGGTGCAAAAAATGGGTCGGTTTGTGCAGATTTTGGCATAGATTATAATTTAAACGACGATTATTCCAATGAGTCATTTATTGATTTAAATGGAGATGGCTTGCCTGACAAAGTTTATGACAATGGTTCTGCTAGAATCAACCTTGGTTATTCATTTACTGATTATGTTAATTGGGGAGTTGATACCATCCAGAAAACACATAGTTGGAGAGTAGAACCTAATGTTGGAATATCCTTGCCATTCTGTACAGATAAGAATGCCTCGAGTTTCTCAGCTGGTGTCGGAATATCAACAATGAATAGTAAAGGGATATTTGATGTCCTAGATGTCAATGGTGATGGTCTACCTGACGCTATTCATAAAACAGATAATGGATTGTATGTGGCATTAAATTTAGGCAACAGCTATGATTTACCAATACTATGGCAGAATACATCTGAAATAAAAGAATCCACATCAACATCTGAATCGGTTAATGCGGCTTTCACCATTGGCTTTCCCATTTATCCAACAAATCTAAAAATGGCAATTAATACAGGTGCATATTATGGTCATAGCATGAGTCGTCCTAGATTTGAACTGAGAGATATTGATGGTGATGGATTCATTGATATACTTGAGTCAGACAGTGAAAACAAATTAAGTGTTAAGCATTCTACTATAGCTCGTACCAACAAATTAAGGACAGTTACGAATTCGCTAGGTGGCAAGTTCACGCTTGACTATAAGCACAATACACCAACTTATGGTCTGCCTGGTGGCAAGTGGGTAATGTCAAGTGTTGAAATTGATTACGGTATTCATGGTGACTATGAGATTCCTAACACCAAGAATGAGTTTGAGTACAATAACGGACGTCGTGACCGCCATGAGCGCGAGTTTCTTGGCTTTGGGAAAGTCATAACAAAGAATATTGATACTCAAAATAATTTGGCATTGTACCGTCAGACTATTGAGGAATATGACACGGGCAGCATCTACTCAGCAGGCAACCTGCTATATTCCTATATCACAAAACCTACAGGCAGCAAACGAACAGAGATAGAGAATCAATATTACAGCTACGGTCTGACTAACACCGCTGCGAGCGGCGTGAACGGCGGCAAGTACAAGTTCAGCGCCAGCTTTCCTTTGTGGAACGACCGCGGCGCGGCGTACTGCCCGTTGAAGTACACCAGGAGCGTCCAGTATGATGACTCTGACAGCACTATAATGTCCGAGTCGTGGAATTCGTACTATACGCGCCAGGGCGACCACGGCCTGCTGAGCGACTACCGCTACAGCGACAAGGGCACACTTGGCAGCTCCGGCACAGGTAGCTATGACTACCACACGTCTATCGATTACAACAGCAAATTGTCTGGCACCAGTTACTATTTCGGCCAGCCAAGTGAAGTGATTGTAAGCAACAGCGGGAACCTGTTCCATCTCACCAAGGCAACCTACAGCAGCGCATACCCGACGCAGTTGACAAGCGTGAAGCGGGCGCTTCATGACGACCTGTCAGCCCACCTTGATCCGGTGGATTTTGGCGGTCTCAATGGCGACGGTCTGAACGGAGGCGTGCGTCCACCTGTTCCTGACCTGCCCGTTTCAGGTCCCGACACCCATGGGACGGCATATGCCGTTAAGCTGGAATACGCGACCACTGACTACGAGTACGATCCGCACGGCAACGTTACCCGAGTGACGTTGCCAGGAAACGGCTTCGGGCAGCGCATGTCCTTCAGCTACACCTATGACAGCGCCATTGGCATGTATCCCGTCTCCGTTTCCGACAGCCATGAGTTCAGCAGCGGTAACGACAGCATCGACTACCGCTACGGCATCACCCACAAGCAGACCGACCTCCACGGCTTCCGGACCTATGTCTACAGCGACCATCTCGGAAGGACAACAGGCTATAACACCCCGATAGAGCTGGAGAAACTCACCGACAGGCACATGGACCTCAGCACCCCGTCACTGCACACAATCGCTTTCGAGTATGAGCCCAAGGCAGAACTTGACAACACCGGCCAAATATCCCGCCCAGCCTATGCGGTCACCCGGCATCTCAACGTTTCAGACGTTGACCATCCTGAATACTTTGAGACCATCACCTTCGTTGACGGCTTCGGCCGTCCGATCCAGGTCAAGAAGGAGAGCGTCGTCCAGGTCACGTCAGGAAGCGTTTCCGACACAGTCCGCCTGTATGTTGTCAGCGGGCGTCAGGAATACGACCCGTTCGGCAGGGTCGTAGTCAGTTTCCATCCCACTACGGAGGCTTTGAGCAGCCGCCTTGTGCTCAACAGGCAGCGCGACGTGGTTGACCCTACCATAACTGCCTATGACATCCTCGACCGGCCTACAAAGGTCACCCTTCCAGACGGTGCGGAGACCCGCTACGCCTACAGTGTGGACGCCGGCAGTCACAGCATTAAGACCGTGATGACCGACGCGTTGGACCACGACAGCGAGACCTACACCAACGGCAGCGGAAAGACAATAAAGACCGTCCAGTACATGGGCGAGGGGAACACCACCCCTCTGAACACAACCTTCGAGTATGACGGCATAGGCCGTCTGGTCAAGGTCACAGATGCCATAGGCGAGACCACAACTTCAGCATATGACCTTGCCGACCGCAGGACGGCGGTCGTGCACCCTGCCAGCGGCAAGACCACGTTCACTTATGGTCCGGCAGGCAATCTCCTGAGCCTTAAGACCGCCAACATGCAGGGCACAGACAAGTCAATCACCTACCACTACCATTACAACCAGCTTGACAGCGTGTTCTATCCTGACCATCCCGAGAACAACGTGGTTTACCACTACGGCACAAAGAATGACGATGATGACCTCAAAGGGCGCGTCAAGCTCCGCATCGACGGCACGGGAGCTGTCGAGTACCACTACGGCAAGATGGGCGAGGTCGTGTCAGAGCGTCGCACAGTTGTTGTGCCGAACCACGAGATAGCCACGTTCAACACCCAATGGGAGTATGACAGCCACAACCGTCTCATGCACATCACTTATCCCGACGAGATGACAGTGGACTACAGCTATGACCGTGGCGGTGCACTCAACAGAGTGTCGGGCAGCGACGGCGCTAACAATCTGGACTATGTTCAGGACATCCGTTACGACAAGTTCGGCGACCAGGTTTACCTCAAATACGGCAACGGCACTGTGACCCGCTATACCTATGAGGCCGACCGCCGAAGACTGTCCTCGATGAGCGTTGGCACAGGCGGCAATTCATTCTCCGATATAATCAGCCGCAACTACAGCTATGATCCGGTGAGCAATATAACCGGGATATCATGCAGCGGTCTGGGCACGCGTTTCACTCCTGTGTCCCACACTTACAGTTACGACCCCCTCAACCGCCTGACAAATGCCACAGGGACATCTTCCGGTGTCGGCGGTTCCGCAAGCTACAGCCTTGTCATGGAGTATGACAGCCTGTACCGCATAACGAGCAAGACCCAGACGCTAAGTCAGGCTAACGTGCAGTTCGACGGCGAACTGAACACCGGTTATGCCTTGAGCTACAGCTACAACGGCAATACAGGGAAACGCTTCCGTATGGCCAAGGTGGACGATGTGAACTACCGTGTCGCTGCCGCAACGGTCAGCGACTCCGACCGTATAAACGAGTCCCACAGTTATGAGTATGACAATAACGGCAACATCATTTACGTTAATACATCAAGGAGCAGATCCGACAGGGGGCTCCAGCCGTCACCCGTTGGGCGTACGAGGGAGGAGAAGTTCCTGTGGGACGAGGAGAACCATCTGCTGGCGATAAGCCAGGATGGCTATGTGTCCAAGTATTGGTATGATGCCGACGGCGAGCGTGTCGTCAAGGAGCACGGCGGCAACGGCAATGTGTACGTCAACTCACAACACTCTGGAGGACTGACCATGACAGAAAACTACAGCGTATATCCCAACGGCTACTACACCTACAGCAGTGACGGCAGGTACGTAAAGCACATCTACATAGGTGGTGAGCGCGTGCTGTCCCAGGTGGGTGGCATGTACGGTGAGCCTCGCCGGCGTGACGTCGCGGGCTTTGAGTCAAAGATCAGGGTGGATTACGACACCATCTGCAGCCTTCAGCGGAGGTCTATAAATGACGCTTACAATGCTTTCGGACTTGAGTACTGCGGTATTGACCATGACGATTACGGGGCGTACCCTTTCCGCCGTCCCGGTTACTGGAGCGGCGCATTGCGCTCGCAGGGAGTTGGCGAGGAAGACGAAGGTGGCGGCCACACACGCTCTGCGGGCGACACCGAGCTCCTGTACTATTTCCATAAGGACCATCTTGGGAGTTCCATGTTGCTGACCGACGGCACCGGGTCTATATCTCAGCAGGTGGAGTACCTGCCCTACGGAGAGGTTTTCCTCGAGAGGCAGCACAACAGCGACCCGAGCCAGCCGTTCTACGCCACGCCGTACAAGTTCAACGGCAAGGAGCTTGACGAGGAGACAGGGTTGTACTACTATGGCGCGAGGTATATGAACCCGAGGCTCTCAATCTGGTACGCTACAGACCCATTGCAGGAGAAATACCCGAACATCTCAAGCTATGCCTACTGTGCGGGGAATCCAGTGATAAATAAAGATATTTATGGCGATGATTATGATAATATAATAACTGATGATAAGATAACATTAAAAGCTGTTGTCTTGGTCACCCAAAAAGACTATGAATCAGCATGCAATTATGCTAAAATCATAAATGATCAGAGTGGACAATGGGCTTTTTCTTTTAAAGAAAAATCAAAAGGCAGTAATAGCGATATTACTTTAAGCGTAGATTTTGATGTGTCTATAATAGTTGTTCCTGTAATAGGTAATTCTTCAGAACAGAGAGCATTAAATTTGGCTTATCATTTTTTTTCTAATAAAATGGGTACTTGTTATAACATTCTTAAAATAGTCGGAGATGAAAATCTGCCAGCTAACACAAATGGAAGGACACAAGGAGGCTATAAAATATTAGTTAAAGAATCACAAAGAGACGCCGAAACTGGAGCCCATGAAATTGGTCATGCCATGGGACTTGTTCATTCATATTTTGGGTTAATGACACCTGAATCTTCAAATATTAGTCGAAATAATAAATTAGACAAGAAAAGTGTTGAAGATATGATTCGATATCCGTTAAATTCTAAAGTGAATTCGCAATATGATTCTGATATTAGAAAGAATATAGAAGCAGGGAAAGGAACTCTTTATAATAACTCAAAATATAAACTTGATGATTTAAAAAAAGGTAAAATTTCACGAATTAAAAATAAATAATTATGAAATCATGCATTATTCATATTTTTTTCTATTATTTCTTGTTAATTGTTTTAAATTCATGTGCAACTTCAATTAATAATAGTAATGGATTTAGCGATAAGTTGTCTCAAATTTATATAGTTGATACTATATATTTCTCTAATCCGATAGTGGTAGAACATGAAAATATGTTCTATGTGACGGAGAAAGATAGTATTAGTCTATATAGTGATTTTAAGGTTAATAATGATAATGTTTTTCTTTTAGGAATGGATCTTTATTATGACCTGCCACTATCAATGTATAATTTATTTTCATACCCTGATTATGGCTGCTGTAATTTGAGAAGATCTAAAACTCCTCATTTGTTATTTTTTGAAAAAAATCCTAATCTGTTTATATTGGCTCTTATTAACTCTAGATATTTTGAGAAAAAACATCAGTCATTGGATTCCCCAATAAAAATTGATTTTGGTCATCAAAATAATTCGTATATCAAGATTGTTTATCCTTTATGTGATAATTAGAGAATTTAATGTTTATATGAACAAGATAAAATACTTAGTATTATTATTTCTATTTATTAGTCTTACTAATAAAAATATTTCAGGAGAAGTCATTTTCCGTCAAGTGGTTGAAAAATATGATGTTAGTAGCATTTATACTACAGGAAACTTATTGAGCACATGCGTGACGGATTCTACTGGCGCTAAGCTGACGGAGGTCTCGAATGACTACTACAGCTACGGTCTGACTAACACCGCTGCGAGCGGCGTGAACGGCGGCAAGTACAAGTTCAGCGCCAGCTTTCCTTTGTGGAACGACCGCGGCGCGGCGTACTGCCCGTTGAAGTACACCAGGAGCGTCCAGTATGATGACTCTGACAGCACTATAATGTCCGAGTCGTGGAATTCGTACTATACGCGCCAGGGCGACCACGGCCTGCTGAGCGACTACCGCTACAGCGACAAGGGCACACTTGGCAGCTCCGGCACAGGTAGCTATGACTACCACACGTCTATCGATTACAACAGCAAATTGTCTGGCACCAGTTACTATTTCGGCCAACCGAGCCAAGTCACGGTCTCTGGCAGCAATGACGCCTATCATCTTGTCCAAGCGACTTACAGCAACTCATACCCTACCCAGCTGACAAGTGTCAAGAGGGCTGTGAAGCCAAAGGAATTCGAACCTAACACACCGATGATTCCTCTCGGTGGCGACGGCGTAAACGGCGGCGCGCGCCCCGGCCAGGATCCGTTCAACGCTGACCCGGACACCCATGGTTTCACCACAAGCACCAGCAACCTTGACTTTGCTGAGACGAGCTACAGCTATGACGCTCATGGCAACCTGAGCAGCGTTAGGTTCCCATCCCCGTCGAGCTCCGACACCGCCCGCATCTGGTACAGCTACGAGTATGATGACGTGCTGGGGACCCATCTGAGCAGGGTCACAGACGCGTTCAGCCTGAGCAGTATCATCGACGATTATGACTTCCGCTACGGCGTGTCACGCCATGGCCGTGACAGGAACTGCCAGCAGTCGTGGACGAGCTACGACAACCTAGGCCGCATGACAGGCGTGAGGACTCCGTTCGATGGTCCATACGGCAACACAATCTCGTTCTCCTACCACCAGATTGCCGACACAGCAAACGGTGTCATCTCCGTCCCGGCGCATTCAGTCACCACCTACTACTTCAGGAACTATGCCATAACAGGCAACGACAGCTACGCATTCCTGGACTCCATGTGTGTGGTGACGTTCGTTGACGGCTTCGGCCGTCCCATCCAGGTGCGCAAAGACGGAGTCGTGTGGGACGGCAGCCATAACGTTGACCGTGTCATAGTCTCAGGCAGGACTGACTACGACAGCTACGGCCGTGCTGTCGGCAGTTACTATCCGTCAACGGCATCCCCCTCGTCTGTGATGGCGTTCACCCCCAGTGACCAGTCCGGCGAGTACCGCACACTCACTGGGTATGACGAGCTTGACCGCCCCGTCCTTGTGACCCTTCCCGACTCCACCACCACGAACTACGAGTACGCCATTGATGAGCACGCCATTAAGACCACCGTCACCGACGCAATGGGCAACAGCAGCTCCACAGTGGTCAACGGCAGCGGCAAGACCATTAAGAGCATCCAGTACAAGGGCGGACCCGACAGCGATGCCCTGACCACGACCTTCGCCTATGACGGTATAGGCCGCCTCATCAGCGTCACCGACACCGAGGGCAACGTGACAGAGTCCACTTATGACTACGGCGACCGCCGCACAAGTGTCATTCATCCCGCCAGCGGTGAGACGAGCTACACCTACGACCGCCTGGGCAACGTGCTCACGGTACAGACCGCCAACCTCAAGGACGGTGGGAGTCTCGTTGAATACACCTATGACCGCGGACGTCCGACAAGCGTTGTGTACCCCGAGCATCCCGAGAACAACGTGTATTACCATTACGGCACCGCTGACGAGCCCGACACCCACAACGACCTTTACGGCCGCCTGAAATTCGTGGAGGACGGCAGTGGCGGCACCGAGTACCGCTATGACGCCATGGGCAATGTCAATAAGATGCGGCGTACGCTGTCCATTCCCGGCGAGATGGTCGCCACCGCCGACTTTGAGTGGCGTTACGACAGCTTCGGCAAGCTCCTGGGCATGACTTATCCCGCAATCAGGAGTGCTCACGGCGAGTGCGTGGCATACCGCTATGACCGCAGCGGTCAGCTTCAGAGTGTATATAACAACAACACTGATGGCTATTACTATGCTCAGGACATAGGCTATGACCGCTTCGGCTCCCAGATCCACATGGAATACGGCAACGGCGCGGTAACCGACTATGCCTACATACCGACAAACCGCCGACTGCGGAACATCAGCGTGTCGACGTCGGGCAGCTCGGCATTCACATTCGGACGCGCATACACCTACGACAGGGTGGGCAACATCCTCGCACTGACATCATCCACCGGCGGAACGGGCACACTGTTCCCTCCGGTGAGCCACGAGTACCGTTACGACAACCTATACCGCCTTGTGGGATCAAACGGGTATACCATAGATGGAGGTCAGATGTCCGCCATAGACAGCCTGACAATGACTTATGACGACATGTACCGCATCACAGGCAAGACCCTGGTGATGTCGCAGCAGAATGTCCAGTTCGACGGCACGCTAAGTGCGGGTTACACCTTGGGCTATAACTACAATACCGCCACAGGCCGGAAGTTCCAGATGTCGAGCGTGACGGACGTGAACTACCGCGTGGCTGGCGCCACAGTCAACAACTCTGACAGGGTCAACGAGCGCCACACCTATGAGTACGACAAGAACGGCAACATAACCTATGTGTCCTCCTCAAGGAAGAGGGAGGACCGGGCTTATAGGGACAGGACAAGAGAGGAGAAGTTCCGCTGGGACGAGTCGAACCGCCTGCTTGCCATAAGTCAGGACGGCTATGTGTCGCATTACTTCTATGACGCTTCAGGCGAGAGGACTGTCAAGATGCATGGCGGCAACGGCGCGGTGTTCGTCAACAGCCAGATGAGCGGCCGAGAGACATGTGACTTGAGCTTCAGCGCCTACTTCAACCCGTATTTCTCCATCCACGACGGCACACGGTTCACGAAGCATCTGTACATAGGCTCAGAGCGCATCGCCTCGATGACGGGAGAGCTTGACGAGGACTATTTTGACGTGGCGAACAACAATAATATAGTGCATGCCGGCGTTGAAGTATATGTGAACACCAACGACTTGCACATACCTTACAACGACCGCTGCTACGCCATGCGAGATTCGATAGATGGCAACTACTCGTACTTCGGGCTGCACAGCGGGCTGGACTGGACCGGTGCGCCGCTGCGCGCATTGTCCCTGCCCTGCCATGAGGAGGAAGACGGTAACGTCAGTAATGGTGGCGGCTCCACTCCACGCAGCCAGGGGAGCGGCACGGGCAATGACTATCCGTCAAGATACGGCAGTATATGGTACTTCCACAAGGACCATCTCGGCAGCTCGACGCTGATAACCGACGGCACGGGGTCAATATCGCAGCAGGTGGAGTACCTGCCCTATGGCGAGGTTTTCCTCGAGAAGCAACACAGCAGCGACCCTAGCCAGCCGCTCTACGCCACCCCCTACAAGTTCAACGGCAAGGAGTTGGACGAGGAGACTGGGTTGTACTATTATGGCGCAAGGTACATGAACCCCAGGCTTTCAATATGGTATGCCACTGACCCAATGCAGGAGAAATATCCGAATATATCAAGTTATGCTTACTGTGCGGGAAATCCTGTTGTTTTATTTGATGAGGATGGTAACGATATTTTTTTAGTTAATAACTATGGTAATATCTTAAAAGTTAAAAATGATAATTCTCCAAATATTACAATACAATATAAAAACAATAAAAAATTATATCTATCTCAAATAGTAGTATCATCTAGAAGTGATTTAAATAGAAATATTATAAATAATGTTATTTCATATTACGCGAAAAAGAATAATATAACAAATGTATCTTTATCGGATAATATTTTTGACAACGACATCAATGCTGTCACAATTAATAACCAAAAAACATATATAGCACTGCATAAAGATGGGAAAATCAGCAATCAATTTAAAAATCTTTACAATTTGATTAATTGTTTAATTCACGAAAAAGAACATCAAAAAGGTCCCAGTAAAGGCGGTTACATAGGACATTTGAAGATATATCTGATCGAAATGAAACATACATCATTTGCTTTAACAACTCAAGATTATAAAAATAGTCAATATGCAACTTTTGCTGATGGATTGCTTCAAGCTTATTATTATAAAAATGGTAAGTTCAAGAAAGAAGCTGAATCTATGTTAAAAGAATTCAATAGCTTGAATCTAGGTGTCAATATGACATTCGACTCTCAGGAAAAATCTATAAATATAAATTTTAATAATGGAAAGCATGCCACAATTCAATATGTAAAAAAAGGTAATGGCTATGAATGGTAGATATTTTATATGATAATTATATTATAAAAAAGTAACAACATGAAAAATAAAGTATCAGTTAAGAAGAAATCTATCTTATGGATTATAATACTGCTTGTCTCTTTTGTCGCATTAATTGTTTTTAATTGGTTGAACAGTTATAATTGCAAAAAAATAACGAGTTATAATGATAAATCTGAAGTTAATCTCAACGAGTTATTATGCAGTTCAGGCAATTACTGGTATGTATATGATATAGATTCTGTTTCAAATAAATTTATTTTGACAATTAACTGCTGGAAATTTTTTAAGGATGGTAAACTTGAGGCTGGATGGTTCTATGATGATAGTTTAAGCAGAGATTTTAATTCTATTGCTGGTCATAAAATATTTCCAGAGAGTTGGAATTGTAGCAAAGACAACAAAACACTATATTTGGGTGATAATTGGTGGAAATATGATATAAACAAAGTGATTGAAGATACTATTTATTGTGTGATGAATGGTAAAGAAGTATTATTAATAAATTGGGGGGAAAAACATATTAATATTGTGGACACTATCGAATACAATAGATTCAATCCATTTTAATGTAAAGATTTTATTAGTTTTCTTGATAAATTTTTTTTAAATTTGCACATTGAATGCAATAACTATTTTTAAAGAACATTATAAAAGGTATAACAATATGAAAAATTGGAATGAAGATAAAGATTTAGAACTAGCAATGCTGCAAACGAGTTTACTATTCCTGAAATCAAATATTAAAGATAGTAGAGCATCATTATTTCAAAAATATATTCTCGCATTAATTATAAGTAAAAAGGCAAAAAATAAAAGTGATGTTTTGAAATGCTATCAACATTCATTTCCCAATTATTTTATAGATGAAAATCAAATTGATTCTGCGTTGAGTAAAATTAAAAATATGGTATCTATTGACGAAAGCGGAAATTTTATAATCAACAATAAAATTAAAACTGATGCAGAAAACTATTTAAATAACATACAAAAAGACTTAGATAGTATTGTCAATGATGTATTTATTTCAGTAAAAAGTTCTTACAATAATAGTATTTCTAATGAAGAACAGGTGAGATCAAATATTAAGGATTGTTTTGATTATTATTTTAGAGTCGCTTCCATTTCTTTTTTTGGGTTAGATGAACAAAAAGAGATAAATGAATATACTCAAATAGAGTCTTTAGCAAAAAATAATCTTAATCAGCAAAGCGATGAACTATTTCAACAAATTATTTATTCTATTGGCCAAATTTTGAATGCTCCATCAGAGGAACAATCTAAAATATTGGAAGAGATGGCTAGAATACATTTGACATCTCAAGTAATGAATATGGATCCAATGTTAGCTAATTTTAATGCTGTACAACTTCATTCTAAAACTTTTATTCTTGATACGGATGTAGTTCTATATGCAATGACTAATAATGCACAGCATAGCAAACAATATCAAATGATGCTTAAACAATTGATTAATTGTGGCTGTAAACTTTATATCCCTCAAGAAGTGATTCTAGAGGTGTATAACCATGCAGAGGCATCTACGAAACGATATCCTTTTGTTTCATTGTTGATTGGAATGAAAGATGAAGATGCACCTAAAAATTTTAACAATATATTTATAGAGGATTATCATTATACAAAACTTAAAAATTTAAAATATACAGTAGATTGGAAACATTATATAGAGAATTATTATAATAAACAATATGGTGTTTCGATGACAACGGATGTAATAAAAGAGTCTTTAGGTAAGGATATAAATTATGGTTGCATTCCAAGTGGCGCTATAATTAACCATGCTGAAAAAAATGCTCTTTATGAGAAAGTTCTTGCAGAAACTAGAAAAACGGATAAAGCATATTATAGGGATTACGAAAAAAATGAAGACATTGCAAATGCAGATACTATCATCTATCTTTCCGTAAAAAGTCTTAATGAGAACTCTCATAACAGTAATTCAGAACATCAGAAATCAGATGTCCTTTTGAAGGATTATTATTTTTTATCGAGTTCAACAAGAGTTTATTTATGTGCAAAAGAACTAAACCTTGCTTCAAAACTAATTTGTAACCCTCGTGAATTGTTAGCCTATTTAGCCGAGACAGGAAATGTAGACAAAAAAAGCATTAAATTTACTCAGTTGTTCGACAATCCGTTTATGGCATATACAGCAAAGGCTGTATCTGAAGATATCGATACTTTATTGAAAACTGGAGTTGATGTTCGCGGTAGTAAAATTATACGTATGAGATATGAATTATCTAAGGAGATTCAAAAGATGCTAACAATTAGTAATACAGACGAATACATAACCGTTTATAATGAAGTAAAAAATAAAGGGTATAATTACAATAATGTTGTAGCAGATGTTTTAGAAAGTAAAAGTGAAGACAAAACCCAAATAGAGAAATTGGTAACTGAACTTTCTGAAGCTAAGAAAACCATTGAATCCCAAAATAACGAAATAGCAAGACTGAAGTATCAGAAAAGAATAAATAATAGAACCATAAAATATAAGAAGAGATGAGAACACTTGACGATATTGATAAAGAAATAATATACAACATAAATAAGGAGAATAAGAAGAATTTAAAAAGGATGGATAGTGTGATTGGTCATCTTTTTAAACCGGATAAATCCGCTCTCCTTCTACACGACAATGTTTATTTGTTTACTTCTGATGAAACTAAAACTACAGAAATGTTAGTTCTATCTGCTCAGATAATTTCTTTAATAGATTCTTTGCAGAAAGAAGGTTACATATATTTGATACCGAATAAAGATTCTTATTTTTTACAAGACGGGGTGGAATCTTCCATAACAATTAATACTCATGGAGATATTGGATGTTGTTTGGGGTATTTTAAACAAGGGCCTTCAAATAATATTTTAAGACTAGACATAAAAGATATCTCTTACATATCTGTTGATATGCCAAAAGTACTTGAAAGAGCCCTTAAATTAACTCTATGTAATTATGTTTTTCCAACAGCAAAGTTGCATCAACTTGTTAATAATAATTTTGCTTTTGGAGAAGAACTACGATACAAAAAAGAACTCAAGTATACAAGAATTGGGTTATGGATCTCTCTCTTTGCATTGGCCATTTCACTTGGGGCACCATTTTATATGACTGAGTATAATAACAAGCATGCTGTAACAACGATAAATTCGAATCAAATCAAGAAAATTGAGAAAAACTTATTGAATATTTTGAATAAGAAGATTTCTAATGAAATAGACACTAATAGCTTTTCAAACTATAAATTAGATAAAAACAATTCACTGTATAAAAAAAAGTGATATGAAATCAAGTATAATGTTTTCTATTGGATTAAGCTTAACTGTTGTTTCTAGCACTTCAAACGTAAATAATTTAGAAGTTAAGAAAAGAGTACGAAAAGAAATTAAGAACACTCGGAATCATTTTATATTCACTTTTCTTTCTGCTTCAATTATTTACATTTTATATAGTAGTATCAGATTTTAGTTTTGATATGCTAAATCGAAATTGTTTGCTTCTGGTAGGCCAATGCTTTTCAATACTTTATTTTGTTTATAATTTTATTGCTATCCAACGATTTAACGAACAGATTGAAGATGCTTCTTCTTTATTATGAAGTCGTTTCTTTTTTAAGATGACCTAAATATTTTTTGTAAAATTAATCATCATTATTAGTATTTTCTAACTAAGATAAAAATAAATAATGTTAGAAGTGTGTTGCTTTGTTTAACAAAGCGTTGAAATCAAGCAAAATTGAAAATAATTAATAAATATTCTACAATAAGATAAGATGATTAATATTTTATTATTAAATTTGCAATCATAAAATGTGTCGTCATGTTATATAATTTATTATATAGTTTAAAGGTGTTTTCTTTGAGGCTGAAGGTCAAAAGATAGAAATCATCAATGATAAAGATATAACCCAAATGACACCTGAAGTAGGCATAAAGCTGATACAAATAAGCACTAATGGTTTTATTCAAGAACCGCTACACAATATTAACAATATTTTTACGATATGTTAAGACTCTAAAAATGCAAACAGAAAAACATAAGGACTCATCGGGTAAATATGCTAATATTCACGATGTTAAATGTGATGATTATTATCAAACTCATAATAGAAAAGACATAAGGTGGCTCTGGAGTGGGGTTATTGGTGGAGGATTAGTTATACTGGTTTTATTATTTTTTGCTATTATAAAACCAGGTTTTAGAATGTCTGCATATTATGTTGTTGAGGATCCATCATTACTAACAGGACTTCTTTCAACAGAAATCTCTAAAAAGGACAGCATTAGAATAGAGAAAAAAATATTAGAAGAAACAAAATTAAGAAAAGATATTATAGAGGACTTGATATCTCAAAATGTTATAGTGTCATCAAAAGATTTCGCATCAAACTTGACTGGATACTATAACACACTTGTGGAAGTGCTTGCGGGAATTCTCATTATTTTAAATATTATTGGTTTTTTTTCATGGAGAAGCAATGCAAATTACGCTCTTGAACAGAAGCAGAAACAATTGGAAGACATTATAGATAATATAGACAAGATATTGGAAAACAACTTGGAGGAAACATTTGCTAAGAACTCTATAGTTAAAGAAAAAATCGAAAGTATATTTGAAAATTTATATGATGAAAACTCACACTTAACAGACGATGAATGGGAGATACTACATTTACTTTTAGCAAAATATAAGAAAGAAGAAAGATTAAGAGAGATAGACGTTCAAGACGAACAAAATGATGGTGAAATAACTGAATAAAATAATAATATGGGAGCAATAGGAAATAAACCAATAAAGTTTCGTTCCACTGAGGCATATGAAGAACCTGAAATGTTGGTAGACCTTGACAGTGTTCGGAACAAAGCAATTAATGGTGGCTATATAGCTAATCATAGGTTGGATATTGAAAGACTCATTAAAGAAAACTTCAAGGACATTATCATTATGAAACAAGCTCTTGCTAGTGATATATCAGGCAAATTGGAATATAATGATGGGCATTGGATTATGATAGTGAATTGCCTACATCCTGAAGTTAGACAAAGATATACTTTAGGACATGAATTGGGGCATTACTTGAATCACCGTAAAACTATTAAGTCATTTAAAGATGGTGTTTTCTTCAGGAATAAACAAAAGTCTTCGATGGAGTATATGGCAGACCAGTTTGCGGCACGACTACTCATGCCAGAAACTGATATTAAGATGCTTCTTTCGGAAGGTGTTAAAACAGTTAAAGAAATGGCAGCAAAATTTGAAGTCTCATTAGAGGCTATGAAATATAGATTAGAAGAGTTAGGTTATAGCATTAAAAAAACAGTTTAATTATGTATGTTCCAATTATAAAAACAGGAGAAGCTGAAATAAGGGCTATTACAAAATTAACATCTACAATGATAGACGGGATTTGTCCTATCATTGAGTTGACTCGTGGAAGACAGAAAACAATTGAATTAGATGGAGAGAAAGTAATAACATATCCATTTACTAAACGATTAGAAAAGGTTAAAGACACTTTAAAAGGTAAAACCGTATTCTTTGATTTAACTACAGATGAAAGACTTCTCTCTAATGAGATTTACCGTCTATACGATTATAAAGAAGGGTATAAAAATTGGACAGAATTCATAAATGAAAATATTGGTGAATCTGGATTCCAAAAAATAATACCATCAATATTGTTTAATTGGGATGACAAAAATTTTGAAGTAAATTTCAAATTACAACTGAAAAATTTGTCTAATTTTTCCTCATCAGTAATGTATCGAACATCATTACAGACAAGAGATTGCTATGACGAACTTCCTCTTATCATAAAGCATCTTCCTAAAGACTGTCAATTGTGGATAGTCTTGGATGGAGGATACCTACATGAATCTGCTGTTAACATAGCATACAATCGTTGCAAGAGAAGGATTCAAAATATTCGTGAAAAGATTCTTGACGATAGGAATGTCAAGTTTGTTATTGCGGTTACATCTTATCCAGATCGAGCATATGATTATGGAGAAGATGTTCCAATTATAATTAATCACTCAGAAGTATTCTTATATGAAAAGTTGTGTCATGATTTTCCTGATATTGTATATGGTGACTATGCGGGTATTAACCCTATAAGAAACGATCTTATAACAATGGCAAGAGGTTGGATACCAAGAATGGACATTCCACTTATTGAAAAAACAAAAGTCTATTGGAAACGTCGCCCTAAAGGTGTTACAGAATATAAACGCACCTATGTTCGACTTGCTGAAGAAGTAACAAATGACCCAGAATTTCCAAATTCTCTATATAACGAATGGGGAATCAGTGAAATACAAAATTGTGCTGAAGGTTTCGTTAGTTCTAGTGCACCAGGTTTTTGGATAAGCGTTAGAATGTATAATCACATATTTCAGCAACTTAAAAGGATTGGAAGATAATATTCATTCAATATAATAATCTTCTATTTCACACATCTCAGATTTGTGTGTATGTGTAGTTTTATTATATTGAGACAACATTAATTTCTCTCTAAAGTAATTAATAAAATAGTTGTGAATATCCTTTTTGGAATATTTCAATACTGTGGCTCTAATCTCGTCTGATGTCAGATGACCCTTTATGGAGAAATCACATTTGACTGTAGCTGACGGAATTGACATAAGCATTTCGGACTTTTGGGCATTATGATTGATTTTCTCATTACGTAACTTTTCTATTCCATCTGTACTAATAGAGTAGAGTCCCACATTCTCGGGAATTACACCTTTAATTTTTCTAATATGGTTGGGAGCGGAAAAAATAATAACATAATCAAAAAGAGAGAGATATTCTTCCAATTGCCCTTCTAGCCTTGCTGTAGTATCATATTCACTTTTTATCTCTATGGCATAAGATCGGCTATTTGAAATGAATACCATGTCAGCGACTCTTCTTGAACTCCCATACATTACTTCACAACCTATCACACCTTCTTTATCACGACTCATTAGAAAAGAGAATATTTTCTCTTTCAAAACGTTTGCCGTGAGACGTTGCTCAGATATATTAAGTAGAGTTTTCATAATTATTTTGCACTACAAAGGTAGTTTCTTTTTTAGATTTAATTCAAATTTAAGAGAAAAATATTATTAAAATAGTTGTTATTTTGAGTCAAGTTCAATTTTTGCACACATGATTTGTGTTGTCACCAAATATTATGAGGTTGTTAGTGAATCATATTGATATCTATAGTTTTAGGCTTTTTAAATAGAAACCGCCGAGAGGCGGTTTTTTGTTATAGGTATGGTGCTCGCACCATGCATTTGTTTTTGCTGGGCTCTCCGCAGTCTCTGCTTAAGAATTCTATGTGATGTTCCCACAACAATTTCCTTGAAGTTATCATTGCCGTACTGCTGTCGCTGCTGTATAACTGTTTTCCGGTACAAAGTTAGTGCGAGCCGCTCCCGACAAGGCCCAGGTCGGGTTGCCCTGAAAATAATCCACAAAATTTAGTTCTGCGCCCGAAATTTTGCCAGCCCGCAAGGGGTGGATTTTTTTCGGTCAAGCCTTGTCTAACGGTCGCTTCCCTCGCCTCACTTATTCTGCACCGAAAAAAGATTATACGCGACATACGTAGACAATGATTATTCACTTCAATAAAATTTTCTAGTTATGA
>JAEEGG010001197.1_pt1 | contig 71107 bp, 59 predicted proteins | sample 9134161 | NCBI WGS metagenome assembly JAEEGG01 (sample SAMN16246543, study PRJNA631951) | gut metagenome | biome: gut microbiome; feature: rumen; material: CR-attached | host: Bos | place: Iran: Karaj | collected 2018-10
ATGGACCGGCCACAACACATTGCCCATCAGCTACACGGCTGGAACCTACACCTTGTGGGACAGCATGCAGACCTCATATGGTTGCGACAGTGTCTTCATGCTCGCCCTTACGGTACGGCCCACCAGCAGCAGCGTTGTGAACGCCACCGCTTGCGACACCTATACTTGGCATGGCAGCACCTACACGGCCTCCACCCATACGCCTACCTTTACTGCCACCAACTCCGTGGGTTGCGACAGCACTGTCACTTTGCATTTGACCATCAACAACAGCAGCACAGCTATCGAAAACCTGACTGCCTGCGACACCTATACATGGCATGGCACCGCCTACACGGCATCCACCAATACGCCTACCTACTCGACGACGAATGCCGTGGGTTGCGACAGCACCGTCACTCTGCATCTGACCATCAACAACAGCACTGCAGGTACGGAGACCCTCACCGCTTGCGACACCTATACGTGGCATGGTAGCACCTACACGGCCTCGACCAACACGCCTACCCACACCTTGTTGAATGCAGCTGGCTGTGACAGCACCGTCACACTGCACCTGACCATCAACAATAGCTCGACAAGCACTGTAACGGCTACCGCCTGCGACACCTACACCTGGCACGGCACCGCCTACACGGCATCCACCAATACGCCTACCTACTCAACAACCAATGCCGTGGGATGCGACAGCACTGTCACCCTGCATCTGACCATCAACAACAGCACTGCAAGCATCGTGACAGCCTCAGCCTGCGACAGTTACACTTGGCACGGCAACACCTATTCTAACTCCTCTATCGATTCTATCACCACTACCAATGCCGCTGGATGCGACAGTACCGTCACACTGCACCTGACAGTCAATTACAGCAACTCCGGCATCGAGGTAGCGAACGCTTGTAACAGCTTCACTTGGCACGGCACCACCTATACCGCCTCGACCAACACGCCCACCTACACTTCGTTGAACGCTGCCGGTTGCGACAGTGTCACCACCCTCCATCTGACCATCAGCCAAAGTCTTGCAACCGTTGAGACCATCACCGCCTGCGACAGCTATACTTGGCACGGAACCACCTACACCACTTCCACCAACACACCCACCTACTCCACCACCGCCACCGGAGGATGCGACAGCACGGTAACCTTGCATCTTACTATCAATAATAGTACTACCGCCACGGAGACCGCCACTGCCTGCGACAGCTATACTTGGCACGGCACTGCCTACACCGCCTCAACGACCACGCCCACCTACACTTCATTAAACGCTGCCGGCTGCGACAGCATCGTCACCCTGCACCTGACCATCAACAACAGCACTACCGCTACTGAGACCATCGCCACATGCGACTCCTACACCTGGCACGGCACTGCCTACACGGCTTCGACCAACACGCCCACCTACACTTCGTTGAATGCAGCTGGCTGCGACAGCACCGTCACCCTGCACCTGACCATCCATTATAGCAACAGTGCGACGGAGACACTGACGGCCTGCGATTCTTACACCTGGCACGGCACTGCCTACACCACTTCGACCAATACGCCTACCTTCACTACATTGAACGCTGCCGGATGCGACAGTACGGTGACCCTGCATCTTACCATCAATAGCAGCTCCACAAGTTCTGAGTCAGCAACGGCTTGCGACAGCTACTCCTGGCATGGCACCGACTACACCGCCTCGACCAACACTGCCACCTATACCACCACCAATGCAGTGGGCTGCGACAGCACGGTCACTCTGCAGCTGACCATCAACTACAGCACTACGAGCACCGAAAGCGTTACCGCCTGCGATAGCTACATCTGGAACGGCACTACCTATACTAACTCCTCTATCGATTCTATAACATCTACCAACTCCGTTGGATGCGACAGCACTACTATCCTCCACCTCACCCTCAACTACAGCACTTCCGCTATCGAGCTGCTGGCTGCCTGCGACAGCCTTGAGTGGCACGGCACTACCTACACCGAGAGTACCAACACGCCCTCCTTTAGCACCACCAATGCCAATGGTTGCGACAGCACCGTCACCCTGCACCTGACCATCAACTACAGTAGCCGCACCACCATCTTCGACACCGCCACCAACAGCTACGAGTGGAACGGTGAGACTTACACCGAGAGTGGCGAGTATGTCTACGAAGGTCTGACCGAAGCAGGCTGCGACAGTATTGTCGTTCTGCAGCTCACCATCAACCAGGTGGGCATTGCCGACGTGGCCGACCTCGACGGCATCACCATCTATCCCAACCCCACCACCGGCAAACTCACCATCGGAGCCGAAGGGGTGCTGAAAGTGGAAGTATATGACCATTCCGGTCGTCTGGTGGCCACCTTCACCAACACCAACCAACTCGATATCTCACAACTGCCCACAGGTACCTATGCCCTGCGCATCAGCCTGCAGAAGGGCAACACCGTGCGCCGCGTCATCAAGCGGTAACGTACAGGGTTATAAAATGAAAAAGGGTGTCTCGCCCTCTAGGCGAGACACCTTTTTCTTCATAAGTTGTGGTTATTATATATTGTTATACGCCAATCATTTTTTTTCGTATATTTGACCTATATACCACCAATTTTGAGAGCATTGACTTCTCCGCTTTCGCGATGCTTAGCTATCAAAAGTTCAGAGGACTTTCTTCACTCCGACACACTGAGTTTATTTGCTCAATATACACCTCACAATAAATGCAAGGTTTCTTCGAGAGTTTGCTTTCGAGGCAATTTATAGAAGCCTCCATTAGTTCATCGGTTCCCCCGAGGGTGCCCCTCGGGGGGGCTATTCCTCCTGTTGCTTTCTACTGCTTGCGAACATTAGCCTCGAGTGCTTGGCGCACCAGACGTTTGATTTCGAGAGTGCGGGCTTGCAGTTGGTTTTGTTTCTCGGGATTATAAAGCTCAGCATACTGTATCTTGCCGAGGGCAATGTTAGGCTTGGCGATATTTCCTCTAACATCTACGGCAAGGCGCGCAGGAAGGGGACACTTAAGCAACTCGAGGTGGTAGTTGCAGTTACCTGATAGATTGTGGCTACCAGCAATGCATAGCTGGTAGTTATGGAGGTTGAGCAGGAAAGGAAGCACTGTGATTTCCTTACGGAAGACCTGAGCCTCTACACTGATGCTGTCGACACTGATGTTGTTGTCTTTCTCCCGCCAATTCTTGAACTGCAGGAGTTTGGCCATCTGCGCCACGGTGGCATTGTCAATGACCACCAAGTCGTTGCCGCTGATGGCAGCAGCACCCAAGAGGGTGGACATCTTAGGCTTGTAGTAGGCATCGAGGTTGCATTCGGCAGCCAAGTGGAAATTGGCTTTGCCCTCAAAGGCTGCAAGCATAGGCACCAATGTATCGATAGAAGGTATCATATCTAAGAGTTCCTCGATCTGGATATCCAAAAGGTGGAAGTCAAGCCCCACGAAAAGATTGTTGACACGAGGCGAGCGGTAAATGCCGGTGAGCTCCATGCGGGCTGCCTTGCAGGTGAAACCCACCTGCTCGAGAATGGCGGTGCCGTCGTTGAGTGTGACGGAGCCAGCCAAGTCGTTGAGGTCGTTGCCGAAAGCCACGCAGCGATGTATGTGGGTGTTGAGCTTAACCCGAACATCCTTGGGTACGATGAAGGGATTGGCCTCCTTAGGCACGTTGTCTTCCACGCGTTGCTTAGCCAGCGTGTCGGCTTCAGATCCCATGCCGCTGAGGATATTCATCAGTTGGTCGATGTCAGCATACGTAGAATTGAAATAGATATCGCCAGTGAGCATCTGGGTGTGGCTTATCCAATTCTCCAACCCGTAAACCTTGCCGCGCAAGTGATAGTCGGAAACACCCCAGAGGAGGTCGGCTCGGGCAATGTTGACCACCTCGGGCTTATAGTTGAACTCGAAGTCGGTGAGGCGCAATGGGTCACTCATGTTGGCCAAGGTGAGCACGCCGCGGTGGATGTCGATATCCAAATCGGGGTTCCACTGTTTGATGACATTGTCCTGTTTAGAATCGTTCTTGATGCTGCCTTTGAGCTTGAGTGTGTCGGAATAAACCAACATGGAATCCATCTTGGCATCCACACGACTGAACCGGATATTGAAGGCTGCTGCCAAAGGCTGACGCTTGTCAAGAATATTAGGCATGCCCACCTGAATATCGGGGTCTTCCACTTTGGCAGTCAACCCCTTGTTGGCCATCTCCACATCCAACATGCCACCCGTGATGTGGGCACCCAGCAGCTCGGAAACCTTTGTGCTGGTTTTCTTAGTGGGGAGACGCAGAGCAACGTCTAACTTGGGTGAGAGGGCATGTATGCTATCGTAAATAACATCCAACTGGGTGAATTTGAGCGTTCCGTTAGCGGTAATTTTCTTCAGGTCGAGTTTTTGGAGACTGGAGAGGCGACTTTTCACCTTCAAGTCGGCCTTGGATCTACCCTTGAGGGTGATGGGCATCGTGTCGGGCAAGAAAGCACGCAGGTCGGGTAAGTTGAGATTGCCCTTGATGTTGGCATCCACCAACATGTCTCCCAAAAGATCTTGAACAGTGCCTTGAACGTCTAAGTCGGTCTTTTGGAGCTTGGCAGAAAACTGGGTTATCTGCACATTAGAGGGACCTTTGAAAGCACTGTCGGTGGAGAGGTTGAGGTTGGCTGAGAGCTGCGCCTGGATGTTCTTGACAGGCATGGGCAGCATTTTGGGGGCTGCGAAAGAGCCTTTCTGCAGCGTCACCTCAGCATCTATCAGCGGCAGCCTCCCCTCTGCAACCACTCCCTTAGCACTGCCATGGATGGAGGCTTTGGCATCGACATCCATTCCCTTAAGGCTGCGAGTGATGAAAGGAGGCAAGATTGAGAGCAAATCGGCCACCTGCCACTGGTCGATAGCATAATGCACATCCACCTGCATCGGGGCATCTTCATGGGCCAATGCCACATCGCCCCAAAGAGACAAATCGTAGTCGGTCAGGCTAAGCCGCGACTTCTCACTCAAAGTGAAGGACATGTCATCTAAATTAGCATGGAAAGGGATGGAGAGGGCCAGCAGGTCTTTGCGAGACTGCTGCATGGCCTCTGTTGTGTAGTGAGTGCCACTCATGACGAAATCGCCCTTTGGCACAGAGAGCTTGATGTGACCGCCAATATTATCGGTGGTGCCAGCACCATCCAAACCAAGGGAGAGACGGCTAAGGTTAGCATAAATTTTCTCTGCACCGACGCTGTCGAGCAGGTCGACAAGCAGGCTATCGACATCCATGGAGAGGTCTGCATCCATTTGAGAGTCAACCAAGGAGCCTTTCAAATTGAGGTCGAGGTTACACACCTGCGCCAACATATTCTGCTGGAGGTTGCAGTACTGTGCGGCCAAGTTGTTGACGGAGAGTTTTTCTAATTGGATAGTTTCGGGCAATCCCGAAGAGGATTCCTCCTGCTTGGTGGTGTCTTCCTGAGTAGGTTTGAAGATACTCAGATTACTCCAACCGTCAGGGGCGGTATAAAGGTTCGCTTTGGCATCGTCGATGCGGAGCTGACGAACGATGATAGAGCGGTCTTTGAGAAAAGCCTTGAGGTCGATGCCCACGGTGAGACTGCCGATATGAGCCAGAGTGTCGTTGTGGACGGTCTTGGCTGCCAACACGTTGCTGTCAGGCAACTGATAAGGATTGATCAGCACCACATCCTCGATATCCAAACCCACATTGGGGTAGGTCTTGAAGAGGGTGAGGTCGACTTTAGCAAAATGATTCTCGCAGGTGATGTAGTCGCCTGCCATCTTGTTTACGATAGCTGTTAGGCGGGATGGCGTAAAAATCAGCCAGCAAGCCACTACGACAACAACAATCACCAACCCCAGCAAGGAGCCCAGGCTGATGAGCGCAATCTTCCAACCTTTTTTCATAACTACTTCTTAATGAATGTTCGGGTTTGACCGTAGAGGTCTCTCCACGTGAACGTGGAGTCGTTTTGGACGGTGATGGTGTAGTCGTAGTAGACATGCTGACCCATCTCACCATAGAAGTCCATTCGCAACTGGTTGTCTTTCACCTCCCAATTGAATTTGGTGCCTTCGCCTTCCTGCACATCCTCCGACTCATCCCAGGTCTCACCTTTATGTTCACTGTCGAAACGCCAGTATTCCTGCGTGTTGTCCATGGCATACCAAATACCTACCAGCTTGGCCTCATCGACGGTAATGGAGATGACCTCGGGCTTGCAGCCTGTCAGCAGCCAAGAGCCAACAAAAAAAAGCAGCAATAGTGGTAAAAAATGTTTTCTATTCATCGTCATCAACAACATAAACATCACGATAGGTGCGGCCAACGCCATCATAGTCGAGGCCGTAACCCACAATAAAATCATTGGGTATTTCCTTACCCACATAGTCAATCTTGAAATCCTCCTTGAAGTTGTCTGGCTTGTAGTAGAAGGTGCAGATGGCAATGCTGGCGGGCTCGAGTTTCTTCAATTCCTCAATCATATATTTCATCGAAAGACCACTATCGACAATGTCCTCAACAATAATCACATCGCGTCCTTTGCATTTCTCGGGGAAGCCCAAGATTTTCTTCACCTTTCCTGTACTGCTCATTCCATCGTAGGAGGAATAGCGCACAAAGGAGACCTCAGCGTCGAACTCGATATAGCGGGTGAGATCTGCCACAAAAAGGTAACTGCCCGTCAGCACAGGGCAGAGGATGGGTTTCTTATGCTTGTAGTCGTGAGAGATACGGTCAGCCACGGCCTTCACATACTTCTGAATCTCTGATTCAGGCATGTACAACTTAAAGAAGCGATCTTTAACCTGGATTTTTTCCATAGTGCGAATATATTTTATTCTATTTTAAATGTTTGCACCAATGCTGGGGTACTGCTACTGGTCTTCGCGTTCGGCACTATCCAACGCCAGACGGAAGCCGAAAAAGCTGTAGCCATAGTCGGGTAGGTACCAGCTGCGCTCATAGACGCTGCAGGCCCAAGTGGGACTGTTAAAACATCCTCCACGGAGGATGCGGTTCTCACCAATCTTTGGTCCTTGTGGACTGGTTTGGGGCTTGTCGGTGTAAGCCTCCATCCAATCGACACACCACTCCAATACATTGCCTCCCATGTCGTAGAGTCCCAGTTCGTTGGGTTTGAGTCTTCCCACAGGATGGCTATGCCCGCCGCTGTTCAAGGCACTCCAGCAGGTCTCCCATACCTGACTGCGCACACCTGGGTAGACCGTGCCATGACTACGGGTGCCCCCTCTGGCGGCAAACTCCCATTCGGCCTCTGTGGGCAGGCGAAACCGATAGCCTGTTATCTGGCTGAGGCGAGCAATGAAAATCTGCACTTCGTTCCATGATACCTGCTCAACGGGCAGGCTGTCATTCCCTATCCATTTGGAGGGATTTTCGCCCATCACAGCTTTCCATAGTCCTTGGGTAACCTCGTACTGGCCAATAAAATAACCATTAAGCGTCACCTTGTGGGTGGGCAGCTCATCGGAATAGGTGTTCTTTTCACCTCGGGGATGTGTACAACCCATGATAAAACTACCACCTTCCACCGGCATCATGCGGAATGGGTATTTGTCAGCATACACCAACAAGGCCCCATCATCTACCTCTACAAGAAAAGAGAGCGAGGAAGAGTCAATGTTTTGAATCTCTGGCAGACGATAAGCAGTAATGATCAGGCTGTCGCCCGGTTTAACACCTTTACCCACAGCACCCTCCAAACCATGGAGAGGCTGGGTATAAGGGCCATCATCTATAGCCACACGCACACAGATGTCGGCCTTACGGTCAAGACTGTAGGTTATTGTCAAGCTGTCGCCACGCAGAATAAAGGAATGCTGTGTGATGTGCTGTGCAGAAAGAGTTGCACAACACATCAGCAACAGAACTATGGTGACAGTACGCCTCACGCAAAAAATTAATTATTCAGGTGGGCGTCGCTCCAAGCCTCGGGATTCTTACGCCAATTGGAAAGCGATTCTTGGTCGGAAGGACGGATATAGTCTTCCTTGCAGGCAACCTCCAACAAGGTGTCGTAATTGGTGAGGGTGCGCAAATCAACATTCGCATCAGCAAAGTTTTTCACGGCTACATCCAAACCATAAGTAAAGATGGCTGCCATGCCCTTCACGATGCAACCTTTCTCACGCAATGCGTTCACAGCAATCAGACTGCTCTTACCTGTGGAGACTAAATCTTCAATCACCACAACCGTTTGTCCGGCATGAATTTCACCTTCAATCTGATTGGTCAAGCCATGCGATTTGGCCTCAGAGCGGACATAGACGAAAGGCAGACCCAACTCCTGAGCCACCAAGGCTCCTTGGGCAATGCCGCCCGTAGCAACACCGGCAATGACATCAATGCCGTTCCAAGTGTTGGAAATAACATCCACAAAACTTTGACGGATGAAAGTACGGATTTCAGGATAAGAAAGTGTGACGCGATTGTCGCAATAAATGGGTGATTTACGACCAGAAGCCCATGTGAAAGGATTCTCGTTGTTAAGCTTTATAGCTTTGACTTGCAGTAAAAAAGTGGCCATCTGCAGGGCCATGTTGTCAGTTGTAATCATACGGCAAAGATACAATTTTTTTTTTATATTGGAAAAATATTTTTGCATACACGGTCGTTATTATGAATCATGAAGCAACTGACCATCTCTTTCTACAACCGTTTCATCCACTTTTGCCCTATTGGTGAAAAGTCCCATTTTGCTGTTCCCACCCACTTTGCCGAGATAGAAGACAGCCAACTTGACCGATGCTTCGACCTACTTAAACAAAACCTTGATGTATGGGTTTGGTACAGTCATGGAATCAGGAGAATAGTTAATTATTGCAAGTCGCACTACACCTTTGTAAAGGCAGCAGGTGGGCTGGTAGAAACTCCCGACGGAGCATACCTGCTCATCCGTAGGGAAGGCAATTGGGACATACCTAAAGGAATGGTAGAAGCGGGCGAAAGCCTCAGTCAAGCCGCCCTACGCGAAGTGAGGGAGGAAACGGGTCTCACCCAACTTACCCTTGGCCCACTGATTGTAAAGACTTACCACATTTACAACAAATATGGTGGCTGGCATCTCAAACAGACCAGCTGGTATCGCATGTACACCCCTACCCGTGAAGCCACCCTTCCCCAGCAGGAAGAAGGCATTACCGAAGCAGCGTGGATGGACAAAGATATCTGCCTACAACGGCTCGAAAACTCCTTTGCCAGCCTCCAAATAGTAGCGAAAAAGTTGGAAAAATCTCTATTAAACCAACAAATTATAAGACAATGCCTAAACAACTGAATCCATACCATATAGCTATTACCAATATATCAGGATTGGGTGCCAAAGGTCTACGACAACTCATGGCTGTCTGCGAGAGTCCCGAGCAACTTTTCACCCTCTCGCACGCTCAGCTGAAAGAGTTCTTTCCTCGGCATCCCGCCATCGTCAGCGCCATCGAGAGCAAAGCCACCCTTAGGCAGGCTGAGCAAGAGATTCCGCGCATGGAGAAGTACGGCATCGACACCCTCTTCTTTACTGAAGAAGACTATCCCCAACGACTCAACCAACCTGGCTGCGAAGACACTCCCGCCCTACTCTACCGGATGGGACAATGCGACCTCAATCCCCAACACGCAGTAGCCTTGGTAGGAGCACGCAAATGCTCTGACTACGGCCGCACCGTCACCACTCAACTAATACAGGAAATGAATACTGATAAACCTGTCATAGTAAGCGGATTAGCCTACGGCATTGACACCGAAGCACACACAGCAGCCTTGGACAACGGTATGCCTACCGTAGCCGTGCTGGGGCATGGCCTCGACACCATTTACCCTCATTCCAACCGCCCCCTGGCAAAACGCATCCTCGACCAAGGCGGGGCCCTGCTCACCGAGTATCCTCTTGACACGGAAATCCAACCCGCTTACTTTCCTGCCCGCAACCGCATTGTGGCAGCCTTAGCCGATGCCACCGTAGTGGTAGAATCGGCCGAACGGGGCGGAGGACTCATAACCGCCAATATCGCCAATGGCTATAATCGCGAGGTCTTTGCCGTTCCCGGCCGCTTGGACGACCCCTTGTCACAAGGATGCAACAACCTAATTGCCAACAATAAAGCCATCATTATCCGCAATGCTGGCGACCTCTATTTCCAAATGGGGTGGAAATCGACAATAAACAATACCCGGCACCACGAACAGCAGGAACTATTTGCCACCTTAAAGGCTGATGAACTGCAAATAGCCAATCTGCTTCAAGAATACCGAGAGATGACCATGGACGAGATGGAGAAAAAAAGCGACCTATCGCTCCCCAAAATTGCCTCGTTGCTGATGGAAATGGAGCTGAAAGGTGCCATTCGATGCCTCCCAGGCAAGATTTACAAACTATCGTAAATCAGTGCTTTATATTTAAATCTATATTTTTTCATATAAAAAAAGTCATTAATTGCGAATAATATTGTATTTTCGCATTTTGAAAGTTATTTGCATAAATGATTCTACTTGAATAAGAAAAATTGACATACATGAAAGAATCTATCAAAGGAAAAATCTCCCAGATCATCGGCGCTGTGGTCGATGTTACTTTTGATGACGATGTCACCCTCCCCGACATTTACGATGCCCTTATGGTGGTACGTCCAGATGGCACCGAGGTAGTGCTTGAATGCCAGCAAGATATTGGCGAAAACACCATGCGCACCATCGCCATGGACAGCACCGACGGCCTGCAACGTGGCACCGAGGTGGTCTCCTTGGGTGGACCTATCTCCATGCCTGTGAGCGAAAACATCAACGGTCGCCTTTTTAACGTCATCGGCAAGGCCATCGATGGCATGCCCGACCCCTCCTATGAGAAACGCTATAGTATTCACCAAGACCCTCCCAAGTTTGAGAATCTGGCCACCAGCCAGGAGGTGCTCTTCACTGGCATCAAGGTCATCGACCTCATCCAGCCTTTCCTCAAGGGCGGCAAGATTGGCCTTTTCGGTGGTGCAGGCGTAGGAAAAACCGTACTTATTCAGGAACTTATCAACAATATTGCCAAGAAATATTCCGGCATGTCGGTCTTTACTGGCGTCGGTGAGCGTACCCGCGAGGGCAACGACCTGCTGCGCGAAATGATAGAAGCCGGCGTTATCAACTACGGACCCGAATTTGCCAAGAGCATGGAGGAAGGCAGCTGGGACCTTAGCAAGGTCGACATGCAAGCCGTCAAGGATTCTAAATGCACCATGGTCTTCGGCCAGATGAACGAGACTCCCGGTGCCCGCGCCCGTGTGGCTCTTGCCGGTCTGACCCTTGCAGAGTATTTCCGCGATGGTGACGAGAAGACCGGTGGCCGCGACATCCTACTCTTCATCGACAACATTTTCCGTTTCACCCAGGCTGGCTCCGAGGTCTCTGCCCTTCTTGGACGTATGCCCTCTGCCGTTGGCTACCAGCCCACGCTGGCCACCGAGATGGGCATGATGCAGGAGCGCATCACCTCTACCAAACGTGGATCCATCACCTCCGTGCAGGCTGTCTACGTGCCTGCCGACGACCTCACCGACCCTGCTCCCGCCACCACCTTTGCCCACTTGGATGCCCAAACCGTGCTCAGCCGTAAGATATCCGAGTTGGGCATCTACCCTGCCGTCGACCCCCTCGACTCCACCTCACGCATCCTCTCCCCCGACATCGTGGGCGAAGAGCATTACAACACTGCCCAACGGGTCAAACAAATCCTCCAACGCTACAACGAGTTGCAGGACATCATCGCCATCCTTGGCATGGAAGAACTGGGCGAAACAGACAAACAAGTGGTTGCCCGCGCGCGCCGCATCCAACGTTTTCTCTCGCAGCCTTTCCATGTAGCGGAAGCTTTCACCGGGCTGCCTGGCAAGTTTGTCAACATCGAGGACACCATCAAGGGCTTCAATATGATTCTCAACGGCGAATGCGACTACCTGCCCGAGCAGGCATTCCTGCTTGTCGGCACCATCGAGGAGGCCATCGAAAAGGGTGAAAAGATCCTTGCCGAAACAAAATAACCTCTTGCAAGTATGAAAGTTAAGATCACCAAGCCCGACTCCACCGTCTTCGAAGGCGAAGCCAAGCAGATTCACCTGCCTGGGGTGGGTGGACGTTTTGAGATGCTCGAGAACCACGCCCCCATCATATCAGCCCTCTCGCAGGGTACCCTTCGCGTGGTCACCCCCGAGGGCCAGGAGAAGCTTTTCGACATCCGTGGCGGTGTCATCAAAGGACAACAAAACGACATATTAATTTTGGTACAGTAACACCTCAACAACATGGAACCTATCTTCATTCAAGGGGTCCAGCTCAATGGAGAAGTTACCAATATCCTAATTGAAAAACAACGCATCACCGGCATCGGATCCAACCTTCCCATGCCGGCTAATGCATTCAGGATAGCGGGTAGCAGGCTGGCAGCCTTCCCCACTTTCGCCAACATGCACACCCATGCCGCCATGACCCTCCTCAAAGGGCTTGGCAGCGACCTGCCCCTTCAGCAATGGCTCCACGACAGCATCTGGCCTGCTGAGAAGAATCTCGATGGAGAAGCCGTTTATTGGGGTGTGAAACTGGCATGCTTAGAGATGATTAAGAGCGGCACCACCCTTTTCAACGACATGTACTTCCTCCTGCCTCATGCCGCTCGCGCCGTGGCTGAAATGGGCATTCGTGGCATACTGGGTCTCAACATCTTCGGCGATGGGAACGAACTCACCGAAGACCTTTTCCTACAACTGCGTGAAGAGGTAGAAGGTGCCAGTTCCTTGCTCAAACTATGCATCGCACCTCATTCTGTCTATACCGTCAGTCCCAAAGGCCTCACCCATTGCGCCACCATGAGCCAACGACATAACGCCCCCTTCCAAATCCACATGTCGGAGACCGAACGAGAGGTAGAGGACTGCATCCGCCAACACCACTATCGCCCATACACCCTCCTGGAGCACCTTGGAGTGCTGGAACTTACTCAAGGCCGTTTCGTGGGAGCCCACAGCCTCTTCCTTGACCAAGAGGAAATCGAACTCATGGGCCGCCGCCATGTCACAGTCACGCACAACCCCGCCTCCAACCTCAAGCTGGGATCTGGCTACCGTTTCCTCTACACAGAGCTGCGCAATGCCGGGGTAACGATTACCCTCGGCACCGACGGTAGTGCCAGCAGCAACAACCTTGACATGATTGAAGCCTCCCGCCTCATGTCCTACCTCCAAAAAGGGGTGCGTCAAGACCCCACCGTGCTGCCTACCACCGAGTTGCAACAGGTCGCCACAGAAAACGGATTCAATGCTGTTGGCCTTGATGCCGGCAAGATAGCTGTGGGCAAGTTGGCCGACCTGATGTTGGTCGACTTAGACAACCTGGCCTTCGTTCCCAACAACGATGCCCTCTCAGGCCTCTTCTATGCTGCCCATGGCGATGCCGTCGACACCGTCATCTGCAACGGACGCATCCTCATGCAGCATCACCACGTTGATGGCGAAGAGGAAATCCTCATGCAAGCTCGCCGACACACCGACAAACTACGCCCTTCTGCATAGCCTTGTAGTCCTAAGACCCGCCACCGTATTCAACGACATTATGAAACAGGTAACACTCATATTTGCAGCCGCTTTGCTATTGTTCTCCGCTTGCCGGATGCCCGACAACAGCAACAAACAAATATTCCGTTACAACGAGTCGGCGGGCATCACTTCTCTCGACCCAGCCTTTGCCAAAGACCAGACCCTCACTTGGGCTTGCACCCAGCTTTACAACGGCCTCATCCGCCTGGATGAGAACCTACAGCCACAACCTTGCATCGCCAAGAGCTGGCTCATTTCGCCCGATGGCAAAACCTACACCTTCACCTTACGCAATGATGTCTTTTTTCATCAGAACAGCATCTTCGCCAATCCCGACTCCACCCGTCCTGTAGTGGCCTCCGACTTCCTCTACAGTTTTCAGCGCATCCTAGACCCTAACGTTGCCTCCCCGGGTCGATGGGTTTTCAGCGAGGTGCAGGACTTCCTTGCCCCCAACGACTCCACCTTCATCATCCACCTCAAGCAGCCCTTCAGTCCCTTCCTCAGTCTATTGGGCATGGTTTACTGCTCTGTGGTGCCCTACGAGGTGGTAGAACACTACGGCACCGACTTCCGCCAACACCCCTGTGGCACAGGGCCCTTCTACATGCAGCTGTGGAAAGAGAACGTCAAGTTGGTCATGCGTCGCAACGACCACTACTTTGAGTGCGACAGCCTCGGCCACTCCCTCCCTTATCTCGATGCTGTGGCTGTCACTTTCATCGTCGACAAACAGACTGCCTTCCTCGAGTTTATCAAGGGTAATCTCGACTTTATGAACTCGCTCGACGCTGCCTACAAGGATGAAATCCTCACCCGCACTGGACAGCTCAAATCCAAATATGCCAACCGCATCGACATGGTCAGCACACCCTTCCTCAACACCGAGTATCTCGGCTTCCGCATGGAAAACCCCACCAGTCCCCTCCACGACCGTCGCATCCGTCAGGCCATCAACTACTGCTTCGACCGCGAGAAGATGATGAAGTACCTGCGCAACGGCATTGGTGTGCCTGGCACCGGAGGCTTTGTCCCCTGTGGACTCCCCGGTTTCGATAGCGTTGCCCCATACGGCTACCACTACGACCCACAGAAAGCACTTGCCCTCCTAGCCGAGGCCGGTTACCCCCACGGTAAAGGGCTCCCCACCCTCACCCTCTCCACCACCAGCAACTACCTCGACCTCTGCAAATACATCCAGCAGCAGCTGGGGCTCCTCGGCATGCAGGTGAAGGTAGACGTGAATGCCCCTGCCGCCCTGCGTGAGCAGATAGCACAAGGCAAGAGCAGCTGGTTTCGGGGCAGCTGGATAGCCGACTATCCCGATGCCGAGAACTACCTCTCGCTCTTCTACAGTCCTAACCGCTGCCCTGCGGGCTCCAACTACACCCGTTTCCGCAGTGCCTCCTACGACCGCCTCTACCAACAAGCCAAACAAGTCACCGACGAACAGCAGCGCATCAGCCTCTACCGCAAGATGGACCAACTCATCATCAACGAAGCCCCAGTCATCGTGCTCTACTATGACCAGGTGCTCCACTTCACCCACAAAAACGTTCAAGGCCTCAGAAGCAACGCCATGAACGCCCTCGACCTTCGATACGTAAAAATAAAGAACGACACCAAACCCACCAAAAAATAACTAGCCCATGAAAAGTTTTGTTTTTATATCATTCGCTTTATTGTTGGGTACACTCCTACAGGCCCAACAGACCTTTGTTTTTGCTACACGCGATACGGTAGACTTGAAAATGGATATCTACCAGCCCACGCACCCTCGCGCCGACAAGGCTGCCGTGCTCTATGTCTTTGGAGGTGGTTTCGCCAGCGGCGAACGCAACAACGAATACTCCAAGCAATGCTGCCAGATGCTGGCCGACAAAGGCTTTGTGGCTGTGGCTATCGACTACAGACTCTATTTCAAACACCCCGCCAAAACCTCTCTGCTGAAGGCCTACCACCTCTTCGACACCGCCATCTGCTGGGCAGTAGAGGACTGCGTTGAAGCCATCGCCTTTTTATATCACAATGCCAAGGAGCTCAACATCGACCCTTCTAAACTGGTGCTCACTGGATGCAGCGCCGGAGCCATCACGGTGTTGCAAACCGACTACAGTCGCGCCAACCGACTGCCTGTAGCAGCCAAGCTGCCTCAAGACTTCGTACCTGCCGCCGTCATTCCCTATGCCGGAGGTATCTTCTGTGATATCAGCGAGCTGCAGTATGCCACTCCTCCAGCTCCCACCTGTCTTTTCCATGGCACTGCCGACAAAATTGTCAGCTACACCCGTTTCCGTGGTTCCTTGCGTATGGCTCTCAACGGTTCCAACACACTGGCTAAGCTCTTTGCCAAAAACAAATACAACTATTGGATTTTCCGCTACCAAGACCGTGGACACGAGATAGCCATTGCCCTCCCCATCACCATCAACGAGTTCTGCGCCTTTGTGGATGCCGTCTTCGCTGGCAGGGTGATGCAATATGATGCAACCTGCATCGACTCCGGTATCAAGCGCACCAAATGGACCGACATGAATCTGTTGGACCTATATCACATGTAAGGGGGTAGCTGCGCCTCATTTTCGCTTTCTTCTTGCTTACTTCTCGCTAAGTTCTCGTTTATCAAACAAGAACTACCTTTGTATTTGCCAAATATTTGATAGCCAGTCCTCAACCTCAAGAACAAGCTCCCCCGAAGGAAGGAATGATGGTGGTTTTTGGATGAATGGAAACCTATTAGACTTTAATCCCTAAACAAATAGTTTTACTGTCATTGCACAACGGTGTTGCACTTCGAGGTTGAAACTCTAGAGGGGAAAGTCATACAGGGGACACAATAAAAAAAGGATTGTGGCGTTATATTTACTAAAAATTAATAATTATTCTGGATTTAGCGAAAGGTTGAGCATTGATTAAAAGTAAAAGTTATTGACCACAAAAAAAACTGACGAAGATGAAAAGAAGTATTTTTTGGCTGTTACCGATGGTACTGCTGTTGAGTTGCACTGGGTGCAAAAAGGAGGAGCAGAACATCAAATACAAGATTAAGAAGGCTGAGCTGGGGACAGTGGAATACACTGTGCGCCAGATAATACGCAACAGCGACGAGAGCTGGAAGTTCTTTGGCGACCGTAAGGTACTGTTCTCGGTGAAGGCAACATTGAAGGCGGGTATCGACTTGGACAAGTTGTCGGAGGAGGACATCGAGGTGCGCGGGTCGCAGATAAAGATAACGTTGCCACAGCCGGAGATTGTTGCCCTGAACATCAAGCCCGACGACATCAAACTGGCCTACTCAAAAGTGTCGGCCCTACGGACAGAGTACAGCCAGAAAGAGATTGACGAAATACTGACCGCTGGCGAGCGGTCGATACGCGAGGATGAGTCGCTAAGAAGCAGCATCGTGGACGATGCCAAAGCCAACGCGCGGGAGTTTTTTGAGATTCTGTTGCGCGCAAGCGGCTACAACGACATTGAGGTGGCCTTTGAGGATGAATAAGAGAGACCTTGCTTTTCAGTACTTTAAAAAAGTTTTACTATGGAAGAAGAGTACAATCAAGCCAACTGCATGGAGCATGGCAACGAAGATGAACATAAGATAGAGGTAGTGGGTGAGTCCACCAACCCAGAGGGAGACAAGTCGAGTTCCGAAGAGCCCCCTCAATCTGAACCAGAACAAAAGGATGCTGCAAAGCAGTCCTCAAAAATTCCTCACTCCGCAGAGTCCCAACCCGAGGAGCCAAAAGACGAAGACAATTCCGAAAGGAAAGGGAATCTGCTGACCTCGATAGGTAGTCTGCTGAAAGGGGCCAACCAGTTGGTGCGCACCCTAATCATACTGGCCGTGGTAGCCTTGGTGGCATGGGGCATCATCGCATGGCAGCAACGGGCCAAGCACAAGAAGGTGGTGCGCACCATCACTCAGACCGTGGTGGAAGTGAAGAAGATAAAAGAGTTTTGCACCGCCAACTATTACGAAGAGACCGTTGTTTCGGCCACCCGCAAGAAATTCATGAAAAGCGAAGACTTGGCCATCATAGCCAAGGGCACAGTACGTGTGGGGTTCGACCTATCGAAGATGACTACCCTGCTCACCTCTGACACCTCGATAGTGATTACCCTGCCACCGCCCATGGTGCTGGATGTCATTACCAATCCATCGGACTTTGAGACTTTCCAAGAAGACGGCCACTGGGACCACAAAGAGGTTACCACCTACAAGAATCTGGCCCGCAGCATGATTCTGAGCCACGCCAAAGCTGACGGCATTATGGAAGATGCCGAAGAGTATGGCATAGAAAAGATGACCGAGCTTTTCCACCGCGTGGGAATGAAACAGGTGACGGTGCACGTGAAAAAACCGGAGCCCGCAAGGGTGGAGAGTGGTGTCCCTTTTCAAGGTGGTGCGCTAACGGTGCCTGAGAAGCAGGATGCAGCCATCTGAGGTAGGGTTGTTAAGATAAATACAATAATATGTTTTTTTTTCGTATTTTTGCAATTTCAATAAAAAAACAACAAGAATAGCCTATGAGACACAAATTTATTACTTTAATACTGCTTCCCCTGCTATTGACAGGATGCAGCAAAGACTATTTCGACGAGTTGAGGCACCCTTTGGAGATACAGGGCTCTTTTGACCCCATGTATGGCATACCCCTGGCAAAAATGTCGGCCAACATGGCCACCTTGGTGGGTATGGCCGACACCAATAGCGCCATTTCGGTCTATGTGGGCGATCAGGGCATCGTATCGCTTCATTATGATTACAACGAGCACACGGTGCTCTCGTGGGTGGCAGAAAAGGGAAAAGGAGCCAAAGACGGTTCCAAGTCCGACACCCTCTACAATTACACCATCATCAACGGAAAAGAGGATATCGACATCTTTAAGAAACTGCAAGAATACGACACCAACTCATTCAGAGTAAACGAATTCTTATTGGACTTAGAGGCCGATGTACAGGGCTTTGTGAACAACTCGTTCCAAGAGGTGCTGGCCGAAGGGACCAACTTGTCGTTTGACTCGCTGGTGATTACCATCAACTGTCTTGACGGCTATTCCGAGACCCTCCCGCTAATGATAGCCTCGGAGAAGGTGAGCGTGACCGAGTTGCTGGCTTCGAGACATTTACCTCTGCTAAATAGATACAACCTGCGCCACGTTGTGGAGCACAAACCCTCAAGTGTGGAGTACAGTATCAGGCTCTGCATCACCCTGCCCGCCAACCAGATGGCACCGGGATCCACCTTCCAGGAACAAATCAACTATATTGGCGTAGACAGCATTGTAGCCGACATCAACGCACGGCTGGACCTGCCCCTGAACTTCTATAGCAAAAACATCAAATATGTCGACACGCTGGCATTGGATCTCTCAAGCTTAGAAGAAGAACTGAATAAAATAGAGCAGGACACCCTGCGGGGAGACCACTATACCGTACATCTAAACGACGAAAACTGCTATCTGGCCTTTGTAATCAACAACGGTCTACCCGTGGGGCTGAATTTCGACGTCACCTTCCTCGACCAAAACGACATGCCCATCCTGAGCACCGTGTTTGACGGCATTTTCGACATAGAACCGGCACGGGTGACCGCCCTGCCCGGATATTTACACACCTATGTGGCCACTGCGGCAACACCCTCACAGACGAAGCTGCCGTTATCACTTGCCAAACTGCGCCAGCTGGGCAATACACGCAGGATTCGATACGAAATCAACCTCAACACCGCCTTCTCCGACATGTCTGGAACAACCCATTACGTGGCCATCCGCGGCAACGACCGCTTGGACATTCGCTCTTATGTGGTGATATCGCCGCACGCCGACTTCGCCCTGCCCGTCAACCTACCTCATATCATCAAATAATTATCGCCCTATGAAACAGATACTGCTTACACTTGCAATGGCGTTATTGCTCATAGGGGCTACCCTAACGACACCTGCCAACGCCCAGCGCATTACAGACAACGCCGTGTTTTACCACTCCATCCGTTCGCCCTGGTCCAACGCCTACAACCCCGCCCTCTTCCCACGCTCATCGGGCTGGTATGTCACTACCGCCAAGACCAGCATGCAGCTATCAATGCCATTATCGTATGACGAGTTGGGACTGACCGTAGACGAAGAGAGAGGGGTGACGGTACTGAACGTCAACGACTTGCTGACCAAACTAAGGACCACGGGTTGCAATTTCTACAACAACAACGACATCAACCTGCTGGGATTTGGCTTCACCAGCAATGAACAATTCCATTTCACGGCATCGGCCGGCATGAAGACCCTCACCTCCTTTAATGTTCCCCTGGGTTTTATCGACTTCATTACGCAGGGCAACCTCAACGAGAGTCGCCACGTGGAGTTTGGAGCCAAAGACATCTTCAGCAATCAGATATTTGCCTACGCCTCCTTGGGTCTTGCCTTTAAGCTGCCCGCCATACCCCTCACCCTCGGTGGCAGAATCAACATACTGGACGGAGTCTCTGCCCTCTCCATCGACAACCTCTCCATCAACCTGCACACCGAAGAGGATGTGAGCGTGATGCGCCTCACCTCCGACTACCTGATGCACACAGCCGGTGCCGCCCAATTCAAAAAGAACAATAACGGTGGCTACGATTTTTCCTTCAAGACACTTAAAGAAATGGTGCCATTAAACATTGGCTACACCTTCGACTTAGGTGCCAAATTCGAGATTAGTATTTGGGATTTCAGCCTCAGCATCGTCGACCTGGGTCCCGGCATCAGGTGGAGACAGAATCCCACGGCCATCGTGCCCAAACAGAAGGATATCTCCATCTCCTTTAGTGGCATTGACCTCAGCAGCATCATGAACCAAGGCGTCATCGACACCTCTTTCATCGGTCGCCTTAAAGACAGCCTGCTGGCTATGATTGACTACACGGAGGAGGAGAGCGGATACTGGTACTCCATCCCTACCCGCATGTATGCCGGCGTGTCGGCATCGGTGGGCGAGTTCCTGCGTTTGGGCTACCTCTTTCAGGGTCAATGGTATAATGGTTGGATTAACAACCACCGCTCCGACACCAACCACTTTGCCTGCAACCACACCCTCTCAGCCCACCTAAACCTCTTCAACTGGCTGGAACTCTCGCTGGTGAACTCCTTCACCTTCGACGGCCAACACTTCACGCTGCTCAACCCTGGGTGTGCTCTCACGCTGAGCCCAGGAAAACAGACCCAGTTGTTTGCAGCCATCGAGTACCTATCTAACATGAACCCTGAGAAAATCAAGGCCGCCCACTTTATGTTCGGTATCAATGTAGTGGGCCTGAAAAAACTTGAAAAACAACAATTACCTAAAATACAATCTGTCCTTTAATGAGTAATATAGTAGCAATCGTAGGTCGCCCCAACGTGGGCAAGTCCACCCTTTTCAACCGCTTAACCGAAAGCCGAAAAGCTATCGTTGACGAAACCTCGGGCGTGACCCGTGACCGCCAGTACGGCAAATCGGACTGGAACGGCAAGAAATTTTCCATCATCGACACCGGTGGCTATGTGATGGGAGGCGACGACGAATTTGAAATAGAAATTCGCAAACAGGTACAGCTGGCCATAGAAGAGGCCGACACCATCCTGTTTCTGGTAGATGCACGCGAAGGTCTCACCCCAATGGATGAAGATGTGGCCGACATGCTGCGCAAAAGTCCCAAGAAAGTGATATTGGTAGCCAACAAGGTGGACAATGCTAAAGAAATGGACAACCTGTCTGAATTCTACGCCCTTGGATTGGGAGATCCCATGCCTATCGCCGGCATTACGGGTAGCGGCACCGGCGACCTGCTGGACAAAGTGGTGGAAGACTTTAACAGTGGCGAAGACGATGAGACCGAAGGGCTACCCCGCATAGCCGTGGTGGGCCGCCCGAATGTAGGCAAGAGTTCCTTCATCAACATCATCACGGGGCAAGACCGCAACATCGTCACCCCCATTGCCGGCACCACACGCGACAGTATCTACACCCGCTACAATATGTTTGGCTTTGACTTCAATTTTGTCGACACGGCCGGACTTCGCAAGAAATCGAAAGTGAGTGAAGACCTGGAGTTTTACTCCGTCATGCGCAGCATCCGCGCTATCGAAAATGCTGACGTGTGCATCCTGATGCTCGATGCCAGCCAAGGTTTGGAACAACAAGACCTAAACATCTTCTCCCTCATCCATCGCAACAACAAAGGCGTAGTGATAGTGGTGAACAAATGGGACCTCATAGAAAAAGAGACCAACACCCACAAACAGTTTGAAGACCTGATACGCAGCCGCATCGCTCCTTTTGACGATGTGCCTATCATCTTCACCAGCGTCATCAACAAGCAGCGCATCTTCAAGGTGCTGGAAACAGCCAAGCAGGTATTCGAGGCTCGCAGCCGTCGCATTAGCACCAGCGAGCTGAACGACAAGCTGCTACCCATCGTCAAGGAGCAGAACCCACCGCCCTCAGTCAAGGGGAAATGGATTAAGATTAAATACATCACCCAATTGCCCACACATTACCCGCAATTTGTCTTTTTCTGCAACTTGCCTCAATATATCCGCGACCCATACAAACGCTTTGTGGAGAACCGCCTGCGCGAGATGTGGGACTTCCACGGGGTGCCTATCTCCATTTTCTTTAGAGCAAAATAATGACTGGCAATAAAAGAAATAAGAACCACAATACTCCTCAACTATAAAACAACTCAAAATGAAACGCAAATCCTCATTCATTCTCACCCTGACCATAATCGCCCTGCTGTCTACCTCGTGCAATCCTGTGCGCGAAAAAGTGGTGCAGAGCTATCCCACAGGCGAACCCATGCTAGTGATACTGGAAAAGGGCAAGAAGGAAGACCCCACACGAGTGGGAGAAAAGATGTACTACCAGAACGGACAACTACAAATGGAGAAGAAATTCAGTGGCAAGCCCGAAGTACCCGACGGTATCTGGACCTACTATTGGGATAACGGACAACTATTTGCCAGCGGTGACTTTACCCACAACCACGAATATGGCAGCAACTGGGTCTTCTACAACCGCAACGGTGGCCCCTACTACGATGGGAAACTCGACTCTGTGGCTGTGTTGGACTTGGGCATGTTTGGCACTCCCAGCACGGTTTCTTTCTACTCCGGCAACAATCAGGACGTGGTGCAATTCTACAGCAACTACACCGTACGCAGCACCGAACGCCTCAGCACCAACATGCGTCAGGGCAAAGTATACTTCTATTACCCCAACGGCAAAATACAGGTGGAGGCCAACTTTGTCAACGGTTTGGAAAATGGTCCCTACATTGTCTATCACGAGAACGGGGTTCCCTACTACCAAGGCGTGTACGAGCAAGGCAAGCGCGTGGGCATATGGGAGTTCTATGACAAAGAAGGCAACCTAATTGAACAGAAAGACTATTCGAAAGAATAAGAACCACCCGCAGTTGATGCGGGCATTACCCTACATAAAAAAAGAAAACCAACGTGGACGTCATACTTGACAACCCCATTTATAAAATTGTGGGCGAAGCAGCCGACAAGCTGGGTGTACGGGCTTTTGCCGTTGGCGGTGTGGTGAGGGACTATTTCCTCAAACGCCACTGCACCGACATCGACATCGTGTGTGTGGGCAATGGCATAGAGTTGGCCAAGGCCTCAGCTGCTTCCATCAGTCCCAATATCGAAGTGACTGTGTTCAAAAATTTTGGCACAGCAGCTTTTCATTACCACCACAACGATGAGAACTGGCAGATAGAATTTGTTGGAGCCCGTCGCGAGAGCTACAGCCACGACAGTCGCAAACCCATCGTGGAGAACGGCACCCTCGAGGACGACCAGAATCGGCGCGACTTTACCATCAACGCCATGGCAGTGTCGGTCAACCACGACTCCTTTGGCACCCTGATTGACCCCTTTGGCGGCATCCGCGACCTGGATGCCGGCCTCATCCGTACCCCGCTCGACCCCGACATCACCTTCAGCGACGACCCCTTGCGCATGATGCGCGCCATCCGCTTTGCATCTCAGCTGGGATTTTTCATCCAAGACAGCACCTTCGAGGCAATCCAGCGCAATTCCGAGCGCATCAAGATTGTGTCGATGGAGCGCATCACCACCGAACTCAACAAGATAGTCCTCTCGCCCAAGCCTTCGGTAGGCTTTAAGCTGTTGGAAAAATCGGGGCTACTGAAGCTTATCCTCCCTGAGTTCTGCAACCTCAAGGGAGTGGAGACCGTGGAGGGCCGCGGACACAAAGACAACTTCTACCACACCCTAGAGGTGGCAGACCATGTGGCTGAGCATAGTGACGACCTCTGGTTGCGCTGGGCAGCCCTGCTGCACGACATCGGCAAGCCCGCCACCAAACGCTATGACCCCAAACTGGGGTGGACGTTCCATGGCCACGAAGTTCGCGGCAGCAAGATGATAAAAAAAATATTCTCACGCCTGCGCCTTCCTCTGGACAACAAGATGCGGTATGTGGAGAAGCTAGTACTGCTGCACCTGCGTCCCATCATTCTGTCTGAAGAAGTGGTGACCGACTCCGCCGTGCGCCGCCTACTCTTCGACGCTGGCGACGATATAGACGACTTGATGTTACTGTGCGAAGCCGACATCACCAGCAAGAACGAGGAGAAGGTGCGCCGATACATGAATAATTTCAAAATCGTGCGTCAGAAATTGGTGGAGATAGAAGAAAAGGACCGCATACGCAATTTCCAGCCGCCCGTTAGCGGCGAGGACATCATGCAAACATTCGGCATTCCACCCTGCCGCGAGATTGGCACCATCAAAGATGCCATCAAAGATGCCATCCTCGACGGAGCCATACCCAACGATCGCGATGCCGCCTGGCAGATGATGTTGCAGTTGGCGGACGGATTGGGGCTGCACCCTGTTAATAAAAAATGATATATAAAAGGGACTTCTATATATTGCCTCGAAAAAGCTAACTCCCAATATCCCCGCACTTATAGAGTGGTGTATATCAAGATAATAAAACTCATCGTATCGGAGTGAAGAAAGTCCTGTGGACTTTCGATAGCTGAGCATCGCGAAAGCGGAGAAATCAACGCTCTCAAAAAATAATTAATAGAACTCACTTAAAAGAAGAACCATCAAGCAACTCCATTTCATATTAGGGCCTACCGCCTCGGGCAAGACTGCCCGAGCCATTCAGCTGGCTCAACAACTGGGAACAGAAATAATCTCCTGCGATTCCCGCCAGTTCTACAGTGAGCTGAACATTGGCGTGGCACGTCCTACCCTGGTTGAGTTGGCAGCTGCCAAACATCACTTTATTGCCTGCCGGTCGGTAACAGATCCTTACAATGTCTTTGCCTACGAACAGGATGCCCTGACCTGCTTAGCGAAACTTTTTCAGCACTACGACACCGTGGTGGCAGTAGGAGGCAGCGGCCTCTACGTCGATGCACTTCGCCACGGCATCTCGGTACTCCCCGACCCTGACCCTTCTCTTCGCGAAGAACTACAAAAGAAATTGCGCGAGGAGGGAGTCAACAGCCTACGAGCCATGCTCCGCATCCTCGACCCCGACTATTACGCTCAGGTCGATTTGGCCAACGGTGTCCGCATCCAGCGTGCTCTGGAAGTGACACTCACCGCGGGCACACCCTACAGCAAGTTGGTCAACCAACCGCCACGTCCACGCCCTTTCGAGATAACGGTAGAAGTCATCACCCGCGAGCGCGAAGAGTTGCGCCAGCGCATCGACACCCGTGTCACCATGATGATGGAGCAAGGCCTCGAAGAAGAAGCACGCAACGTCTTTCCTTTACGCCATCTCAACACCCTCAACACCGTGGGTTACAAAGAGTTTTTCGCCCTATGGGAACCTGAAGGAAAGGCATTCCCCCTCAGTAATGTCCAACGAGCTGCCGTCGCCGACGCTATCCGTCTCAACACCTGGCATTACGCCAAAAAACAGCTCACATGGCTAAAAAAGAAAGCCTAACCTCTCCCCTCTGTTTCTTCAAAACACCATCTTCTCAAAAAGAAATCCCATAAAAAAACTGCCATTTTGTCAGATTTTTTTAGTATTTTTGCAATTTGGATTCTAGAATAAATATTCCTTTAAACCGTCACGTAAACAGATGATTAATAAGGAGACCATCGACCGCATCATGGATGCCACCCATATCGAAGAGGTGGTGGGTGAGTTTGTGTCGCTCAAAAAAAGGGGTGCTAACCATATTGGCTGCTGCCCTTTCCACAACGAGAAAACTCCCTCTTTTTATGTCTCTCCCAGCAAAGGCATCTTCAAATGTTTTGGCTGTGGCAAGTCAGGCAATGCTGTGGGGTTCCTTATGGAACACGAGCACTACACCTACCCCGAAGCATTGCGCTACTTGGCCCGCAAATACAACATCCCGATAGAGGAAGAGGAAATGACCCAGGAGCAGAAAGAGCGTCAGAACGAGCGCGACAGCCTGTTCCATGTGAGTGAGTTTGCCCAGAAATATTTTGCCGACCTGCTTTTCAACGACGAGATGGGCCGTGCCATTGGCCTCAGCTATTTCCACCAGCGTGGCATGAGCGACGAAATCATCAAGACCTTCGGACTGGGTTACTGCAAGGACCAGTGGAGCGACTTCACCGACCACGCCCGCCAGAATGGCTATTCCGACCAAGTTTTAGATAAAACCGGTCTCACCATCTTCAAAGAGGATGGCAAGACCTACGACCGTTTCCGTGGCCGCGTGATGTTTCCCATTTTCAGCATTTCAGGCCGTGTGATGGGCTTCAGCGGCCGCATCCTGTCCAAGGAAAAGCAGGCAGCCAAATATGTCAACTCCCCCGACTCTGACATCTACAACAAAAGCCACATCCTCTATGGGCTTTTCCAGGCCAAGAACGCCATCAGCAAGGCCGACAAATGCTATCTTGTCGAAGGTAACGTCGATGTTGTGTCGATGCATCAGAGTGGCGTCTGCAATACCGTGGCCTCTTGTGGCACCTCTCTCACCATCGAGCAGATACGCCTCATCAAGCGCTACACGCCCAACGTCACCGTTCTCTACGATGGCGACTCTGCTGGTATTAAGGCTGCCTTGCGAGCCGTCAACTTACTCTTCGAAGAGGGCATGCATGTCCGCGTGGTGCTCTTTCCCGATGGCGAAGACCCCGACAGCTATGCCCAAAAGTATGGCTCCACCCAGTTGCAGGAGTATCTTGCCACCCACGAGGAAAACTTTGTCAAATTCAAGACCCGCGTACTCCTCGACGACGTTCAGAACGACCCCATCCGCAAGACCCAGGTCCTCAAAGAGATTGTACACACCATCGCCTTGGTGCCCGATATGCTCGAGCGGCAGGAATACATCAGTCAGACTGCCTTCAAGCTCCACATGTCCGAACAGATTCTCACACAGGAGCTGGCCAAAACGATGGCTGGCAATGCACAGCGAGCATGGAAAGAGGAGAACCGCCGCCAACAGCAAGCACAGCAACAGCAATCCTCAACCGCTGCACAATCCGCTGAGCCAACCCCCAACTTACCACCTCCGCTGATGCCCGATGCAGACGACTACGACCTCTCCCCTATTGCCAGCAGCCACACCGCCCCTGTCCAGATACTGCCCACACAACATCCCGCCGAGGCGCAAGAGAAGCACCTTATCGCGCTCCTGCTCAACTATGGTAGCAGGCAAGTCTCCATTCAAGTCCTCAATGACAATGACGAGCCAACCGAGGTCATGACCACCATTGCCGAAGTGATTGTTGACGAAGTATGCACCGACGAATTACAGTTCGACAACCCAACCTACCAGCGCATCTTCGACCTCTTCCGCCAATCTGTCTACCAGCAACAACCCCTGCCCGATGCCAACCTCTTTGCCATGCACCAAGACAGCCTGCTACGCAACACAGCCTTGTCGTTGATGATCAACGCCTACTCCATCAGCAAGCAATGGTATGAAAAGAAGCACATTGCCGTGCCCCAAATCGACACCCACCTCAAGGAAGACCTCGACCAGTCCATTCTTACCTTCAAACAGAAAAAAATCGACCAAAAACTGGAGGCCAACAGCTTCCAATTGCGCGAATGCAAGAACGACGACGACATGATGATTCTCCTATCCGAACGCCAACATCTCACCAACTTGCGCAAAACCATTTGCGACAAATTAGGCCGCGTATTTGCATAATCCCCATCTACTTCATTCATAACAACATCCCCATCTAAAAAAAGTCAACCCATGGATATAAACACATTGAAACTCCGATACGGCATCATTGGCAACGACCCCAAATTGCTCATGGCGCTCCACAAAGCCATCCAGGTGGCACCCACCGACCTCAGCATCCTCATCAACGGCGAGAGCGGTGTCGGCAAGGATGTCTTTTCCCGCATCATACACGAAAACAGCCTACGCAAACACGCCAAGCAAGGCAAAGGTCTGGTGTCTGTTAACTGCGGTGCCATTCCTGAGGGCACCATTGAAAGTGAACTCTTCGGCCATGTTAAAGGTGCTTTCACCGGTGCCGACCGCAATCGCAAAGGCTATTTCGAGGAGGCCGACGGCGGCACCATCTTCCTCGACGAGATAGGTGAGCTGCCCCTCTCCATGCAGGTGAAACTGCTGCGTGTGCTCGAAAACGGCGAGATTATCCCAGTGGGCTCCTCCACTGCGCTCAAGGTCAACGTGCGCGTGGTCGCCGCCACCAATGTCGACTTGGTTGCCGCCGTGCGCAACGGACGTTTCCGAGAGGACCTCTACTACCGCCTCCAACAAATTTCCATCAGCATTCCCCCGCTACGCGAACGCAAAGACGACATTCCTCTCCTTTTCCGCAAATTCAGCAGCGACGTGGCCGAGAAATACCACATGCCCCCCATCTTCCTCACCGACGACGGTCGCGAATATCTCATGAACTACCCCTGGTATGGCAATATCCGCGAGCTGAAGAACGTCACCGAGCAGGTAGCCGTTGTCGAAACCCAGCGCAACATCAGCCGTGCCATACTCGAGAACTACATGCATTATGTACCCGAGGAGAAAATGCCCACCCTCTACAGTCGTGCTGGCAGCGGCGGTGAGGGCAGCAGCATAACCGACCGCGAACTGCTCCTCAAAGCCCTCTCCATGGGACAGATGATCAACGAGCTGCGCAACGAAATCAACGAGCTGCGCCATGCCGTCACCCAGCTGGCCCAGGGCATCCCTGTTGGCACGAGCGCACCCTCCGTCGCACCCACCCTTACCACCCAGGGCCATACCGACTACTCACTCATCGAGTCCCCCCACCCCTCTGCCGACAACGCCCTCCACGTCATTCATCCCGCCACTACCGCCCAACCCGACGAAGAGCTCTTTCAAGACTCCGAGGTGGTGGAGGACGAGCCGTTGGCACTTGAGGAGCGCGAAAAACGCGCCATCCGCCTTGCCCTTGAGCGCCATGGTGGCAAGCGCACCGCTGCAGCCAAGGAGCTCCACATCAGCGAGCGCACCCTCTACCGCAAAATCAAGGAATACGACATCGACGTATGAAGACCAACGACCTCCACATCCTCCTGCCGGCATCCAAGAGCATCAGCAACCGGTGGCTCCTGCTCAACCATGTGGCTGGCTCGCCATTCATCCTGCGCAAACTATCCGAGGCCGACGACACCCAACTGCTCCAAACCTTGCTGTCGCAGCTCCGGAGCGGCCATTCCAATCACTACTATTGCCACAATGCCGGCACAGTGGCCCGTTTCATAATGGCCCTGCTGGCCTTCACCCCTGGCCGACACACCCTCTCAGGCGACGACCGCCTGCTCCAACGTCCCATGGCCCCGCTCATCAACTGCCTGCGCGGATTGGGGTGCAACATCGTGTGTAGTGGCCAAGAGGGCTTCCTCCCTGTCTGCATCACGGGATGCACCCCCGACCATAAGATGGCCGAAATCGACCCTGTTTCCAGCAGCCAGTTCGTCAGTGCCATGATGCTGGTGGGACCACTCTTGCCCAACGGCATCACCCTCACCCTCACCGGCCGTGCCTCCTCGCGTCCCTATATCGAGCTCACGCGCGACATACTGCACCAAGCCGGTTTCGTCTCCACCGTCAGTGCCAACCAACGTGTCTATCGTGTCGAACCCATTGCTGCCGCCAAGATACAGCAGCGCAAAGTCATTGAAATCGAACGCGACTGGAGTGCGGCATCCTACATCTATGCTGCAGCTGCCTTGCTGCCCGGCTTAAGAATCCGCATGCAGGGACTCTCCCTAGCTTCAAAACAAGGCGACAAAGCGGTTGCCGAAATCTTCCAACACTTCGGGGTGAAGACGCTCGAAGTAAAGTCACCCTACCACACCCATACCCATTCCATCACCATCCAAGGCACGGGCATGCACGACGACACCTTCGAGTACAACTTCCTCGACTATCCCGACCTGGTGCCTGCTGTGGTCACCACCTGTGCGGCATTAGGCATACATGCCCGCCTCAAAGGAGCCAAAAACCTCCGCTTCAAGGAATCCGACAGGCTCTCGGCCCTCCAGGCCGAACTGAAGAAGATGGGAGGCCGCATGACCTTCTCCAATCGCGTAGCCGTCATCACGCCCTCCGAGCTTCATGCCTCCCAGCCGATAAACTCTCACAACGACCACCGAATCGCCATGGCCTTTGGCATCCTGTCTCTCCGGTATCCAGACCTCACCATCGACGACCCCACTGTCGTCAGCAAATCTTTCCCACAATTTTGGGAGCAACTCAAACTAATCCGTAAAGCAGCAGCCCCACTGCACCCGAACCTAACATCAGCCAGATAGGACTTTTCTTCCGCATCGCGAGGATAAAGACCGTGGCAAAGATAACCAGGCTGGCAATAAAATGGAGGCTCACTTCAGGCTCCCCAAAACTCTCCACCGTAGCCAACTGCAGGGCGGCAGCGGCTATCACGCCCACCACTACCCTACGCAGGAGCTGGAAAACACCGTTCACATAACGGTTGTTGCGATAACGTTGCAGAAAGCGCACCACCCCGAACATCAGCACCACGGGCAACAAAATCACCGCCAACGAGGCCAGCATCGCCCCCACCACCGCCAGCCCCTGACCATACCCTGCGTTAAGTACAGCTGTATAGCCAGTATAAGTGGCCGTGTTGATACCGATGGGACCCGGAGTCATCTGCGACACGGCCAAGATGTCGGTAAACTCCTGGGTGCTCAGCCACGAATGACTCACCGTCACCTCATTCTGAATCAGGGCAACCATGGCCGCCCCACCGCCAAATGTGAAGAGGCCAATCTTCAGGAAAGTCCAAAACAACTCTAAGAAAAGCATAACTTTTAATCCTTTGCTATTAATCCTTTGCTATCCTCTATCCTCAATTCGTCCTATCTTCATTTGTTCCCGGCCCTATCTTACTCCACAATAATCCTAACACGATGGCGGCCAATATGACGTACACAGGATTTACTCCCAACAACCAGATTAGGAGTGCCGAAGTAACAGGAATCCACAGCGTCCTCCACGTCACTTGTGCTGACTTGGCCAATTTGAAAACCGGGGCCGCTATCAATGCCACCGCAGCAGGACGCACCCCCATAAAGAAATGAACCACATGGGTGTTGCTCTTGAATAATTGGTACAGCATAGCCAACGTAATGATAAAGACAATGGGCATCATGATATTGGCCACAATGGCCACCGCCGCGCCCCGATAGCCCCTCAGCCTATAGCCCACCCCAGTGGCCATATTCACCGCCAACACACCCGGCATCGACTGCGAAAGAGCCACTTGGTCTAAAAAATCTTCCTGCGACAGCCAGCCGTGGCGGTCCACCAGTTCCTGCTCCATCAACGGTATCATGGCATAGCCTCCTCCAAGGGTAAAAGTGCCAATCTTAAAAAAAGACCAAAAAAGTTCACAATATTTTACCATCACTTACGTTATATAATTTTTGTTGTCTTTTCAGCAACATCCATAGTAACGCATAAATCAAAAAAAAATTGTAATAAAGATGATTCTATTAGACATTACCAATGGTTGGAAAACCATCATCATGATTGTGGCAATGATTGCCGTGTTCTATTTCTTCCTCATCCGCCCCCAGAGCCAACAGGCCAAGAAAGAGGCATCCTATCGCGACAGTCTCAAACCAGGCGATGAAGTGATGACCGCAGGCGGCATCCATGGCACCGTGGTCAACAACAACCCTTCCCACATCACCCTCGAAATTGCCCAAGGCACCCAAATCAAAGTCGCCCGCTCCAACATCCAACCTATCCCCGAGCGCAAGGCAACCAAGCGCAAATAAGTAACACGATGCTAAGGGAGATTCTCTTCAGCATGCATTTGTGAAGCTTTTTAATTGAGTGCTACTAACATCTCAATACTTCGAGAGCAATTTATGAGTCCATTTTAAAAAGTTCTCTTCGATACTTTTTTTGCAAAAAACAGTTGAATATCAATTGTTTATTTTAATCTTTATTGAACTTTTGAGGTATCTAAAGTAGACTCATTTGTAGGAACCACCTTAAAAAACTATAAAACTTTGGAAACTGGTTTAGTTTTCAAAGTTTTTTCTATATCTTTGCATGCGTTTTTGACAATCCCATAGACAACAATTAGTTCAAATATCTAATTGGAATTCAATAAGAAACAATATTAATGGAAATAGAAGAGACCAAAGAAAAAATAATCAAAACAGCCACCGAACTCTTCTTAAAAGATGGGTGCAAGCGAGTTACAATGGACTACATTGCCACCTCTATGCACATCTCCAAGCGCACCCTTTATGAGATTTTCGCCAACAAAAAAGAACTGCTCAAAGCCTGCATCAATACCATTCACGACGAGATGGAGGTCAACCGTAATCACCTCAACAGCCAGGTGGATGAACCCATTCTGTTGGCTCTCTACTTGATGCACAACACCGCTGTAGCCAACCACAAATACGACACCTTCCAAGAAGACATTCAGCGCTACTACCCTGAAATCTACGAATACTTCTCGCAAAAACACACCCAGCTGTTTCACCAAGAGCTGTCCAAAGCACTCGAAGAGGCACAGCTTAAAGGCATCTTGCGACCTAATGTCGACCTCAACCAAGTCTTCAACACCATCGCCACTTACATGCACTCCTGCCGTAGCGAATCCAGTAAAACACAAAAAGACGAATGGCTTCTCAATGTGCGAGAAACCCTATACACCTACATGCGTGGCCTCATGACCACCGATGCCATCCTGCGCTACGATGCACAAAAAGAACGCTTCCAGCAGTTATTCAACAAAAACGAGATAAATAATCATATAGAATAATAATAATGAAAGTAAAGCAACTCTTCTTCGCGTTACTATTCTCCGCCTTGGGACTTTCCACCCTTCAGGCTCAGAATGCCGAAACGCTACGGCTATCTCTATCTGAATCACAGCAGTATGCCGTCCAGCACAACTACTCACTACAGAACGCCAGCCTTGACGTACAGAAAGCAGAAGCCGCCAAATGGCAGACCCTCAGCTCTATGCTACCACAAGTCTCCTCTTCGTTCGATTACAGCAACATGCTGGGGTACGAGATGAGCTTCATGAATGGGATTTCCATCCCCTTGAATCCTTACGGCACCTTTGCCATGACGGCATCGGTGGCACTCTCGGCCTCGCAAATCATGGGCACCCTCATGAACGACATCTCCGTCAAAATGAGTGACATCAATCAGCGTCAGAGCGAACTCACCACGCGCACAGGTGTGAAGAGCGTCTACACCTCGATCCTGGTAATGGAGGAGGTAGTGAGTCTGCTCGACTCCACCCTCGGCAACATGCTCACCTTACAAGAGGCCACCCGCAAGAGCGTGCAGGCAGGAGCCGTCGAGTCCATCGAGCTCGACAAACTCAGCGTCCAAGTTGCCACCCTTCGCAACAGCATCACCTCCAACCGCCGTGCCCTCAAGATGCTCTACAGCTCACTCATCCTGCAATTAGGTGCCGACGGCAACACGCAGTTGGTGCTCACAACCCCGCTCGAACAGGTAATGAATGTGGATGAGGCTGCCCGACTCACCATGGGCGGTTTTAACATGCAAGACAACTACAACTACCAGCTGCTCGAAGAAAACGAAAAACTCTCCCAAATGCAGGTAACCAATGCCTGGCTGCAATTCACACCCACCGTCACCGCTTTCTACCAGTACAACGCCAAGACCTACTTCGGCAGGGAGGAAGGCATGAACATGACCCCGCCACAGATGGTTGGAGCCTCCATCAACCTGCCCATTTTCCAAAGTGGCAGCCGTCTTGCTGCCATCCGTCAGGCCAAGATTTCACAACAGGAGAACGCAAATACAAAGCAGCAAACCGAGGATGCCCTGCAGGTCCAGTTCAACCAAGACTGCTACAACCTCATCTCCGCCATCGAGAGCTACCAAATACAGAAAGAAAACCTGTCCGTCACCAAGCGTGTGCTCGACAACATCAGCAACAAATACCGCATCGGCTATGCCAGCAACCTCGAGGTAACCAATGCCAGCACCGACTTCATTACCGCTCAAAGCAATTACGTGCAGGCCGTCATGGAAGTCGTCACCGCCCAGATAGCCCTCGAAAATCTTCTTGGAAAAGACAAATAACAACATCCACCTACTACCCCATTTTTCGATAATAAAAAATTATAACATAATATGAACAAAGCATTCCAATTTGCTGCCCTCTGCCTGGCTCTGTTCAGCCTGGCTGCCTGCGGTGGCAAACAGCAACAAGCCACACCCTCCCAGCAGAAGGAGGCCGAGAAAGTAAAAGTGCAGCTGCTCCAATCCGAGCGTATCGCAAAAACCATCGAACTTTCCACCACACTCGAGGGCTACGAGACTATGAATGTCTCACCCAGTATCACCGGCCACATCGAGCACATCTACGTGGAGGTGGGCAGTCGCGTGAGCAAAGGATCCCCGCTGGTGCGTATGGACCAAACCCAGCTCAACACTACCCGCATCAACCTCGCCAGCCTTAAAGTGGAGCTCGACCGTGTGGCCGAGCTGAAAGCCGCCGGCAACATCAGCCAACAGGTTTACGACCAGACTAAGGCACAGTATGACCAGCTGGTGGAAACCGAGCGTTTTCAGAACGAGAACACCTTCGTAAAAGCTCAGTTCAATGGCGTCGTGAGTGCCAAGAACTACGAGGACGGCGAGATGTACACCGGAGCCCCCATCCTCACCCTAACCCAAATCAGCCGCCTCAAAGCCCTCATCAATGTACCTGAGAGCTATTTTCCCCTGGTGAAACAAGGCATGAAACTCGACATCGTCAGCGAGATCTACCCCAACCAAACTTTCCCCGCCACCATCGAAATCGTATATCCCACCGTCGATCCTAACACCCATACCTTCCAATGCAAGCTCAACATTCCCAATGGAGGCGAAAAAATACGTCCTGGCATGTACGTCAAGACCAAACTGGCCTTAGGCGAAGTAGATGCCATCGTGGTTCCCTATCAGAGCGTGCTGAAGCTCACGGGCAGCAACGACCGTTATGTCTTCACTTACAAAGACGGTGAGGCCCACCGTGTGGCCGTCACCCTTGGCCAACGCTACGACGACCGCATCGAAATCATCCCCATGCAGCCCGGTGAGTTGAAAGAAGGCGACCAGCTCGTCGTTACCGGCATGGGCCGTCTGGTAGACGGAAGCCCCCTCGAAATAGTTACCGACTCCCTCTAAAACTCCTTCTATAGCATTATGGCAATATACAAAACAGCTATCAACAAGCCCATCACCACGGGCCTGATATTTGTGGCCATCGTCATCTTAGGCCTCTTCTCCCTCTCGCGGCTGCCTATCGACCAGATGCCCGAGATGGACCCGCCCTACGTGACCGTGATGACCACCTATGCCGGCGCCAATGCCAGCGACATAGAGACCAACATCACCAAAATCATCGAGAACTCGCTCAACTCGGTGGACGGCTTGAAGAACATCACCTCCACCTCGCAGGACAACCTCTCGATTGTCTCCTTGGAGTTTGAATGGGGCAGCGACCTCGACGAGGCCCTTAACGACATACGCAGCTACGTGGACCTGCTCTACGACAACCTGCCCGACGGAGTGAGTCGTCCCACCATTCTTAAGCTCAACAGCAGCGCCATGCCCGTGCTGGTATATGGCTTCACCGCCAAGGAAAGCTATCCCGGACTTGACAAAATACTAGAGGACAACGTCACCAACGAGCTCAACCGCGTGAATGGCATCGGCAATATCTCGGTGAGTGGAGCGCCCGAACGCTACATCTACATCGATCTTGACCCCCGCCAGCTCGAAGCCTACCACCTCAGCGTAGAGGCCGTCGGCTCTGCCATCAGTTCCAACAACCTGGACGTGGCCTCCGGCACCGTGAAAATGGGCAAGGAACAGTACCAGATGCGCGTAAAGAGTGAGTATGAAGAGAGCGCCGAAATCAACGACATCATGGTTGCCAACGTAGCGGGCAAGCCCATCTACGTACGCGACCTGGCCACCGTGCGCGACACCATCAAGGACCTCTCGCTTGACGAGAAGATCAATGGCCACGATGGTGCCCGAATGACCATCTCCAAGCAGACCGGTGCCAACACCGTGGCCATTGCCCGCGAGGTACACGCCAAACTGGCACAGATACAGAAAGAGCTGCCGCCCGACATACAGACCACCCTAATCCGCGACGAGTCGGAGGAAATTGAAAACGCCATCAGCGGCCTCTTCAGCTCCATCTTCTACGCACTTCTCTTTGTGGTACTGGTGGTGCTCATCTTCTTGGGCAACTGGCGCAGCACCATCATCATCGGCCTCACCATCCCTATCTCGCTGGTCACCTCATTTATCTATCTGCTATTGGCCGACAGTTCGCTGAACATCATCTCTCTGGCATCTCTCACCGTGGCCATCGGCATGGTGGTGGACGATGCCATCGTGGTGTTGGAAAACATCACCAAGCATGTTGAACGCGGCGAGAGTCCGCGCGAGGCAGCCATCTACGCCACCAATGAGGTGTGGACCTCGGTCATTGCCACCACCCTAGTCATCGTGGCGGTGTTCGTACCCCTCACCATGCTGCCTGGCATGGCAGGCATCCTCTTCAAGGAACTTGGCTGGATTGTCACCATCGTGGTGTGCGTCTCCACCGCTACCGCCATCTCGCTCATTCCTATGCTTTCCAGCTTGCTGCTGAAAGAGAAGCCCTTCTTCCTCACCAAGTTGGAAGAGGAAGAGTACAAGCGCAAACACCAAGAGAAAACCTTCAGTTGGGAGAATACCTTCGGCAAGTGGTTTGCTGCCATCGAGCGCTGGTATGCCGGCGTGCTCACCTGGGCCCTCCACCACAAGCGCATCACCCTCCTCGTGGCCTTTGCTGTCTTCGTAGCCTCTCTCATCCCGCTCTTCACAGGCAAGATTGGCATGGACTATATGAAAGACCAGGACAACGGCCGTATCAGTATCACAGCCGAACTGCAACGCGGCACCCGCATCGAGGAGACTCTGAAAACCGCGCGCAAAATGGAAGCCGACATTGATGAGCTCTTCGGCGACATGGTGCTGGGCACCTCCACATCGGCTGGCTCAAACGACGATGCCGGCTTTGCTGCCCTCTTCAACAGCACCACCAACAACAAGATCAGCATGAATGTGCGCTGTGTGAAGAAGTATGACCGCGACCTCACCATTTTCCAAATGCAGGAGATGCTGCGTAAGAAATTTGCCGAGTACCCAGAGCTCAACCGCGTAATTGTATCGGAAGGCGGCATGGGTGGCGGCAACAACCGCTTGAGCATCGAGGTTTACGGCTACGACTTCGACCAGTCGTATCAGTTTGCCCAAGAACTCATCCGTCGCGTGCAGGCCAATGTGGCCGGAGCTCGCGACTGTAACATCAGCCGTGACGAAGACCGTGCCGAGCTGAAGATTGTCTTTGACAAAGAGAAACTGGCCTACCACGGCCTAACCAGTGCCGCCGTGGCCACCAGTGTCCGCTACCGCGTATACGGCATGAACTGCGGATTCCTGAAAGAGGATGGTGACGAATACAACATCGTCTGCCGCCTCAAAGAAAACTACCGCAGCAGCATCACCGACATTGAAGAGCTGCCCCTCACCACCGCCACCGGACAAACCATCAAGCTGAAAGAGCTGGCCCGCGTGGAAGAATACTGGGTACCCCCAACCATCCAACGCAAGAACCGCCAACGCTACCTCACCGTCAGCGTCACCCCCTTCGGAGCCTCGTTGGGCGAAGTGGCGCAGGGTGTACAGGCCGAAATAGACAAGATGAACCTGCCACAAGGCATTCATACCCACTTGGGAGGCAGCTATGAAGACCAGCAGGAGAACACCCGCAACATGGGCATCTTAGCCCTCCTCATCATCATGCTCGTCTACATCGTCATGGCATCGCAGTTCGAATCGTTCTCCAAGCCCTTCATCATCATGTTCTCCATCCCGTTTGCCATCACAGGTGTCATCCTTGCACTACTCATCACCGGTACCAACCTCGACATGGTAGGCTCGTTGGGCATCATCCTGCTCATCGGCATCGTGGTGAAGAACGGCATCGTGCTGGTCGACTACATCAATCTCATGCGCGAGCGCGGCATGAAACTCTACGAAGCCATCGCAGCATCGGGACAGAGCCGTCTGCGCCCTGTTCTCATGACCGCCTTCACCACTATTCTGGGCATGGTTCCCATGGCCACCAGCCGAGCCGAAGGCTCGGAGTTGTGGACCACCTTGGGCATCGTAGTCATTGGCGGCTTGCTGGTTTCCACCATCGTCACTCTGGTGGTGGTACCTGTGCTCTATGGAATCTTTGAACGACGCGACGAAGCCGACAAACTCGCCCGTAAACGCAAGAAATTCATCTTCATGAATATCGAATTAGAAAAGTGAACGGCATAAAATGCACAATGGATAAGTAATAACAATGGCTCTATTTCTGTTGACGCTAATCAGCCATACTTTATATCAGAGCGTTACCCATTTCTTGTCCATTGTGCAGTTTTGTTGGCAATAAAACTATTTATCTAAACTTATAAACTTGTAATAAAGACGATGAAAAGTATAATGATAGTCTTCAACCAGGCAAGTACCGAGCGTGTGGAGTATCTGCTGGATACCCTCGAGGTGCGTGGCTTCACCTTTTGGGAGAATGTGCAAGGACGGGGGCACCTCAACGGCGAGCCCCACCGCGGCACCCACACATGGCCTGAAATGAACAATGCCGTCATGACCGTTGTCGAAGACGACAAAGTGGACAACATACTCCTCGCCGTGCGCAAACTGGACAAGCGCAACGAGGAAGTAGGCATCCGCGCCTTCGTATGGAACATCGAGCAAATGGCATGAGTGGTGACGGGTCAACGATGACCAATTATGTTTACTTTAACTACATATAGTGATTCACCTTCCTATAAAATCACTGACAATAATTAATCAGTAGTTTTGAAAAAGGCAGTACTTTTGCAAATGAAAATCAGAGAGAACATAAACCTTTTGTCATAACGCTAAGTCTTTGGTTTTTAGGATTAATAAATGTACGGCTGCCCCTCGAATTCGAGGGGCGGTTGATTTTTTATGTCATACAATAATAACATGATTCTCTCGTTATCACTCACATGAAAAAACAACTAATTGCTTTTCTCCTTCTCATATCGTTTTTCCCCACCCTGTGGGCTCAGGACGACGATGCCACACTCTCTGCCAGCCAACTGCGCGAAAAAGGTGTCAATGCCCAGCGTATCGGACTCACAGAGTTGGCCGAACGCTACTACCGCCAAGCCCTCGCCACCCCCGAAGGTGACCCTTCCGGGCAGACCCAACAGCTGCTGGGCATTCTCTGCGAGGAGAAAGAATACTTTGACGAAGCCATCGTCCTCCTCGACCAGAGCAACACCTCCGAGGCCCTTGCCCACCAAGCCTTCTGCCTCCTTCAACTGGGCATGCTGGACAGCGCCAGCCATGTCGCCGCCCGCGCCATTGAGCTCGACACAGGATCCGCTCTGGCCATGACCATGATGGCCTATGTCGAGACACAGCGCGACAACCATATCAATGCCATTTCTTGGGCCAACAGAGCCCTCAAGGCCAATCCAAAATTCGCACGCGGCGAAAACGTGATGGGTTACATTCAGTTCCGCAAAGGCAACCATGCCGAGGCCATGCGCCATTTCAAGAAAGCAATCCAACTCGACAGCACGCTGGCCGATGCCTACTACAACCTGGGCACCCTCTACTGCATTCGCAACAGCCAAGAAATGGCCATAAAACTCCTCAAGCAGGGTCTCCGCCGCAATCCCCGCAACATCAGGCTCTATACCGCATTAGCCTACGCCTATCGTATGCGACGCGACGCTCCCCGCGCCTTGGAATGCTACAATGAGATTCTCGAAATCGACAGCCTCCACACGCCCACCCTCAACCGCATCGGTGTCCTCTACTGCGACCAAGGCCACTACGACCAAGCCATTGCCTATCATCGCCGCGCACTCAACATCCGTCCTAACGATGCCTCCGCCTACAAGTACATCGGCCAGGCATACAACAAATGGGGCAAATACGACAAAGCCATCCAAAGTTTCATCCGCTCTACCAACCTCTGCACCACCGACCCCGAAACCTACCTTTACCTTGCCGAACTGTACGGCAACCAAAAGAAAGGCGAACGCAAGCAGCAATCAGCCTACAAAAAAGCCGCCCGCCTCGGAAACAAAGAAGCCCAAGCATGGCTCGTAAAAAAAGGCATTGGATGGTAAAGTCTCAAAGACTACTAAAACCGAATAAAATAGTTCGTTTCTTCGCAACAGACGTTTTCTCGCCTCGGCATAGTGCAAACACTTCGTGATTTGCCCTCTGCTCTCGGCTTATCGAAAACGTTCTAAAACGAATATAAACATCAAATAAATGTAATCGAAATGGCGTATGGGGTGTGGAACGGTGTGGGACATGATGGTGGAGGGTGTTGAGGTGGATGGAGGGTGTGTTTGGCGGGATGGGTGGAGAAAAAATTTTCGCTATGTCAAAAAAAAAGCGTTACTTTGCAAATTCTTTAGCGCACACAATATATAATATGTAATAATAAAAAGTCTGATAGATATGGGATTGGGGCCGTGCGCAGAGAAGTGGAATATGCATTGGAAAAATAAAAAGTGAATAAAGATATATGAAAAATCTTGTAATTGTTGAGTCGCCCGCTAAGGCAAAGACTATTGAGAAATTTCTGGGCAAGGACTATGTGGTGAAGTCGAGCAACGGACACATCCGCGACCTGGCCAAGAAGGAGATGAGCATTGACATCGAAAACCAGTACGAACCCGAATACGAGATTACGGAGGAGAAACACAAATTGGTGTCGGAACTGAAGAAAGCTGTGAAGGAGGCTGACATGGTGTGGCTGGCATCCGATGAGGACCGTGAGGGAGAAGCCATCGCGTGGCACCTGCAGGAGACCCTGAAGCTGAACCCCGAGCACACGCAGCGCATCGTCTTCAACGAGATTACCAAGAATGCCATTCTCCACGCCATAGAGACTCCGCGCAGCATCGACCTGAACCTAGTGGATGCCCAGCAGGCACGCCGTGTTCTGGACCGTCTGGTGGGCTATGAGATCAGTCCCATCCTGTGGGCCAAAATCAAGCCCGCCCTGAGTGCAGGCCGCGTGCAGAGCGTTGCCGTGCGCCTGATTGTGGAGCGCGAAGAGGAAATCAAGAACTTTGAGAGCCACAGCTACTACCGCGTCACCGCCCAGCTGCATCCCGCCAACGGCCGCATGCAGGTGCTGGCGGAGCTGAGCCGCCGCTACGACACCAAGGAGGAGGCACAGGCCTTCATGCAGAGCTTGGTGGGCTGTGCCTTTAAGGTGCAGACCATCGACACCAAGCCCGCCAAACGCACCCCCGCACCGCCTTTTACCACCTCCACGCTGCAGCAGGAGGCTAGCCGCAAGCTGGGATTCAGCGTGGCACGCACTATGCAGATAGCCCAGCAGCTGTATGAGAGCGGATACATCACCTACATGCGTACCGACAGCGTGAACCTGAGCGACCTGGCTCTGGAGATGGCCAAGAACGAGATTACGAACCTCTACGGCGAGAACTACGTGAAGACCCGCCGCTATCAAACTAAGACCAAGGGAGCCCAGGAGGCCCACGAGGCCATCCGCCCCACCTACATGGAGAATACCACCGTGAACGCCGATGCCGCCCAACGTCGCCTGTATGAGCTCATCTGGAAACGTGCCATTGCCTCGCAGATGGCCGATGCCGACATCGAAAAGACCATCGTGGAAATCAATATCTCGGGTCACGAAGAGAAATTTATCTGCCAAGGGGAGCAGGTGCGCTTTGACGGTTTCCTGAAGGTGTATATGGAGTCGACCGACGACGAACCCGAGGAAAGCCCCGACACCAGCCGCGCCCTGCCCAAGTTGGTGGAAGGCATGCAGCTGACCCTCGACCACGCCGAGGCCCTGGAGCATCACACCCAACACGCCCCCCGCTACACTGAGGCAAGCCTGGTGAAGAAACTGGAAGACTTAGGCATCGGTCGTCCTTCAACCTATGCTCCCACCATCAGCACCATCCTGAAACGCGAATACGTCATCAAGGAAGACCGCGAGCCGGTGACGGTGGAGTGCCAGGCCATCGTGCTGAAAGACGGCACAGTGAGCACCGAGTTGCGCACCGAGAAATGCGGTGCCGAGAAGGGCAAACTCTTCCCCACAGACATCGGAACCGTGGTAAACCAGTTCTTGATGGAGCATTTCACCGACATCATCGACTACAACTTCACCGCCACCGTGGAGAAAGACTTTGACGATATTGCCGCTGGCAAGAAAGAGTGGCGCAAGGTGATAGACAAGTTCTACGTGCCTTTCCACAAGAACATTCGCCAGACCCAGCAGAACAGCCACCGCACCACTGGCAGCCGCCTCATCGGCGTGGACCCCAAGAGTGGCAAAAACCTCTACGCCAAGATTGGCCGCTACGGCACCCTGGTGCAACTGGGCGACACCTCCAACGAGGAGAAACCCAAATTTGCTAGCATGAAGAAGGGGCAGAGCATTGAGACCATCACCCTAGAGGAGGCCCTGGCTCTGTTTGAGCTGCCCCGCGTGGTGGGACAGTTTGAAGGCAACGACGTGATTGTAAGCATCGGCAAGTTCGGCCCCTACGTGCGACTGGACAAGAAATTCTATTCGCTCTCCAAGAACGACGACCCCTACGAGGTGGACCTGGACCGTTGCATACAAATCATCAAGGTGAAACGCGACGCAGAAAAAGAGAAAGAGCGTCTGCGCGCCCTCTACCCCCACGAGATAGGAGTGCATGAGGGCGAGGTGGTGAGCTCAAACATTGGTCGCTACGGTCCCTACCTGACCTACAAGAACGAGAATTTCCGCCTGCCCAAGGCAGCAGACCCTCTGACCATGAGTTTGGAGGAAGCCGTTGAAATCATACAGAACGCCAGCGTGAAGAAGCCTCGCGGCCGTAAAAAGAAAATTGAAAAATAAAAAAAATATATTCATCCTCACCCACTACAGTACTTTGTACAATGTGCAGATAACTGCTACCTGTTGACTGCACATTGTACATTGTTCATTTTTTATCACGCACACCGAAACTGTTAACCGAAAATGGCAATACTGAGCATCGTCATCGTCAACTACAATGTTAAATACTTCTTGGAGCAGTGCTTGGAGTCGGTGTATCATAGCGACCTGACATGCAAGGTGCATCCCAACGAAGAGCTGCGCCTGGAGGTGTTTGTGGTAGACAACGCCTCGGTTGACGGATCGGTAGAGATGGTGAGGGAAAAATTTCCACAAGTAGAGTTGATTGCCAATGAGGAGAATGTGGGGTTTGCCCGTGCCAACAACCAAGCTCTGCGTCGCTGTCATGGCGACCTAATGCTGCTGCTCAATCCCGACACGGTGGTAGAGCACGACACCTTTGCCAAGTGCGTCGACTTCTACGCCACCCATCGCGACTGCGGTGGTTTGGGGGTGAAAATGATCAACGGCGAGGGGGCCTACCTGAAGGAGAGCAAGAGAGGATTTCCCACACCAGCCGCCTCATTCTACAAGATGAGCGGCCTCATCCACCTCTTCCCCCATTCAAAACGCATTGCTGCCTACTACATGGGCCACCTCAGCGACGACGAGACCCACCGCATAGACATCCTGCCAGGAGCCTTCCTGATGATTAGCCGCGAGGCAATGGAAAAGGTGGGACTGCTGGACGAGAGCTACTTTATGTACGGTGAGGACATCGATTTCTCTTGGCGCATCAAGCTGGCAGGTTTTGAGAACTACTACTACCCCGACACCCGCATCATCCATTACAAGGGCGAAAGCACCAAGCGGGGCAGCATGAACTATGTGTACACCTTCTACAACGCCATGGCCATCTTTGTCAACCGCTATTTCTCAGGCAGCAATGCCAAATTCTTCAACCTGTTGCTGCATCTTGCCATCTGGGGACGCGCCTCGCTGGCATGGATGAAAAGGGTGGTGCAGGCCGTTGCGCTTCCTGTGGCAGACTTTGGAGTGGCCTTTGCCGGCTTCTGGGGTCTCAAGCAGCTGTGGGCCACCTATTGGGCCTCGAACGTGCATTATTACCCACCTCAGTACACCTGGGTGGTTATTCCTTGCTACATTCTGCTGCTGATGCTGTGCAGCTGGCTTTATGGTGGCTACCAAAAACCACTGAAAGCCATCAGAATTGTCAAAGGTATGATGGTGGGCACAGCGGCCCTACTGGTGTTCTACTCGCTGCTGAACGAGAGCCAACGTTACTCGCGTGCCCTGCTGCTGTTGGGATGTGGCTGGACGCTGCTTTCCACCTTGGGAATCAGAGGGATGCTGAGCATGCTGCATGTGGAGGGCTACATCCTGAGGCCTAAGGCTTTGCGTAGCTGCATCATTGTGGGTGGCGAAGCTGAGTCGGCCCGCGTCAAACAACTCTATGAGTCGTTGGGCTGTGCCCAAATAGTGCACATCATGAGCCCCATTCCCGACAGCCAGAAGCTGAACGACACCCTGCACATCTATCGCGCCGACGAAGTGATTTTTTGCAGCAAAGACCTCACGGTACAGCAGATCATCGACCTGATGACCGAACTGAGCCAACTCCCCGGCCGTCGCCAACAGGTGGAATACAAGATTGTGCCCAGCGACAGCGACTTCATCATCGGCAGCAACACCATCAACAGCACAGAAGATCTCTATGCCGAGGTACTGCAAACGGTGGTGAGCCCGCTGAATCGCCGCAACAAACGACTATTCGACATCGTCACCGCGCTGATGCTCATCCTCCTCGCGCCCCTGCTTTTCTGGTTCCAACGGCGCAAGAAACTCTATTTTGCCCATTGTTGGAAGGTGCTCATCGGCCAAAAGAGCTGGGTAGGCACCCGCGGCAAAGAAACGCGCCCCGGCATCTTCGGTCCCGAGCATGCCCTCTCTGCACATCCCAAGCACCTGAGTGCCGAACTCAAGCAACGGCTGCAACTGCGCTATCTGCGCAACTATAAACTCTCCACCGACCTGCAAATACTCACCAAAAACATTTTCAACATCTAACACACACCATGAGAAAACTCACCCTCCTCTTCTTCCTATTAGTGGCAACCCTGTCGTTGCAGGCACAGCAGCGCATACAGGCCTACCTGAATGCCGGCACCACGCTGTCGCAGGTTGAAGGCGACGAACTGAAAGGTTTCAGCCACCTGGGCTTCACAGGGGGCGTAGGTGCCTGGATTCATCTCGACGACAGAGACCGCTGGGCACTGGCCGTGGAAACCGACTACAACTGCCGCGGCATAGCCAATCACAAAAGCTCCAGCGAGAACTACTACAACATACAGCTTGACCTCCACTATGTAGACATCCCCGTCACCCTTTTCTTCCACGATCCCTACGGAGGCCTACAGATAGGTCTGGGCATGGTCTACAGCCGCCTAGTGGCACAACCCCACGGCACCGTCTTCTTCAACCCAAACTTTTTTATACCCGACAGTAGCGACATGAAGTTCCTGAAGGACGACCTGGCACCAGCCATAGAGATGCGTTTCACCGTGTGGCAGAACCTCAAGCTTAGCGTTCGTTACCAGCGTTCGATTATTGCCATCAAGAAAGGCTGGACTTTCAAGATGGGCGACGAGACGTGGAGCAACGACTGCTACAACTCCTCGGTCTCCATTCGCCTGGCATGGCAGTTTGGCGAAGAAAACATCAAGACCCATAAGAAACGTAGACGATAGCCCTCATTCTGGTACTAACAAACATAAAAACAGATGAAAACAGCACTCTTCCCCGGCTCGTTCGACCCCTTCACCTCAGGACATGAGGCGATTGTGCGACGCGCTTTGGCACTCTTCGACAAAGTGTATGTGGCCGTGGGTGTCAACACCGACAAGCACTATATGTTCAGCACCCAAGAGCGCTTGGAGCAAATCAGAACCCTTTTTGCCCAGGAGCCTCGGGTAGAAGCCATCTCCTTCAGCGGCATGACCATCGACCTCTGCCACCAACTGGGAGCCCAATTTATCGTGCGCGGCGTGCGTAATGCGCAGGATTTGGAATATGAACAAACTATCGCCGCCGTCAACCATCAGCTGGATCCCAGCATCGACACCGTCATCCTCCTGGCCGACACGGCACACAAAGACATCAGCAGCACGCTCGAACGCGAACGCCTCACCCATCAAAAATAACGTCCTAACTATCGACACGCCCATCCTATATCTGAAAGGCGTTGGACCTGCCAAGGCCGACATTCTCGCCAAAGAATTTGACATTCACACCTTTGGCGACCTCCTTCATTATTTTCCTTTCCGTATGGTGGACCGTTCTCACATCAGCACCCTCGACAATTTCGACCCCAACGAGCCCTACCTCGTCTTCCGCGGTCGCATTAGCGACCTGCACACCATCACCTCTGGCCACTCCACCCGCATAGAAGCCACCTTCCACGATGGTACCGGCAGCATGACCTTGGTGTGGTTTCAGGGCCTCAAATGGGTCAAGGAAAGCATCCGTGCTGGTGTTATCTACGATGTGATGGGACACCCCACTCTCTATGGCGGCGACTACCAGCTGGCACACCCTGATTTGGAAGCTGCCAACCTCGACCAAGAGCAACCTCAGCATGCTTTCCTGCCCGTCTACCGCACTACCGAGAAAGCCAAGAACCGTGGTCTCGGCACCAAAGCCTTGGCCCGCATGACCGACAACCTGCTAAAAGCCATGCCAACCCACCTGCCCGAAACCCTCCCCGCCCCCATCGTGGCACAATACCACCTGATGGGACGCACGCAGGCATTGCGCAACATGCACTATCCAAAAACCATGGAAGCTTGGCAGCAAGCCGTCTACCGCGAGAAATTCGAAGAGCTTTTCTACCACCAACTCGACTATCAATACAGTCGCACCTCACGCCGCAACCACTCAGTAGGACACCTCTTTGCCGTGGTGGGCGACCATTTCAACAACTTCTACAACAACAACCTGCCATTCCCCCTAACGGGAGCGCAGAAAAGGGTTATCAAAGAGATACGCCAAGACATGCGCAGCGGCCGCCAGATGAACCGCCTGCTGCAAGGCGACGTAGGCAGCGGCAAGACTTTGGTGGCCTTGATGACCATGCTCATAGCCCTCGACAACGGCTGCCAAACCTGTCTGATGGCACCCACCGAGATATTGGCCCAGCAGCATTTTGCCAACTTCCAGAAAATGCTGGCGGGATTGGACATCAGCGTGGAACTGCTGGTAGGGTCGCTCAAACCCAGCCAGAAAAAGAAAATCAAGCAACGGCTGGCTGCAGGCGAGATAGACATTCTCATCGGCACCCACGCCCTGATTGAAAAAGACGTGGTTTTCAAGCAACTGGGCTACGTGGTCATCGACGAGCAGCACCGTTTCGGAGTAGAGCAACGCGCCAAGCTGTGGGGCAAAAACGTTCCACCACCCCATGTGCTGGTAATGACCGCCACCCCCATCCCCCGCACCCTGGCCATGACCCTCTATGCCGACCTCGACTGCTCGGTGATTGACGAGCTACCTCCCGGCCGCCAACCCATCCGCACTACCCATGGCACCGATGCCCAACGAGCCCTGCTGTTTCACTTTATGAAACAGCAGATTGCCCAAGGTCGGCAAATCTATGTGGTTTATCCCCTTATCAACGAGAGCGAAAGCCTCGACCTGAAAGACCTGATGGACGGCTACGAAAGCCTGTCGCGCAGTTTCCCCATGCCACAGTACCAGCTCAGCATCGTACATGGCCAAATGCCTGCCGATGCCAAAGCCTATGAGATGGACCGTTTCAAGCGAGGCGAAACCCACATCATGGTTTCCACCACCGTCATCGAGGTGGGCGTTGACGTTCCCAACGCCACCGTCATGGTGATAGAGAATGCCGAACGCTTCGGCTTGAGCCAGTTACACCAGCTTCGCGGCCGTGTGGGTCGTGGCGGCGGACAATCCTATTGCATCCTAATGACCAAAGACCAGCTGAGCCGCACCAGCAAGCAGCGCATAGACACCATGTGTTCCACCACCGACGGATTCCTCATCGCCGAAGCCGACCTCAAGTTGCGCGGCCCCGGCGACCTGCAAGGCCTACAACAAAGCGGCATGCTCGACATGAAGTTGGCCGACCTGGTGGATGACGAGCCGCTCGTACGTGCCACCCGCGACCTCATCCACAACCTCTTGCGCTCCGACCCTGACTTGCAACAACCCGACAACCGTCCGCTGCGCCAGCACATCGTCCAAAGCAACCTACTACCCCACTGGGACAAAATAAGCTAAACACCAAGCAGAACAATAATGATACTAAAAGCACTCAAAGGCAACACCCTCAGCTCCGGCGAACTGAAACTCTACGGTTTCGCAGAGGACGAACAACCCGTCGGTTGCATTGAGCTCTACAACTACGACCCAATCAACCGGCGTGCCGCCGTGGGCATCGTCGTCTCCAACGAACACCGCCACAAAGGCTACGGCCTGGCAATGGTCAACGCCCTTACCCTTTTCTGCCAAAGCAACACCTCGCTGCACCAACTCTATGCCGACATCGCCGCCACCAACCACCCCAGTCTGATAATTTTCCAACGTGCTGGTTATCAGCATTGCGCAACCCTGCGCGACTGGGTTATCCGCGCCGACCAATTTGTCGACACCTACCGTTATCAACTAATATTAGAATAATCTTAGAATAATAACTTCTCCACACCCCTGTGGAGGAAAAAAGACAAACAAGTGAAAAAGAAAACAACCATCATCCTTATTATCGTCGCCCTCGTGGTGCTACTGATGGCCATTGCCGGCACCTTGCTGGTGAAAAGCCAGAACCTGCGCATTGCTGAGCCCACACGTGTCAATGTGCCAGACAATGCCACCTATAGCGACCTCGTTGACAGCCTCGATGCCCACCATTGCATCCCCAGCCATGCTGTCTTCAACACCCTGGCACGGGCGCGCCGGCTACCTTCTCACATCAAGCCGGGCAGCTACCGGTTCAATCCCAACGAGAACATCCTTCTGGTCATTCAAACCCTCTACAGTGGCAAACAAACCCCCATCCGTGTCACCATCAACAAGAAACGCACCGTCCAACAGCTCTGCGATTACTTGGGCACCAAACTCGAACTCACCAGCGACAGCCTTCGCTTCCTCATGGAGTCGCCTCTCATCTGCAAACAGTACGGTGAGACCCCACAGACCATCATCGGCATGTTCCCTCAAAACACCTATGAACTTTATTGGAACATCACGCCCAAGGCCCTACTCAACCGCATGCTCAAAGAGTCCGACACCTTCTGGAACAGCCGCGATGCCCGCCTCAAAGAGGTAGGCCTCTCCCGCCAACAAGTGCTCACCCTCGCTTCCATCGTCGAAGAGGAGACCAACTGCAACGAGGAAAAACCCGACATTGCCTCTGTCTACCTCAACCGCTACCGCATCGGCATGCCCCTCCAAGCCGACCCTACCGTGCGCTTTGCCCTTGAAGATTTCGGCATCCAACGCATCCGTGGCAACATGCTCGAGGTGGAGAGTCCATACAACACCTATAAGTATGCCGGCCTGCCTCCCGGACCCATCTGCATACCCTCCGTTGCCTCCATCGACGCGGTGCTAAAAAACAAGAAAACCGACTATCTTTTCTTCTGTGCAAAGGAAGATTTCTCCGGCCGACATAATTTTTCTTCCACCCACGAAGAACATCTTTTCAACGCCAAAAAGTTTCATAAGGCTCTCAACGACCGAAACATAAGATAATACCTATATCCGTCGCGCATAACACCCTCTCAGAAAAAAAACAAAAAAAACTTGTTGTTTTCAAAAAAAGTTGTACTTTTGCAATTGGGTAAGTCTTATACGACCAGCTCCCATTGAATCCCCCAGGGTAGGAATACAGCAAGGGTGTTTGGTTGTAGCGGTGCGATATAAACAGCTTACCCTTTTTTTGTGTACCTATGTCAACAACGATAATACTATCCTACGCGCTCATCATTGTAGGCATCATCCCTTGGGCCCTGCTCATCCCCGGCCGTCGGCATGTGTCGCCGCGGTTCATGAATGCCATCAACATCTTCGGTGGAGCTTTTCTCTTTGCCTCCTGCTTCATCAACCTGGTGCCCCACATGTTCCTCACCGATGACCCCTACCGCTTCGTCACCCCCAATCTCCACTTTAAGATAGCCGCAGCCGTCATGGTGGGTTTCCTCATCCAGCTTTTGCTCGAACGGCTCACCCATGGGGCCGAACACGGCCACGACCATGTGCATGAGGATGACCATCCCGCTAAGAAGGGCGGACAACATGCCATCCTGGCACTACTCATCGGCCTCTGCATCCATGCCTTCCTCGAGGGCATGCCCATGGTAGACCCCGATGGCGACATCCACCAAGGGCTTCTTTACGGCATCGTGCTGCACAACATCCCCATAGCCCTGGTGCTGGTGGCTCTTTTCATGAGTCATAACTACGGCTTCTGGCGTTCCTTGTTGCTATTGGCCATCTTTGCCGTCATGACCCCGCTGGGTTCCCTCTGCAACCTCTACCTTATCCCCGAGAACGAGATGCTGCAGAGTCTCATCATGGGTGTGGTCGTGGGCATTCTGCTGCATGTGAGCGTCAGCATTCTCTTCGATCACCACAACACCTTCACTTGGGGCAAACTCCTGCTCATCCTCCTTGCCTTTGTCGCCGCCTACTACACCCCCGGTTGCCCCGAAATCTACGGCGCGCTCTAATCCCGCTTTATCCATCCAACAACACCCCCATCCAATGACCACCACCGAAACCATCAAAGACCTGCTGAACCGCAAGGAAACCTTGCGCAAGTTCCTCAACATAGAATCCCTCACCCAGCAGATTGCCGAGGAGGAGAAAAAAACCGAGGCCGCCGACTTCTGGAACGACCCCAAGGAAGCCCAGAAAGTGATGAAAGCCATCCAGTCAAAGAAAAGTTGGGTCACCGCCTTCAAAGAGGTGGACAGTAGTTGCGGCGACCTGCAAGTCCTAGGCGAATTCTTCGACAGCGGCGATGCCACCGAAGAGGAAGTGCTGCAACAAATAGCCATCACCCAACCCCTTGTCGAAGGTCTCGAGCTCAAGAACATGCTGCAAGGCGAGAGCGACCATTTCGATGCCGTCCTCTCCATCAATGCCGGGGCCGGCGGAGTGGAAGCTCAAGACTGGGCCGAGATGCTCATGCGCATGTACATGCGTTATGCCGAGACCCACAACTACCGCGTTGCCATCTCCAACATGCTCGACGGCGAAGGTGCCGGCATCAAGAGCGTTACCATGCAAATCGAGGGCGACTATGCCTTCGGCTACCTCAAGAGCGAGAACGGGGTCCACCGTCTTGTGCGCGTCAGTCCCTTCAACGCCCAGGGCAAACGCATGACCTCCTTTGCCTCCGTCAGCGTCACCCCCTTGGTCGACGACACCATCGAGGTGGTCGTGGACATGTCCAAACTCAGCTGGGACACCTTCCGCAGCGGTGGTGCCGGAGGTCAGAACGTCAACAAGGTAGAGAGTGGTGTGCGCCTGCGCTACCAATACAAAGACCCCTACACCGGTGCCGAAGAAGAGATTCTAATTGAGAACACCGAAACCCGCGACCAGCCCAAAAACAAAGAAAACGCCATGCGCCTCCTCCGTTCTCAACTCTACGAGCGCGAACTCCGCCACCGCCAGGAGGAACAGGCCAAAATCAAGGCCAGCCAGAAAAAAATCGAATGGGGCTCGCAGATACGCAGCTACGTAATGGACGACCGCCGCGTCAAAGACCACCGCACCAACTATCAAACCGGCGATGTCACGGGCGTGATGGACGGCAAAATCGACAACTTCATCAAGGCCTACCTAATGGAGTTCGGAGGAAGATAAACAATCAGTTCACCGCAAACCCAATCCGCCTACCCATTGTCTTCTGGTCGTGTTTGCGGCCATTGTAGGACTGGTGTTGGCGTTCATACTCCTTTTCAGCTTTAAGGTCCACCGAAGGGATAGTCTCGCCAATAGCTTTCATCAGCAGGGCCATATCTATGGGCCATTGTCTACCCTTGCCTTCGTTCATCGCCTTATCAAACGCCATCCGGCACGCCTTCTTCACCACATAGCTCACGTCGCTCATCGTGAAACCCTCCGTCAGCGCCACCAGCCTATCTAAGTCCACATCCTTGTGGCAGGGCTTCCCCTTCAACTCCAAGGCAAAAAGCGCACGGCGGTTGTCGTCGTCGGGCAACGGCACATACACTAGCTCTTCCAATCGTCCCGTGCGCAGCACCGCGGGGTCTATTTGCTCAATGCGGTTGGTCGTCCCCACCACAAAGATGCCGCGGCGGCTACACCCATCCAGCTGAGTGAGGAACTCGTTCACCTCGCCGCTGAGGGCAGCATTACCCCCCAGCGTGCTCCGTGAGGGCACCAGTGCGTCAATCTCGTCAAACACCAGCAGCGAGGGGGCATTCTCCTCTGCCTTCTTAAACAAATCGGCTATCATCGTCTCGCTGCCGTGAATGTAGATGCTGCCCAAGTCGCTCGGACGCACAAAGCTAACCTTTAATCCCACCTCCTCTGCCAGCCGTGCTGCGATATACGACTTGCCGCATCCCGGAGGACCATACAGCAGCATCCCGTTAGGTGGACGGATGCCGTACAACTCCGCCATGCTGGGATTGCGCAGTACATTGATGTAATTGCGGGTCAGGTTGCTCTTCAGCTCCTCCATCCCTGCCACCAAGTCAAAACCGCCACCCGCCGTCCTACCCATCTTGACATGTGTCTCAGGGCGGCCGTCGTTCTCCTTAGAGAAAAAGGAGTCTAATTCCTCTTCATCCGTGTCGGAAATGCTATCTGCATCCTCAACATTACTTGAACGGCTATCCACCAGCTCCTTCATCATATTCAGCATAGCATAATCCAAATCCAGACAGAACGACTGCAAGTTGGGATACCGCCGCGTCTTGCAAGCCAATCCCTTGCGAATCACCTTGGCCATGCACTCCGGCAACTCCGAGAAATCATATTCACACCTACGCAGCTTGGCAAGCAAGCGTTTGCTCTCTGTCATCGTAGGCTTTGGGTGCCAAAGAGACAAGTCCCACGGCATGTGACCACCAACAATAAAACAAGCAATCGCCGCCATGGCATACACGTCGCAACTAAGCGAGCAGTTACCTGTCAGCATCTCTGGCGATTTATACTGCAGGCCATCGTTGTTTGCGAGTTGTCGTCTCACCCTCGTGTCGCCTCTGTCGGCATGGTGCCAACCAATCACATAGGGTTCACCATCCTCCTCACCACTTATATAGATATTGTCCAGCGTAAGGTTAAAGTGGGCACAACCCGGAAACACCTCCCACAACCACCTCAACCGATTGCACACCTTCATGAGTAGCTGAACAAAAAAGTGTCGGTCTTTCTCAACATTCATCACCATATACAAATCCAATGGCACGCCGATTATCCGTTTCATACACATCCAGCATAGGTTTCCCCTTCTGACACTCACACCCAGATTGTACACTTCTGGAGCCAGCTTCTTTTGCAAACCCATGACAAAATAAAACTCCGCTGGCACGGCAATGTCCTCCAGCTCATACACACTCCCCCTGTATGCCTCCATGTCATACACCACCAGCACCCCGCTCTCGCGGTTTTCACACTCCACATCATACACCGTGCGGTAATCATAGCTATTGCTCATCACCTTTCTGATGAGATACCCCTCAAACATTCTCCCCGAAACAAACAATTCCATACAATCCAAAATTTAAAAATAACACAATAACTATCAACAGAAACTGGCACACTATTCCCACTCCTCCATCAACTGCTTTATATACGGACTGTCGCGCAGGTTCTTCAACCCGTGTTTCAACAGCTGACGGATACGCTCGCACGTCACCCCCAACAACATGGCCGTCTCTTCTATACTGTATTCGCGGTCCACCCCTATGCCGAAGATGTACTGGATTACCCGTCGGTCGATGACAGGCAACTGTTTTATCGCCTTCTTCAGCAGCAGGTTCAGCGACTCGTTGGCCACCCCATCGTCAGGTCGTGGGGCATCCTCGTCGATGAGCATGTCGGCAGCCGTCGAGTCGCTTCCATCAGCCACGGGCCTGTCAATAGAGCTGTTGCTCTTTGCCCCTGCCCCCAGCCAATCCAGCAGAACCTTCTCGTCACCCATAGCCTCTTCCACCTCCTCAAGGGTAGGCACGCGCTGCAGTTCCTGCTCCAGGAGCATCACCCTCCTACGAGCCTTGCCCAGCAAAGCCATCTGGTTGGCCGGCAGCGTCACCAAGTTGCTCTGCAAATCAATTGACTGCAGTATCGACTGTCTGATCCACCACACCGCATACGAGCAGAACTTAAATCCCCTCGAGGGGTCGAAACGTGTGGCCGCCTTAATCAGCCCCAAGTTGCCTGCGCTAATCAAGTCGCACAGCTCAATGCCACGCCCCTGATAGTTCTTGGCCGTAGACACCACAAAGCGCAGATTGCCCCTCACCAGCAGGTCCAACGCCTCTTGGTCGCCCTTCTTGACACGCAGCGACAGTACCACCTCCTCGTCCGGCGTCAGCTGTCGCTCCTTGGCGATGTCCTTCAAATAACTCTCCACCGAACGGTCGTTACGCGACGTAACGCTCCTGTAAATTTTCATTTCTCTCATCTTAGTGCTTCTTTTTGAGATTTGTTAAACAAAAGTGCGTCCACCACTACCCGACTTCTCTATCAGAAGTCAGTTTTAATCAACTTTACCGACAAGCGTAGCCCATTGCAGCCTTTGCAATGAATGCCAGACTCCATCAACATGCCGCCTCTTGGCGGTGAAGTTAATCACGGATAGTGCCGGATGAACGCGGACTCCTATCCTTCATTCATTTTTTATAACTTTTGGGGAGAATTATTCTCTTAAGATTGTGCTTTTAATCATAGTGCTTACTTTCAATTACTTACATTAATATATTTGATACCCAACAAGTTGAGAGAAAACAACGATTAACTCAAAGGCTCCAAAAAAACACTAAGTGTTGTAAACCATAGCAATTTATCAGTAAACTCTCGAACATTGTTACACCGACAAAAGTACATAGATTTTCCCACATGGCAAAACGAAAATGCACATTTCAAATGTTAAAAAATCTATCTTCGTGAAAAACAGCAGCATTCAGCCGCACTCCCGCAGCCTTCCTATCTCTCTTGCCTGAAGACCATCGGTCGGTGTTTTGGTTCAGCCCGTCGCAACGGAACACGGTAATCGTCGTTGTTGGCAGCAGCCAAGGTGCCTCAACAAGCCGGTACTGCCCAAGAAAGCCTTGCAGTCACAGCATCATCAATCGTGGTGATGCTCGTGGTCATGCTCATGTTCGTGGTGATGCTCCCGAAAGTCCTTTGGGGTGATGACCTCCTGAACCACCTCTACACCATCTTTGTCGAAATACTTGTATACAACCGTTACGCCAGTACTCGTATACATTTGGTCGTGCGACAGCAAATGCACAATGGACTCTTTCTGTTCCTTGACTCTTTTGTCAAACGCCGCCCTGTCCATCTCCTTTATTGCTCGCGACAGGGTAATCTCGAAAGTGAGCGTAACCGTGGCCGAGTCAAACTCGCAGCCGGTAATGGCGGTATATTCATCCACCTGTTGTGGACAGCTCACTCGAGTACTCTCGGCGTTGTAGGCAAGCATCTTCATCGAAACCCGTTTCACATCCTCCTCGCTGGGCTTGGTGGCCAATTCGTTGCTTGTCATTTCTATCATCCTTATCTCAGCGCCATTAGTGTCGCCATAGACATACCTAACCGTTGTTCCGCATTGCTGAATCAAGGGAGCCAGGTAGTCCTGTTCGAAATCCTGTCTCAGCAGCACCTTCAAATCCTGCTCACTCATATTGCGATAATGATTGCGTTCCAATTGCTGGTGAGCGGCAGAAATCCTCAAGATATTGCTATAATAAGTAACCCTATTGGCCTCGGCATCATAGGTAACGCTGTCGAGCGACATTGTCACTCCCACAGCCGGTGTGTGGGCGTTGACCGATGCCACAGCCCCAGCCAATGACTGCCTTGCATCGTCTTTGATGTTTTTATTCAACACGCAGTGGGCAATTATCAGCGCCACAATCAGCAGCAATGCTGCCAACAGCAAATACCACCCCCTGCGTCTACGTTTCCCCTCGGCACCGCTCCCATTCTGCACCTCACCATTCCCTGCTTGGGTCTTTTTTTCATCATTTGCAACGTTATTGTCCATAATCTCTACCGTGTTATTTTCACTATAAACCTAATATTCATTTCATTATCAAACACCCCCCACACCCCTACTCCTGCAAAAATACACAAATTTCACGACATACGCACACAGCGAGACAAATAATATTGCCTGTGGACAACACCAGGCGCAATAGCGACAGAACACGGGCACCTGTACCATCGATGGCACCAACCTCGACCCCAATGGCGGACGGATACGGCTGACCTCGGCAAACCGCAGCCGAAGCCATGTCGACCACAGTTAACACGGCCGTCATTCCGAAAAAGCAGAATCCGAAAAATCCTTAATGACAGTTGACAGTTGACAGTTGACAGTCTGTTGGAGGGGAAAAAGAGGGCAGACGGAAACCCCCTCCGTTGCGGCAGATTTACGCTCTGACGCAAAATATTATAAGGATTTGCCATCCGTAAAGCAATAACTCTCACAGAAAACGCAGAGTTTATCTCTGTTGCGGCAGATTTGCAATCTGACGCATAATACTATAAGGATTTGCAATCCGGAATGCAATAACTCTCGCAGAACTCGTAGAAAACGCAGATTTTACTATCAACTTTCAACTACTCTAAACTCTAATCTTTCAACTCTCAACTTTCAACTCTCAATAACCAACAACCCATAACCAATAAACATTAAACTCAATAACCAATAACCTCTCAATTATAGAACATCGAAAAAAACGAAAAAACACGAATGTGCAAGCTAAAGCTTGGGAAAACTCTCGCAGAAAACGCAGATTTTACTATCAACTTTAAACTCTCAATAACCAATAAACTATAACCAATAAACTCTCAACTCTCAATAACCAATAACCTATAACCTATAAACATTCAATTATAGAACATCGAAAAACACGAAAAAACACGAATGTGCAAGCTAAAGCTTGGGAAAACTCTCGCAGAAAACGCAGATTTTACTATCAACTTTAAACTATCAACTACTCTAAACTATCAACTCTAAACTATCAACTAACAACTTTCAATAACCAATAAACTATAACCAATAAACATTAACCTCAATAACCTATAACCTATAACCTATAAACATTCAATTATAGAACCTCTGTTGCGGCAGATTTGCAATCTGACGCAAAATACTATCAGGATTTTCAATCCGTAAAGCAATAACTCTCGCAGAACTCGCAGAGTTTACTATCAACTCTAATTTTTAAACTCTAAACTCTCAATAACCAATAACCTATAACCAATAACCATTCAACTCCCAATAACCTATAACCAATAACCATTCAACCCCGAATTCTCCCGCAACCTTGACTTCTTCCTCTGCCGTGTGGCCAGCTTTCTATAACCCATCACATCAAAATTCAATTAACCCTTCATTTCCCCTGAGATTCTTCTATTGAAAGATACAAAGTCCAATTTGTCCTCACGTGTCGTATTCTATTTTTATTTATTTTGTATACTCGTTCATGCAAGGAAATATACTGTAGAGGGGAATCTCCAAATACGCTATCTATAGCCACCTCGTAGTTGCCTTTTTGCTTTAATTGAATCGGCTCAGAATTGACGGATAAAGTTTGAGGACCCGCATAGCACGCGCGATGTTTTTCACCTTTTGGCCAGCACCGCTTTCTCAGCTTAGGACCGTCCATAGACTCGGCATATAGCATAATTTGGGCAGGATAGCTAAAATCTGTGTACAATGTGTCTTTCTCCAAATGTATAGTATCGTTACCCACCAAACAAAACCACTCGTAAAACTTCAAGTTTAGTCCTTTGAACACAATAAACGAAGAGTTACTATCTTCACAGACAAGAGGAGTTAGTGCGACAGGAAAACACATGACATCAGGCACATTGCTTCTTAAATAAACACGGTTGCCTTTCTGCGTCCAAGTTCCGGAAGACACGTCCTCAAAAAATTGAAACCTATAATGGTACAAAAAGGTACTATCATTATTTAAGGCAATCCAATAATCAAAATCTGGTGAAGAATAAAGGCCTGATTGTACATATCTATTACATCCACTCATTAAAAGCAGAGTAGATAATAGGAAGCAGAATTCTGCCATTTTAACGATTTTCATCATACGGATAGAATTTTTTACCATTTCTAATAAGATATAATCCTTTTACCCAGGCTAATGGTATTTTTGAAGATGGCGATATGCCACTGTCATTATATAGTACTGATACTGAACTCGGCATAAAAGAGTATTGGGTTGAGTATGCATTCATCTCCATTTCGTTGGGAGACATACTTTTTGCTGAGCAAAAATTTATTCTATATAACTGAATGGCATGCGTGGTTTCATGGACCAAATTTCCATCATTGCCACTTTGATAATTTATCGAGTATTCGTCTGTCATATAAAGACTAACTTCATGATAGTCACCTCGGGTAGGATTAAATGTGAAGACAACATCTTCCGACTGCTCTAGTTGGTCAATTCCTTTAACAAAATCCTCCAATAGTAGTTTCTGGTTTTGTAATTCTGACAATTGGAATAATTGTTCATCAATATTTTTCCTTTTTGCCCTTCTTTTGTCTATTTTTTGTTGGCAACTATTAATGCTAGACTCAATGTCGGAAATACGTTGCATGACGCTTGACCTGATTTCGGTAGCGACTTTCGCATCCGTTGAATCCTTCCACATCTTCCCATCAGGATCCACCAACTTTACCGGATTCCATGCACAATAAGCATACGGGCTAATACTCGGATACTTATCCGCCAGCGGGTCGACGCTCAGCCACATGGTCATCAGCTCATGATCCATATACCTTGCACCGAAATAGGTGTATAAGTAGGTAGAGCCATTCGGCATTCCGCTCCTCGGCTCGTCGCCTCGCTCGCTGGCGAAAGGTCCGCGGGACCCTTCTTTCTCCTCGTCGCGTTGCTCACTATCATTTATTATATTCAAAGGTGTTCGCCACCCCTTGTGGGGGCCTTTGTCAGTGAAAGCAACACTGTCTTGTATGCCGTTTTTAATCATCATCAGTAGGAAGGATAACGAAGACGTGGCTGTTTTATTGCCTCCGGCGCTATTTCGGTTCAGTACATTATTGTTTCGGATTGAAAATCCTTATACTCAATGGGTCTGGATTGCAAATCCAGACCAACGGCACGCAGCCGAACATCCGCTGGGTCGAGTGGGTCGGAACGAACATCCGCGGGGCCGGGTGGGAACATCCGCTGGGTCGGGACATCCGCTGGGTCGGGTCTAACTATTCCATACCATCGTCGAAGTATGAACCATCCAATAAGTCTTCGGGAGGAGGTGGCGGTACATATTTTTTATAAATTATTTCATCGGCAGTCTCCATTACTTTCTTATCCGGTACTTCGGTCGTTTTATACTTCTCGTTATAATGATCATATACTAAGGTATTTAAAGCATCAATTAATAAGTAAATGTCATCTGTTACTTCCTCTGCATATAAATCTGAAACAATATCAGTATTTAATTTATCCGATTTTATTTGTAAAGCGAAATAAGCACTTTCAATTATTATATTATGGGGTCGTTTTTTCAGTAATTCGAATTCCGGCATGGTGTCGCCAAAATCTAATTGCGACACAGCGAAATTAATCAACTCCTGCTCGGCTTTGGTGGGAACGAATTCATATGTACCTTCCACAGATTCAGGATTGAACACATAAGACTTACACCAGGAAGGAGTATAGACAAGATAATGCAGTTGTACATCAAAATTGATAAACCGTAATGTGTCAATGTATGTGTTACCGTCATAATATGCAAAAACATCCTTTTTTTGGCAAAATAGGTCCGTTATAGAATCAGTCAATTCTTCGGATAAGTACCGGCTGCAATGCAGGCTATTATCGTAATAAAAAAGATGGTATGTTCTGAGTATCTGGTCGACGACATGGTAATAACCGCTGGGTTCAGATGGTTTGTCACTTTGAAATAAAAGTAAAGCGGACAAGGTAATTAATATCAATTTCCATAGGTTCATCTTTTTCTACTTTTGTAATAATCTTTTTTGTGAACGGCAAAACGTGAGAGTCTGAGACACTATTTTTTGTACCAATTATTACAATACTTGAAATATTTTCCCTGCTGGGACATCCATTCTATTGTTTCCGCCCTTGTTTTTGTTTTGCCAAAATAAGCAATCATGATTGGTATAGCGTTATCCCTATATGCGTGGTTGTGCCTCAGATCCTGCACTTCTTGCCACATATTCTCATCGCGATCCTTCTTGAGATATGATCGTATATTAGAATAATTCATAATCCCGTCATCTATATAATCGGTGGCATTATTATACGCATGAAAATACATTTCGTGGCAAATTGTCTCCAAATACCCTGCAATATTTTCCTCATCACTTGCTACCACTGGTTCACTGAGAGTTATCGTTTGCTTCATTCGGACGGCATTACCACTGCCTGCAATGTCATATCCTGTTATTCCACTAGCCATAGACATTTCTTTTTGACTTCCGACCCGGAATCCAAGGTCAATACCTTTTCTATGGTAATAACCATCTTGTGTAAAAGTGTGACCTGCTATCGTTTGTCCTTTTTTTGCAAACCGAGCAAGTGCTTTTTGCCCGTATTTGGTTCTAGCAAAAAACAAAAATGCCTTACAGGCTAGTTCGCATCCTCTTTTCGCATTACCATTCTGATCAAATAAGCCGGAGAGGTCAATTTCTTTTCCATCTGGATCGTACAACTTCACAGGGTTCCAAGCACAATAAGCATACGGACTAATGGACGGATACTTATCCGCCAACGGGTCAACGCTCAGCCACATCGTCATCTGCTCGTGGTCCATGTACCTTGCGCCAAAATAGCCGTAGCCTGTCTCCTCGTCGCGTTCTTTGCCCGTGAAAGTTGAGAGGTTATGTATGTCGTATTTTACCGTCATCAATGGTATAACGAAGAAGTTTGTTTTTTTATTGCCATTCATGCCGTTTCATTCCAGTACATTATTATGCGAATTGCAAATCCTGTTACTCAGTTGGGCTGGACTACAAATCCAGCCCAACGAGAATAACTAGGGGATAATGAAATCAGTCGTGACGAGTGCTAGTGCCTCAAAACAAATCTTGCCTTTACTCTCTTTTCCCTTAAAAGTGCATGAGATTCGAAAAATGTATTAATGAAGATTCTTGAGACCTTTGGCATATTCTGCTGAATTTCATTTATTTCACCCGGGACTTCTTTTTCAACAATCAAGTTTGCAATTTTGAAATAAACACAATAATAATATGACGACCAATCGAATGTAGACAGATAATCCCGCGCCTCGTTGTTTGCGTCAGCAAACATCTCAAACGATATCCCCCACACTTTTATCGGATCATATAGAATCCAATGGGTCTTTCTGGATGAATCGTATTTTTCTAATGTTGAAGCGAACCAATTTCCATTTTGCTTGTATACAAACAAAGCCAATTCGTGAATGTCATATTGTGTTTTTGCTGTGTTATGAATACGGCAAACAAAGATTGTATCTGGATTGCTTAAGCAATTAAGTACTTCGGTATAAGGGTATTCATTTGTCAGTGACCTCTGAGCATTAACAGAGTATCCCATTGAAATGAATAAGATTAATATTATCAGTAATTCCTTTTTCATTACATTAATTGTTATATTCTAATCCTTTGGCTAATGATAAGGTGAAGCATTAGGCTGTCGGATATCCCCAGAACCTACAGGGAACAGGTGCCTACACATATTTTCAAAATTGGTTGTATCTATATCATCTTCCCCCTTTTTCATGCCTTTCGCTCGGTTATGCGCATGTCCTCCAGTTTCATGAAATATTGATACAAGTTTTAGAAGGTTCCATTGGGGATGTCTTCTCCAATCTCTTTTCCTCATCCAGCAATACGGTTCTCGACTAATATACACTCTTGAATTTTGTCTTTCGTCAGTAATGGTAATTCCTGTTGCATGTTCTTTGTTTAGTGTGGTTTCCCCTTTACCTCTGACGAAAATAGGCTCTTCATTATTGACCATACTAACATCAATGCGGTGAGACTTATCGTTAATCATCGTTATATATCTATTGATTATCTCTTTTTGATCCTCATCATATTCACCTTCAAAATCAGCATTGTATCCAACTTTTTGTGTTTGTTCATCATAATAAAATGGAACATTGCCCTCTCCTAAAACCTTTTTGAAGGCCTCTAACTGTGTCTCCCATGCTTCTTTAGTCATCATTAAACTATCACCACCAGGATCAACAAATTTTAACGGATTCCAGGCGCAGTAAGCATACGGAGATATACTTGGATACTTATCCGCCAACGGGTCAACGCTCAGCCACATGGTCATCAGCTCGTGGTCCATGTACCTAGCACCGAAATAGCCATACCCCGTCTCCTCGTCGCGCTCTTTGCCCGTGATAGTTGAGAGGTTTTGTATGTCGTATTTTACCGTCATCAATGGTATAACGAAGAAGTTTGTTTTTTTATTGCCATCCATGCCGTTTCATTCCAGTACATTATTATGCGAATTGCAAATCCTGTTACTCAGTTGAGCTGGACTACAAATCCAGCCCAACGTGAACAACAAGGGGATACCGAATAACCTCCACGACGGATTTGAGTTGAATTACCATAACGGTGGTCCCCAACATCCTTTCTGAATGCGTTGTTCTTTAGCATCCACCCTTCTTCTTTTGTAAACATCTCTTTGGGTATCTGTTTTATATATGCAAACTATGGAGGTGGATTTAAGTTTTATCTTGTAGTATTTTTTTTTCAATAATGTTATTACAATCCTGACATACGGTGGACTACCCTGTAGGTTTAAATCAGCCAATTTGCATTTCCCAGAAACAGTTAAAGTATCGCAGTATGACAGTTCTGCATATACGGGGGATTTGATACATAGCCACAAATTAATTGGTGTAGAATCAGATAAACTAAGGAGGACCTCATGATCGTGTTTTCTAAAAACGAACATCTCGTTTATATAAAGGAAAGGTATTTTTTTGTGTTCATATGAGGAATCAATGTATTCAATACTACCATAAGTATTGGTTGAGATATGACCGTTTATTGTAATTGTTGCATGTGAATATGAATGTTTGTCCCATCTGAATAGTTCATATATCTTTGCCTCTCCATTTATCTGTGCGAATGTGATAAGTGGATAAATAGCCAGTATTACAAATATAATTTTTATTTTCATTACTAGTGAGAAATTGATTCTTTAATACATTATACAATGCAGCCTATTTCTGTTTGTTGCATTTTGATGGTTTGAACGATTCTTTACGAATATATCAAACACCATTTAACTAACATTATCACCTATTATAAAAAATACATTCGTTCCTATGCTTTATTTGACTGATTTTTCAGCAGCATCGATGATGCTAAGCTAAACCTTAATAGTCCCACGTAAGGAACGCAGTGTAGGTCAGTGCCCCCCTAGTCAGCGTCTTGGAGAGACTCGACATAGAGATGAATTGACAAAAATCAGTCATATATTATATAAAAGCGAATTCATTTTATCTATTACGGAATAAGTTCATAAAAATGATTTGGCTTCTTTGAAAGTATAGTATTAGCAAAAACATAAGACATTGTAAAACTTGGTGCCTGTCCCTCTACTATTATGCTTGGATAAAAAGCCAATCCCTTAACTACATTATTGTTACCTTTTACTAAACCAGCCTTATCTGTAACAAATAATGGTCCAACAATAATGTTCTGATGATAATGTGAAAAAACGCTAGGGTCTTTTGGCCCAGGGTGAGTGGCATCATTATCATCGGTATGCGAATGTACCGAAATCCCATCATCAAAAGATACCTCATATGGAGGGATGGGTAAGTGTACTATGCTATGAGAACCCTTTTCCCCTTTGTATATAAGTCTACCATCTACAAGTGAACATTCTTCATTGAGACCACCATTATCTTTAGTACGGTTCCCCACTTCAATAGAGGCTTTAAGTGCTGTATATGTTGTAGCTAAACAAGGTCCTTCTGACAAGTCACTTAAAGGTGTACTCTCACCTTTTCTATTATTTTCTTTAATCATCATTTGATCTGACATATTAGTAATAATATAGACATTATCATCATATTTTCCATCCCATCCTAAATACGTTCCATTTTTATCATAGTAATCGCCTATTTCACGTCCATCCGGGTCAACCAGCTTCACGGGATTCCACGCGCAGTAGGCATACGGGGAGATGCTCGGGTACTTGTCCGCCATCGGGTCGACGCTCAGCCACATAGTCATCAGTTCATAATCCATGTACCTTGCACCGAAATAGCCGAAGCCTGTCTCCTCGTCGCGCTCTTTGCCCGTGAAGGAAGATTGGTCTTGTATGTCATATTTTACCATCATCAAGTGTATAACGATGATGTTTGTTTTTTATTGACGACTATTACTCATTTAACAATGTTGTCACAGATTGCAAATCCAGCCCAACGAGAACAACAAGGAGGATACCGAACATCTGCCATGACGGGAAACACAAGCTCTTCTGCGAAGCTATCGCGAGAAGTGGCTTTTCAGTTCTTTCAATTTCATATAAGTTGGAAATATGTGATCCCCCACGGTGGATAAGTTTAAAAATATTTCAAAACAAATTTCTTATAATTTCTAAACGATGCAGAACATATTTCAATTTCTTTTTGAAATAAATGGAGACTAATAATGCCAATTGGTTCGGACAATATTTTATCTTGGATTACTGAAGGGAAATCTGAATCAAAATCGAGAATGCACAATATATTATTACAATATGTGCAATAAACAATCCTATCTGATAACAATTGTCTATCACGAAGTGCCGTATACATTGTATAGTTATGACATGTTCGTAATGAAACATTAACTAGATTATTATTGTCATCGTATGATAAATGTATATCGACGTAGAACCCTGCCGAATCAATCTCCGCCACACCAGTTGAAAAGGTTATCTTTCGGATATATTTTCTGATTTCTTTCTGTAGTCGTCTATTGCCTATTTTTACATAGGACGCTTCCACAACTTTGCGTAATACTGGGTGATATGGAGGAGAAGGTACTGCTTTATAATCTATAAATACATTATTTCCAGAAATTATTGTGTCAAAAATAAACCAATTTGGATTCCCCGAATCATACCTACCAATACAAACCCATCCTGTTGTATCCATATTATAATAGTCATACCTAGAATCAAGATAATTGTTTTGTGCCCTTAAACGGAAGTTCGTCATGGCTATTCCTATTAGTAGTATTTTCAAAACCACTTTACATAAGCCCCAAAAATAGTTCTTTACATTATTCATAGTATCCAGTTGAAGAACGAAATCGTTCAAATATTAGATTTTTATTAATATAGCCTACAGGTGGAACTAAGTCATCAAACCTAATTTTTCTTCCTTGCGTATAGAGGAAACAAGCAACCAATGCTCCTGAATTCATATCTTTTGCAAATGTTTGATCTGATACAGACGGAAAGTAGGAGTCATTTATATTGGGATGATAGTGGTCCCACCTAATAGTGTTGTCTGCTGTGTATCTCTCGGGTGAATGAAACATTGCACCAGATTTGCCAGAAGAAGAAAGCTCTACCCCTTTGTTTTTATCAGTGTATAAATCCCATTCCTTAGCATATTCCCCTAACTTATCCGAGAGACCTATTACTTTTAGAAACACTCTTCTTCCCAATCCCTTATCTGTGAATTTTAAATAATGAGTTGTTGCTGTATTATTTATATCATCTTTGTCCTGATATATCGTCGGATCCCTGAAATATGATATATTATTAGAAGGAATATTATTTATTCTTTCATACTCCAATTCTTCTCGATTAACATAAAACATAATACAATGACTACCTTCTGCTGGTGTTTGATAAATACGTCCTTCATTAATGAAGATATGAAATGTATCCAAACCATTCGGATCAACAACATTCAGAGGATTCCAAGCGCAGTAGGCATACGGGCTAATACTCGGATACTTGTCCGCCATCGGGTCGACGCTCAGCCACATGGTCATCAGTTCATGGTCCATATAGCGGGCACCGAAGTAACCATACCCCGTTTCCACGTCGCGTTCTTTGCCCGTGAAAGAGCAGTTGTCTTGTATGCCGTTTTTAATCATCATCAGTAGGATAACGAATATGTGGCTGTTTTATTGCCACACGTGCCATTTCGGTTCAGTTCATTGCTTTTGCGGATTGAAAATCCTTATACTCAATGGGTCTGGATTGCAAATCCAGACCAACGGAAGCCGAACATCCGCTGGGTCAGGTCGGGTCGGGCCAGCGGCACAACACGAACATCCGCTGGTTCGAGACACTAGTGATACTTAATGGGTCTGGATTGCAAAACCAGACCAACGGCACGATACGAACATCCGCTGGGTCGGGACCAACGGCACGGCACCGAACATCCGCTGGGTCGGGGTTAATATTCGTTCATCCACAATTCATATAGTTCCCATTGATCTATAGGATCTGGAATCTGGAAGTAATCAAAAACAAAATGGTCAAAATAGACATTTCCATGAATGAAAACGATACGTGATGCATGTACACTATTGGGTTGTGTGATTCTATTAGCAGAACTCAATTTAACAAGAGAAGCCGTATCCCATTTTTCAACCATTGACATTTGTATTCGTGGATATATTCGTTTAGAATACACCACTAATGGGTTTTCACTGCAGGCATGCGTGGCGGTGAAACAAAATTTATTCGACCAATACATCAAAATATATCTCATTTCAGGTAAAATCCGCATTTCCAAGGCATAGATAGTATCCGACTTCGGATTATACGGCACACTCGACAATTCCACCAGTTTTTCTCTTTGTGTTTGAAAAAAGTCAATAGGTGAACCTCTTTTCTGTAGTTCACTATTTAATGTAGAAATAAGATTTAGTGAATCTTGTGATCTCACATGAAAGCCACACACAATAGCAAATAGGAAAAACATTATAAATTTATATGATTTCATAAGAATCTATAACTAAAATGTGATACATTTACCCATGTTGGAATTTTTGTGTGAAAAGTAATATTCTCTTTGGTCAAGGTTATGTTCAAAGCGAAGCAGATTCTCAATCATGCATGCATATTTCTCTGCATTTGATGTGAATTCTACAGAGACATTGTAGGATTCTGGATATCTAAACCATACTTCTTTGCATGTTTTTTGGAAGTCCCCATACCAATTATCAAAGATATGAGCCAGTTCATGTCCCAAACCAATAAATGCGGGATTCGTTTTGCATCCACTAGTTTCAATTTTACTTTTTCTTGTAGGGTTAAATCCAATGCCCTCCCCATTTTCGTTTGCAAAATTATATGGACTTTGGCCAATTAGAATATCTTTTTTATCATCCCTCATAATAGTTCCAACCAACCATTTCCCCACAGGTTTGCTCAGTAATAATTCTAGTGAAGAAGTTAGTTCTTCTACAAATTCTGCTGCAACATCAACACTAATATTATCATAATTCAATGCATTTCCTTCTCTATCCATCCACGAGGATTTGTGGGATTTGAAATCATAATGATAATAATAATCTACTATTTTCACACCGTCCTTTAGTGATATTGGGATCGAAATATGAATCTCATTTCCGTCAGGATCAACCAACTTCACAGGATTCCAAGCACAATAGGCATACGGAGATATACTCGGATACTTATCCGCCATCGGGTCGACGCTCAGCCACATGGTCATCAACTCATGATCCATATACCTTGCGCCGAAGTTGCCGTAGCCTGTCTCACTATCGCGTTCTTTGCCCGTGAAAGTACAATATGAATAGTAGGAATAACCAATTTGTTTACTGATGATTACATCAAAAACACATGTTGTTTTTTTTGAGGGAAATGGCCCATAATGTGCCACCCCAAGGCCGTGTTGGGGCATAGTCCTTCTATGTTCAGATATGGCACGTGCAGGCTGCATCTTTCTTTCCTCCTTCAACTTCATCGGGACGTTCACCAGAAGGTATGACAGGGCGAAGGGTGCCCCCGCAACCCGCCCGACACATCGGCGCAACGACGGTGCAAAGATACATTTTTTCTCCAAAACCGACAAAAATGTGTACCTTTATCTGTTTTTCAAAGTACAACAATCCATTACAAACACCTGTTATTATGAACATTAAAATCGACACTAATTTTCGCTTCTCCGTGGCATCGATGCAGTATCTGCCCAGCGGGGAACTCTCCATCACCCTGGTTTCTGACGCTTCCCCAGCCGACGCACACTACCAATATGCCGCCAGCCTGGGCAGCGGCCAGGCGCAGGAGAAAACGTCGGTGAGCCTGCTGCAGTACGCGCGTGACTTTGCCGCCGCTGCCGACATCAAGGACAAGACCAAGGACACGTACCGCCTGATGGGCATCCATCTGGAGGCGTACGGCGACAGGCCAATCGACCGGGTGACGACCGCCTATCTGGAAGGATTTGTCCGGCACCTGCAGGAGCAGGGGCTGCAGGCCGGCACGGTGTGCCTGTACTTCCAGAAAATCGCCTGCGTGCTGCACGAAGCCTACCGTAACGGGCTATTCGACGACAGGATACTGCAGCGTGTGAAACGCCCGAAACGCGAGAGCAAGAAGAAATGCTTCCTGACCGAGTCGGACCTGAAGAGGTTGAGCAGGCACCGGCTGTCCGAAGAATACGACAACATCCAGTCCATGTTCCTCTTTTCGTGTATGACTGGACTGCGCTTCAGCGACGTGCGGGGTCTGCGCTGGAAGGAGGTCAGGCGCGAGGGCAAGCACCTGCAGCTGGAGTTACCCGACCCCGCGGATGTTCGTTCCGACCCATCCGACCCAGCGGATGTTCGGCTGCGTGCCGTTGGTCTGGATTTGCAATCCAGACCCATTGAGTATAAGGATTTTCAATCCGCAAAAGCAATGAACTGAACCGAAATAGCGCGTGTGACAATAAAAGGCCGTCAACTTCGTTATCCTAGTGATGATGATTAAAAACGGCATACAAGACAGTGTTGCTTTCACGGGCAAAGAGCGCGATAGTGAGACAGGCTACGGCTATTTCGGTGCAAGGTATATGGATTATGAGTTAATGAACATGTGGCTGAGCGTCGACCCGTTGGCGGATAAGTATCCGAGTATTAGTCCGTATGCTTATTGTGCTTGGAATCCAATTAAACTGGTGGATCCAGACGGTAGAGACTGGTATGAGATAGTAAATGAGAAAACAGGGGAAAAAGAAATTAAGTGGACCGATTATCATAGTCAAGTAGAAATGGATAATAACAAACAATCGGGAACCTATCTTGGAAAAGCTGTGGTCGTATTCGATGGCTATAACGATGAATCTTTAGGAACTAAACAAAAAGGAGATAAAGGATATGATCCAAACCACTCAGATGGATATATTGACGGCAGAGGGTCAAAGTCTGCAAAAGTAACTGTATATGGTCCTAAAGATGATACTGATATTCAACATTACACCGGTTATACCATGAGTTCCGATCCTTATTCATTTGGCGTTGTCGCTGATGGTGATTATATAGTTAATAAAGGGCCGAAAGGTCCATATGGATCAACTTGGGCATTTGGAGAGTATGATTCTAAACATAATTGGATATGGTCTCATATCCCAGCAAAAGGTGGTTTTAATCCAAGACACCCCAAAAGAAATCCCGCATATCTTAATGGAGTATTCATCCATCCATGTAATAAATCGGGATGGGCTGGCACATATCAAAATGGTACTAAAGGAGTTTCTGAAGGATGTTTGTTGATTCACGGCAGCGATTGGAATAGATTCATCACGCAACTTCAGTCAATTAATAGTTTTGTAGTAAGAGTTAACCGAAAATGAAAAAAACAATTTCAATTTTGCTAGTATCTATTGTTAGTTCTTTTGTGTTTTGTCAAACAACAATAGATGCCATTGTATCAAAAAAGAGTTCAATTTATATTTTTGATTCCATAAATAATGGAAGAACAATTGTAAAAGAAATATACAATGACTCAACCGAAGACTATTTTTTGTGTATAATTGACAGTATAGTAGATGATTATGCATTTATACAAGGTCAATATGTATTTGATTCCTCGGAAGAAAAAATTTATGGTTGGATTCTGGTGGATGCCCTTGAGACATATCCTGGTGATTTTGATACGATCTGCTTTTATGAGGTTCCTGATTATAATGCAAGTCGTATTACTATTGATTCCCCAGCTTGGTCTCCTATGAAGATCAGAAAGGTGTATAAAGATTGGGTATTTGTATTATATCATGATGACTACCGAAATTGTAAAGGTTGGGTAAATATAGAGATGCTATGTGCAAACCCGTATACGGTATGTAATTAATGCAATACTTTATTGTTACAGTTCCTTTTCATCTTCATAAGAAGAAATAAAGATAGGATAAGTACTATTCTAAATGACACTTACACTCTTGCTTACTGCAAGTAACTCTAAAAAGCCCACGGCAAGAAAAGACTTCTTGCCGTGGGTGGGTTAATGCTCCGTTATTTACAACCTAATATCCGTAGCCTTGTCTGGAATCATTATGACCCCACATTTCTTTACCGTTTCGTAATAAAAACCTTTCTCTGTAACAATGTATGTGTCTTTTTTACACGTTGTTTTTACGTCATTATTACTAAAAAGGGCCGATACAGATATGCTGGATTCCCGACCCAGCGGATGTTCGCACCGTAGGCCCCGCCCGATCCGCGGGGTCGGAGTTATTTTTATTGGGTGTAAAGTGTTGATTATCTTGCAACAAACATTAATAGGCTTGACAATCCATCTACCTTGTCACAATCGACCTCAATTGTACCGTCTGTATTTCAT
>JAEEGG010001199.1_pt1 | contig 71007 bp, 81 predicted proteins | sample 9134161 | NCBI WGS metagenome assembly JAEEGG01 (sample SAMN16246543, study PRJNA631951) | gut metagenome | biome: gut microbiome; feature: rumen; material: CR-attached | host: Bos | place: Iran: Karaj | collected 2018-10
TATTGAGAGCGATAACGAGTGGTCTGCCCATCTCTATCAGCTGCATCGTCAGATAAAGATTGCGTTCGATGTTGGTTGCATCAACGATGTTGATGATAGCATCCGGTTTTTCATTCAGTACAAAATCTCTTGAAACTATTTCTTCGCTTGAGTAGGGCGACATTGAATATATACCCGGAAGATCTGTGATCTTTGTGTTCGGATAACCGATTATCTGTCCGTCCTTGCGGTCAACGGTTACACCGGGAAAATTACCTACATGCTGGTTGGTACCGGTAAGACGGTTGAACAAAGTTGTCTTTCCGCTGTTCTGGTTGCCGACCAGTGCAAATGTCAGTACATGATCCTTGGGGAGGGGATTCTCTGTCTTTTTATCATGATGTATACCGGCCTCACCAAGATACGGATGGTCAGAAACTGAATTATTAAAGGTTCTTTCATGTGAATGGGTAAGATTATCTATCTTTGTCACGTCTATTTTTTCTGCATCAGCAAGTCTAATCGTCAGTTCGTAGCCGTGGATCCTTATTTCGATAGGGTCACCCATCGGTGCAAATTTTATTATGGTAATTTCAGCACCCGGAATGACGCCCATATCCAGAAAATGCTGTCTTAAAGCGCCTTCTCCACCGACTTTCTCTATTCTTCCGAATTCATTTATCTTAAGTTCGCTGAGTTTCATATTATGACTTTGTTATCTTTGTCCAATTATTTAGATAAGAATTATATCAATTTTATGAGCAGATACATATTCCTAAAAATATTTCTTGTAAATGCCTTTTTACGTTGATACGATTTGATTGATATCTCTTTTTCAACAAAAAAAAGGAAGGTGATATGGTATGACAAGTGTGACAGAAAGAATCAACAGTATTAAACAACCATATGGGGGCTATATTAAACCTTCTGAATTTCAAACTAAAGATTTGAATGATGGAATCATTCTAAATGAAGAAGAAAATGTTTCTGCAACTGTTGTAGGTATGGCAGTTGACTATATGACAAGATTTATGTTGAACAAAGATAAGGACAATGCATTTAGAATATCGTTGAAAGGTGCAAATACTGCTGTCGAATTAGGTTATAAGAGCGCAATTTCTGATGCAAAAAAACTGTTAAATGATATAAATGGTATTGATGATCGTTCAATTATCAATGCTTGTAAAATAGTTACATTTGATGTTTGGTATAGGAATCCGGTAGCAGCATTCATGGCTACAGGCTTCAAGGATACAAATCCGGATAAAGCTACTATTGATAATATTCGAATACTAATCAACAGAAGTCTTGAATTCTTTAAAATGTATGGCCCCATTACAAAAGAAGGCTTTACTTTTGAACCTGTCAAATCAGATGAAAGAGTATACCAAGAAATGATATTAACAGGAAAAGGCAGTTATGGAGGATATACAGCAACTGTAAATACAGGTGATGGTGACTTCTTAACTGCGGACACATTGTGGGATTTTAAAGTTTCAAAATCCAAGCCTACAAATAAACATACATTACAGTTACTTATGTATTGGGTTATGGGGCAGCATTCAGGACAGAAAGTCTTCAAAGATATAACAAAACTTGGAATTTTTAATCCTCGACTGAATCGAGTTTATCTATTAAACGTTAAAGACATTCCGGAGAATACTATTAAAACAGTAGAGCGAGATATTGTTTGTTATTGATAATGGATATATGTTTCTTTAATTCAAAACAATCCATAAAAATGGAATAACGTCTCATATCATCTGTATAACTCTATGGTATTTTTTATTACAATGTATGAAACTTTCTCAATAATACTTGTTTTTCCGCACTGACTAGTAGGAGGGATATTATGAAAAATTATGTGGTTTTAGATATAGAAACTCCGAATACGCGTGGAAATTCAATTAGTGCAGTCGGATTGTTGGTTGTCAGAAATGGTAATGTCACGGAAAGGATATGCTCCTTTATAGATCCGGAAGACAGATTTGACAGATACAATCAGGAACTGACAGGTATCGACAAGAGTATGGTGACAGGAGCTCCCACATTTCCTGAATTCTGGCCCAGAATAAAGGATTTTTTAACTCAGAATGTTGTCGTTGGACATAACATTCTTTATTCTCTTTTTATTATTGCCAAATCATTGGAACGATATGATATGCGTGTTCCTTCATTCCGTTACCTGTGTGCGCTGGTCCTCAGTCAGAAATACATTTCTGCTGATTCATATAAACTCGAAAAGCTTGCAGAAAAAATAGGATTTGAATTCAATAAACATGATCCTCTTGAATATGCGGATGCAGTTGATCAGCTTTTCAGATATATATCTAAAGACCATCCTTCTGTGGAAGCCAATGTTAAATTTCTGAATTATGACAGAGATATTGCAGAAAACCTGGATAAAAAGCTTGCCTCGAATATCAATGATCTTTATGGCATTATTGAAGGAGTTGCCATTGACGGGGAGATCAATACCGAAGAGGTACTGACTCTTCAGAAATGGGTGGACTCCAATTCCGAATTAAGAGTTTATCCGCTGTTCAACTCTATTATTCTGACGCTTGATGCTATTCTTGCTGACAGAAGAGTTACAGAATACGAGCTGATAAAACTCAGGACACTTGTCAGCAGTGCAAGGAAGTCGAGCATCTACAATCAGGCAAATATTGCTGTACAGGTGTTGGATGGCATATTGAAGGGAATTGTCAGTGATGAACATATAAGTGAGGCTGAGCTCGTAAGTTTGAAGAAGTGGCTGTCTGACAATGATTATCTTACAGGAGTATTCGCGTACGACAAGATCGTGAATATTGTCAGTAAAACGTTGGCTGACGGAATGATTTCCGATGATGAGAGAGATGATCTGGTGTCAGAATTCAATGATGTCCTTAATCCTATCACAGAATATAAAACACTGGATCTGGCAAAAAAATCGGTCTGTCTGGTCGGTGAATTTGTTCATATCTCAAAAAATGAACTTGAACATATACTTACCGAACATGGTGCGGTTACAAAGTCGGGCGTTTCTCCAAAACTGGATTATATCTTTGTCGGAAGTCATGGAAGCGAAATGTGGAAATACGGAAGTACCGAAGGAAAACTCGCCAAGGCTCAGGAGCTTCAGGAAAAAGGTAATTCGATACGGATTATTTCTGAAGACGACCTTATTAAATATTTGCACATTTAAAAAAAAGAGGAATCGAGCGATTCCTCTTTAAATATCAACTCAACAGTTTCAGTCTATTTCTATCAGTTCATATCGTCTGGAACCGATACCGAGTACTTCGGCGGCTTCAATAGTGTGTTCCCCATGCCTGGAGTTTACTCTTTCCATAAAATGATCCTTTCCGGGATCTGAACTGTTTTTAACCATATCGACACATGCCTGGTCGATTGCGACAGGGTCGAGAGAGATCATTATTCCGATATCTTTAAGGCATGGATCTTCGGCAACTTCACAGCAGTCGCAGTCTACTGACATGTTCTTCAGAACATTGACGAACACCATGTTGCCCTTGAAGAATTCAACGATGGAGGAAGCTGCATCAGCCATTGCTTCCAGGAATGCATCCTGTTCCGGCAGATCATTCCATAAATTGTACTGGTCCAGTGTTCTGCCTGCCGAGTGGATATAAGTCTTTCCTGCAGTGCTGGCAACTCCGATGGAAAGCTGTTTCAATGCGCCTCCGAAGCCTCCCATTGGATGACCTTTGAAGTGTGCAAGAACAAGCATGCTGTCATATTTTTTCAGGTTCCTGCCTACATAGTTTTTCTTTATCTGCTTACCATCAGGTATTTCTAGGATATCATCAGGCCCTTCAGCATCCATCAGATCAAACGGCAGTGCATTCCAGCCATGGTCGATAAGGAGCTTTCTGTGCTTATCTGTTTCATTTCTTGCTCCTCCATAGGCTGTATTGCATTCAACAAATGTTCCATTGACAAGCTTAAGCATGGGCTCCCAGAAAGCAGGATGAATATAATTCTGGTTTCCTTTTTCTCCGGAATGTATCTTGACTGCAACGTTTCCTGTGAGTTCTTTGCCGAGCTTTTTGTAAAGAGCAACAACTGTATCAGGTGTGCAATTCTTAGAAAAATAGACTTTTGATGACATGACAAAACCCCTCCTGTCAGTTTTATTCATTTATTTTGAAAAATAGCTGACAACGCAAAACCTGCCAGATGATGAATCCGGTTTATCCATTCAATTTTTGAACTGGTTTTCTCAATATTAATTATAATCCTTGAAGTCAGAAAAGCTCTATTATTTTTTTCTTCAGTAAAGCTCTGATTTGATATAATACTGTCATTAATGAATACTTCATTTTGGATGATTTATGGCTAAGATTATAAAAGCTGAAAGTTTAGGCTTCTGTATGGGTGTCAGAAGAGCACTCGAAATGATCAATGATGAAGCAGAAAAAAGAGGGCATATCGAAACGCTGGGAGCCCTTGTCCATAACCGCCAGGTCATGGAAAAACTTGCATCCAAAGGAGTGAAGGTCATTAACGATTCTTCTGAAATAGAAGGGGAAGAGATCGTTATCAGTGCCCATGGGGTCAGTCCCAAAGTCATTGATGAGCTTTCTTCAAGAGGTCTTGAAGTTATTGATACGACATGTGCTTTTGTAAAGCGTGCCCAGAAATCAGCAGAAAGACTTAATAAGAATGGTTACTATACTCTTGTGTATGGTGATGCTAAACATCCTGAGGTTAAGGGCATCCTGGGCTGGGCAAATGAATACGGTATGGCAATACTGGATGCAAACGATTTGTGTAAACTGGATCCGTTGCCAAAGAAACTGGGTATCGTTTCCCAGACGACTCAGATCCCTGCTGCTTTCATTGCTTTTGTAAAGAGTGTTCTTGACCTTGCCTTTGTTCAGGACTGTGAGATTAAGATCGTCGATACGCTGTGTCACGATATCCGAAGAAGACAGGAAACCACTTCACGAATGGCAAGTGAATGTGAACTTGTGTATGTGATCGGCGGCAGGAACTCGGCAAATACCAAACATCTTTATGATATATGTGTCCAGAGGACCAGAACTTACCAGATTGAAACAGCTGATGAGATAAATCCGGATGATCTGGCCGGAATAGAAACCATCGGAGTTGCAGCCGGGGCCTCGACAGATGATTCATGTATCAATGATGTTATTAAAACTCTGCAGTTGATGACGGGTGCAACAGTTGTCTAACTGTTGTATGCTATACTTTACTTCGTTTTATTATGGAAGGGGATTTTTATGAAACGTGTTTTTTCAGGCATACGACCCACAGGTAAATTACACTTAGGTAATTATCAGGGTGCAGTTCTCAATTATGTGAAGATGCAGGAAGAATACAACTGTGTTTACTGTGTTGTCGATATCCATGCCCTGACAACATTATCCGAGACCCCGGTTTTACAGAAGAATATCAATGACATGTTCCTGGATATCCTTGCTGCAGGAGTCGATCCTGAAAAGGCTGTTCTTTTTGTTCAGTCCCATGTTCCACAGATCAATGAACTGGCCATGCTTCTTGGAATGGTGACTCCTCTCAGCTGGCTTCTCAGGGTACCTACATTTAAGGAAAAAGCACGTCAGCATCCTGAAAATATAAACTATGGACTTGTCGGTTATCCTGTTCTGATGGCAGCCGATATCCTCTTATACAGAGCAGACCTGGTGCCTGTAGGCAGTGATCAGCTTCCTCATCTTGAACTGACCCGTGAGATCGTCAGATCTTTCAATTCAAGATTCGGACATACATTTGAGGAACCGCAGGCCAAACTGACAGAATTTCCTCTGGTAGTAGGCCTCGATGGCAAGGATAAGATGAGCAAATCCCTTAATAACCATATTGAAGTTTCTGCTACTCCTGAAGAAACTGCAAAGAGAATCATGACGGCTGTTACTGATCCCGCCCGACAGCGAAAAACAGATCCCGGACATCCTGATGTCTGCAACGTATTCAAACTGCATCAGCAGTTCAATGCAGCTGAATGTCCTATAATCGAAGAGGAATGCAAAAAGGCTGGAATTGGATGTGTTGACTGCAAGAAGAGACTTGCAGCCTGTATAAACTCCACACTTGAACCTCTCAGAGAAAGAAGAGCTATCCTGGCAGAAAAACCTGATTACATTGAAGAAGTGAAACAGGACGGAGCAAAGAGGGCAGGAGTTATCGCCAAGGAGACACTTGCTGTAGTCCGTGACAGGATGAATCTTAAATAAACTTCAGAATTTATACTTTCTGATAGAAAGTCTGTTTAGGCCCGGTATCATTCATAAGTGTTGCCGGGTCTTTGTATTTGAAGAGTAAGAGCAGGGTATCATAGATATCCCCGGTACATCCGCCGAAATGCTCCGAGAACAATAGAAGCATTACAAACTTATTCCATGGATTTTCAAGAAAGAAAAGCGGTACCAGGAATAATATTGAAAAGACTGTAAGAGGTGCCAGAAGTGATATCAGGGCGGTTTTCCTGTAAACGTATATGTCCGGTACTCCGCAGTATGCAACTGACAGTGTCAGTCCGAAGGTCAGCTTTCTTCCAGTCAGGATCTTATATGCCAGTCCGTGTGTCAGTTCATGGAGGACTATATACACCAGAAATGCCGACACCGCCAGCATAAGTTTGACCACGGGGATACCGTCTTCAAGACTAGGTCTGATTATAGCAAATGACAATGCTATAAACCCTAGAGTTACAACAATTGTAATGACGTTTAATACAACGATAAGTTTGGAATCTTTTGCGTCAACGATTTTTACGGGCTTATAACCTTCCGGTAATTCTACTTCGTAAGTAACACCGAGTTTGTCAGACATGATTATTTCTTAAGCGATTCCACAAATCTTTGGATTCTTGTCAGGGCTTCCCGGATATCGTCGATCGCTGTGGCATAGCAGCATCTGACATAACCTTCACCTGAATCTCCGAAAGCAGTTCCCGGGATAACAGCTACTTTTTCCTGTTTGAGAAGCTGTTCTGCAAACTCCTCACTTGATAATCCCGTACTGGTAATGTTAGGGAAGCAGTAGAATGCGCCTTTCGGTTCAAAGACTGAGAATCCGATCCTTCTCAGACCTCCGACGATAAGCTGACGTCGTCGGTTGTAATCATCGATCATTGCCTTTGATGCATCCTGACATTCCTTTAATGCTGTTAATGCGGCGCACTGGGATGCTGTTGAAGCGCACATGATAACATGCTGATGGATTTTCAACATAGCGTCCAAGATATCCTTGGGTGCAAGGGCATATCCGATCCTCCAGCCAGTCATTGCATAGGCTTTTGAGAAACCACCGAGCAAGATAGTTCTTTCCTGCATGCCGGGAAGAGATGCAAAACATACATGTTCTGTTCCGTAGGTGAGTCGCTCATAGATCTCGTCGGCCATAACGATAAGGTCGTGTTTTTTCGCCAGTTCAGCTATTTCAAGCAGTCTCTCACGACTCATGATGGCACCGGTAGGATTGCATGGATATCCGAACAAAATAGCTTTGGTCTTGGATGTTATCTTGGACTCTATATCCTCAGCATGAAGCTCAAAATTGTTCTTTTCATAAGTTGGTACTGAGACAACTTTTGCCCCGGCAAGTTCCACAACTGCAGGGTATGCAACATAGCACGGTTCTGGGACGATAACTTCGTCGGTCGGGTTCAGAATTGCGCGTGCTGCCATGTCTAAAGCCTCGCTGGCGCCGACTGTTATCATGCAGTTTTCGGACTTGTACTGCAGACCGAATCTTCTGTTAAGATCATCACAGACGGCCTGTCTCAGTTCCGGCATACCGGCGTTTGAGGTGTACATGGTGTAACCCTGCTGGATGGAGTTGATGGCAGATCCGCAGATCTTCCATGGAGTGACATAATCCGGTTCTCCGATACCAAGTGATATTACACCGCTCGTGTTAGCGACCAAGTCGAAGAACTTTCTTATGCCTGATGGTTTAAGTTCTTTTGCTCTGTCAGAAATATAAGAATCAGTCATTTCAGCTCCTACAGAACAAGTGATTGTCGGAGATTGTTCTCACGCTGTGAAACAATGATCCCGTCATCCTTGTAATACTTCAGCATAAAATGGCTTGCTGTTGATGTGACACCATCAACTGTTGAAAGCTTCTGGGTCACAAAGTCTGCAATGTCTCTGATGGACTTTCCTTTGACAAGGATAAGAAGATCCATTGCTCCGCTCATCAGACAGACATCGATGGTTTCTTCGAATTTGCATATACTTTCTGCAATGGCATCGAACCCTACATCTTTCTGGGGCGTTATCTTTGCTTCTATGTATGCGAATACGTACTGCTGGTTAAGTTTGTTCCAGTTGATGGTCGCCTTATAACCAAGGATCAGCTTTTCTTCGTTGGCTTCCCTGATGATTTTTTCTACCTCATCTGCACTGATTCCGGCCATATCCGCAATTTCATGATTTGACAGCTTGGCATTATGTTCAAGGATGGATAAAACTTCTGCTTTTTTCATCATAAACCTCCGAGTTTAAAAGACCCGACCCTTTTTCTTGGCGATTCTTTCATTGATAATTCCGACAAAAAGGCCTGTAACAGCACCGATAAGGATATACAGTCCGTTCATGTGAGTTAAGTAACCGGTTATTACTCCGGCGATTATGCCGATGACAACAGCTACAACGGTCAGCTGGCCTGGATTTATCATTTTATGGTCTGTTCCCAGGTGTTTCATCACAACTGACATCTTTCCCAGGTATTCACGTTTGTATTCATAATCCTTGTCTTTCCCGTTTTCGATGTATGAACACAGTTCTTCAACATTCTTTTTCAGATTTTCACACTGACTGCAGACTTCCGATCTTTTGCCGATATGATAAGCAAGTTTGATAAGCTTTTCGGCATACCAGTTCTTCTTTTCATTTTCGGACATCTCGAAAGTTGCTTTTGTTATTCTTGTGTGGATGTTGTCAGCCCAAAGGTCATCTTTCTTTTGTTCTGTCTGAACTGCCTGGATGTTGTTATCATCTGTCATTTTTTATATCTCCGGATGCATTAAATGCCAGTTTGTTGACTGTTCATATGCATATGCTGCCTTCAGTATGGCTTCTTCGTTGAAACTCTTTGCAATGAACTGCATACCGATCGGCAATCCTTTTGAAAAGCCGCATGGTACCGACATTGCGGGGATGCCTGCAATGTTGACCGGAATTGTGAATACATCACTGAGATACATTGAAACTGGATCGTTGATCTTGTCACCGAATTTGAAAGCAGTGGAAGGGGCAGTAGGGGTGACGATCACATCATATTTTTCAAAAGCTTCATCAAACTGCTTTCTGATAAGAGTTCTGACTTTCTGTGCCTTCAGGTAATAAGCATCATAATAACCTGCGGATAATGCATAGGTACCGATCATTATTCTTCGTTTGACTTCAGGACCGAAGCCCTTTGCTCTGGTAAGATGCATTGTGTCCCACATGGTTGCGGCATCAGGATATACATAACCGTATTTGACGCCATCATATCTGGCAAGGTTGGCGGAAGCTTCGCTCGGAGCAATGATATAGTAGACTGCAAGTGCGGCCTTGGGGTCGGGAAGTTTAACTTCCCAGTTTACATCCGCGCCTAAAGTCTCGAGTTGTTTAATACCTTTGACGATTGCTTCTTTTACATCGTCATCAAGACCGGCAGAGAGGTATTCACTTGAAACACCGATCTTCATTCCTTTGATGTCACCGGTCAGAGCTTTTGTATAATCGGGGACCTCGACCGGCATGGATGTACCGTCTTTATCATCAAATCCGCTGATATGGTTGAGAACGATTGCGGCATCTGTTACATCATGGGTGATAGGTCCTGCCTGATCCAGTGATGATGCGAAAGCAATCATACCGTATCGGCTGACTCTTCCATAGGTTGGCTTAAGGCCTACAAGTCCGCAGTAGGCTGCAGGCTGTCGGATACTGCCGCCGGTATCTGTACCGACTGAGAACAGACCTTCGCCGGCTGCTACGCCTGCTGCAGATCCGCCGGATGAACCGCCCGGTACACAGTCGGTATTCCAGGGATTTCTGGTCGGATGGAATGCTGAGTTTTCAGTTGATGAGCCCATGGCAAATTCGTCCATGTTGGCTTTTCCCAGCATGACCATACCTGCATCATTGAGCTTTTTGATAACAGTTGCGTCGTAGGGAGGTACAAAGTTGTACAGCATCTTTGATGAACATGTGGTGGTGATGCCTTTGGTGCAGAAGATATCCTTCATAAGACAGGGGACACCTGTGAGTTCTGTCATGTTGCCTTCTGCAATGCGTTTGTCGGCAGCTTTTGCCTGTTCCATGGCCTGATCTTCTGTGATGGTCACAAAAGCCTGAACTTTGGGTTCAACATCGTGGACTCTGTTGATCAGTTCCTTGGTAAGTTCTACTGATGATATCTCTTTATCTTTCAGTAATTTATGTGTTTCATGAATAGTGTTGTAATAGTTAGACATTTATCTTTTCCTCATCCTTGATTTAGTCTTCATCCATGACAGCATGGATTTTAAAGAAATCGCCATCACGGTGAGGAGCGTTTGCCATAATATCTTCATGTGAAAGTGAAGGAACAACGATATCCGGTTTGGTTGCGTTGTAGAGTTCGTTCGGCTGGGAAGTAGGCTCAACGCTTTCTGTATCGATAGTCTGAAGGATCTCGAAGTTCTTGAGAATATCTGAAAGTTTGTCTCTCATTTGATCGATTTCATCATCTTCCAGTGACATTTTTGCTAATTTTGCGATGTGTAATACATCTTCACGGCTAAGTTCCATTTTTTGTACCTCACTTATAAAGTACAATTATACCATTCACGAATATGGCGGGCAAAGATTTCAGCCTTATCAGAAAGTTTATTCCTACTTTTTTAATAATTGTCAGATGTGTTTTTTATTAGTAACATGAAAATAGATGAAACTCATTTTAAGTTAATGAAACGGGAGTTAATGGAATATGTGGATGGTAACAACAACAGATAAGGATGAAGTAGTTATTGAAGAATCGGGTGCTATTCATATTTCCGGTCCTCATGCAGTAAAGATATTCTTTGACGATGATATGATTCCTTTGCTCGAGGATGATAGGTTTCTATATGATATGTGGACAAAATTCGATGCATTATTTGATTGGGGCGATTGTGATTATTTCTCTCCTGAAAAATGCATTGGTTTCAAACAATGGTTGGAAGAACGTCTTAAAAAGGATCTCGATGCTAAATTGACTGATCTGTATTCGCAAATGTTATCGGTAGCTGATACAGCTATCGAATATGGTACAGGTATTTATTTCTATTTCTAGTCTTAACTATTATTGAACGTCAGAATCATTTTTCTTTTGTTTGCCGAACAATACCTTGAATGTCCCAAGTATTGGCTGATGTTTGATTTTGGCTGGATCAAAATGCGCGATATTGAATGCAAATTGCATGATTGGACCCGTAAGGAATGCGCCAATCAGTGTTCCGATTCCGATCGGGCCGCCCAACAGCCATCCCAGTAATGTTACAATTACCAGAATCATAATACTCACAAGTCCGATGGGTACTTTTCTAAATCGTTTGATCAGAGCTACAAGAAGTGTGTCTCTGGGACCGCATCCAAGTCCTGCGCTCATGTACAGATGCTGCGTATAACCTTCAATGAACAGGCCGACAAGCATTAATCCGATCCCGGCGAAGATGTTTGTCTGGGCAGGTATGATATCCAGCCAGTTGCAAAGATCCACTGCTTTTCCCACCAGTATGGCGTCTAGGATCATGCCGATCCCGATGGGTTCTTTCATAAGGATATCGATAATGATCAGGATCACTGAAACAGCAATGAAAGCAGTGCCGTAAATCACTCCCAGTGTGTTTGAAAGACCGATATGAAAAGTATCCCAGGGAGAAACACCGATTCCTGCCTGAATGGTCAGGTAGACACCGAAACCATAAAGCATAAGCCCGACACTTGCTTTGAGCACATTGAACAGTATGTGCAAAGGAGTGTCGTTAGGTTTGGTGAGGGCTTTAAGCAGCATTGGTCTGAACTTCAGTCTTTTCGTCTGAAGAGGGAACAGCAGTTTCATTAACAGTTTCTTCTTCAGGTTCCAGAACAGCTTGGAGTGAAGCTATTGCGCACTCCAGCATGTCGTCCGAAGGCTCTCTTGTTGTAAGCTTCTGCAACCAGAGACCCGGCTGAATAAATACACGGATTACAGGATTGTCGATATGTCTTGCGTTGAACTGGATGATCTCATATGAGATGCCGGCAACAACTGGAAGCATTCCGAGTCTGATAAGAACCATTATCCACATTGCATGTTTGCCCATGAGTGCATGAACTATTACTGCTACCACCATTACGATAAGCAGGAATGCTGTTCCGCATCTGGTATGGCAGGTGGAATAGTTTCTTACGACTTCAGGGACCATTTCAGCTCCGGCTTCATAGGCATTGATCGTCTTATGTTCGGCGCCGTGGTACATAAATACTCGTTTGATGTCCTGCATGTAGCCTACAAGCCATATATAGAGCAGGAATATCGTGATCCTGACTAATCCTTCAACCAGGTTGAATGCAACTGATCCTTTGCCGATATACGGTTCGAGCAGTCGGGTGATGAATAGGGGACCAAGGAAGAATATCGCGATCGACAGTGCAAGAGAAAGTATGACCATCAGAACCATTTTGACATCGACTTTTGCGTCTTTTACTTCCTTTGTTTCCTCTTCAACTTTTTTCTCTGTTTCTTCATCTTCCAGTGCAACGTCAGCTGAATACATCAGGGAAGACATTCCGAGTATCAGTGATTCACATAAAGCAACGGTTCCTCGCAGGAAAGGGGTCTTTCTGAAGAAACCTGTATAGAATGAACCCAAAGTTTGAACTCTGGTCTTGATCTCTCCGCTGGGAGCTCTGCATGATGATGCGATCTTGTGAGGACCGCGCATCATGACACCCTCCATAAGTGCCTGACCGCCGTATCTGAATTTTGGTTCTTTCTTCTTATTATCCATAATTATTCACGTTTCTAGTAACTGTTATATGCAATCATTGTAGTCTTAAATATAACTTATGTTAATTTTATTTGTAAAAAACAAAAAAAAAAACGAGAACTTCAAGTTCTCGTTTTTTGATTGATCTGATCTGATTATTTCTTGCCGTATCGCTGTCGGAATTTATCAATTCGTCCAGCGGTATCGACCATTCTCTTCTCACCAGTGTAGAAGGGATGGCATGCGCTGCAAAGTTCAACTTTCAGTGAAGGTCGGGTTGAACCGGTAGTGAATGTGTTGCCGCAAGAGCAGGTCACGACAGCATCAGAATAGTATTTGGGATGGATCTTTTCTTTCATTTAACTAGTCCTCTGCGTAAACGCTAATCTTTCTCTTGTATTTTGTGGCATGTTCAAACTGAACCTTGCCGTCGATCTTTGCGTAGATGGTATGATCCTTACCGACGCCTACATTGTTGCCAGCTGCAAACTGAGTGCCACGCTGTCGTACAATGATAGTGCCTGCGTTGACGGTTTCACCGCCAAATCGCTTGACACCAAGCATCTTAGGTTTACTATCTCGTCCGTTACGGGATGACCCGCCACCTTTTTTATGTGCCATAGTCTTTTCCTCTCTGAGTTAATGCCTTGTTAGGCCTTGATGCTGTCAATCTTCAACTCAGTAAAGGGTTGACGATGACCGATTTTTTTATGATAACGAGTCTTGCGCTTGTACTTGTATACAATGACCTTCTTGCTGAGTCCGACATCCTGGACTGTAGCAGAAACGCTTGCACCTTCAACAGTGGGTTTGCCGACTGTAAGGTTGCCGTTATCACCAACAGCTAAGACCTTGTCCAATTCAACGGTTGATCCTTTTGCAGCAGGCAAAAGTTCAACTCGGATTGTCTGGCCTTCGCTGACTGTGTATTGTTTTCCACCAGTTTCAACGATAGCGTATATAATGACACCTCCAATTGACTTGCAAAAATGGATTATATCAATCCAATTCCGATTGTGTCAACCGGAACAGGACTGACCATTTCAAGCTGTTTATTAAATTTGTGCGTTATTTCTTTGCAAAAAGCTAGTATAACAGATTCTTTTCTTAATCGCCACTTGTTTTTATGCCTCAACTGCATATTTTTTCAAATGATGAAAAATTTTGCCGTTTCCTTTATCATTATTAGTCTATAAGAACGTTACTAATACAAGATGGGAGTTAGTCAACAATAATATGCCAATTCAGAAAGCTGTAATCGATCTTGGACCGAGAGCATATGCTGTATATGTCGGTACTGATATTCAGAATGAAACCAACCTGATACTTGGCAGTAAAACAGCAGGGCGAAGCCTGTTTGTTGTTACAGACGCTGCTTTATATCCCATCTATGTCCAGTCTTTCATTCAGTCTCTGAGAGAAAAAGGCTGGGATGTTCACGGTATGACTATTCCTTCCGGTGAAAAGAACCGTTCTCTTGAACAGGTGGAAAAGATCCTTTCGGAATTTGTTCATCAGAAACTTTCAAAGGATACTCTGGTGGTGTGCATCGGAGGAGGATCCATTGCTGATGTATGCGGCTATGCAGCATCACAATTTTTGGGCGGCCTTCCTTATATAAATATAGCAACTACACTGCAGGGTATGGTGGATGGCTGTATCGGTGGTTATCATGCTCTTAATTACGGAGGATATAAAGATCAGATCAGCTGTGTATACCAGCCCAAATCTGTGATTTGCGACGTTGCACGGCTCCACAGTCTTCCTGAAAACGAGTTCGCGAACGGTCTGGCAGAAATCATTAAACTCAGCGTTGCCAAAGATCCTGTTATGTTCGGATTCCTTGAGGCCAATCTCAGGATGATAAAGAACAGAGATAACGTGAAACTTCAGAAGCTTGTCGCACGAGCTATCGCCGTAAAGGCGTTATACATCAGGGCTGATGAGAAAAATGTCGGTCCACAGCAGAAGCTTGATCTGGGACACACTGTCGGACATGCACTTGAATCAATCAGCGATTTCCAGATATCCCATGGGGAAGCACTCAGTATAGGACTGCTGACAGCCGCTCGTGTATCAATGAAACTGAATCAGCTTCCTTATGCTGAATATCACAGAATTAAAGCTTTACTGACCGAATGCGGGTTGCCTACTTCGATCGGTGATTACGATATTGAAAAAATAAATGAAGCAATAATGCATGACAGAAAGGTCCATGGACAGACCGTGAATTATATCTTACCTCTTAGAATAGGTAAAATTGTATCCACTGAAAAAATCACTCTGGATATGATCGATCAGGCCATTGGTGAAGATTAGCGATTATGAAGATAAAAATTGAAAGAAGTTTGATCCGGGGCAAGGTTGATGTTCCACCAAGCAAAAGCATGACTATACGTGCCATTGCATGTGCATCGCTTGCCAAGGGTTCCACATATCTGAAATATCCGCTGGTGGGTGAGGATACTCATAGAATGATTGATGCTCTCACTGCCTGTGGTATCAGATTCAAACCGGTGAAGAATGGTTACCAGATCGATGGCGGGACACTGCGGGAACCGAAGGAAGAGATCTTCTGCGGTGAATCGGCAGCTGTTTTCAGATTTATGATAGCGATCGCAACTCTTATTCCTGGTACAACCAGGATCGTTCCTGGCCCTAATCTGGCCAAAAGACCTGTGGCCCCTCTGCTCAGTGTTTTATCTGAGCTTGAGATCGAATGCAGTATCGAAGGGTCAACAGTCGTTATTCACGGTGGTGAATGCGAGGGCGGCGAAATAACCATTCCAGGAGACATGAGTTCCCAGTTCATCTCAGCTATGATGACTGTCGGTCCCTGCTTCAAACGTGGTCTTGTGATCCAGTTTGCCTCACCTTTGAAGGCAAAGGCTTACATAAATATGACTGATGAATGTATGCGTGAATTCGGTGTCAGAACAAAGATTCCTCAGTCATATCTGAACATAACTATCAATCCCCAGTCCTATCATGAAGCAACTTATACTCCTGACGGTGACTGGTCGTTTGCTGCCAATCTTCTTGCACTCGGAGCTATAACCAGTGTCTGCCAGAGAATCAGTACATCAGCAGGGGAACAGTACGGAAATATCCTTGTAACCAATCTTAAAGCTGAGAGCAAACAGGCTGACAGGACTATCCTTAATATGATCCAGAAAATGGGCGGCAGATTCTCTCTCAGACAGTCTTCTGTCATGGTACAGGCATCCCAGCTTTACGGATTCAATGCAGATTTCCTCGACTGTATCACTCTCTTTCCGATCATGGCTGTCATGGCTTCCACCGTACAGGGTTCTGTAACGACCATGCGAGGTCTTTCGGCTGAACGAAAGAAATTCAATAACGATATAGATAATCTCCTCACTGAGTTTTCCAAGCTCAAGATAAGATATATAGATGAAGGCAACAGCATTAAGATCATCGGCAGCACTCCTGTGACTGCCACTGTTGACACCCATGATTCTTTCAGAATAGGGCTTGCTCTTATAATTCTTGGATCTGTGTCAGGTAACATAACGATAGAAAATGCCGAATGTGTCGAGAACACATATCCCAATATCTGGAAGACTCTGGAATCGATCGGTGTCAAAGTAAACACTGTCGAGTAAAATTTTTTCCCACTGAAAAATTTTTTTCCAAAAAAATTTTTTTTCTACGTTTGACTAACGCATATATTCATGCTAACATTCACACTTGCGTTATTTTGATTATTTGGAGAAGTGACCGCGAAAATATCGCCCGGCTTCTCAAAGAAAACAACTGGGACGGAGCAGGAGGCCTGTCCTGGGCGTTTTATTGTGTAAAAAAGTTTAATATTTTTTAGGGAGAATTAGCATTGCCAACAATCAATCAGTTAGTCAGAAAAGGCCGACAGTCCGCTGCTAAGAAAAGCAAGACCCCGGCTTTGCGTTTGACCTACAATGGTTTGACGCGAAAAACCCACAGGAGTGAATTGGGTGCTCCGCAGAAGCGAGGCGTTTGTGTCCAGGTCAAGACCATGACACCTAAAAAGCCTAACTCTGCTATGCGAAAGATCGCTCGTGTACGTTTATCCAATCTTATGGAAGTCACCGCATATATTCCCGGTGAAGGTCATGAACTTCAGGAACACTCTGTAGTTCTGGTCCGCGGTGGTCGTGTACCTGATTTACCAGGTGTTCGATACCACATCGTTCGAGGCACTCTCGATACAACCGGTGTCGGCAAGCGAAAGCAGGGCCGAAGCAAATACGGTGCAAAACGAGAAAAGGCTAGTAAATAGGAGATAGTAAATGTCACGACGAGGTGTAATTAGAAAGCGAAAAGTTAACCCCGATGCCAAATACGGCAGCGAGGTTTTAGCCGTCTTCATTAACAAGATAATGATCGGCGGCAAAAAGACTACCGCAACCAAGGTAGTTTATGATGCACTCGACCTGATTCAGGAGAAGGAAGGCAAGGATCCCATGACCGTATTCAATCAGGCCATGACCAATGTCACCCCTCTCATCGAAGTCAAAGCCCGACGAGTCGGCGGTGCAAACTACCAGGTTCCTGTAGAAGTACGAAAGGGTCGAGATACTGCACTTGCAATGCGATGGCTTATCAGATTCAGCCGCGCACGAGCCGGTCATTCTATGGCTGAAAAACTTTCAGCAGAGTTGATTGATGCTTCAAATGGTGTTGGTGCTTCAGTTAAGAAGCGTGAAGAAACTCATAAGATGGCCGAAGCCAACCGAGCTTTTGCCCATTACAGATGGTAATACTTGGGAGGATTATTTAGTAAATGTCTAGCAGTTTTCCAGTAGAAAAAATTCGTAATATCGGTATCATTGCTCACATCGACGCCGGTAAGACAACTTGTACTGAACGAATTCTTTACAATACCGGTAAGAACTATAAGCTCGGAAATGTCGACGACGGCAATACTACCACCGACTGGATGGCTGAGGAAAAAGCCCGAGGTATTACAATCGTTTCAGCTGCAATCACAAGCGAATGGAAGGGTTATCGACTCAATCTGATCGATACTCCGGGACACGTCGATTTCACTGCTGAAGTCGAACGAAGTCTCCGAGTCCTTGACGGCGGTGTCGTTGTTTTCGATGGTGTTGCTGGTGTTGAAGCTCAGTCTGAAACTGTCTGGAGACAGGCCAACCGATACAACGTTCCCCGAATCTGCTTCGTAAATAAGATGGACCGAACCGGTGCCGATTATTTCCGATGCGTGGATATGATCAGAGAACGACTCAAGGCTAAACCCTTACCCATTATGCTTCCTATCGGCGTTGCCGATACTTTCAAGGGCGTCCTGGATCTTATTGAAGCAAAGGCTTACTACTTCGATCAGAAGGAAGATACCTCCTTCACTACCACTGATGTCCCTGAAAACATGAAATCTGTTTATGAAGAAAACAGAAACAAATTAATTGAAATACTGGCCGAATCTGATGATGATATCATGAACGCCTATCTTGAAGGTGCCGAGATATCCAATGATCAGATCCGTGCAGCTATTCGAAAAGAAACATTGACTGGTTTATGCTACCCAGTTCTTTGCGGTTCTGCTCTAAAAAATAAGGGTGTCCAAATGTTGCTGGACGCCATCACATACTATCTGCCTTGTCCGACCGATATGCCTCCTATGAAGGTTACCGATCCCAAGACAGGTGAAGATCTTCACGTTGAATTATCAGCCGATGAACCTTTCTCAGCTTTGGCTTTCAAAGTCGTTGCTGATCCGTACGTCGGCCGACTCGTTTACTTACGAGTCTATTCCGGTAAGGTACACGCCGGTGATGCTGTTCTCAATACAACCCGAGATCAGAAAGAAAGAACCGGCCGACTTCTTCTCATGCACTCCAACAGACATGAGGAAATCGAAGAATCCGAAGCCGGAAACATCATTGCTTGTATCGGTCTCAAGAACACACTGACCGGTGATACCCTCTGCGATATCAACCGACCTATCCTTCTTGAGTCCATCAAATTCCCTGAACCTGTTCTTTCAGTCGCAGTTGAACCTAAGACAAGAGCTGATCGAGACAAGATGATCGATGCCTTGACCAAGCTTGCCGAGGAAGATCCTACTTTCAAGGTCAAATACGACGAAGAAACTGGTCAGACAATTATTTCAGGTATGGGCGAACTCCACGTTGATGTTCTCATCAGCCGTTTGCTCAACGAATTCAAAGTAGGCGCTAACATCGGTGCTCCTAGAGTTGCCTACAAAGAAACCCTTAAGTCTCTCACCAAGGCCGAGGGCAAATTTATCCGTCAGAGCGGTGGCCGTGGTCAATACGGTCACGTTTTGGTACAGTTCGAACCTCTTGAACATGGCAAGGGCTTTGAATTTGTAGATATGATTAAGGGTGGTGTACTCCCCAAAGAGTACATCAAAGCAGCGGAAGCTGGTATCAAAGACGCAATGGAAGCAGGCGGGCGATCCGGATATCCTGTGGTCGATTTACGTGCCACACTATATGACGGTAGCTTCCATGAAGTCGACTCCTCCGATATGGCTTTCAAAATGGCTGGTTCTCTCGCGCTGAAAGATGCATTCAGCAAGAGTTCGGCTGTGTTGCTGGAACCTGTAATGCGCATGGAGGTTGTAACTCCTGAACAGTATATGGGCGACATTATCGGTGACCTGTCATCACGTCGAGGCCAGGTTGAATCCATTGAGAATCACGGCGATACCTCCACGCTCCACGGCATTCTGCCGTTATCCAATACCTTTGGCTATGCAACCGATCTCCGTTCCATGACTCAGGGTCGTGCTACATATTCAATGGAATTTAATCAGTATCAAGAAGTGCCAGCTAATTTGGCAGAAGAAATCAGAGCTGAAGCAGCTGGTAAATAGGCTACTTCAAGACAAGGTGAATTTATGACAGCAAAACAGAAGATACGAATCAAGATCAAGGCTTTCGATCACAACATCCTTGACCAGGCTGCTAAACAGATCGTAGAAGCTTTGGAAAAGACCGGCGCTGTTGTAGTCGGTCCGGTTCCGCTACCTACCTCAATCCAGAAGGTCAGTATCATTCGAAGTTCCTTCATCGATAAGGATTCACAGGAACAGTTCGAAATGCGTACTCACAAAAGATTGATCGATATCGTCGAAACAACTTCAAAGACAATCGATGCATTGACCAATCTTCAGCTTCCTTCCGGTGTAGGAATTGATATTAAGTCTTAGTAAGGTAAGAAAAGAAAATGTTAAATGGAATAATAGGTCGTAAACTGGGGATGACCCAGATATATACAGAAAAGGGCAAGGCTGAGGCAGTTACTCTGGTTCAGGCCGGACCCTGCACTGTAGTACAGGTCAAAAGCACCGACAGCGACGGCTACAATGCCGCCCAGCTCGGTTATGGCACTGCAAAGCACGTCACCAAGGCTGTAAAAGGTCATTGCAAGAATCTTGGTGAATTCGAAGTTCTCAAGGAAATTCGACTTGACAGTGTCGAAGATGTAACCGTTGGTGACAAGATCGACGTTTCAAGCTTTGAAATCGGCGAACTCGTCAAGATCACCGGTACATCAAAAGGTCGCGGTCATGCCGGTGTCGTCAAGCGACACGGTTTTGCCGGTGGTCCTAAAACTCATGGTCAGTCAGATCGACATCGTGCACCCGGTTCAATCGGTTCCTGCGCTACTCCTGGTCGAGTACTCAAGGGACGACGAATGGCCGGACACATGGGCTGTGCCAAAGTCACACTCAGAAATGTTGAAATCATGAAAGTTGATACCAAAAACAATATTTTCATGGTCAAGGGACCCGTTCCCGGAGCTGATGGCGGTCTTGTTACCATCGCCAAGATGGGAGGGAAGAAATAATGAATATAGATCTTTATGATATGAGCGGTAAGGTTCTCAAGCAGATTGAGATCAGTGACAGCGTTTTCTGTCAGCCTGCCAATGAAGATGTTATTCATCAGGCCCTGGTCACCATCAATGCCAACAAACGACAGGGTACCGCTTCAACCAAGACCCGATCTGAAGTACACGGCAGCACCCGAAAGTTATTCAAGCAGAAGGGTACCGGCCGAGCCCGATCAGGCAACATCAAGAGCGGTCTCAAGAGAGGCGGAGGCGTTATCTTTGGCCCGAAGCCCCGAGATTACTCAATGGCTCTTCCCAAGAAAATGAAGAGACAGGCAATCCGATGCGTACTTTCAAGCAAAGCACTCACCGGTACAATGAAAGTAGTTGATGCACTTAAGTTTGATGAACCTAAGACCAAAGTTATGGCTGGCGTCATCAAATCACTTGGTGTCGAACAGACTGCAATCGTTGCCATCGAGAATGTTGACCGCAACATCATCAAATCAGCCAGCAATATTCCCGGTGTCGTTACCATGCAGGCCCGACAGCTCAATGTCGCTGATCTTCTGAAATACAAATCACTGATCATCACTGAAGCAGCAGTTCGAGAAATCGAAGGCATTTGGGGAGGTGCTGCATAATGGCTAATTTAACCGTATATGACATTCTGTGCAAACCTATCGTCACAGAAAAATCAAGCGCTCTGATGGCTGACAATCAGTATTGTTTCGAAGTCGTCAAGGCAGCAAATAAATTCCAGATCAAACGCGCCGTCGAGACCATCTATAAAGTTACCGTCGTCGATGTCCGATGCATCATGATGCCCGGTAAAGTTAAGAGAATTGGTCGTGGTTTCGCTAAGACATCCTCTTGGAAAAAAGCAATTATCACTCTCAAAGAGGGTGACTCAATTGAAATGGTCAAGGGTGTGTAAGGGGAAGGTTGAAGAGAAATGACAGTTAAATTTTATAAACCTACTTCACCTGGACGACGAAATGGTTCTGTTCTTTTAAATGAAGAGATTACCAAGGATCGTCCGGAAAAATCTTTGACCGTTGCTTTACGAAAACGAGGCGGTCGAAACTCTCAGGGTAAGATCACCGTACGACATCGTGGCGGCGGTGCAAAACGAATGATTCGAATCATCGATTTCAAACGTGATAAATTCAATATCCCTGGAAAAGTTGCAGCTATTGAATATGATCCTAACCGATCTGCCAATCTTGCTCTTATCTTCTACGCCGATGGTGAAAAGAGATACATTCTTGCTCCCGAAGGTCTCAAAGTAGGCGATATGATCAAGTCAGCTGATGCTTGTGAACATACACCCGGCAACAGCATGTGCCTTGGTTCCATTGCAACCGGTACCTTCATTCATAACATTGAAGTTACTCTCGGCCGCGGTGGCAGCCTGGTACGATCTGCCGGCAATGCTGCTCAGTTAGTCGCCAAGGAAGGCGACTATGTAACCGTTCGATTACCTTCGGGTGAAATGCGAAAGATTCGATGTGAATGTCACGCAACCGTCGGTATCGTCGGCAATGGTGATCATCAGAACGTTGAACTCGGCAAAGCTGGCCGATCACGACATATGGGCCGCAGACCTACTGTCCGTGGTACCGTAATGAACCCCTGTGATCATCCTCATGGCGGTGGTGAAGGTCGTTCACCTGTTGGTATGCCCGGTCCTAAGACTCCTTGGGGTAAGCCAGCACTTGGTTACAAGACCCGAAAGCCTAAAGCTTCAGATAAATTAATCGTTAAGCGACGAGGTAAATAATAATGTCTAGATCGATTAAAAAAGGTCCTGCATTAGATGCAAATCTCATTAAAAAAGTAGATGCTGTCAATGCCAGCGGTGAAAAAACCATTATCAAGACTTGGGCACGATGGTGCACCATTACTCCTGAAATGGTTGGACTTACCATCGGTGTCCATGACGGACGACGTCATGTACCCATCTTCATTACTGAGAATATGGTCGGGCATCGTTTGGGTGAATTTGCTGTCACTCGTACTTTCCGAGGTCATGGTGACAAATCCGAGAAAGCAGCATAGGATCAAAGGAACTAAATGATGGAAGTAAAAGCACAGTTTAAGAATACAGGCGTATCTGCTCGTAAAATACGACTCTACGTCGATTTGGTTCGAGGCAAGAAAGTTGATGAGGCCTTAACAATCCTCAAGTATCAGACATCTCCTTCAGCTCAGATCGTCGCTAAAGCTGTAAAGAGTGCCGCAGCCAACGCTGAGAACAACAACTCATTGGAACGAGAAACTTTAAGAATTATTGAAATTTATGCTGATGATGCTCCCATGTTGAAGCGATATCAGCCCAGAGCACGAGGCAGTGCTGATCAAATTCTCAAGAGATCAAGCCACATAACTGTCGTCGTAGCTGATCAGGAGGACTAATGGGACGCAAAGTCAATCCAATAGGTTTCAGACTTGGTGTAATCCGCGACTGGCAGTCTAAATGGTTTGAAGATGCCAACTACGCAGATTATGTATATGAAGATTACAAATTGAGAAAAGCCATCATGGATAAATATGCTGATGCCAGCATTTCTCGAATTGAAATCGAACGAAGCGCAACCAAGGTCAGTGTTCTTATTCACACCGCACGACCCGGTATTGTTATCGGCAGAAGCGGACAGCGAGTAGGTGAGATCACCGAAATGCTTGAAAAGATCATTGGTAAAAAAGTTCAGGTCGATGCATTCGAAATCCGACGACCTGAAATGGATGCTTATTTAGTCGCACGATCAGTTGCTGATCAGTTGGAACGACGTGTTGCTTATCGAAGAGCAATGAAACAGGCAATGTTCAGAACCATGCAGTCCGGCGCAAAGGGTATGAGAATCATCTGCTCCGGCCGACTTGGTGGTGCTGAAATTGCACGATCTCAGATGATGCATCAGGGACGAGTCCCTCTGCAGACACTGAGAGCCGACATTGATTACGGCTTCGCCGAAGCTGCCACAATCATGGGTAAGATCGGTGTTAAGGTCTGGATCTATCGAGGCGATATTCTGCCTGAAGCCAGAAACGTAGAAACCAGCGATGCATTTGCTTCAAGTGAAGCTGCAGATGAGGTCGCAAAGGTTGACGAATCTGCTGAGGATACTGGCAAGCGACGAGCTGCAAAGAAAGCAGAAGATGCTACTGCTGAAAAGAAGCCCGCTGCACGCCGAAGAACACATACTGCTGCTGCAAAAGATGCGGATGCTAGCACTGATGCAAAAGCTGTAAGTGCCGAAAAGAAGACTGCTGAAAAACCGGCTAAGGCTGCTTCAAAAGCCAAAGCTACAAAAGCAGAAGAAACTGCTGAAGAAGCAAAACCTAAGCGAGCTACCAAGAAAAAGGATGCTGAAGCCTAGGTCAGGCTTGCAGATTAGAGGTAATTAGATGTTACAACCAAAACGAGTTAAATACAGAAAGACACACAAGGGACGCCGATCCGGTGCTGCTCATTCAGGCAACACCCTGGCGTTCGGTGATTACGGTTTACAGGCCGTAGGTTCTGCATGGATGACTGCTCGTCAGATTGAAGCCGCCCGACGTGCTATCGTGAGATACATGAAGAGAGACGGTAAGATTTGGATCAGAATCTTCCCGGACAAGCCTGTAACCACAAAACCTGCCGAAGTCCGAATGGGTGGCGGTAAAGGTGCAACCGATTACTGGGTAGCAGTAATCAAACGAGATCGAGTTCTTTTCGAAGTTGCCGGTGTTAGTTTTGACACTGCCAAGGAAGCAATGAGACTCGCATCATACAAACTCCCGTTCAAAACAAAATTCATTTCAAAGGTCGACCCTAATCACGCCAAGGTGACTGAAGAAGCTGAAGCAGAGGAGGTCGCTGAATAATGAAGTACGCAGATATCAAAGCAATGGGCAACGAGGAATTGGATGCCAAGATCCTCGAAACCAAAAAAGATCTGATGGAACTCCGATTCCAGGCTGCCAACAAGCAGATCAAGAATCATCGTGAGATTCCTAACATCAAAAAAGATATTGCACGAATGAAGACCGCTAAACGACAGCGCGAGTTAGAAAATAAGTAGGTATTTAGATCATGGAAAATATTATTAAACCTAAGACAATGATTGGTACTGTTGTATCAGACAAAATGGATAAGACCATTGTCGTTGCTGTCGAAAAGACAAAGATGCATCCTCTTTATCGAAAGACCTATAAGAAAGTAATCAAGTACAAGGCTCACGATGAAAAGAACGAATGCAAAAACGGCGATGTAGTTCGAATTATCGCTTCACGACCTTTCTCAAAGGAAGTCGTATGGCGATTAGACGAAATTTTAACAAAGGCTGTGGCAGTTGATGTCAAGCCCGAAGAAGTTGAGTAAAGGGGAAAACCGATGATTCAGACAAATTCTAGATTGAATGTTGCAGATAACACCGGTGCCAAGCAGGTTATGTGCATTGGTATCCCCGGTGACAGCCATCGAAAGACCGCTAAGGTCGGTGATGTTATTACCTGTGCTGTCAAAAAGGCAGCTCCTGATGGCATGGTCAAAAAGAGTGATGTCGTCCGATGCGTCATCGTTCGTGTCAACGAACCTTATCGACGAGCAGACGGTTCATACATCCGTTTCGATGACAACGCTGCCGTCATCCTTAATGATGAAACAAATCCTAAAGGTACCCGTATTTTTGGTCCGGTCGCACGTGAATTGCGTGAAAAGAATTTCACCAAAATCTTATCCTTGGCACCGGAAGTACTGTAAAGAGTAGGCTATAGAATGAAAATCAGAAAAAACGATACAGTGCTAGTTATAGCAGGCAAGGATAGAGGAAAGACCGGCAAGGTCCGATTCGTATATCCTTCCGAAAACAAAGTGATCGTTGAAAACGTCAACATGATCAAAAAACATGCACGTGCCAACGCTCAGACAAAACAGGGCGGAATCATTGAACTTGAAGCCAAAATGAATGCTTCAAATGTCATGCTTCTCTGCGAAAAATGCAAGAAACCCGCACGAATCGGTTACAAGTTTCTTGAAGATGGCAAGAAAGTCAGATACTGCCGAGTATGTAATGAGGTGCTTGACTAATGCCTAGACTAAAAGATAAATACACAAATGAAGTCGTTGACCAGCTCAAACAGGATTTGAACTGCGACAACGTTATGGCTATTCCCCGAGTCAACAAGATCGTTGTCAACATCGGTATCGGTGAAGCTATTAAGAACAGCAAGGCTCTTGATGCAGCCATCGCCGATTTAACTGCCATTACCGGACAGAAACCGATCAGCATTAAATCCAGCAAGTCAATCTCACAGTTTGGTCTCCGAAAAGGTGATACAGTTGGTGTCAAGGTTACCTTACGCGGCAACAGAATGTGGGAATTCCTTGATAAACTGGTAAGCGTTGTTTTACCTCGAATCCGAGAATTCAACGGTGTATCCAACCGAGCTTGGGACGGCAGAGGAAACTATACTCTCGGTCTCAATGATCAGACTGTATTCCCTGAAATTGAATTTGATAAGGTCGATAAAGTACGTGGTCTGGAAATCTGTATCAACACTTCCGCCACTACTGATGAAGCAGGACGCCAGTTGCTCACCAGACTTGGCATGCCTTTCAGCAAGGACTAGAGGTTAATATGGCTAAAACTTCCAAAATTGTAAAATCACGTAGAACCCCGAAATTTAAGGTTCAACAGCACAATCGATGTAATGTTTGTGGCAGACCTCACGGTTATTTGCGCAAATACGGCTTATGCCGAATTTGCTTCCGCAAACTTGCTTTGAGCGGCAGCATCCCTGGTGTTCGAAAATCGAGCTGGTAAAGAGGTTATTGAATATGTCAAGTGATCCAATTGCTGATATGCTGACTCGAATTCGTAATGCAAACATGGCTCATCACGACAGTGTGAGCTTCCCTGCATCACGAATTAAGGAAGATATCATAAATATCATGAAGCAGGAAGGCTTCATTACTGATTATGAAGTGTCGGGAACTGGAAAAGAACGTTCCATCAACGTTACTTTACGTTATGCAGAACGCAATCGCCCAATGATCAACGGACTTAAGAGAGTTTCAAAACCGGGTCTTCGACTTTATGTCGGCCGAAATGATATTCCCCGAGTCTATGGTGGTATGGGTATTGCCATCCTTTCAACATCGAAAGGTGTTCTCCCCAGTTATAAAGCTTGGAAACAGGGTGTTGGCGGCGAATTGCTCTGCTACATCTGGTAGTTTCCGAATTGAGGTTTGATAAATGTCCAGAATAGGTCTTATGCCAATAACAATTCCGTCCAATGTGACGGTTGATGTAAAGGACCAGGATATTCTTGTCAAGGGTCCGAAGGGTGAATTGAAATACACCATCAGCCCCCGACTCAATATTGAAGTTGAAGATGGCAAGCTCTTGGTCAAACGATCAAATGATGAAAGGGAAAGCCGAGCATTACATGGTCTTACCCGAACTTTGATCAATAACATGGTCACCGGTGTTACCGATGGTTACGAGAAAAAACTCGAATTGGTCGGTGTAGGTTTCCGTGCTGAAAAAGAAAACGATAATCTTGTGATCCGAGTTGGTTTTACCCATCCGGTCACCATTGTCCCTCGTCCTGGTATTTCCTTTGCTGTCGATGGCAAAGCCACCGGTATTACCGTTTCAGGTATCAGCAAGGAAATGGTAGGTCAGACTGCCGCTGAAATCAGAGGAATCCGACCTCCCGATCACTATAAGGGCAAGGGCATCCGATACGCTGATGAAGTCGTCAAGCTCAAGCCGGGCAAAGCTGGTAAGGCTGTAGGAGGTAAGAAATAATGGTAGCTAAGAATACTAAACAGAGCCGAATCTCCCGACATGCCAGAATCCGAAGCAAAGTCAACGGCACTGCAGAACGACCTCGACTTTGTGTCTTCCGATCATTGGCAAACATTTCCTGCCAGGTGATCGATGATGTTGCTGGCAGAACTATTGTCAGTGCTTCATCAATGGAAGCTGCAGTAAAAGAAAAGAGCGACCTTACCAAGACCGGAGAAGCAGAACTCGTAGGTCAGCTTGTTGCTGAACGAGCTATTGAAGCCGGCTGCAAAGAAGTAGTATTCGACCGAGGCGGTTTCAAATATATGGGCCGTGTCAAGAGTCTTGCCGAAGCAGCCCGAAAAGCCGGATTAATTTTCTAAGGATGGACTGAAGTGGCTAAAGAGAAAACAAATATTAGTAAGATAGATGCCAGTGAACTGGCACTTAATGACAGATTGATCTATATCAATCGAGTCACCAAGGTACTCAAGGGCGGCAAACGACTTGCATTCGCAGCTCTGGTAGTAACCGGTGATGGTGAAGGCCATGTAGGCATCGGCACTGGTAAATCCAGCGAAGTTCCTGATGCTATCAACAAGGCCAATGCCGTAGCCAGAAAACATCTTGTCAAAGTTGAACTCGACGGTACAACCATTCCTTATGAAGTCCGTGCTCAGTTCGGTGGCGCAGATGTTCTTCTTAAGCCTGCTGCAAAGGGTACCGGTATCATTGCAGGCGGCAGCATCCGTGCTGTTGTTGAAACCTGTGGTATCAAGGACATCCTTACCAAGTCGATGGGCAGCGCAAACAAGACCAATGTTGCAAAGGCAACAATGATTGCTTTGGCTTCATTGAAAAATCCTAAAGCAGAAGTAGCCAAGAGAAAAGCTGCTCCAAAAGCTGAGGAGGAATAATAATGGCTAATGAAGCAACAAAACTTAAAATAACCTGGATCAAGAGCACGATCGGATGCCCAAAGGATCAGATCGCCACTATTGATTCACTTGGACTTAAGAGACTCAATGACTCTGTAATCAAGGAAGACTGTCCTTCATTACGAGGCATGATCCTCAAAGTCCGACATTTGGTATATGTAGAGGAGGCTGAATAATGCAGCAGCATGAATTATTCCCTGCTCCTGGTTCCAGAAAGAACGCTAAAAGAGTAGGCCGAGGCAACGGCAGCGGACATGGTACTTATTCCGGAAAAGGATGCAAAGGTGCCAAGGCACGAGCCGGCAAAGGTCCACGACCTGGATTTGAAGGCGGTCAGCTTCCTATCGTAAAGCGACTTCCTGAAAAACGAGGTTTCAGAAATATTTTCAGAGTTGAGTATCAGGCAGTAAATCTGGCGGCACTTTCATTTTTTGATGCCGGCACAACTGTCGATGCCGATGCTTTGGTAAATGCAGGAATCATCAAAAATACAGATAAACCGATCAAAATCTTAGCTTTTGGATCAATCGACAAAGCTCTTAATGTTGTTGCCGATAAATTCTCTGCCGCAGCAAAAGAAGCAATCGAAGCTGCTGGCGGTAAAGCAGAGGTGAAGGAAGATGGCGAAGTCTAACACACCAAGGTTTTTACAGGCGATAATTGATGCTTTCCGCTTGCCTGAATTACGCAAGAGAATATTGATTACGCTTGGTATTTTGGTCGTGTTCCGTGTGCTCGCGCATGTTCCTGCACCGGGTGTTGATTCCGTTGCTTTAGCTGAGATGATGGAATCAAACGCAATGCTAGGTATTTTTGATCTGTTCAGCGGCGGCGCTTTCTCAAACTTCAGTATCGTTGCTATGGGCGTATACCCGTATATCACTGCAAGCATCGTGATCACGCTTATGCAGCCTGTCATTCCACAGTTGCAGATGCTGGCTATGGAAGGTGAATCAGGCCGTGATAAGATCACTCTGATCACTTATATCCTGACTATTCCTCTGGCAGCACTTGCAGCTTATGGTCAGATTGTGACACTTCAGAATCAGAGCGCACTGGCAGACACCTCAGTTCTCGGTACTATTGCCCTGATTTTGACTCTTACTGCAGGTACATTGATTCTGGTATGGTTAGGTAATCAGATTACAGAATATGGTATTGGTAATGGTATTTCCATTATCATCTTCGCTGGTATCGTTGCCGGTCTTCCTGAAGACATCGGACGAGCTTTCCTCGCAGGTGAACAGGGACAGTATATTGGACTTATCGTCTTTATACTCCTTACTATTCTGGAAACCTACGCTATTGTTGTCTTCTCAGAAGCACAACGAAGGATTCCGGTCCAGTATGCGCGCACCCAGTTCCGTGGCGGAAGAATGTACAGATCTGCCGGATCCAATATCATTCCTATCCGTGTCAACACAGCAGGCATGATTCCTTTGATTTTTGCAATCGCTATCGTTTCACTTCCTGCAATGATTGGAAGCTATTTTGCCAATGGCAGTGCTACTGAACCTAACTTCTGGCAGCATGTTGTGAATATTTTCTCATCCAGTGCCAGTTTGCCATTGGGTCTTGTCTACTGGGGTCTTTATTTCATCCTGGTGTTTGCTTTTACCTTCTTCTATACACAGGTGATGTTCCAGCAGCAGGATATTCCCGGTAATCTTCAGAGAAACGGCGGTTTTATTCCTGGTATCCGACCGGGCAAACACACTCAGGATTATCTCAACAGTGTAACGATGAATATCACATGGGCAGGTGCTCTTTATCTGGCTGTGATCGCTATTCTTCCTTTCATTGCAAGAGAGATCACTGATGTCCAGCTTCTTCAGATTTCATCAACCGGTATGCTGATCGTTGTCGGTGTTGTTATCGATACTATGAATCAGTTAGAGGGACAGCTGGCAATGCGAAGATACGAAGGATTTATTAAATAGGAGCTGATTATGTGTAAAGATTTAATGGTTGTTTTTCTGGGCGCTCCTGGTGCTGGTAAGGGTACACAGTCTGATGTAATTGCAGACAAAATGAGCATGGCTCATTTATCCAGCGGTGATCTGTTCAGAAAAGCTGTAGCTCGTGGCGACGAATTAGGCAAGATCGTTGAGTCATATATGAAATCCGGCGCACTTGTTCCTGATGAAATTACCACCAAAACCGTTTTGACACATATGAATAACGAAGGAATCCGCAGAGCAATTCTGGACGGATTCCCTCGTACCATCAGCCAGGCCGAATCGCTTGACAAAGCTTTAGAAGCTGATGGCAGAAAACTTGATGCAGTTATATTGATTGATGTTCCCGATGAAGAACTGATCAGACGACTTGCAAGCAGATGGGTCTGCCGTGAATGTCAGACTCCTTACAACTACCCTGACGGACCTCAGGGTGCACGTTGCAAGTGCGGTGGTGAACTCTTCCAGAGAGCTGATGATAAACGTGAAACTGTTGCAAACAGACTTGATGTTTATCAGAAAAATACTGCTCCATTAATTGAATATTACGAGAAACAGGGGAAACTCATCCGCGTCAGCGGAGTAGGTGACATAACGGAAATTTCTCACCGAATCACCGATGCGCTTGTAGAACTTTAATAAATGCATATAACTTTAAAAAGAGAACCCCAGCTGAGGCTGATGCGAGAGTCAGGTGCTATCACGGCAACTATTCTCCAACTGCTGAAAAAATCAGTAAAAGCGGGTATGACAACAAAAGATTTAGATATTATTGCTGAACGTGAAGCTAAATCTCTAGGTGCAAAACCTGCGTTTAAGGGGTATAATGGTTTCCCGGGTTCTGTGTGCATATCGATCAATGATCAAATTGTTCATGGAATTCCAGGAAAAAGGATAATTGAAAATGGAGATATAGTCTCCTTCGATTTTGGTGTAATCGTTGGTGGCTTCTATTCCGACTCGGCAATTACTGTACCTGTCGGTGAGGTCAGTGCGCTTGCACAGAATCTGATTGCTGCGACTGAAGGGTCGCTTATGGCAGGTATTGCCCGGGCTCACGCCGGTGCAAGACTAGGAGACGTATCAAGCGCAGTGCAGAACTATGCTGAAAACCTTGGCTTCAGTGTTATACGCGAGTATACGGGCCATGGAGTAGGTAGGGATCTGCATGAAGATCCTTTAGTTCCGAACTTCGGCGTTGCTGGTCGAGGTTTGGAATTAAAGAACGGCATGACATTGGCAATTGAGCCGATGTTGGCCACTGGTACATGGAAAACAAAGGTCGGTGCCGACCATTGGCTGGTAAGCACTTTGGATGGTGGTTTGTCTGCTCATTTTGAACACACTATCTGTGTGAGAAATGGGGAGGCAGAAATTTTAACTAAAATAAATGAGTAAAAAAGAAGATGGCAAAAAAGGATTCGTTAGAGGTTGAAGGCGTAGTAACTGAGGCATTACCTAATGCGACTTTCATGGTCAAGTTAGCTAATGAAGCAACTGTTCTTGCCCATATCAGCGGCAAGATCAGAGTGCATTATATCAGGATTCTGCCAGGTGATAAGGTCTTAGTCGAATTATCACCCTATGATCTTACTCGTGGCCGAATAACGTATCGTTTTAAGTAGCTTCAATTTTCTAAGGAAGGTAGTCATGAAAGTAAGAGCATCCGTAAAACCTATATGTGACAAATGCAGAATCATCCGACGCCACGGTGTCGTACGAAACATTTGCACTAATCCAAAACATAAGCAGAGACAAGGTTAAAAGGAGATAAACAATGCCTCGTATTGCTGGTATAGATATTCCACGAGATAAACACATTTTGTTCTCAATTCGATACATCTATGGTATTGGCCCTGCCAAAGCCAAGGAGATTATTGAGAAAGCAAACATTAACCCAACCACTAAGGCCGATGATCTGACCGAAGAGGAATTAAACCGACTTCGAGAAATCATCGATAAAGATTATATTGTCGAAGGTGATCTTCGAAAACAGGTCAATATGGACATCAAGCGGCTGATTGATGTCGGATGTTACCGCGGTATTCGTCATCGACGCGGTCTCCCTGTTAACGGACAGCGAACCAAGACAAACGCTCGTACTCGAAAGGGTAAGCCTAAGACAGTAGCCGGACGTGGTCAGAAACGTGGCGCAAAGAAATAATCAAAGGTAGTTATTTAGGAGATATTTGATGGCACAGCAAAAGAAAACGGTTAGGAGAAAGGACAAGAAGGTTGTACCTTCCGGAAAAGCCTTTATCCAAGCTACTTTCAACAATACCATCGTTACCTTGACTGATCCTCAGGGCAATGTCCTTGCCTCATCATCATCAGGTGCGAATGGTTTCAAAGGTTCACGAAAAAGCACTCCATATGCTTCACAGCTTGCTGCAACCGCAGCTGCCAAGAAAGCAATGGATATTGCCGGTTTAAAACAGATCGAAGTATATGTCAAGGGTCCTGGAAGCGGCCGAGAAGCTGCAGTCAGAGCTCTTCAGGCAGCCGGCTTACATGTAATTAGTATCCGAGATGTCACACCAATTCCTCACAATGGGTGCCGACCTCCTAAAAGGAGACGTGTATAATGGCTAGATATACTGAAGCAGTCTGTCGACTCTGCCGCCGATCAGGCGACAAGCTCATGCTCAAGGGCGACAGATGTTTAACAAAATGTACGTTCGACAAACGACCCAAGGCTCCCGGTCCTCAGTTGTCACGACGACGACGTTTATCAGACCGAGGCGTACAGATCAGACAGAAGCAGAAAGTTAAATATACTTACGGTTTACTTGAACGACAGTTCAGACGTTTCTTCGAAGAAGCAGAACGACAGCCCGGTATCACCGGTGACAATCTTCTTGTCTTACTCGAACGACGACTCGACAACGTAGTATACCGATTGGGTTTTGCCAATTCACGATCACAGGCTCGACAGCTCGTTAATCACGGTCACTTTATCGTTAATGGCAAGAAAGTTAACATTCCTTCATATCTCGTAAAAGAAGGCGATGTTATCAGCTGGCATGAATCCAGCCGCAAGACTGAATTCTTCAAATCAGCATCAGAAGCCATCAGCGGAAAAGTTATTCCCGGTTGGTTAACACTTGAAAAGAATCAAATGACTGGTCGAGTCTACACAATGCCTACTCCCGGTGACGTTGAAGCCACCTTCGATATGGCATCTGTGGTCGAGTATTACTCACGTTAGTAATAAACAAGGAGGCCAAAATTGGCTACCCTATCTTATCCGACAATTAAATGTGTTGAACAAGACGTCCATCATGGCCGTTTTGAAATTGAAGATTTGGAAAAAGGTCTTGGTATCACTCTGGGTAATTCTCTCAGAAGAACTTTGCTCAGATATCTTACCGGTTCTGCAATCACTTCAGTTTTCATCGACGGTGTAAAGCATGAATTTGCTCCGATTCCTGATGTTAAGGAAGACGTTCTTGACTTTTTATTGAATGTTAAAGCAATCAGATTGAGACCGGTCACTTCTGCCACCAGTGGCAAGATCATCCTTGAGAAATCAGGACGAGGACCTGTCTATGCATCTGATATAAATGTTGGAACTGATTACGAAATCGTTAATCCGGACCAGTATTTGGCTACAATTGACTCGAAAAACGGCAAACTCTATGTCGAAATGACTGTAGAAAGTGACATGGGTTTCAGAGCAGGCGAGGGAGAACCTGAACAGGTAGGTGCTATCCCTGTAGATGCTATTTTCTCTCCTGTTCGTAATGTCAATTACGAAATTGAACCTATGCATTCAGGTCATGAGAATAGTTTGGAAAAATTAACAATTGATATCTGGACTGATGGAACAGTTGAACCACAGGCGGCTTTAAGCCAGAGTGCAGCAATCCTGATCGACCAGTTCAGACCATTTGTTGATTTCGGTAAACCAGTCAAGCAGACTGTCAGCGTGGATGCTCCTTCAACTCCTGCCATCCCCGATGAAATCTATAATACAAAGATTGAAGCACTGGATCTTTCAGTCCGTTCAGTCAATTGTTTGCTCCGAGGTGGTATAGTCACCATTGGTGATTTACTCAACAAGAGCGAACGGGATCTCATGGGCTTACGCAATTTTGGTGTAAAGTCCCGAACCGAGGTCGAAGAAAAATTACGTGCATTAGGTATTGATTTCCCCAACAAGGGTTAATCAGAGTGCAGAAATACTAGGTGAAATAATATGAGACATCAAGTTGCAGGAAGAAAATTCGATAGATCAACTGACGAACGAATGGCCATGTACCGAAACCTTGTGACCAGCCTGCTTGAGAATGGTAAGATGGTTACCACTGAAGCTAAAGCCAAGGAAATTCAGGCTATGGCTGAAAAGATGATCACACTTGGCAAAAAGGGCGACCTCAATGCCCGACGAAAAGCTCTTGCCTTCATTTACAAGGAAGATGTGGTCAACAAAGTTTTCGATGATTATGCCAAGCGATTTGCCGACAGAGCAGGCGGCTATACCAGAATCACCAAGCTTGTTCCCCGAGTCGGTGACGGCGCTAAGATGGCACAGATCGAACTGGTAGATTAATTTGTCAGACAATCATTCCGATGAGTTTTCCTCAGGTACTCGTTGGAAGTTAACAATGGAATATGATGGTACACGTTACGCGGGGTCGCAAAGACAGCCAAAGGAACCTACCATTCAGGGTGAACTTGAGGAAGCACTTTACAAATTGACAGGAACTCATATAAAAGTGAGTACAGCTGGCAGGACCGATTCCGGAACCCATGCTTTCGGGCAGGTGGTCAGTTTCACGACAACGGCTAACTTAGACAGCCGTGCGTTCGTGTTCGGACTGAACCACTTTCTTCCCGATGACATTGTGGTGAAGAATGCAGAGACTGTCAGTGCAGACTTTGATCCGAGAAGGGACGCTGTTCTGAGAGAATATGTTTACTGCATAATCAATTCAGACAACCGTTCACCGGTCTGGCGGAACAGGGCATATCAGGTGCCCGGTACGCTGGATGTTGAATTGATGAATGAAGCAGCGAAAATGTTGATAGGGACATATGATTTTGCATCATTTACTACAGAAATAGATGAAGGCAAAAGTTCCAGAAGGATCGTATATGAGTCTGAAGTCAGTCAAGAGAAAGATATTATCAGATACAGGATTGTAGCGAATTCTTTCTTGAGACATATGGTGCGGGTTATTGTGGGTACACTGATCCGCGTCGGCAAGAAGACGATGTCGCTTGATGAATTCAAGGCTTTGCTGGATTACGCCGAGATTTCAAAAGCGGGACCTGTCGCTCCTGCCTGCGGTTTATATTTAAATCGTGTAGAATATAGCAATTAATAAAAGGAAGTTTAATTAATGAAGACCTATACAGTTAAGGCCAAGGAAGTCAAACGCGAAACACGCGTAATTGACGCTGATGGCATGGTACTGGGCAAGCTTGCTACTGAAGCAGCCAAAATCCTTATGGGCAAAGATAAGGCAACTTATACTCCCTATATGGATACCGGTGACCGTGTTATCGTTATCAATGCAGCAAAGGTCAAAGTGACCGGTTCAAAATTAGAACAAAAAACTTACAAACGTCATTCAACTTATCCCGGCGGTTTCAGAGAAACAAAGATGGGTGATCTGTTGGAAGATAAACCTGAAGAGGTTGTCCGAAAAGCAATACGAGGCATGGTTCCCCGTGGTACCTTAGGCGATTCCATGATGAGCAAACTCACCATCTATGCTGATGACGCTAACGTTAAGAAAGATTAGGCACAGGAGATAAGAAATGGCTAATACTAAGAAATCATATGTTTGGGGCACTGGCCGACGAAAAACAGCTATCGCTCAGGTCAGATTATATGCGGGTTCAGGTTCCATCGTTATCGATGGCAAATCACTTGAAGAACGCTTTCCTGTTGAAACCCAGAGAATTACCATTTGCAAGCCACTTAACGTTACCGATACATTAAACAAATATGATATCGAAGTTAAAACCTGTGGCGGTGGCGTCAGCGGCCAGGCAGATGCAATCTCACTGGGTATTGCCAGAGCACTTCTTAAAGAGGATGAAGCTCTTAAAGAAAAGCTTCGTGCGGAAGGTCTCTTAACCCGAGATCCTCGTGCTAAGGAAAGAAAGAAGCCTGGTCTCAAGAGAGCTCGTAAAGATACTCAGTACACAAAGCGTTAGACTGTTCTTTTATTATTTGTTGCATATATCAAAAAGGGAGACATTTTCGATGTCTCCCTTTTTTAGTACTTAATTGTTCTGTTATTATCAGGCTATACCGGCCAGTTTGGCACCTTCTTTAAGAAGGGCATCGACACGTTCCTTTGAGTCGGTTTCTGTATAGATCCTCAGCAAAGGCTCAGTACCGGAGAATCTGATGAGAAGCCACGAACCGTCTTCAAGATAATACTTGAATCCATCATCGGTCCTTACATGGTCAACCTTGACACCGAGAATCTCTTTCGGTTGGTTGGCTGCCAGTTTCTGAATGATCTCATATCGCTGTGATTCATCAAACTTAACATCATCCCGGTCATAATAATGAGGACCGACCAGATCATAAAGCTTGTTGATCAGTTCTGAAGGTTTCTTTCCGGTTCGGATCATAAGATCAATGAAGAACAGACCTGCGAGAATACCGTCTCTTTCGGGGATATGTCCGCGGAATCCGTATCCTCCTGATTCCTCTCCGCCGATCAGAGCATTGTTTTTGATCATGACAGGAGCTACATATTTGAAGCCTACATTTACTTCCTCAACAGGAACGTCATAAAGCTTGCCGAGCTTGTAAAGCATATTTGTGGTTGTAATAGTCTTTACGATCATGCCTTTTTCCTTGCGGACTTCCAGCATGTAGTATGCGAGAAGGGCGTAGACCTGCAGCTGAGTCAGGTATACACCGTTTTCATCTATTACTCCAAGTCTGTCTGCATCTCCGTCTGTTGCAAGACCTATGTCGTAATGTTCACTCTTGATGAAAGACTCCATTTTGTGAAGATTGGCATCAATCGGTTCGGGCTGATTCATGTCAGGGAAGTTTGGATTGATGTCGTTGTGAAGCTCTGAAACCTTTGCTCCGTTGATTATTTTCTTAAGATAGCCGATTCCTGCTCCGTGCATGGAATCGACCGCAATTTTCAGTTTGGAGTTTCTGATGTTATTGAGATCTACCAGCTCAGCGACATGTTTGTAGTAGTCCTCATAAAGATCAACATATTCAAATAAACCGTTAAGGGTTTCGGTTGCATTGACGGATTTAATGTCAGAATAATCGAGCTGTTTAATGTTTGCTTCAATGATTGCGACATCATCAATCGGAAGCGATGCTCCGTCAGATGATTTGATTTTAAAACCGTTATATGAAGCAGGGTTGTGAGATGCTGTGATTACGATAGCACCGGTTGCTTTTCTGGTAATGACCCCGTAGCTGGTTACCGGAGTAGGGACCGGATCATGTGAAAGATATGTGTGGATGCCGTTTGCAACCATGACATCAGCGGCTGCTTTGGCGAAAGCAGGGGAGCCGAATCGGGTATCATAGCCGATAACGACCGATGGCTTTTTTTCTTTTTTCAGAAGATAATCTGCTGTCGCTTGTGCACACAGTTTAACGTTTGCAATTGTAAACGTATCAGCGATGATGGCTCTCCAGCCATCAGTTCCAAATTTAATATCAGGTTTTTCCATAAGTTTAAGTGCCTTCTTCCCACCCGTTCAGATATGCGATCTGTTCTTCTGTAAGGGTATCTATTTCAATTCCCATAGCTTTAAGCTTGAGCTCAGCAATGCTGCGGTCAATGTCTTCGGGAACTGCATAAACATGTTTGGTGAGTTTGCCCTGATTTTTGATCAGGTATTCGACACTTAACGCCTGGTTGGCAAAGGACATATCCATTACTGAAGCAGGGTGACCTTCTGCAGCTGAGAGGTTGACGAGTCTTCCTTCAGCGATCAGATTGAGTCTTCTGCCGTCAGGCATGGTATATTCTTCGACCATCGGACGTACTGTTCTATGTGATACTGACATTCTTGTCAGCGCAGGGATATCTATTTCTGAATTGAAATGACCGGAATTGGCCATTACTGCCCCGTCTTTCATGTTGGCAAAAGCACTTTCGGATATAACGTTCTTGTCTCCTGTGACGGTGACATATATATCGCCTTTCTTGGCTGCTTCTGCAATAGGCATGACTTCATAGCCTTCCATGGCGGCTTCAAGTGCTTTTATCGGATCGACTTCGCAGACGATGACTTTCGAACCAAGACCTTTAACTCTCAGTGCAAGACCTCGTCCGCACCATCCGTAACCTGAAATAACGGCAGTTCTTCCTGCCCAGAGTATGTTGGTCGCACGGTTGATGCCGTCAACTGTACTCTGACCTGTGCCGTATCGGTTATCAAAGAAGTGCTTGGTCTGAGCATCATTGACATCAATAACCGGATATTCGAGACGTCCGTTCTTTTCCATAGACTGAAGTCTTACGACTCCTGTTGTGGTTTCTTCAGTGCCGCCGATGATATTGTGAAGAAGATCTCTTCGTTTTGTATTAAGTGTCGTCACAAGATCGGCACCGTCATCCATTGTTATTTGAGGTTCATGTTCGAGAACTGCATTGATGTGACTGTAATATGTTGCATCATCCTCACCTTTGATAGCGTTAATATAGATGCCCATTGAGGTGAGTGCAGCAGCTACGTCGTCCTGAGTGGAAAGGGGATTCGATGCACACATTACGATATCTGCACCGCCGGCCTGAAGAGTAAGTGCCAGATTGGCGGTCTCTGTCGTGATGTGCATACATCCGCCGATCCTGATGCCTGCAAGAGGCTTTTCCTTTTCAAAACGTTCTCTGATAAGTGTCAGAACGGGCATATCTCTTTTCGCCCATTCAATACGCATTTTGCCTTCATCGGCCAGGTTAATGTCTTTAATGTTATATGTTCTCATCGTTTATCTTATCCAGTATTTTTATTATTTTATCACCTAATGAGTCCATAGAACTGACAATTATCAGTGATGACGCAGGAATCTCATCAGGTTCTTCCAATGATGCCAGCTGCATTTTATATACATCGAAGGAACCGTCTGATGCAGTCTGATGATGGGATCTCTTTTCAAGATTGATGCGGGTCTGTTCCTCTGTCGTTTCAAATTTAAGACAGTAGAAGGCTGATCCTGTTTTCTTTGCGAGGTAATGAGCTTCCTCTCTGAAAGAACGTTTCAGAAATGAAGCATCCAGGATAACCGAATATCCGTGTGTGAGAGCATTTTCTGCCTCGCTGAACATTGCTGAATATGTTTTTGCCGTCTGGTCGTTACCGTACAGACCTGTGTTCAATTCTTTGTTTTTATGATCGTATATGGGAACATTGGCAAGATTTTTTCTGGTGATATCTGACGATATGTAAACCAGTCCGAGTTCTTTTGCCAGTTCCTTTGATACCTTGGATTTTCCGCAGGCAACTGTTCCGTAATTGATAATCAGTTTCGGACGTTTCGAGTAGCTTTCTGCAAGATTGATATATGATGAGGCCTGCTTAAAGCATTTTTTCTTTCCGTCTTCACTGATAAGCTTGTCATCGAGCTGGAAACAGTTCACCTTTGCTCTGACACATGCATAGTAGCATTTGAAGAAGCGGTTGAGTTTATATATCTCGGTATCTCCGCTCTTATTGATGTATTCCTTCAGGAATTCGAGTGCAAGATCTCCATGACCGGAATGGTCAAGATCCATGCACAGGAAAGATACTTCGGATGCAACATCGACACATCTGAACCTTTCATTGAATTCGATACAATCGAATACGAAGATCGGTTCATCAAAACAGATATGCTGGGCATGCAGGTCACCGTGACAGTCCCTGACTTTGTTTTCTTTGTTTCTTTTAACCAGCAGAGATCCGTTCTTATCAACAAAACCGCGGGTAAAACTGCAGATATTGTCGTACTGCCGCTGACTGAATACTCTTCCGATGTACGGAGCCAGCTGAGTGAAGTTTTCTTCAATATTGAATTTCAGTGTGTCAAGGTCAGCTATTTTTGAAATCTCATCTGAAGATTCTGCTTTACTGTGGAAATCCGACATGACATCTGCGACCTTTCGCATCATTTCGGGAGTCACTGCATCCTTTTCCAGCAGGTAATCCATGCATTTCTCATGCGGGATGAGATTCATTTTTACAACATAGTCGATAATATCTCCATTGCCTCCGACAGAAACTTTTCCGTCAGAAGAAAGAGTTACCGGTTCCACACCGAGATATACATTGGGTGCAAGTCGTCTGTTAAGTCTGACTTCCTGATTGCAGAAATACTTTCGGTTTTGCAGTGTGGTGTAATTTACATAACCCAGGTCGACAGGCTTTTTAAGTTTATAAACATAATCACCAGTAAGAAATATCACTGACATCTGAGTCTGGATGATTTCTATCTGTTCTTTTGTCTGATGCGGGTATGCGGATGGACTCTCTAGAGCTTTCAGTAAACCGGACAAGTCCATTACCGGGTTATTCCTGTTCCATATACTTGTTCATTGCATCGATGCCGGTTGAAATGGCTGTTGCAACGACGTTGATATCCTGCTGGTCTCGGAGAGGAGCCCCATCGATCAATACTCCAGGTTGAACGATATCTTTGAACTCATGTACAGGGAAATTAACTTTGGACCAGTCCAGGCACTGATGGCCGTAAGCTGAGCATAACTTGGCAATTACAAGCCCGGAAAGATGGATGATATGAGGATGATTATCCAGATCATAATTGAACTGGGCATCGAATTTCTGGAATTCTTCCATCCATCGTTCTGCGATTGTATCAAAAATATAGATAAGCTTGGTGCTGATTACTTCTTTGGGAAGATTGGAAGTCTCATCATGATCAGGCTGAGTATTGATCCATCTGTAGGTCTGGCTGAGCATGAGGAATGAGAATAAGAGACAGGTCTCATTTGCTTTGACCAGGGAACCCTCTCTCCAGTAAGGTCGGATACCGGCACAATTATTTACAAAGAGCTCAGCCGCAACTGTGCCACCCATGGCCAGTGAATGAAGAAACTTGTCCTCCTGCGGTGAGACGATTACTTTGGGAAGTTTTTCTTCCATATTGTTCCAAACTTCATCAAAAAGTTTGCTGTTCTGTTCTTCGAATTCTGAGCTCATTATATAAATCTCCTTATGATCGATTAAGATCTTCTTAACGATTTATTCAGTATAGACGATAAATCAAAATAACGCTATTTATTCTTCAAGCAGGGATCTCAGCGTGTTGGACAGTTCAACTGTTATCTGAAGAGCTTTCTCTGCTGTCGCTTCATCAAGACATGCAAGACCGCATTCAGGTGTTATAAGACTGTTGCTGTACAACTCTTTGCTGTCGATCCCGTGGTTGATCATTTCGAGCATGAGTGCATTGTACTGAAATGCCAGCTGGGGAACAGTCAGAGAGTTCAGCTGGCTTTCTCCAGTCGGAACAATACCCCAGGCAATACTTCCTCCCAGTTCAAGGTAGGTGGAAACTGCAAGGGGAGTGAGGAACATGCGCTGTCCGTATTTCACGGCATCAAAACTGATGATGTTCGGAGCTGCTTCCATTACCACAGGCCAGTTTATATCAGCGCAACAGTGGAAAGCGGAATTACCGCTGACTGCACTGAAAACATCTCTGAGTATGGATATAACATGGTCATATGAGAGCCCGTATTCAACTTTTTCAATTTCCGTAAATGAAGGTTCATCAAAACAAATCAGAGTTTGCTGACCGTAGTTCCTCAGCAACTGGTCCATCCACATAGCTTTCAGTCTGACATGCTTGGTTATAAGTGTCAGTATTTCAGGATCACCAAGCAGGTTATTGCCTTCAGGATCATAGATATTTGCTGCAAGTGTGATAGGACCGCATAACTGTCCTTTAATGAACAAAGGATTATCTGTTCCGTTCCTGATCATTTCATAAAGACCTGCAGCAGCATCTTCAGGAATGGCTGATTTTGAAGGGTCATCATTTTTTATACGGGTAATAAAATCCTGCAGTTCATTCATGTCAGCAGATTCAATGTCCAGGATACACTTTCCATCCTGGACTTTAAGTCCCGGAAGACCAATTGCCGTCTGTAATATCATGCCTTCCTTTGGATCTCTGTTCGGAAGCTGAGGAAATGCAGGTGCTTCTTTCAAAGTATCCTTTACGACTTTGAAGGCTTTCTTAACATCTTTGTGGGGTAGTGAACCGACCATGGTGGGAAGAAAGTAATAATTAGTCAGCATTTTAATACCTCATTAGTTAATATTGTGTTTTTTGATATCGTAATTGAATGTCAGCGGTGATATGCTGTCATCTATCCTTTCGATTCCTTCTTCGGCAGCATTACGGACTCTCTCGCTGTCATTGTTTCTGAGTGATTTCAGAATATCCTTTGTTCCGCTGCCTCCGATTTTACCAAGAGCAACTGTGACTTCATAGATGACCTCTTCGTCTTTTTCAATCAGCAGTGATGTCAGATGAGGAAGAAACTCTTCGGATTCAATATCACCGGCAGCCTTGATAGCTGCTATAAGTATCTCATGATCTTCTGAATCCAGATAATTGATAACCGGCTGGATCCAGATATCATCAAGATTTCTTCCCATACTGGTCAGAGCGGCAATCGTATATGACTGGTCATTCTTCATCTGGGCATCACCGATTGCTTTAATGATGCCAGGTGATGAAAGCGGAGCTGCGGAGACAAGCGCCATACATCTTACTCTGTCCGCTTCAGTTTCGTTGTAATAAACGGAGAGAAGGTTATTCTCAAGGAAAGTAGCAAACGGAAGATCGTTCAATTCAGTATCAAGAACAAATCTTCCGAGACTTTCAGCAGCTGCTTCCCTTACATCTTCGGAGTCATCTTCCATCATCATTTTTGAGAATTTGTTGATGAGGTAGGTGTCTTCGCATTCCCAGAGTGACTGCACGGCTTCATACCTGACGTCTTCATCATGGTCATTCAAACAATATTTATATATACGGCTGAAGTCGTAGGCGGCGGTCTCATCTGCTTCATCATGAAGGAAACAGATGACCTGCTGACGTCTGGTGAGATCAATTTTATTCCACTGTTCAGTAAAATAATCAAATTCTTCCTGTGTCATGTCTGACAAGGCTATCATTTCATCATCAGTAAGAAGCTGATCTTCATCACTGACGACTTCCATTGCTTTAATGAGCTCTTCACTAACCATTTAAATCATCCTCGTCGTCATTGTGTGCATCGGGGTTTTCCCAGATGGGTTCAGTGAAGTAATCGATGTAATTTCCCATGGCATCATTTGCCAGCTGTTTGATGTCTTCGTTTGCATCCTCTGCAATTTTTTCCATGTCCTTCATGTCAATGTCGAGTTCAAGCAGGGATGAAAGTGTTCTCACAATTGCGAGAGCTGCGGGAGGATTATTCAGTCCCGTAGCATAGTTCGGCACACCTGCAAGAACGCAGATTCCGTCCATACCTCTTTCCTGTGCGGTTCCGAGAATAAGGCCATTCATATTGGCGATCTGGATATTTCCGCCCAGAGGAACATTATGCTTGGCAAGCTTTTCGATCATCTTCTCGTTGGTCCCGACGCCATACACGTGAGGTATCTCACTATGATGCATATGGGCGACCATTGCGGCGCATGTATATATGCAGTGAACATCGTAATACTCTGCAATGTCGATAATTGCATGGGAGAAAGGATATGTGTTTGATGTGGGCTGGCTTTCGCCGATGAATATGATAAGATCTCGTCCTTTGGGATTTTTATAATACATGAACATGTTGGAAGGGAACTGAGCACCTTCAACGATGCTGTCTCTGACGAGCATACCGTTCGGTTCAAAAAAGAACTGGGGTTTGAGTACAGCCAGATTCTTGCTGTTCAGCTGTTTGGCTACATAAGTTGCGGCAAGCATGGCAACATTGCTGATGCCGGGCCATGCACATAACATATTAGGCTCTTTTAATTTCGGACGAGCCAATTTCTTCCAGAAATCATTTGCCATATTGTGAACTCCTTTAGTGACTGGCACAGCTGACAGAAGGAAAATATACAGAAGGTGTTCTTAATCCCCCGAGCCATCTGGCATCACAGCCAAAAGCATTAATAGTCTTCAGTAATTCATAAATGTTGCCGCTGACAACGGCATCTTTTACTCTTCCTGTTATTTTACCATTTTCTATTTTATATCCTAACAGAACATTTCCACTGAAATAGCCTCCCAGGACATTGCCTTGTTCCGCGCCCATAAGTTCTTCAACGAGCAGACCGTTTTTAATGTCTTTAATCATTTCTTCCTGAGAAACTGTACCGGATCCGATCACCACATTAGTGAAACTGGGATGTGAACCTCCGTGGTAACCATGCCCTGTGCTTTGGGTGCCGGCAAGTTTGGCAGTCTTCAGGTCGTATATGAAATTCCTGATCACTCCATCCTCGATAAGCTGCAGCTTCCTGCTGGGAATGCCTTCACCGTCGACAGGTCGGGAGTTGTCCATGTAGGGAAGAGTTGCATCATCAGTGATGCTGAGCTTGCTATCAAAAGCTTTTTCTCCCAGCCTTCCGGTGAGAGGGGAGGATTTTTCGTATACGGCTTTGCCATTGAAACCGGAACAAATGCCCGGAATGAATGCGTCGTAAAAACCGTTCGGAGTAAAGATAACAGGGATGTTGCCTGATTCGATCACGGCAGTGTTCTTCGATCTTTCATATTGTTTCTTTACTGAATCGATAATAAAGTTCATATCAATGTCTTTTCTTCGGGATGAAAGGCCGTCACCGATGAATAACATGTCAGATCCATGGATAATGGTTCCTGACAGAGACACATCCAGGCCTGTTCCGCGGAATGAAGAATGGATGCCTTTGGAACTCACAAATTCCATATCCGAAATAGACTTGTCTACTCCTCCGTCACAGACGATATTGGGGTCAATATCCTGAACAGAACTGATAAGCTTGCCTCCCATTTCCACCATCTCGTCGACAGTGATGTCTGCAACAGCCTGGTCATAGGTCGGGACTTCAGGAATAGTCTGTTTTTCCGGCAGATCATACATTGCTTCTGCCCCGTATCTGGCATTTTCAAGAGCATTGTCAACCAGTGCTTTTGGATCATCAAAGTAATCGGTGGATGAAAGTCCTATTCTTCCATCTTTTATTACTCTTAGAGATATGGCCTGATATTCCTTGGTATGGATGTTTTTCAGTCTGTTTGCTTCATATTCAACAGGGATTACTTCTCCTGTATTGATCCAGAAATCACATTCGGCTTTGTTTCGGCTGCAGAGGTCAAGGATTTCATCTATAAGTTTTGACTTGTCCATTATGCACCTCCCACAAGGCAGTGTCTGATTCTTATATGCGGGCTTCCGTTGGTTACCGGCAGAGGTGACTGACCGCCCTTTCCGCAGCCACCTCCTTCATTCATATCAAGATCGTTGCCGATCCCGTCAATGTTTGCCAGGGTTGTAAAGACATTGCCGCTGAGAACTACCGGATGGATCATTTCGCATATCTTTCCATGTCTGATCATATATGCTTCGCCGGCAGAGAAAGTGAACATTTCCATGCTTGTGGTTCCTCCATACCAGTTTTTTGCATATATGCCGAGTTCGATTCCCTCGAGCAGATCATCCAGGGTGGCATCCTGAGGTTCAATATATGTGTTAGTCATTCTAACGATAGGCGCATAATGATATCCGATTGCCCTGGCATTGCCGGTCGGCTTCTCTCCCATACGGCCGGCAGTTTCTCTTGAATGGAGACGTCCTGTCAGGATACCTTCCTTAATAAGATATGTCTTGGTGGATCTGACCCCTTCATCATCATATTTATAAGATCCTCTCAGTCCGGGGACTGCAGCTCCGTCTACTATATTGAGGTTCTTCTCACCGAATTTTTTCCCAAGGACCATCAGATCTTTCATCTGTTCATTTTCATAAGTGAAGTCTGCTTCACTGAGATGACCGAAAGCTTCGTGTACAAAAACACCGGCAAGGACAGGATCAAGGACCACAGTGTATTCTCCGGGGTCTATCCTGGGAGCATCCAGCATTTCTATTGCTTTGCGTGTTGATTCCCTGATTTCTTCGTCAAGAGCAGTCATTTTGCTGAAGTCGCCGGTATTGCCTATGGAAATACCGCACTGCTGGATATCATTGCCTTTGCTGGCAACAGCAGACATCGAAACAGTTATATCTGATCTTTCCTGATATATATAACTGCCCTGGTTGTTAATGAATATCTGTTTTTTATGTGCATCTCCGTATCTCAGGCTGGATGACTGGAGGGAAGGGGATGTTTCCCATATTAAATTATTGTAGTGATCGAACAAATCCTTCTTTTCGGCAAGGGAAATAGCGGTCGGATCATATTGACTCGTAATATGATCTTTAATGACAGGTGCATCTGCAAGAGTAACTTTCTCTCCGTTTGCAGCAAGTTCAGCCTGATGTATGACAGCATTAACTTTTTTCTCGAAGTCTTCCATATTGTTAAAGCAGGCAAAGCCCCAGCCACCGTTGACCATCGCACGGATATTTCCTCCGCGTGATGTTGCATTATTGATATTTTCAAGTTCATGTTTGCTGTAGCGGATCGATGAAGCTGTTCCCTCTGAAATGTGAGCATCAATATAATCCGCTTTGGCATTTTTTATGATCCTGGAGAGTTCTTCTCCATACTGTTCTATATCTGTCACAGGCACAAGACTCCTTGATTTGACTAAATAATAAATAATAGTATAATAGATTTCTGGCAAACTAAAGTTAAGAAAAACTATTAAGTGCTAATTTAGTAGTATTAAAAAGATAATAAACACGGAAAAAATTGGAGAAAAATTTTCAAAAATTTTTTTGATGATCTGACAATTTGCTAGGCACAAACTATGCCTGAAAAAACAAACTTGACACAGTTCAAAACCCTGTGATATTATCTTTCTTGCTTTGTTGAGCACCTTAACAACTGGATAGCGAAGAGAAGATAAATTTTTAAGAGCAGATCAACGCTCTAACAAGCGTTAAATGTTTGGTTTAGAGAGTTTGATCCTGGCTCAGGATAAACGCTGGCGGCGTGCATTATGCATGCAAGTCGAACGAGATACGCAAGTATCGAGTGGCAAACGGGTGAGTAACACATAGATAACCTGCCCTCGAGTGGGGAATAATTCTCCGAAAGGAGGACTAATACCGCATACGGTGGCTTTTCACAAGAAGAGTTATTAAAGCAGCAATGCGCTTGAGGAGGGGTCTGTGTCCGATTAGCTTGTTGGTGGGGTAACGGCCTACCAAGGCCATGATCGGTAGCTGGTCTGAGAGGATGGTCAGCCACATTGGGACTGAGACACGGCCCAGACTCCTACGGGAGGCAGCAGCAAGGAATTTTGCGCAATGGACGAAAGTCTGACGCAGCAACGCCGCGTGAAGGATGAAGGTCTTCGGATTGTAAACTTCTTTTATAAGGGACGAATGATGACGGTACCTTATGAATAAGCTTCGGCTAACTACGTGCCAGCAGCCGCGGTAATACGTAGGAAGCAAGCGTTATCCGGATTTACTGGGCGTAAAGAGAGCGTAGGTGGCTCATTAAGTCGGTTGTGAAATCTCCCAGCTTAACTGGGAGGGTGCATCCGATACTGGCGGGCTAGAGTGCAGCAGGAGAAGATGGAATTCCCGGTGTAGTGGTGAAATGCGTAGATATCGGGAGGAACACCAGTGGCGAAGGCGGTCTTCTAGGCTGTGTCTGACACTGAGGCTCGAAGGTGTGGGGAGCGAACAGAATTAGATACTCTGGTAGTCCACACAGTAAACGATGAATACTAGGTATAGGGAGTTTCGACCCTCTCTGTGCCGAAGCTAACGCTTTAAGTATTCCGCCTGGGGAGTACGGCCGCAAGGCTAAAACTCAAAGGAATTGACGGGGGCCCGCACAAGCAGCGGAGCGTGTGGTTTAATTCGATGCAACACGAAAAACCTTACCTAGGTTTGACATGTAAGAAGTAGTGAACTGAAAGGGGATCCAACTGTTAAGTCAGTAGCTTACACAGGTGCTGCATGGCTGTCGTCAGCTCGTGTCGTGAGATGTATGGTTAAGTCCTGCAACGAGCGCAACCCTCATTGCTAGTTGATTTCTCTAGCAACACTGCCTCGCAAAACGAGGAGGAAGGTGGGGATGACGTCAAGTCAGCATGGCCTTTATATCTAGGGCTACACACACGCTACAATGGATAGTACAATTGGTTGCAATACCGCGAGGTGGAGCTAATCCGTAAAACTATCCTCAGTACAGATTACAGGCTGAAACCCGCCTGTATGAAGTCGGAGTTGCTAGTAAACGCGAATCAGCATGTCGCGTTGAATACGTTCTCGGGCCTTGTACACACCGCCCGTCAAGTCATGAAAGTTGGTAACACCTGAAGTCGATAGGCTAACCGCAAGGAGGCAGTCGCCGAGGGTGGGATTAATGATTGGGACTAAGTCGTAACAAGGTATCCGTAGCGGAAGCTGCGGATGGATCACCTCCTTTCTAGGGAGAACCGTAGAATGATTTCTACTACTCCTAGGTCGAATTTCTATCACTGATAGAAACTTTTTTAAAAACCTACTTTCTTCTCTTTGCTATCCAGTCGTTAAGGCTTTTTTGTATATAAGGGCGATTAGCTCAGTTGGTTAGAGCACAGTCCTGATAAGACTGGGGTCCTTGGTTCGAATCCAAGATCGCCCACCATACAATACAAAGAAATGAAATGAGCACCCTTCGAGGGTGCTTTTTTTTAACTTAATTCTCTTCTATTTATTTTGGCCTTTTAAGAATTCATATAGCATAGGAATGTCTGTTTTTACAGTATCATAAATAATTGATAGATCTACTTCTCCATATTCATGAACTATTCTGTTTCTCATTCCTTTTATATCGTGCCAAGCAATACTGTTATGCTTGTTTTTATATTCATCTGATAAACAGTTCGTGTTTTCAGATATTTGAACTAGTCTAAACATAATTGAATCCAGTAAAACTTCATTTTCTGAAATGTTATCTCGTGTTAAATTCTTTGTATGATTAATTAGAAAAACAGTGTCTTTTAGTATCTTCTCTATATAGTATGTGTCTTTTTTATTGTTATCCATAAATCTTTATTCCGTCTTTTAGTATTTCATTAACCAGTATTTCATTATCATTTAATTGTTTCTGATTCAATACATCTACTTTTTTCTTGAGTTCAACTCGTAACTTTTCTACTAAGCCAAAATATTTCATTCCTGTGACCGGTGTACTTATCAGAAGATCAACATCACTGTTTTCTTTTGCTTTTCCTTTTGCATAGGATCCAAACAGATAACAATATGAGATTTCATATTCAGAAAACACTTTATTACATGCATTCTTTATTGTTTCGATATCCAGTATTCCGTGTGTTTCATCAACGTATCCATATGAAAGAAGCTTCTGCAGTATATATTGATACTTAATTGAATTATTTTTCCTTGTATCATTTTCATAATTCTGATATGTGCGCAATGGTATTCCAATGTATTGTGAACATTCAGACTGGGTGAGGCCTTTCTCTTTTCTTAATTCTTTTAAAACCATCTTAATTCTTCTTTTAATAATAGAGTTGCGAATTGCCTTTATGGTTATTATGCAATAATTGCACAAATATGTAAATTAATATACGCAATAATTGCGCAAAACAATTGTTGATAATATGCAAATGTGTGTTTTTTTAGTATTTCATTATTAGTATATTCAGTAAAAACAGACTGTCTTCAATTTAATACTTTGATATAATATGGCCTATGAGTCGTTACTTTGATTTTAAACTTCCATGGGATCTGGATGTGATCAAATACTATCCGTCACATCTTTGCGATTACTTTTGTTTTCTATATGACAATGGACTTATTTATCTGCAGAAAGAACTGGAAGACTCAACGAATGATGAAGGTGAACACGGCCAGTATATGGTACTGGTCTTTCCGTATGTTCTTTCACCTGTGTGCGGTATCAATACAGTCCCTATGCAGATAGCTCTTTGGCGCCAGATAGGTGATGAGGCTTATCTCGAATATGCAAACTTTGCAAATAAAGAGGCCGGTGAACGTGTTTACGAGTGGAAAGCCAATATGAAGCAGTCTCCCTATGCTGACTGTGAAAAGAATTCATGTCCGAAGACGTCGGTTTTCTGCAGCGTACACATCATGTTTACTCTTGCCTATGGACTTAAGACTGCCCCTGAGACAGTAAAACAATATCGTAAATGGCATAACGATCACCTTCAGGAATCGGATGAACACAATTCATTTCATTTGTCAGTAAACTACCTGTGGAATCCCAAGAACGGTTTGGAATATGCTTCTCAGAAAGACATTATCGAGGCAGTGAAACTTGCCAGATCCGGCGAGGTGTTCCTTAGTAATGTTACGGATGATAAAGGGCTTTCAAGTGTTAAAACGCTTTTGCCAGGATATGTTCCGTCTTTGTATCCGACAACAAATGTTTTCCCATATGCAGATCTTCGGGTCGGTTTGAATTACTTTAATCCCAGTTCGAATCTTGATGAGATATACAGTGTGACAGAAGCAGAACGGGAGTCTTCAGAAAGCGGTCACCGTTTCTACCTGCTTTATCTCGCAGGATACATCCAGTTCCTGCATATACGCGGAAGCTATTTCCATCAGCTGGAGATAAGAGACAAGCTTCTCAATGAATACCGTGAAAAGATAAACAGTAATATTGATTTTGTGAAGTCGTGTCTTGAGGATCCTGATGATTTAGAAGAAGAGCTAAGACGAGCAAGCCTGACAAAGAGATTGTATTTTGCGATCAAGGCCGAAAGAGGATGCGGACAGCATTCTGTTTGTGAATATATTGCATACCGTCTCTGGGACCAGGGCCTTCTTTATACTCCTGAATATAAGCAGATCACTCTTTATGATTTATCCAGGAGTGATGTTACTTACACAGAAGGCGGTGATCTAAAATACCGCAATCTCAGGACGGATCATCTCTACGTGATTACCGGTCTCAGAGAGTTTTTGAATCTCAATGGTAAAAATGATTCCGAATCACAGAGAATCAATGACTATACATTGAAACTATTGTCCAAACTGAGTGAGAACCGCTACGTTATTATCATGGGCGATAACAAGGATGTTACTGAATTCCTGAATCTGCATGAGAACTTCCAGCGTATCTATCATAACGTTGCCCTGAAGCAGTGGGATAATGAGCGCATTATCAGAAGTATTGAATCTCAGGTCCCGTATCCGCTGGATGATGCTGTCAAGACTCATCTTGCCAAATGGCTTCCTACAGCAAGGGACATTGAACCGTTGAAGAATGAAGAGCTGGCAAGATATGTTGCTTCACAGTATGTTCTGTCAAAAGATGTTAAGCTTCGTGATTATTCCATAAACAAAGATAAACTATTTAAAGATCTTGACAGACTGGTCGGTCTTTCAAAAATTAAGCAGCAGATAAAAGCACTTGATAAGTATCTTTTGTTCAGATCTGAACTGCAGCAGAATTCAAAGCCTGTTCCGCCTATCAATCTTCATATGTTGTTCCTCGGCAATCCTGGAACGGGAAAGACTACTGTTGCAAGGATCATAGGCAGACTTTTCTATAGTATTGGTCTTCTGAAGAAGGATACCTTCATTGAGTGTTCAGCCAAGGATCTGATAGGGGAGTACGTCGGTCAGACTGCACCTAAGACTCAGAAAATGATCGACCGTGCCATGGGCGGCGTGCTGTTCATTGATGAAGCTTATTCACTCACTGTGGGAAAGAAGAATTCCAGCGGTGCCCAGTATGGTCAGGAATGTATTGCAACACTTATCAAAGCCATGGAGGATCACAAAGGTGAATTTGTGGTCATATTTGCCGGCTATACACAGGAAATGCATGATTTTGTTGCCACTAATCCAGGTATTTCATCAAGGATCGGTTATACATTCGAATTCCCTGACTATTCAGAGGAAGAACTGTATGAGATATTCAAGATCAAGATGGAAAACTTTACAATCGATAATAAAGCTGAAAAGCAGGTCAGACTGCTTCTTACATATTTCCATTCAGTTAAAAATGTCGGAAACGGCAGACTCGTTGATAATGTGATACAGCGTATTTATATCAAGCATGCTGAAAACAGAAAAGGTGGAAAACTGCTTGAACTGACCATAGACAGTATTCCGACTGTCGCTGAAATGAGTGAGAGTCTGTATTCAGACGGTGAAGTAAAGATCCTTCCAGAAAACATTACAGAAGATGATCTGCATGGAACAGCAGTTCATGAACTCGGACATGCCATCATTTCCTTCCTTGAGACATCGGATTCAAACATTGAAAAGATCACGATCATCCCTGAAGCAACAGGAACGCTCGGCTACGTACGATATAAAGATAATGATGCAATCATCCATTATGATATTCAGGCAATGCGCAAACATATCTCCAGACTCTTCGGCGGACGTGCTGCTGAGGAAGCTTTCTTCGGACCGGAGCACATTTCAAACGGCTGCTCTTCCGATATCAAGAAGGCTACTGATATAGCAACAGTTTCCATGACAGCAGGCGGATGGTCTGAAACATATGGCCTTATCTATACCGATGAACCAACAATGATTCAGAAAGCCGCTTTCGAAAAAGAACTGAAGGTTGTTCTCGATGATATCTATAAGGAAACTTTGGAAAAGATCGAGAAGTACAAGGATGTTATCGAGGCAATGAGCAAAGTTCTTATTAAAGAAAAGTCTATGGACGGCGTTGCATTAAACAAACTGTTCAAAAAAGAACTCGGAAAAGGGTAATGTTCATAAGACAGTAACACGGAAAATGAGCGCTGTCGTAGGTCAGATGAGAATAAACATTGATTTACTCATCTGACCTTTTTTGTCAGGGATAATTATAAAACGCAGTAGTGACAAGTCATGCAGGACAGTTGTATTTGCTCAGAACCTCGCTAATAAACTGGGGGTTGTTGTTGAAGCTCCGACAAAACTTGTATGGGCATATTCGAATGGCAGATACTTTGTGGCTGCCAGAAGAAAAGATAATCCTCAATTACCCGACATAAATGATCGAGGCAAATTCATAAAATTTTATCCAGGAGGAAAGAAAAAATGAACAATAAAATAATATGTGAAAAGTGTGGAGCGGAAATGCTTCCCATCGATCCTAATAAACCCGTTGGGATGACCTGCCCAAATTGCGGATGGGGTTGGGCAACAACTTACATAGACCCTGAACAGGAAGATGATACTGTTTATGTCATATCTTTGTCTAAAGGAAATATCGCAACAATAGCAGCGGTTAAAGCTATTTCAAAGATTACGAACAAGAACTTCGTGCAGGCAAAAAAAATAATAGAGAATTCACCAGTAGATATTTATTCTGGGAATGCAGTCCAGGTTAAAGATGTTCTTCTACTGCTTGAATCGTTGTCAATGGCATACTGTATTACTCCTGAATTCCCGTATTCGCTGAATCAGGAAGAGGCAAATACGGAGGACTAATTCAGTTGGTGTAACTGGGACTATGTTCCATAAGGGCTTTCGACCGGTATGAGATATCAAACTAGGCAAAGCCGGTACAGAAATCATTGAATTGAAGTGACAGAGGATCACAAAAAACTAATCTTTATACTGTATTTGGGAACATTTTTACCGTCTTCGCCGCCAACATACTGGGTATTGTTCTTATTATTCTTCCAGTATATTAATGCATATGGAGGATCTCCATATGGGTAGAGTGAGATCATGACAACTGCATTAGTATAATCCGCATCAGCTTTATACGATCCATATTTATTACCCATGGAATATTTGGTTCCACCGTTGACAGTAGTACCTTTGCCATACGTTTTTACAGCTGCCGGAAGTAAATTTCTGCTGGCATAGATCTTTCCGGTTCTCGGGTCATATGCACCGTATGCATTGTTACGTGCTCTGCCACCATCAGAAGACCAGCTTAGTCCGGCCGCAAGTGCACTATTTTTATCAGTTACGCCGGCATAGAACAGGTGGATCGCTGCGGAAGCAGCCTGACGCATAGTATAAACATCGTATGCTTCCCGTGCTTTTTCCGAATTTTTGTTTAAAGTAGGGATCGCTATTGAAGAAAGAATAGCAATGATCGCGACCACGATCAAAAGCTCTCCAATTGTAAAACCTTTTTTTCTTCCTTTTTTAGATAGATTCAACAAAATAATCCCCCCGAGAGGAACCTGCCTCTCATAAGGTGCCAAACGTATGACTGTATTTGTTAAATTATTACAGTAAGAGAGAATCAATTCAAGAGCATCGAAAGGAAGGCCCTGGATAAGGCTGGATAATCTTGGAATATTTGAGCCTGAATTACAAGGATGTTATGGAGTCAACGAGTAGAGTTCTTATCAAAGAAAATCTATGAGCAGAGAAGCTCTTAACAAACTGTTCAAAAATGAATCCTGCAAGAAGCAATGACAATACTTCTGAATCCATGTCTATCATTTTGCTGGGCGCATTTATGCTATACTTTTGCGTATGAAAGATGAAGAGTATCTTGATATAAAAACAGAAAGTTATCTGAAGGAATCTGAAACTGTTGCTCAGATAGTGAATATCATTGTCAACAGACGCAAGGAACTGGGGATCACTCAGCGCAAGCTCGCAGAAATGTGTGAGATCTCAAAATCGTCTGTAACTAGGATCGAATCATTTGAGACCATTCCGAATCTTGATACTTTATTGCGAATTTTTCAGGCTTTAAAGTTAAGAATCGTTATTATGAGAGGTAACTGATATGAATTTCATGGGAAATGTGAAAGATGTTGTGTGCGTATCTGCACAGGATGAGTATATTGCACTCAAGGAAATAACTTTAAAAGAGAAAGAAAAGATCGGTTCAAACATCAAAGGTATTTTGGAGATCAGCAAGGATAAGGCTTTCCTGCTTGATTACGAAGAATTTGCCGTTGTCGTTTATAAACTTGGTATGGGGATCGTTGCCGCAAGCCAAAGCTGCAGTAAGATCATCCGTGAATATGGCAACAAACTTGAGAACGTTTATCTGATCGGCACCTGCGGCTGCAAATCAACAGGCATGTTTGCTATTGATAAGACATATCAGGAAGTTGATCTCAGACCTCTTGGATTCAAACTGGGAGAGTCTCCGGATCAGCCTCTCTACTATGAATGTGATAGGGATAAATTCCAGGATCTTCCCAAAGGGAATTCACTGACGGTCCAGCGATTTGTCATTGATTTCCCGGATACATCTTTCTACCGCGGACTAAATCTCGGAACACCTATCATCGACATGGAAGACTATGCGTTTATGGCTTCCTTTGAAGGCCTGAGAGTGAAAAGATATATCCTGAGAGGTGTCAGTGATGCCGGCGACGGCGGTGACTGGGTGGCAAATACGAAGAACGTGATGACAGACCTGTGGGATAAGGTCAGTAAAGAATTCGACAGTTAATTAATACATAATTTATAATTATCGATTAAATCAGTTCATTGAACTAGGAGAAAATAATGAAGGAAAAACAGACCAAGGAATCAATCGTAAGAGCAGTAGAAGAGAATGATGTTAAATTCGTGGAATTATGGTTCACGGATGTTCTGGGACAATTAAAGAGCATTGCAATTTCTCCTAATGAACTTAATACGGCTTTAAATGAAGGAATGGGATTTGACGGATCTTCCATCGAAGGCTTTGCCAGAATCGATGAAAGCGATATGGTTGTCTTCCCTGATATCGATACTTTCAGGATCCTTCCATGGGAGACCAAGGGAACCGGAAACGTAGCCAGAATGATCTGTGATATTCAGACTCCTGAAGGCAAGCCTTATATCGGAGACCCGAGATTTGCGCTTAAGAGAATGCTTAAGAAAGCTGCCGATATGGGTTATACCTTCTGTGTCGGACCTGAATTAGAGTATTTCTACTTTGCTAACAACCATTCCATTGATCCCATAGATCTCGGCGGATATTTTGATCTGACTCCTCTTGATAAGACCAATGATCTTCGAAAGCAGTCAGTCCTCGGACTTGAGAAGATGGGTATTGAAATAGAATTCTCACACCATGAGAATGCTCCTTCACAGCAGGAAATCGATATGCGCTACAAGGATGCTCTGACCATGGCAGACCAGGTCATGACATACAGATATGTCGTTAAACAGGTAGCGCTCAACAATAACGTTTTTGCTTCATTCATGCCCAAACCTATTTTCGGCCAGAACGGAAGCGGTATGCATTGCCATCAGTCTCTGTTCAAGGGTGATGTCAACGCATTCTTTGATCCGAAAGGTGAATTCAATCTCTCACAGGTAGCCAGACAGTATACTGCCGGTATCCTGAAGTATGCTCCGGAATTTACTGCAGTTACCAACCAGTGGGTCAACAGTTACAAACGACTTGTTCCCGGATATGAAGCTCCTGTCTATCTGTCCTGGGCACGACGAAACAGATCCGATCTGGTCAGAGTTCCTGAATACAAACCCGGAAGAGAAAAGGCAACCCGAATCGAACTGAGAAGTCCTGATCCTGCCTGCAACCCGTATCTTACTTTCACAGTACTGCTGGCTGCCGGTCTCAAGGGTATAGAAGAAAAACTTGAACTTCCTGAACCTATTGAAGAGAATGTTTTCGAAATGAAACCCGAGGAAAGAGAAGCCAGAGGCATCGGTACTCTTCCCGGTACTTTGGCGGAGGCTCTTGCTTTGACAGAAAAGAGTGAACTGGTCAGAGAAGCTCTCGGTGAGCATATTTTCAGAGCATTCATTGAAAACAAAAAGAAAGAATGGGATGAATATCGTACTCAGATCACTGAATACGAGATCAATCGATATCTTCCTCTTCTTTAGAAATCAGAATACAAATGAAACATATCAGAGTTGCAGTTTCCCAGATCAATTCCACTGTGGGTGATCTGAATGGGAACAGAGATAAGATTATCACTGATATTCAGCTCGCAAAGAATGCAGACTGCGATCTGGTTGTGTTTCCCGAACTTGCGGTAACTGGTTATCATCCCGAAGATCTTCTTTTGAAACCTAAGTTCATTGAGGATAGTCTGGAAACTCTTAATCAGATAATCCCCGAGACTAAAGGCATCACTGCGATAATCGGTTATGCCAGAGGCAAGGTCGGCAACCTGCATGACAGTGCAGCCATTATCCATGACGGCAAGCTCGTTGCATCATACGATAAAGGCGTCATTGCTTCATTTGATATTTATGATGAGATTCGATATTTCAAACGCGGAACCCGTAATCCGTTATTCAATATCGGCGGTATAAAATGCGGTATCAGCATTGGCGAAGATGCATGGGACAATGACATAAGCCCTGTTATGGAACAGGGTTCAAAAGGTGCCGAGCTTTTAATCAATATTTCTGCTGCTTCCTACTATATCGGTAAGGCATCAAAGCGCTATCAGAAACTGAAAAGATTCACCAGGAAATTCAACGTTCCATTTATCTATGCCAATCTTGTCGGTGGTCAGGATGAAATGATCTTTGACGGTACAAGCATGGTACTTACTCCGGACGGGGAGATCAAAACAGGGGCAAAACAACTCAAGGAAGATATCATATTCTCTGATATTGAAGTGCCTGAATATGAACAGACCGGTAAAATCGTTACGATCTGTGATGAATTTGTTCCTAAGACCAAGAAAAAGATCAAGGAACAAAAGCTTGAAAAGCTGACCCATGCCAGGAAGATATACAGAGCGCTTATTCTTGGAACACATGACTATGTTGTTAAGAATGGATTTGATACTGTTGTGGTCGGTTTATCGGGCGGTATGGATTCAGCATTAGTCGCCACTATCGCTGTTGATGCACTTGGAAAAGACAAAGTTAAATGTGTTGCAATGCCAAGCCGTTTTTCATCAGATGAAAGCTACAATGACGCACGTGATCTGTGTGATAACCTGGGGATCGATTTGATGGTCCTTCCCATTGAGAAGGTATACAAGGCCTATCTTGACAGCCTGAAGGAAGTATTCAAAGGTACTGTTGTAAATACCACTGAAGAGAATATCCAGGCCAGGATCCGGGGTAATTTCCTGATGGCGCTCAGCAATAAATTCGGATGGCTTGTCCTGACTACAGGAAATAAGAGTGAAACTGCCACCGGTTATACGACTCTCTATGGTGATATGGCCGGAGGCTTTGCTGTTATTAAGGATCTTCCCAAGACGAAAGTTTATGAAATTGCCAGATACAGGAATTCTGTAAGCAAAGTTATTCCTATCAATATTATTAAGAAAGCTCCGTCGGCTGAGCTGAGACCTAATCAGAAAGACAGTGATTTCCTTCCTCCTTATGAGATTCTTGATCCGATCCTCAGTGCTTATGTTGAAAAGAATCTTAGTGTTGATGATATAGTTCAGATGGGATTCAACGAGGCTGACGTCAAGAAGACCGCCAGACTGGTGGATCTCAACGAATACAAGCGTCGACAGGGCCCTCCCGGCATTAAGCTTACAACCCGATCCTTTGGAAGAGACCGAAGGTTCCCGATCACAAACCAGTACCGTGGAGTGTAGGAAAACTCCATGTACGATCCTAAAAGTTCAGATCTGGGACTTTATATACACATACCATTCTGTTTGAAGAAATGCGGATACTGCTCCTTTGTATCATACGAAAAGTGTGATCATCTGTATGATGGCTATGTTGATGCTTTGATTAAAGAAATCAGAAAAGCGGATACAGGAAACAGAAAGGTTAAAACGGTTTATTTCGGAGGCGGCACTCCCAGTCTTCTCAGACCTCAGCATATCTATAAAATCATGGATACCATCTATGATAAGTGTGATGTTGCCGGTGATGGTGAGATAACCATGGAGGCAAATCCCGGAACAGTTGACCATGTTAAGCTCAGGGATTTCAGGGAATGCAGTATCAACAGGCTGAGTCTGGGAATACAGAGTACTGACGATGATGACCTCAGATATCTTGAAAGGATACATGACAGGGCAACTGCATTGCAGACGATAAAGGATGCTTCAAAGGTTTTCGATAATGTGAGCTGCGATCTGATTTACGGACTGCCGCAGAGAAGTATCGATACCTGGGAAAAAGTTTTACGGGAAGTAAGTTCAATGGACATTGAGCATATTTCCATGTATGCGCTGACGCTGGAGGATGATACTCCCCTGGGGAAGAAGATCGCTGAAGGAAAAGCAGCTCCCCTTTCTGAAGATCAGGAAGCTGATGAATACGAACTCATTGATAAGATCAGAATCCCTTTCGAACAGTATGAGATCTCGAACTGGTCAAAGCGGGGATATGAATCAAAGCATAATGTGAATTACTGGGAAAGGGGAGATTATCTGGGATTCGGAGTTGCAGCCCATTCATGCATGGGAAGAGTGAGATCTGCAAATACTTCGGATATTACTAAATATCTTGATTCACTGAAAAAAGGTGATTCTCCTGAAGAATTCAGGGAAGAACTCGATGATGAAAAGATATTGGGAGAAACGGTCATGCTGGCTTTAAGAATGGCCAAGGGTGTCAGCATCAATGACATAAAGACCATTTTTAATGTAGAATTCGAAGATAAATATAAGAATGAGATTCGGGACCTTGCCGAACTCGGATTGATTGAAAGAACAGAGATTGGATACAAACTGACGAAAAAGGGAAGATTGCTTGGCAATCAGGTATTCGTCCGTTTTATTGAATAGGATTATGGATCAGAGTCATATTAGAAATTTTTGTATTATTGCCCATATCGATCATGGTAAGTCCACACTGGCTGACCGTATGATCGAGATGACCGGTGCTCTCCGTCGTGAAGAGATGAGCGAGCAGGTCCTCGACAGCATGGATCTCGAAAAAGAACGCGGCATCACTATTAAAGCCAAGGCAATAAGACTGAAATACAAGGCGGATGACGGTGAGGAATACATGCTGAACCTCATCGATACTCCGGGGCATGTAGACTTCTCATATGAGGTTTCAAGAACACTGGTTGCATGTGAAGGTGCGATTCTTCTGGTTGATGCCACTCAGGGTATACAGGCACAGACTCTTGCCAATGTTTATCTCGCCATGGATAACGACCTGGAGATAATTCCTGCCCTGAATAAGATCGATATGGTCACCGCAGAGGTCGACCGTGTCATGGGTGAAGTTGAAAGCGTACTCGGTTACAAGAAAGATGAAACCTACAAGGTATCGGGAAAGACAGGAGAGGGTGTTCATGAACTCATGGAAGCGATCGTTAAACAGATACCTCCTCCCCATGGTAATCCTGATGCCCCTGCCAGAGGATTGATATTCGATTCACATTACGATAAATATAAGGGCGTTGTCGCTTATACCAGGGTTGTAGACGGCAGCATCAAGCGCGGAGATAAGATTAAGCTTATGGCCCAGGGTACTGAAGTTGAAGTACTTGATGCAGGCTATTTCGGACCGCGTGAAACACCGGTCGACGGACTGGACTGCGGAGAAGTAGGGTATATCGCAACTGGTCTCAAGCAGGTCGGTGACTGTCCTGTCGGTGATACCATCACAAATAAATTGGAACCGGCTGCGGAAGCACTGAGCAAGTATACTCCTGCAAAACCAATGGTGTTTGCAGGTATTTTTCCGACATCGGTTTCAGATTATCAGGATCTGCGTGATGCCATTGAAAAGCTTAAGCTCAACGATGCGGCTCTGACTTTTGAGATGGAGAATTCTCCTCTCATGGGACATGGTTTCAGATGCGGTTTCCTCGGGCTTTTGCACATGGATATCGTGTATGAAAGACTCGAACGTGAGTTCGGACTTGAACTTGTTATTACTGCTCCCGGTGTCAGCTACCAGATCACCAAGAATACCGGCGAAATCATTATGGTCAATAATCCATCGGAGTTTCCTGATCCCAGCGAGATAACATCCATCCAGGAACCATGGGTCAATGTACATATCATCACTCCGGCTGCATATATCGGAACTGTTATGGAAATGGAAAGAAACAGCGGCGGTATCCACAGACATACTGAATATATCGGTATTGCCATGGGTGAGGATAAGAGCCACCAGAGAGTTCAGCTTGATTATGATATGCCGCTTCGGGAGATCATTACTGATTTCTACGACAGACTTAAAAGCAGGACCAGAGGCTATGCTTCGCTTGATTATGAACTCGAAGGATATCGTGAGACCAAACTTGTCAGACTTGATGTCCTTGTTAACGGGGAGATGGTCGATGCCTTCAGCCGTATCGTTCCGCCTGAAAAGGCCACAGCACTCGGACGATATCTTGTTCATAAACTGAGAGGTGTTATACCCAGACATCTGTTTACGGTACCTATCCAGGCTTGTGTCGGCGGAAGAATACTGGCACGAGAGGATATTGCGGCACGGAGAAAAGATGTTCTTGCCAAATGTTACGGTGGAGATATTACACGAAAACGCAAACTTCTTGAAAAACAGAAGGAAGGCAAGAAAAAGATGAAGACTATCGGAAAGGTTGAAGTTCCCAAGGAAGCATTCCTCAGTGTTCTTACTACCGACGATGAAGATAAATAGCCGACAGTCAATTCTATTCATTCATAAAAGTACAGCGTATTTACGGATGACCGCAAATGGCGTAAATTAAAAGGGTATTCACGCTTATATACAATTTAATCCTTTGATAAGGAGAACCATAATGAAGGAATCTGTATTCAGGAAAAAGAGTGTTGACCGTGTGAACTCACCGGAACAGCTCAACAGTTATATCCATGTCACAGGTCCGAGCGTATGGCTCATTCTTGCCGGAGTAGCAATTTTGCTTATCGGGTTTTTAATTTTTGCGTTAATGACCAAAGTGGACGGAACTAGTCTATTTTCTTTTATTATCAATTAATTAGTTATGAGTAAGATCAATAAGGCACCGATAAATAAAGGTGTGGCGGATGTTCCGATAGTCATGCAGATGGAAGCTCTCGAATGCGGAGCTGCTGCGTTGGCTATGATTCTTGCCTGGTACGGTAAGTGGGTACCATTGGAGCAGGTAAGAAGGGACTGCGGCGTTTCCCGTGACGGCTCAAATGCCAAGAACATGCTGGTTGCTGCCAGATTGTATGGCCTTGAGGCTAAAGGATACCGTTACGAACCTGATGTCCTGAGAACTGATGGGACTTTTCCCTGTATTATTCACTGGAATTTCAATCATTTTGTTGTTCTTAATGGTTTTAAGGGCAATAAGGCCTACATCAATGATCCCGCAAAGGGTACTTATTCCGTATCCATGGAAGTATTTGATAAATCATTCACCGGAATATGTCTGGTGTTCCAGCCTTCGGCAGACTTCAAACCTTCAGGACAGCAAAGAAGTGTTTACTCGTTTGCAAGAACCAGACTTAGAGGTGCGGGTGCTTCCTTTGCTCTGGTCGTTATTACGACTGTTATCACTTCATTTATCGGTATTATTACTCCAGGTATGACAAATGCCTATGTATCCAGAATTCTTACAGGGCTCAACCCTGAATGGCTGATGCCGTTTATATGGATAATGTCCGGACTGGCGATCATGCAGGTAGTGGTTGCATCGATACATGCTATATATACGCTCAAAGCGAATGGCAAGATGGCTATCGTTGCAAACAGTGCATATGTGTGGCATGTTCTCAGACTTCCAATGGAATTCTTTTCCCAGCGTCTGGCAGGGGATATATCAATGCGCAGACAGCAGAATGCAACCATTGCCAGTGATTTGATCCAAAGATTTGCACCTCTGGTGATTCAGCTGTACATGATGATATTTTACCTGTTCGTCATGGTCAGGTACTCACTGGTGCTGTCTTTGATAGGTCTTGCTTCGGTTGTCATTAACAGTACTCTGTCTTTCTGGATTTCAAGGAAAAGAGTCAACCTCACCAGAGTAAAATCACGTGACTTGGGAAAGCTTTCCGGCAATACAGTAGCCGGAATCGAAATGATTGAATCGATAAAGGCATCCGGAGCTGAAAACGGATTCTTCGAGAAGTGGTCAGGTTATCAGGCCAGTGTCAGCAATGGAACTGTCAAATACACTAAGTTGAATGCCTATCTCGGACTTATTCCGCAGATAGTATCTTCTTTTACCAGTGCTGTTATTTTCATGTTCAGTGTATATCTTTGTATGAATGGCGACTGGGAAGTCGGTATGATCGCCGCTTTTTCCGGTTTCCTGAATGCATTTCTCGGTCCTGCCTCTCAGCTGATCTCAGCATCCCAGATGCTGCAGGAAATGCGTACTTCTATGGAACGAATTGAGGATGTCATGAATTATCCGACGGACATAGAATATCCTGATCAGGCAAATCCCGATGATATGGAATTCAATAAACTGACAGGCAAAATAGAACTGAAAAATGTCACTTTCGGCTATTCCCGTATGGCTCCTCCCTTGATCGAAAACTTTTCCCTGACGATCGAGCCGGGGCAATGCATTGCTTTCGTCGGTTCCTCCGGCAGCGGCAAGTCAACTCTTTCAAAACTGATCTCAGGCCTTTACAAGCCATGGAGCGGAGAGATCCTTTTTGACGGAAAACCGATAGAAGAGATCAACCGCAGTATATTTACATCATCACTGGCTGTTGTTGACCAGGATATCATTCTTTTTGAAGATACCATTGCCAATAATATAAAGATGTGGGACTTATCGATTGAGGATTTTGAGATGATCATGGCTGCCAGGGATGCACAGATACATGATGATATCATGCAGAGAGTCGGCGGCTATCAGTATAGGATCACAGAAGGCGGTAAAGACCTTTCCGGAGGACAGCGTCAAAGACTTGAGATCGCCAGAGTACTTGCTCAGGACCCGACTATTGTTATTCTTGATGAAGCAACCTCTGCTCTTGATGCCCAGACTGAAAGCAGTGTTGTCAAATCAATTACCGACCGTGGAATCACTTCAGTTGTTATCGCACACCGTCTCAGCACAATCAGAGACTGTGATGAAATCATTGTTCTTGACCATGGCAAAGTCGTGGAACGTGGAAATCACGAGGAACTCTATGCAAAAGGCGGGTTATATACAAAACTTGTCAGCAGTGACTGATGAGAGGGATTAATATGGGACTGTATGATGATCAGATAAGAGAACGTATACGGATGGATGATGAGGAATTCCAGAATTCCATGTTCTCCATGGCTGGCATCGTCATGGGCGAAAAGATCTCACGTGCTCTTGAAAATGACAGGATTAAAACAAAAAATGCCATAGAAGAGATACTGAAATTCTTCCATGCCAGGCCTGTTCCTATGCCTGATGACATAACTGATATCAATGAACAGCTTGAATATCAGCTCAGACCCGCTGGTATCATGTACAGAACTGTCAATCTTGAGGACGGCTGGTATAAGGACTCGATCGGTCCTATGCTTGGAGTGACCAGAGAAGACGGAACTCCCATTGCTCTCGTTCCTGAAAAGTTATTCGGCTACTCGTATTATGACTATGAACAGGGAAAACGGGTAAAAGTCGGCAGTAAAACATCCGAATATCTGTCGGATGAAGCAATTGTCTTTTATAAATCGCTGCCATTGAAAAAGATCGGTATAAAGGATCTGACCTCGTATGCCGTGCAGTCCTTTACTTATACCGATATTGCCATGGTCGCAATAACTGCACTTATTGTTTCATTGATAGGTATGCTCCTTCCTTGGGCGAATAATCTTATATATGGAAAAGTCCTGTCAGGCGGAAGCTACAATCTCCTTATCGGTGTTTTTGCATTCCTCTTCAGCGTGACGGTCTCACAGCTGATCTTCCGTGCTGTTAATACTTTGCTTATAGAGAGGATTTCCTCCAAGGTCAGAGTTCAGGTTCAGGCAGCGGGAATGATGCGCCTGCTTTCTCTTCCGGCTGTTTTTTTCAAGGACAAACCATCCGGTGACCTTGCAGCACGTATGTCGTATATTGAAGAAGTGACAAATACGATGACAAGAGTTGTTCTTACAACAAGCTTCACAACACTGTTTTCGCTAGTTTATATTTCTCAGATGCTCCATTACGGGCCGGGAGTCGTAGTCCCGGGTCTTCTTGTGATCCTGTTCACGTTATTATTCTCTGTTGTATTTACGATTGCTCAGGTACGTATTTCAAGGCAGATAATGGAACTGCATGCCAAAGAGGCAGGTACGGATTATGCCATTATAAGTGGCGTTCAGAAGATCAAGCTGGCAGGTGCAGAGAAGAGAGCATTCTCAAAATGGGCCGAGGAATACACTGAACTGGCAAAACTTCAGTATGATCCTCCTGCCGTTATAAAATTCAGCACAGTTGTGACTTCATGCATATCTTTGATTGGAACAATCGTGATATATTACTTCACAATCAAGACCAATGTGGCACTTGAAGACTATTTTGCATTCAATGTGGCATATGGAAATGTAATGGGTGCATTTGTGATGCTGGTAGCAATGATCGGAGATATTTCCATGATCCAGCCTATGCTTGAAATGGTGAAACCGATATTGGAGACCGTTCCTGAGGTTGCGGAAAATAAGAGTATTGTTACCAGGCTTTCAGGCGGCATTGAAATGAATGGTGTGTCATTCCGCTATAACGACAACATGCCTTTCATTTTCGATAATCTGTCGCTGAGAATAGCTCCCGGACAGTATGTTGCGATCGTTGGCAAGACTGGCTGCGGGAAATCAACACTAATGCGTCTGCTGCTGGGTTTTGAATTACCGCAAAAAGGTGCAATTTATTATGACGGGAGGGATCTGAATACCCTTGATCTGAAGTCACTGAGACGACATATCGGAACAGTAATGCAGAATGGCAAACTCTTCCAGGGAGATATCTATTCGAATATCACAATCTCTGCTCCCCAGATGAGTGTTGATGATGCCTGGGAAGTGGCAGAGACTGCTGGAATTGCCGATGATATCAGGGATATGCCGATGGGTATGCATACTGTTATCTCCGAATCCGGAGGCGGTATCTCCGGCGGGCAGAAGCAGAGACTCATGATCGCCAGGGCAATTGCCCCGAAACCCAAAATTCTCATGTTCGATGAAGCTACATCAGCTCTTGATAATGTGACTCAGAAGAAGATATCAGATGCACTGGATGCATTGAATTGCACAAGGATAGTGATAGCACACAGACTCAGTACTATCAAACATTGCGACAGAATCCTTGTAATCGATGACGGAAAAATCAGCGAGGATGGGACTTATGATGAGCTGCTGGCGAAAAAAGGATTGTTCGCAGAATTGGTCGAACGGCAGCGTTTGGATACAACAGAAAACAAAGAATAATAACATAATAAGGAGTTATATTTATGGAAAACAAATCTCTTGATCAGATCATTAAGACACTCAAGTGCTATGAATTGAATGATGAAGACCTTAACACCGTCAGCGGTGGTCTTAATCAGCCCGGCGACAAATATGGCGGAAAAGTTGATTGCTCCAATCCTGATTGTTTTGTTCATTATGAAGGTACAGGAAATAAAGGCGAATTCTTACTTGCCCAGACATATCATGGCAAGAAATGTCCTGCCTGTGGTAAGGGTACACTTACCGTAGAAGTTTATGAACTTTAATCGGAGATTTAAATAGAGACAGCTGAAATACGCTGTCTCTATTCATCAAAGGAATAACGGGCCAGAGGCCTGACATTGTTTGTATCTTTCAGTGTGGGCAGTTTTGCCTGATCTGGAGGCAGTATCTCATCTGCTGATGCAATCTTCCTTAAAAACGTTTTTATGGTCGGATCAGTCATTATGTCCCGTCTGGTGATCCTTCTTCTGAGAACTATGCCGTCAAGAGATCTGCATCTTGACAATGCCACATACGTCTGACCGTGTGCAAACGCACCGGTTCCCATGTCTATCATTACTTTGTCAAAAGTTTTACCCTGGCTTTTATGTATCGTTACTGCCCATGCCAGCATGACGGGAAACTGGGTGAAGCTTCCGAGGGTTTCAGGGACCACTATATCGCCATACAACTCATAGTGGATGATTTCCCATTTATATGTGTTGACTTCGCAGATGGTGCCGTTCTGAAGTTCACAGAGCAGGGTAGTGCCGTCGCCCTTGTGATTGATCTTGAGCAGTTTGCCAAGTGTTCCGTTGACCCAGCGGTGGCTTGGATCATTTGCGGTCATCATGATCTGTGCTCCTTCCTTCAGGATCAGATCTGCTGAAGTGGGAAGATAATCTTTTGGGAATTTTCCTTCCAGTTCTCCTTCAAATGTTTCAAGTGTGGAGTTAAGTTTATCAAGATGCCTCTGATTGATATCTGTTGCCACTCTGTTAGTAGTAGTAAGACAGATGTAGTAATCGTCATCGGGAAATTCAAAGTTATCCACATATCTGGTGTTGATGATATCCAGATCCTGGGAAGTCACACTGTTGTCTCTGATATGATTAAGTATAGTGATAAATTCGTTATCACTTTGCCTGAAGACTTTATCAAGTTCGATCTTCCATATAGGAAGCTGTGACATTGCTTTTGCAGAGAAAAAGTTCGGTGAATCATATATTCCCAAGAGCACTTCCTCTTCATCTCTGGTTACGACAGGCGGAAGCTGGTAGAGATCTCCGATAAATACCATTTGTATCCCGCCGAAAGGAGTACCGGGTTTTGGTCCGTACAGTCGCAGGAAGATATCGACACAGTCGAGCAGATCTGCCCTGACCATGGATATCTCATCAATGATTATCATATCCAGGTTCTTAACGATTTTTTTCTTGTTTCCTGGTTTTAATTCACGTACACCTTCAGGAGTGATTCCGGGCTTAAAACCAAAGAAGGAATGGATTGTCTGCCCGTGAACGTTAAGAGCAGCGACTCCTGTGGGGGCAAGTATCACCATTCGTTTGTGTGTAGTGTGGGTGAAATACGTAAGAAGAGTTGATTTGCCTGTTCCGGCCTTACCGGTAATAAACAGACTGACATTGGAAAACTCCATAAGCTGAACTGCCTGGGTGAATTCCGGTGTCATTTCCAATATATTGTTTTCTTGTGTCTGCCTGTCCATACAGATTTAATGATACCATTTCAATTGTCCCAATTTTGTAAAATGCTACTATTAAGTGTATGAAAAGTTCATTTTCCATAGGAAAGATCGGCGGGGTACCTGTAAGGCTCCATTTCACCTGGATATTTATCTTTTTATATGTTGTATGGAGCCTCATGGATGCATATTATCCCGGTCCCGGAACAGAGATATCTATTTTTGTGTATCTCGGTTTATCCGTGGCTACAAGTCTTCTTTTCTTTATTTCCATACTCTGTCATGAGCTGGGGCACAGCTTTGCAGCCGGAAAATGCGGAGTCACGGTTTCCAGCATAACTCTTCATCTGTTCGGTGGCGTTGCCAGAATGGATGAACAGCCCCAGACTCCTAAGAAAGAATTCTTTATTTCCATAATGGGTCCGGTTGTAAGTCTGACTATCGGTGGTATCGGACTGGCTCTGGCGTTTTTTAGTATGGGAAAGGTTTTCTATCTTATTCCGAATCTTCTGCTTTGGCTTGGATATGTGAATGTAATTACGGCATTGTTCAATCTTCTTCCCGGTTTTCCGATGGACGGCGGAAGGGTACTACGAGCCGTCATCTGGAGCAAAACCGGGAATGAAACCAAGGCAACAAGGATCACATGTAAGGTCGGTATGGCATTTGCCGTGATCGTCGGCCTGGTCGGCATATATTTCATGATCATACAGTCATTTTCACTGGGTATCTGGGCTTTTATCATTGCCTGGTTCTTCTATGGGGCATCTAAGGAAACTCTGGATGAAATGAAGACAAGACGTGATTATTCCATGTATCCGCTGTCAAAGCATCTCAATCATGATTATCAGGTCTTTATGGCTCTCGACAGTATCGGTTTCGTAAACAAGAAACTTTCAAAAGTGAATGGCAATATTCCGATCCTTGTGAGTAAGGATAACGGTATTATCGGAATACTTGAAAAAAAAGATCTGGATGTCGCAGCCGTGCAGGGAACTGACATCAGACTGGGAAGTATCATGCATCCTCTTCAGGATTATTTTGTTCCGATCTCAGCAGATCCTTTAACTGCTCTTGATGTGATGAACCGGCAGTGTACAGATAATATTGCTGTGATAGATGGCAATAAGCTCCTTGGTTTTGTCAGCAGAAAAGAATTATCCGAAATACAGGGCAGTGTATGATTGTTTGACACTTGAATTTGTCTCACGTATAATAATCACTCGTACAGATTGTATGTGCCCGAGTGGCGCAATGGTAGCGCAATTGACTTGTAATCAATAGGTTGTAGGTTCGAGCCCTATCTCGGGCTTGTTAAAAAATGAATATGGAGAGATGGCCGAGCGGTTAATGGCAACAGACTGTAAATCTGTCGTACTACGTACTTCATAGGTTCGAATCCTATTCTCTCCAGTCCTTCGAAAGAATAAGCACCCATCATGGGTGCTTTTTTATTTGTCAGGGATAATTGTAAAACGCTGTGGTGACAAGTCATGCATGACAGTTTATTCGCTCATTGACGTACAGCTGTTTTTAATGACAAAACACTATATCTGGTTAGTACAAAAAAACTGCACTCCATTACTTGAATAATTTAAAACTGTACTGTACAATAGAATTGCACAAACAGGAGGATGAGATATGGCGAACAAGGTTTTCAGCACGAGAGTCAGAGAATTACGTGAAAAAGCAGAACTCAGTATGGATCAGCTAGCGAAACAGATGGGGATTACTAAAAGTCGTGTTAATATGTGGGAAAATAATGGCACTGTCCCTCGCATGAATGTTCTCGTAGAACTCGCAAAGTTCTTTAGGGTTACGACAGACTACTTGCTTGGGAATGATGATGTCAGTAATCTTTCGCCAAATAACACCCGTCTAAGTACCTTGCAGCGGAATTTGGGAAAACTTAGTGACGCTGATCTTGAGAAGGCTGAGGGGATGCTGAAAGCTGTTTTCATGGAGATTTTTAACGAAGATGGGGACGAAGATGACGATATCTAAAATCTACAGTGTCAGAGAACCAGACTTTAAGAAAATCTATCAATATGCAAATAAGATTTTGGTTCGATCTTCGGTTATTGGTGGATTTCCGTTTAAGGCAAAGGCACTGGTCAAAGAGCAGACAGATATCGCATTTTGTACATTTGAAAAAGCAAATAATAAGTATCGCCAAGACATCAGGCAGTTTGGAAGCGATTCAGCAGTCCTTATGGAGATGCGGGGCGCCTATATCATTTTTTATAACGAATCTGAAGCACTGTATCGCATCCGATTTTCCATCATGCATGAACTCGGGCACTATCTTCTTGGCCATAAATTAAATCTTAATCTGGAAGATGATTTATATGGTGTACAGGAAATCGAAGCAAACTGTTTTGCCGCACAGGTATTAATGCCGGAGCAGCTACTTCGCGTATGCTCGAAACGTGGGAAAACACTCTCGGATGATTTTATTATTCGATCATTTGAAGTTTCTCGGGAAGCTGCCCAAAAACGGCGAAACACTCTTGCGAAAACGGTTTATGAGTGGCGGTCAAGGGAAGAGTCACGATATGATGATAATATCCTCAATAAATACGCGGATCTGATTGATCGTATTG
>JAEEGG010001200.1_pt1 | contig 70986 bp, 41 predicted proteins | sample 9134161 | NCBI WGS metagenome assembly JAEEGG01 (sample SAMN16246543, study PRJNA631951) | gut metagenome | biome: gut microbiome; feature: rumen; material: CR-attached | host: Bos | place: Iran: Karaj | collected 2018-10
TCTTCTTCGGCCTCTCTGGTACAGGTAAGACCACGCTTTCTACCGATCCTAAGCGTCTGCTGATTGGTGACGACGAGCACGGATGGGACGACGAGGGTGTGTTCAACTTCGAGGGTGGCTGCTATGCTAAGGTCATCAACCTCGACAAGGAGAGCGAGCCCGACATCTACAACGCTATCCGTCGCGACGCTCTGCTCGAAAACGTGACTGTTGACGAGGCTGGTAAGATCGACTTCGCTGACAAGAGCGTGACTGAGAACACCCGTGTTTCTTATCCCATCAACCACATCGAGAAGATCGCCCAGAAGGTGAACGGCAAGAGCGCTGGTCCTGAGGCTAAGAACGTGATCTTCCTGAGCGCTGACGCCTTCGGCGTGCTGCCTCCCGTATCTATCCTGACTCCTGAGCAGACGAAGTACTACTTCCTCTCTGGTTTCACAGCTAAGCTGGCTGGTACAGAGCGCGGTATCACAGAGCCCACTCCTACCTTCTCTGCTTGCTTCGGCCAGGCCTTCCTCGAGCTGCACCCCACCAAGTATGCTGAGGAGCTCGTGAAGCGCATGGAGAAGAGCGGTGCTAAGGCTTACCTCGTGAACACTGGTTGGAACGGTACTGGCAAGCGTATCTCTATCAAGGATACACGTGGTATCATCGACGCTATCCTGGGTGGTGACATCCTGAACGCTCCTACCAAGAAGATTCCTTACTTCGACTTCGAGGTTCCCACACAGCTCAACGGTGTGGCATGGGGTATCCTGGATCCTCGCGACACCTATCAGAACCGCAACGAGTGGGAAGAGAAGGCCAAGGATCTGGCTGGTCGCTTCATCAAGAACTTCAAGAAGTACGAGGGCAACGAGGCTGGTAAGGCTCTCGTCGCTGCAGGACCGAAGCTGTAAGACTAAATTAGTTCTATCGACAATAAGGTTGGTTGTTCCGGAAGGTTCAACCAATCTTTTTTTGATGTAAGTCAAAAAGGTGGGCAGGGGTAAGCCTTTTTTCTTAACTCTTAATACTTAATTCTTAATTTATCATTACCTTTGCACCCGTAATCGTGAGATTACTGTGTATTAGATTTTTAAGGTAAAGATTATGTTATTAGATTTTCAAACAACGGTGATGTTGGTCACTGTAGCAGTCGCTTCAGTACTAAGTATTTTTACTCTCATTCATACCAACATCCGTTGAGAGGAGTGCGGGGTGAGTGATTCATACCGCACTCTTTTTTGCCCTGAAAACACTAAACTAACTTAAAATCAGTCAAATTATGACATATTTTCTTTAATTATAAGGTGAAAATGACCTGATTTTGAGGAATTGTGCGTAAATTTGCAGCCAAATTGCGAAAAAAATCGATGATTAGTTCAATGAAAAGATATTTTCATGCTCTCTTGGTCATGCTGGGAAGTGTGCTGATGTACACCTCCTGTCTGGGATCAAATGATGACGACGCGACGTATTACAACGATACATCCATCTCAGCATTCTCGCTGACGACGGTGAACCGGTATATCCATACCACATCCAAGAGCGGTGCCGACTCTGTCTACAAAACGACATTGTCGAGCCTCCCTCTTTTCACCATCGACCATTATCGGCATAAGATCTACAATACCGACTCTCTGCCCATGGACTGTGACCTGAGCCATATCCTGGCCTCGGTCACCAGCTATCACAGCGGCATTGTCACCCTCAAGAGTCTGACAAGCGACTCACTGAGCATCTTCAACAGCAGTGATTCCATCGACTTCAGCAAGCCGAGGGAGTTTCGCATCTATGCCCAGGACAACTCTGATTTCCGTTCCTATGAGGTGACAGTCAACATGCATCAGGCAGAGACGGGAAAGATCCTGTGGGAGAAGATGTCTCCAGAGTCGTATCCTGCCGACACAGAAAAGCAGAAATGGGAGCAGCTTGTGGCTGATGCCGGTCTGAAGGCTTTTATCGGAGCTGGTACGAAAGAGGCTTATGCCTTCAGTCAGGATCACAGGCTCATGGTAACGAAGGACGGAGGAGTCACGTGGACGCCCGACAGCCTTGACGATGATGCTGCGTTCCTGCCGAGACTCAGCTATGCCTTTGTCTCCTATCCCTTTGCCCCCAACGAAGATACCGACTACCAGATACTGGCAGGTGTCAGCGAGGAAGGCGAGGTCGCCAGTTTCGTCTGGCGGAAGATTGCCGAGTACGGAGAGAGAAGCCTGAGCAGCAAGTGGGTGTACATGCCGGCGGAATCCTACAACAGATACTATCTGCCCGCCATGACAGGCTTCAGCCTGGTCCGCTTCCATGGCTATGTACTGGCTGTCAGCTCCAGCGATATATACGCCAGCCGTGACGGCGGCATCACATGGCGCACATCCGACATGTTCTCCCTCCCTGGTGGCAGCGATGCATACTATTACAACGTGGAGGCAGTCACTGACGACGAGGGTGCCCTCTGGTTCAAGGACAAAGACACCAACGACGTATGGAGAGGAGTGTTTTTGGAAAAATAAAGGCGCTGCTGCTGGCAGTCCTCTTCCTCTCCGCTCTCACGGCCACCGCCCAGGATGAGCCGGAATACAGGATAGAAGTAGGAGCCGGCGCAGGACTGATGACCTATGTAGGCGACTTCAACAGCAGTCTTCTGAAAGGGATGCAGCCCTGGGGGGCAGCGATAGCCAAATACCGTTTCAACCCACGGACGGCAGCGGCCCTGAGCATTGGAACAGGCAAGGTGAAAGGATCATCTGACGATGTCGCCACCTGGTACCCGATAGAGCGCTACGAGTTCAATCACAGCCTCACAGAAGTGGCCTTGCGCCTTGAATACAACTTCTGGGCCTACGGTACGGGACAGGAATACAGAGGTGCCCGCAAGCTTGCACCGTTTATCGCCATCGGCACGGCAGCGACCATCTACGGCGGCGAGCACAGCGGAGTCACCATGAGCCTGCCTGTCGGCGCAGGCATCAAATACAAGCTCAGCCAGCGCCTGAACCTCACGGCAGAATGGGCGATGCGCTTCTCGTTGAGCGACTATCTGGACGGTCGAAGCGATGTCTACGGCATCAAGAGCAGCGGTCTCTTCAAGAACACCGACTGCTACAGTGTCCTCCAGATCGCCTTGAGCTACGACCTCTGGGCAAAATGTAAGACCTGTCATAATGACAAGGATTGAAGATTGAGAAATTGAAAATTGAAGATATATGAAAGAGATTTTGGACAAGGAACGCATTCCACAGCACATTGCCATCATCATGGACGGCAACGGGCGCTGGGCAACTGATCGCGGTTTGGATCGCACGTTCGGCCATAAGGCCGGTGTGGAGACCGTCAAGAAGATCACCTCTGAGTGTGCCCGCCTCGGCGTGAAGTATCTGACGCTGTACACCTTCTCCACGGAGAACTGGAATCGGCCCGCCTACGAGATAGAAGCCCTGATGGGACTGGTACTGAGCTTCGTAGAAATGAACCTGTTCACAGACAACAATATCAAGTTCCGCATGGTTGGCGACTGGAGCCGCCTGCCACAGTCAGTTCAGGACAAAATCCACTATATGGAAGACCTGACGAAGGACAACACCCACATGACGGTCGTCATGGCCATGAGCTATTCGTCGAAGCAGGAACTGGTGCGTGCCACCAGGCTCATCTCCGAGAAGGTGAAGGCCGGCGAGCTAGATCCTGCCGACATCAGCGAGCAGACCATCAACGACCACCTGTGGACCAGTTTCATGCCCGACCCTGAGCTGCTGATCCGCACGGGTGGCGAACTTCGCATATCGAACTATCTGTTATGGCAGTGCGCCTATTCTGAGTTCTATTTCTGTGACACCTTCTGGCCCGACTTCGATGAAGAGGCCCTCCATGAAGCCATCGCCAACTATCAGAGCCGCCAGCGCCGTTTCGGAAAGACCGAGGCCCAGGTGGAAGAGAAAGAATAAAAGTAAAAGGGTAAAATAGTAAAAAAGTAAAAGTGACTCTCAATATATATATAAATAAGGTACGAGGCATGGTAAAATGGGTTTTGCCTTTTTACCTTCTAACCTTTTTACCTTTAAGCATTTCTGGTCAGGACAAGATTGTCAATCCCGACATCTCATACGCAGGAACGCCCCGTACCTGTGAGATTGGCGGCATTGCCGTCGAGGGTGTGGAAGGTTATGAGGACTATGTACTGACCGGACTCTCCGGACTCTCCGTAGGAGAGCAGATAGAAGTGCCAGGCTCCCAGATCACCGAAGCCGTGAAGCGCTACTGGCGCAATGGCCTGTTCTCAAAGGTGAGCATCACGGCCGACTCCATCGTGGGCAACAAGATTTACCTCTGCATCCACCTCGGCATGCGTCCGCGCATCACAGCCATCAACTATCATGGCATCAAGAAGGCTGAGCGCGAGGATATGGAGGCGAAACTGGGTATGGTGAAGGGCATGAGCCTCACGCGTAACATCATCGACCGTGCAAAGATCCTTGCCAAGAAGTATTTCGACGACAAGGGCTATAAGAATGCCGAAATCGACATCGTCCAGCATGAGAAGGAAGGATCCAACGAGGTTGTCCTCGACGTCTATATCGACAAGAAGGACAAGATGCGCGTGCGTGAGATCGTCTTCGACGGCAACGAGCAGCTGAAAGACAGCAAAATCAAGGGCTCGCTGATCTCCAAGGGAGCCTTCGGCAAGATCCATGAGGCCAATAAGCTGAACAACGTCTTCAAGTCGAAGAAGTTTACCGACGAGCGCTACAAGGAAGCCAAGCAGAAGCTGATTGAGAAATACAACGAGTTGGGATTCCGTGACGCTACGATCATCGAAGACTCTGTCTACTCTGTCGACGACAAGCATGTCAACGTCTACGTGAAGATCGACGAGGGCGACAAATACTATATCCGCAACATCACCTGGGTGGGCAACACCGTAGTCACCACCGACTATCTGAACGCCGTGCTCGGCATGAAGAAGGGCGATGTCTATAACCAGACACACATTGACAAGCGCCTGAAGCAGGACGATGATGCTGCCGGCAACTATTACTACAACAACGGCTACGTGTTCTCGAATATCGACCCCGTTGAAGTGAATATCGACGGCGACTCCATCGACATCGAGATGCGCGTCACCGAGGGTCCGCAGGCCCACCTGAACCGTATCACCATCTATGGTAACGACCGTCTCTACGAAGAGGTGGTGCGCCGTGAGCTCCGTACGAAGCCCGGCGACCTGTTCAACAAAGAGGCCCTGCAGCGTTCAGCCCGTGATATCGCCTCCATGGGATTCTTCGATCCTGAGAAGGTACAGCCCGATATCCGTCCTAACTATGAGGACGGTACGGTGGACATCGACTGGAAGCTCGAGCAGAAGAGCAACGACCAGCTGGAGTTCTCACTCGGTTGGGGACAGACGGGTATCATCGGAAAGATCGGTATCAAATTCAACAACTTCTCTATCCGCAACCTCTTCGGCAAGAACAAGCTCCACCGCGGTATCCTGCCTTACGGCGACGGTGAGCAGCTCGGCTTCAGTTTCCAGACCAACGGTAGCTACTACAGCTCGCTGAGTGCCAACTACGGTACGAACTGGTTTGGCGGCAAGCGTCCAAACAGCCTCAACGTGGGCGTGTTCTACTCGAAGCAGTCCGACATCTCCAGCTACTACCGCAACAATGCGTTCTATAACAACTACTCGATGTACGCCTACGGCTACGGCGGCTATAACCCCTACTACTATAACTACGAGTCGATGCTCGACGACGACAAGACGATGACCGTCTTCGGCGCTTCTCTTGGATGGGGTAAGCGTCTGCGCTGGCCCGACGACTATTTCCAGCTGTCGGCCACACTCGGCTACACCCGGTACATGCTGCGCGACTGGAGCTACTTCTATATCCACAACGGTAACTGTAACAACATCAATCTGGGTCTGACACTGTCGCGTACCTCTACCGACAACCAGCTCTTCCCACGCCGTGGCTCAGAGTTCATGCTGTCTGTCACACTGACGCCGCCATGGTCGGCCTTCGACAACAAGGACTACTCGACACTGGGCAAGAACACCAACTCAGCCACCTACGAGGATGAGCTGCAGGAAGTCTACCGCTGGATTGAGTACCACAAGTGGAAGTTCAAGTCACGCACGTTCACAGCCCTCACCAGCGGCCAGAAGTGCTTCGTGCTGATGACCCGCGTGGAAATGGGTCTGCTGGGCAGCTACAACAAAGACAAACGCTCACCGTTTGAGACCTTCTACGTCGGCGGTGACGGTATGAGCGGCTACAGCTACGGCTATGCTGAGGAAACCATCGGCCTGCGCGGTTACGAGAACGGTTCGCTCTCCTACTCTTCTGCCTACGAGGAGATGATGAAGGGCGGCACGATCTCATCCTATAACTCCTACGCCTACGACCGCTTCACGCTCGAGCTGCGCTACCCGTTCATGCTGGGCAACACCACCATCTACGGACTGGGCTTCCTCGAAGCCGGTAATGCCTGGGCCAATCCGAAGGACTTCAACCCCTTCAAGATGAAGCGCTCTGCAGGCCTCGGTGTACGCATCTATCTGCCGATGGTGGGTCTGATGGGTATCGACTGGGCCTACGGTTTCGACAATGTCTACACCAGCCAGAGCGGTGCCCAGTCGAGAGGAGGCAGTAACTTCCACTTCATCCTCGGACAGGAGTTCTAGGAAAGGTAAAAAGGTGTATAATTAAAATATAACAATTATGAAGAGTCAGATTTTAAGAAATAAGGTTTTGGGTTTGGTGAAATGGGTTTTACCTTTTTACCTTTTTACCTTTTTACCTTTAAGCGTTAACGCCCAGAAGTTCGCTTTGGTGGATATGGAGTATATACTCAAGAATATCCCCGCCTATGAGCGTGCCAACGAACAGCTCAACCAAGTGTCGAAACAGTGGCAGGCTGAGGTCGATGCCCTCACTACCGAGGCACAGACCCTCTACAAGAACTATCAGAACGAAGTCGTCTTCCTCTCCAAGGAGCAGAAGAAAGACCGTCAGGATGCCATCGTGGAGAAGGAAAAGCAGGCAGCCGACCTGAAGAAGCAGTATTTCGGCCCCGAGGGAGAGCTCTACAAGAAGCGTAACGCCCTGATGTCGCCCATTCAGGAAGAGATCTACAATGCCGTTAAGGACATCGCGGAGCAGCGCGGCTATCAGCTTGTGCTCGACCGTGCCAGCGATGCCGGCATCATCTTCGGTTCGCCCAAGATCGACATCTCGTCGGAAGTGCTCAGGAAGCTGGGGTATTAGAATTTAGAATTTAGAATTAAGAGTTAAGGGTTAAGAATTAAGAATTAAGAGTTATTATTGAATATTGATAATTTAAACTGATAAGAAAAATGAAGAAGATTATTCTTTGCGCTATTTGCGCAATCTGTGGTTTCACCACCGCCAACGCACAGGCCAAGTTCGGTCATGTGAATACTCAGGAAATCATTCAGGCTATGCCCGAGTACGCCAAGGCAAAGACCGAGATCGATGCCCTCCAGCAGCAGTATGAGGCAGACCTGAAGAGCATGCAGGACGAGCTGCAGAAGAAGGGCGAGGCCTTCGAGAAGGAGCAGGCCACACTGCCCGACAACATCAAGCAGCGCCGTCAGCAGGAACTGCAGGATATGTACACCAAGATCCAGCAGAGCTATCAGGACAACCAGCAGGCACTCCAAAAGGCCAGTGCCGAGAAGATGCAGGTCATCCAGGGCAAGGTGATGGATGCCATCCAGTCTGTAGGCAGCACCGGTGGCTTCACCTACATTATGGAGACAGGCTCGCTGCCTTACATCAGCAGCACGCTCTCTACCGATGTCACCGCTCAGGTTAAGAACAAGCTCGGCCTGAAGTAACATGAAACGATTCGCAGGAGTCATCATACTGATGTGTGTTTTCCTTGGTGCTTTCGCCCAGGAAAACACGCTTCGCTTCGGTTTCCTCAGCTATGAGGCAGCCCTGAAGTCGATGCCCGACTACGCCATCGTGCAGAAGCAGATGGCCGACCTGAGGGCACAGTACCAGGCAGAGACCAAACGCGTGGAAGACGAGTTCAACCGCAAGTACGAGGAGTTCCTCGACGGGCAGCGTGACTTCCCCAAGACCATCCTGCAGAAGCGCCAGACGGAGCTGCAGGAGCTGATGACGCGGAACATCACCTTCAAGGAGAACAGCCGCGAGGAGCTTGCCCGTGCTGAGCAGGAAGCCATGGCTCCCCTTCGCATCCGTCTCATCGAGACCATCGGCCGCATTGCCCGTGAGCGAGGCTATGCCTTCGTGGTCGATACCGACGTGAAGGCACTCCCCTTCATCAACCCCGATTTGGGCGACGACATCAACGAGCTAATTCAGAATGCTCTCAAGTAGCCCAGGCCCCATCGGCATCTTCGACAGCGGCTACGGCGGCCTCACCATCCTTCACGGCATACGCCAGCTGCTTCCCCAGTACGACTACCTCTACTTGGGCGACAATGCCCGTGCACCCTATGGACCACGTTCGTTCGACGTGGTCTATGAGTTCACGCGCCAGGCAGTGCTGCGCCTCTTCGAGATGGGCTGCCACCTCGTCATCCTCGGCTGCAACACCGCCTCCGCCAAGGCCCTGCGCACCATCCAGCAGAACGACCTGCCGCAGTGGGATCCCGACCGCCGCGTACTGGGCATCATCCGCCCCACGGCCGAGGTCATCGGTAGCCTTACGCAGAGCCGACACGTAGGCGTTCTCGCCACCGAGGGCACCATCAAGAGCGAGAGCTACAACCTTGAGATCCAGAAGCTTCATCCCGACATCCGCGTCTCGGGCGTCGCCTGCCCATTCTGGGTGCCCCTCGTCGAATACAACGAGGCCGACTCTCCCGGAGCCGACTACTTCGTGAAGAAGCGCATCGACCAGATCATGCGCATCGACCCCGAGATCGACGCCCTCATCCTCGGCTGCACCCACTATCCGCTGCTCATGCCGAAGATCTTGAAATACCTGCCCGCAGGCGTGCGTGTCATCCCCCAGGGCGAATACGTGGCCGAGAGCCTGAAAGCCTATCTGGAGCGCCATCCGCAGATAGAACAGCGCTGTTCAAAAAATGGTGAGGCCAATTACCTCACCACCGAAAATCCAGAGAAATTCAAAGAGTCTGCCCAACTCTTCCTCCACGAGACAATAGAAGTCAAAAACATCACACTCGGCTAATGTCAGAAAACCAATGTCAGATGACCGACGTGGTCATCATCGGAGCCGGCCCTGCCGGAACAACCTGCGCCTACCTGCTGAAGAAGGCGGGCGTGGATTGCGTGCTCGTTGACCGTGCTACGTTCCCAAGGGAGAAAGTCTGCGGTGGTGGACTGACCCACAAGGCCTATACCCTGCTCTCGGAAATCATGCCCGACCTGAAGTATGAGTACCGCTCTGTGAGGAAGATGAAGATGATGGTGGGGACTAAGACGTTCTGCGAGTTTGAACCTACCGAGGAGCTGAGGACGGTGAGCAGACGGGATTTCGACTACGCCCTCCTACAGCAATACCTGCACATCGGCGGAACGTTCGTAAAGGGTTCTTTCTCTGCCTATGAGGAACAAGCAGACGGCAAGGTGCTGGTCACGCTGAAATCGGGCGAGCAGTACGTGTGCCGATACCTGGTAGGTGCCGACGGTGCCAACAGCCGCGTCCGCCAGCAGGCCATCGGCGACTATCACGGCAATGTGCTCTTCATGGAGCAATACGTGGAAAGGACGAAGGATGCCATCGAGGGCTCTATCTCACGCGAGTATGACTGCGGCTACTATTACTGGTTCCCCAGTACTGACCACGACGTCGTAGGCTATGGCGACAAGCGCCTGACGCTCGCCATGTTCAGGGACATCCTAGCACATTTCGGTGTCGAGGAGACAAAGATCAAGGGTGCCTATATTCCCGTCGAGGAGGTGGAGTCGGGCTCAGACCGCATCATCCTGATCGGCGATGCAGGCGGATTCCCCAATAAGCTGACTTACGAAGGGCTCTACTATGCCATCGTGACAGGCCGGAATGCCAGCACAGCGATCATCGAAGGCAGGCCTTTCAGCGAAACCAACCGTATCATCTTCAAGAAGAAACGCAAGGAGCGCTTCATCACCAACATATTCTACAACAGCCCCTGGGGCATGCTGATTGTCCGCCTGTGTTCTCACAGCACCCGCCTCGTCAAGAGAATCTTCGACGCTGGCGTCTGAATGAAAATATACTTGGCACTCAGAAAAGCTCTAATAAATTTGGCTTTTCCTTCGTTTTTTCGTAACTTTGCAGCCAAAATGTAGAGAATATGGAATCAAAACTGGTTATTTACAATACTTTGACGCGGCAGAAGGAGCGCTTCGAGCCGCTGCATGCACCCAATGTGGGCATGTATGTCTGTGGTCCTACCGTCTATGGTGACCCTCATCTGGGGCATGCCCGCCCTGCGATTACGTTCGACCTGGTGTTCCGCTATCTGAAGCATCTTGGATATAAAATAAGGTACGTGCGTAATATAACAGATGTGGGCCATCTGGAGCATGATGCCGACGAGGGTGAGGACAAGATAGCCAAGAAGGCACGCCTGGAGCAGCTGGAGCCGATGGAGATTGCGCAGTACTACACCAACCGCTACCATCAGGCGATGGATGCGCTGAACGTGCTGCGCCCCAGTATTGAGCCGCATGCCACAGGACACATCATCGAGCAGCAGCAGCTGGTGCAGCAGATACTGGACAACGGCTTTGCCTACGAGTCGAACGGCTCGATCTATTTCGATATTGAGTCTTACAACAAGAAATATAAGTATGGTATCCTCTCCGGCCGTTCGCTGGAGAACATCAAGGACGAGAGCCGCGAACTGGCTGGTGTCGGCGAGAAGCGTAACCAGGCCGACTTTGCTCTGTGGAAGAAGGCTCAGCCAGAGCATATCATGCGCTGGCCATCGCCCTGGAGCGACGGCTTCCCAGGCTGGCACTGTGAGTGTACGGCGATGGGACGGAAGTACCTCGGCGAGGAGTTCGACATCCACGGCGGCGGCATGGATCTCATCTTCCCGCATCATGAGTGTGAGATTGCACAGGCACAGGCTTCGATGGGTCACCCTGCCGTGAAGTACTGGATGCACAACAACATGCTGACCATCAACGGTCAGAAGATGGGTAAGTCGTACAATAACTTCATCACGCTAGAGCAGTTCTTCACGGGTAACCATCCGTTGCTTGAGAAGGCCTACTCACCCATGACCATCCGCTTCTTTGTGCTCTCAGCCCACTATCGCGGCACCGTAGACTTCTCGAACGAAGCGCTCGTAGCCGCCGAGAAGGGTCTGGAGAAGCTACTCAACGCCATCAGTGACCTGGAGCGCGTTCAGGCTGCTGCCGAGTGCGATGCCGAGACCAAGAAGGTGGTAACGGAACTGCGCCAGAAGTGCTACGACGCCATGAACGACGACTTTGCAACGCCTCTGGTGATCAGCTATCTCTTCGAAGCCTGCACCACGATCAATAAGCTCGTTGACCACAAGGCTGCCATCTGTGCCGACTGTCTGAAGGAACTGAAGGAGGTGATGCATCTCTTTGCCTTCGACATCCTGGGTTTGTCAATGCACAATGCACAATGCACAATGCACAATGGTGGAGATGCCCGTGAAGAGGCCTTTGGAAAGGTGGTTGACATGGTGCTCGAACTCCGTGCAAAAGCCAAGGCCGCCAAGGACTGGGCCACCTCGGACAGGATACGCGACGAACTGGCTGCTGCCGGTTTTGAGGTGAAGGATACCAAGGACGGTGCCACCTGGAAACTGAACAAGTAAGTGCAAACGTTTGCACTTTCTATTTCCAAATAACTTGACTTAAGGAGAACACCTTAAACGATTTATTCGTAACTTTGCCGAAAATAACTAAAGGCAATGTTTTATGAAGATCGTTTTTAATCTTGAGTACCAGACCACCTTCGGAGAAGAACTGGTAGTGAACATCCTCTTGGATGGTAAGACAGAACAGTACAAGATGGGTACCCTCGACGGTATTCATTGGGTATATGAACTGAACAAGGTCGCCAAGACCACGCAGATTAACTACTATTACAGCGTGATGCAGGGTGACCAGCAGAAGCGCACGGAGTGGACTGTGGAGCCTCACAAGCTGGAATTTGCCTCGAGCAAGGCTGACCGCTATATCGTGTTTGACCACTGGCTCGACATTCCGGAAGACGCCTATATGTATTCAACTGCATTCACAAAATGTGTGGCTGCACGCGAGTTGAAGATGAGCACTCCGACAGACTATGCCAAAACCGTCAGGCTGAAAGTACGCGCTCCACAGTTGCGTAACTTCGAGCGACTGGCCATCATCGGCGGCGGAGAGACACTCGGCAACTGGGAGGCCAAGCGCGCCATCGACATGGCAGAGCACGACAACAACGAGTGGGTCATCAGCTTCGACGCCGACAAGCTGCCGCAGACCTTCGAGTTCAAGTTCGTGGCCCTTGACGAAGAGATCGACGTCACCCCGCTTTGGGAGAACGGAATGAACCGTACCGTGTCGCTGCCTCACCTTGAGACAGGCGATGTGGTCGTCTACGAACTGACACAGGCTTACTTCCCCGTTTATCCCTGGAAAGGTGCGGGAACGGTGATTCCCATTTTCTCGCTCCGCAGTGAGGGCAGTTTCGGCGTTGGCGATTTCGGCGACCTGAAGCTGATGGTTGACTGGTGCGACAAGACCAAGCAGCGTGTGCTGCAGGTACTGCCCATCAACGATACCAACATCACGCACACCTGGCAGGACTCTTATCCCTACAACAGTATCAGCATCTATGCCCTGCATCCGCAGTATACCGACTTCCGCCAGCTGCCTGAGATCAAGGATGAAACATTAAGACACAAGTATGAAGAGCTGAGGAAGGAGCTCAATGCCCTGCCGCAGATCAACTATGAGCGTGTGAACAACACGAAGATGGACTATCTGCGCGTCATCTTCAAGCAGGAAGGCGCCAAGATCATGAAGACGGCTGCCTTCAAGGCTTTCTTCGAGCAGAACAAGGAGTGGCTGGTGCCCTACGCTGCTTTCTGCCATTACCGTGACCTCTATGGTACGGCAACCTTCTCGGAGTGGCCCGATCATCACACACTGCCAGATACAGAGCGGGAGGCCATGACGAAGCCCACCACTAAGATTTACAAGGAGGTATCGTTCTGGTACTTCGTGCAGTTCAATCTGGACCAGCAGATGCATGCTGCCCACGATTACGCCCGTTCGAAGCGCGTGATCCTGAAAGGCGACATCCCCATCGGTATCAGCCGTGACGGTGTAGAGGCCTGGGTAGAGCCCAAGTACTTCAACATGAACGGCCAGGCAGGTGCCCCACCTGATGCCTTCTCTGCCGACGGTCAGAACTGGGGCTTCCCCACCTATAACTGGGACGAGATGCTCAAGGATGACTGCTCGTGGTGGGTGCGCCGTTTCCGTAAGATGGCTGAATACTTCGATGCCTACCGTATCGACCACGTCCTGGGCTTCTTCCGCATCTGGGAGATTCCAGTGCCGTACAAATCTGGTCTGATGGGACAGTTCAGTCCTGCCCTCGGCATGAGCAAGGAAGAGATTGAGGCCTACGGCTCACCTTTCAACGAAGGTCTGTTCCTTGTCGACCATAAGCGTTCCGACCGCTGGCACCCGCGTATCGCCGTGCAGTATCAGGAGGCCTACAACCAGCTCAACGATGGCGAGAAGTATTGCTTCAACCGTCTCTATAACGACTACTTCTATCGTCGCAACAACCAGTTCTGGTACACGGAAGCCATGAAGAAACTACCGAAGCTGACTCAGGCCACCCGTATGCTTGTCTGCGCAGAAGACCTCGGCATGGTGCCTGACTGCGTGCCCTGGGTGATGAACGAGCTGCGCATCCTCTCGCTGGAGATCCAGTCGATGCCGAAGGATCCGAACACGCGTTTCGGCAAACTGTCGCATAACCCATACCGCAGTGTCGACACGATCTCCACACACGACATGCCCACACTGCGCCAATGGTGGGATGAGGACGAGGAGCGTTCGCAGACCTACTATAATACGACCCTGCGTCGCGGTGGTGCTGCACCCCGTCCGTTGCCAGGGTGGCTGGCCAAGGACATCGTGAGCCGTCATCTGACATCGCCCTCGATGTTATGTCTGCTCTCCTTCCAGGACTGGCTGAGCATCGACGAGAAACTCCGTCTGCCCGATGAGAATGCCGAGCGCATCAACATCCCCGCCAATCCCCGCCACTACTGGCGCTACCGTATGCACCTCACCATCGAACAGCTGCTGGCTGCCGATGACCTGAACAATGAAATCAGCACATTAATTATACAAAGTGGACGAAAATAATTAAAGGTGAAAAAAGTAAAAAGGTAAAAAAGTAAAAAAATGAAGAAAGGATTAATTTCAAAGGTATCAGGAGTGGTAATGGGTGTTTTACCCTTTTACCTTTTTACCCTTTTACCTTTATCGGCACTGGCAGGCAGCGTCAAGTCGCCGAACGGCAACATTGAACTGAAGTTTTCAGTGGATAACACGGGGCGTCCCGTCTATGAGATGACCTACAAAGGCCGTGAGGTGATCAAACCCTCACACCTCGGTCTGGAACTCGCCAAGGACAGGCATTCCTCGAAATGGACCAACGAGACAGACCTCATGGACGGCTTTACCATCGCCAAGGAAGAAATCTCAACCTTTGATGAGACATGGCAGCCAGTATGGGGAGAGACCAAGGACATCCGTAACCATTACAACGAGTTGGCAGCCACCCTGTCGCAGCCTGCTGCCAAGCGTGAGATGACCATCCGCTTCCGCGTCTATGACGACGGTATCGGATTCCGCTACGAGTTCCCCCAGCAGAAAGAGCTCAACTACTTCATCATCAAGGAAGAGCGCTCTGAGTTTGCCATGACTGGCGACCACACCGCTTGGTGGCTGCCTGGTGACTATGACACACAGGAGCAGGTGACGCAGGAAACGAAGCTCTCGGAGATCCGCCAGCGTTTCAAGGAAGCCGTCAACTGGTACAACTCTTCAGTAGCCGTGTTCTCAGAGACAGGTGTACAGACCGCCCTCCAGATGAAGAGCGACGACGGCCTCTACATCAATATCCACGAGGCAGCCTGTCAGGACTATGCCACGATGCACCTTGAGCTTGTCGATGCAGAGACGAAGCATCTCTCTGAGAAGCTGATGGGATTCACCAATGCCTATACGCCCAACCCCGCACCGTCAGCATATCCGCTGCCGAAGCCTTTCACCTTCGTCAGCCATCTGACACCCGACGCCACAGGATTGAAGGGTGCCATGCAGACACCTTGTGAGACACCCTGGCGTACGGTAATGGTCAGCGACGATGCCCGTGACATGTTGTCCAACAACCTCATCCTGAACCTGAACGAGCCTTGTAAGATCGAGGACACCTCATGGATCCATCCCACGAAGTACTGTGGCGTATGGTGGGAGATGATCGTGGGCAAAAGCAGCTGGAACTACACTGACGATTACCCCAGCATCAAACTCGACCGCATCGACTGGACGAAGGTGAAACCCAACGGCCGTCATGCCGCCAACAACGAGAAGGTGAAGCGCTACATCGACTTCGCTGCCAAGAACGGACTTGACGAGGTGCTTGTAGAGGGCTGGAACGTAGGCTGGGAGGACTGGGCAAACCTGTGGAAGCGCGATGTCTTCGACTTCGTGACTCCCTACCCCGACTTCGATATCAAGATGCTCAACGACTATGCCCATTCCAAAGGCGTGAAGATCCTGATGCACCATGAGACATCCTCTTCGACGCAGAACTACGAACGCCATATCAAAGAGGCATACGAGCTGATGAACAAATACGGCTACGACGCTGTAAAGACGGGTTACGTGGGTGATATCATCCCCCGTGGTGACCATCACTACTCACAGTCGATGAACAACCACTACCTCTATGTCATCAAGGAGGCTGCCAAGCATCATATCATGGTGAACTCGCACGAGGCCACCCGTCCAACAGGACTCTGCCGTACCTGGCCGAACCTCGTGGGTGGTGAGAGTGCCCGTGGCACGGAGTATGAGGCCTTCGGAGGTTCGAACCCCGACCATACCTGTATCCTGCCGTTCACCCGTCTGCAAGGCGGTCCGATGGACTATACCCCAGGCATCTTCGTCACGAAGCTCTCAGAATGGAGCGACAATACCTCCTGGGCACGTATCACGATAGCCGGTTCGCTGGCCCTTTATCTGACGATGTATTCGCCCCTGCAGATGGCTGCCGACCTGCCCGAGAACTATGAGAAGTTCGACGACGCCTTCCAGTTCATACGCGACGTGGCCTGCGACTGGGATGACTCCAAGTACCTGGAGGCTGAGCCTGCCGATTACATCACCGTAGCCCGTAAGGCCAAGGGTACCGACAACTGGTTCATTGGCGGCAAGTGCGACGAAAACGGCCACAAGAGCGTCATCAAGCTCGACTTCCTCGACAAAGGACGCAAGTATGACTGTACCATCTACGCCGATGCGAAGGATGCCCACTACGAGACGAATCCCCAGGCCTATGTCATCACCAAGAAGGTGGTGACAGCCAAGGATGTGCTCAAAATCACTGAAGCCCCTGGTGGCGGATTCGCCGTCAGTCTCTTTGCAAAGTAACAACACAAGAATTACAGAATTAAACGAATGAAGAAATTGATATTCGCAGGATTATTGTCTATGCTGCTGCCCAACAAGGTAGCAGCACAGACGTTTCAAGAGATGAGCTACACCCCCCAGCAGACCCAGTTTACACTCTTTGCACCCAACGATGCCAAGAAGGTAACGGTGCGCATCTATCAGGAAGGCCAGGGAGGCAAAGCCATCAAAACCGTCAAGATGCAACGTACTGCCAATGAGAAGTGGACAGCCACCGTCAAAGGCGACCTGATGGGTAAGTTCTATACCTTTGACATGGGACGTGGTGAGTGCCCTGGCGTCTTTGCCAAGGCCGTTGGTGTCAACGGTAAGCGAGGCGCCATTGTTGACCTGCAGAAGACCGACCCTGAGCACTGGTGCTGTGACCAGCGCCCCGTGGTGAAATCACCTGCCGACCTCGTGATCTACGAGATGCACCATCGCGATTTCTCCATCGCACGCCCCGATGCCAAGTATCCTGGCAAGTTCCTCGCCCTCAGCGAGCCATGGGCCATCGACCACTTGAAGGTCTTAGGCGTGAATGCCATCCATATCCTGCCCAGCTACGACTATGGCTCAGTGGATGAGACACGACTTGACACGCCACAGTACAATTGGGGCTACGACCCAGTGAACTACAACGTACCTGAGGGCAGCTACTCGACGGATCCCTACCAGCCCGAAGTGCGCATCCGCGAGTTCAAGCAGATGGTGCAGGCACTTCATCAAGCAGGCATCCGCGTGATTCTCGACGTGGTGTACAACCACACCTACGACATCGACCACTCCAACTTCCAGCGCACCTATCCCGACTATTTCTATCGCAAGACTGCAGACGGCACGTATTCCAACGGCAGTGGCTGCGGCAATGAAACGGCCTCGGACAAGCCGATGATGCGGAAGTTCATGCTCGAGAGCGTGAAATACTGGATCAATGAATATCATATCGACGGTTTCCGTTTCGACCTGATGGGTGTCCACGACATCCAGACGATGAACGAGATCCGTCAGATGGTTGACGAGATCGACCCTACCATCTATATCTATGGCGAGGGTTGGAGTGCAGGTAGCTGTGCATATCCACAGGAACAACTCGGCATGAAGGCAAATATCACGAAGATGCCATCTGTCGCAGCCTTCTCTGACGAAATCCGCGATGCCCTCCGCGGTCCCTTCTCCGACGATACGAAACCAGGATGGCTGGGAGGACAGCCCGAGGAAGAGAGCATCAAATATGGCATTACAGGTGCCATCAGCCACCCGCAGGTGGACATGACGAAGGTGAACTACTCCAAGACTCCCTGGGCACTGGAGCCCACGCAGATGGTGAGTTACGTCAGCTGTCACGATGACATGTGTCTCGTCGATCGCCTGAAAGCCAGCATTCCAGGTATCACCCAAGAGGAACTGATCCGTTTAGACCTGCTGGCACAGACGGCTGTCTTCACCTCTCAGGGCGTACCCTTCATGCTCTGTGGTGAGGAGCTGCTCCGCACGAAGAAAGGCGTGCACAACTCATTTGAATCGCCTGATGATATCAATCACCTCGATTGGAGTAACAAGGCCAGATACCCACAGGTCTTCGAGTACTACAAGAACCTGATTGCCCTGCGCAAGAATCATCCTGCTTTCCGTCTCGGAAATGCCGACCTTGTGCGAAAGCACCTCGAGTTTCTCCAGACACCTCAGGCTACAATTGCCTGGCGTCTGAAGAACTATGCAGGACGCGACAACTGGCGTGATATCATCGTCATCCTCAATGCCGACAAGAAGGCCGTAGAGATCACCATTCCCCAGGGCAGTTACACCATTGTGTGCAAAGAGGGCGTCATCAACGAAAACGGCCTCGGCACCCTCCAGGGTGACAAAGCCGTTGTCTCTCCGCAGTCAGCGATGATCCTCTACCGCTGATACCTGCCCTTCTTACTCTTCAGTTCTGCCAGCTCCTTAGCCTGTTCGATGTTTCGCTGTACCAGACTGTTATTGACCTCCTTCAGCTTTTCAAGCTTGGAGGTCATTTCTGTCGGGTCGTTTTCATTCAATAATTTCTGCACCTCCTTGTAGGCCTTTATTGAACTCCAAATGATAAAGACGACCAATACATAGGCTATGATTTCAAATAACAGGAGGAAGACGCTGACACTCCTGAGATCGGCCATAATAGAGTTCGCCAAGTTGCTCAGTTCCGTCAGCGGCACGTCAGCAAAGACCACGCCGATCTTCTCGCCTTTGGGATTTTTCAAGGGTATGGCATAGGTTCGCATCATGATATTCGAGCCACCCAGATCCATGTACGGCTTCGACCATCCGCTAGAATCACCTTCCATCACGATCTGATACCATTCGCGTCTTGTATAGTCAAACGATAACAACTCGTATGTCACCTGAGGATTGGAAGCCTTGCTACCGTCTATAGCCTTATAGGCGTAGGGAGCATAGTACCGGTCCTTCTTCGTCGCTTCGGTATAATAATAATCAGGCTTAAAGGCAATGCCTGCACCCGTAATGTGCTTTTGGTTGCGAACCATGGTAATGACTATCTTGGCTAACGAGTCAGGTGATTCCAGCGACCGTTTCGCCTCATCTCTCATCAGAATGGCAGCAGCCTCAGCCTCTGTCTTCACCATAGCGATAGTCAGGCTGTACTCCATCTCCTTCCCTGCCTTCTGCATCGTCCGTTCCATGATCATCTGAGGTGCAAAAACAAAACGGACCAGCACCGTCATGACAAGTAACAGAGCTGCAATGATAATCAAATAAAGATAATACTTTTTCATACTGACGCTATTTGGATGCAAAGATAATACTTTTTTCATTATTCTCTATGGTCTTTTCATTTTTTTTTGTAACTTTGCCACAAAATTCGAGAATCAAACAAACTAAAGACAAATATGCGAAAACTACTATTTTTAACCGCCATCCTGATGGCAAACGTATTAGCAATGAGTGCAGCAAAGAAGACGACGGTGAGAACCAGCCGGCCAGTGATTGAACGTATAGAGCCAACCGACTGGTATGTGGGGATGAAGAATCCGCAGGTGCAGTTGATGATCTATGGTCAGGGCATCCGTGATGTGGCTAATGTGACCACCGACTATCCCGGTGTCAGAATCGACAGTCTGGTACGTCTCAACTCGCCTAACTACCTGCTCATCTACATGAACCTCCGTGATGCACAGCCTGGCACGATGACGCTTACCTTCGGTAAGACGAAGGTGCCTTACCAGCTCAAGGCCCGTGAGATGAGCGGCGATCAGCGGATGGGCTTCACAAATGCTGACGTGCTCTACATGCTCATGCCCGACCGTTTTGCCCAGGGTGCCAATCATCCGGCTCAGATCAAAGGTATGCGCAACTATGTCGAAGACCGCTCGAAGCCCTCGCTCCGTCACGGTGGCGACCTCAACGGCATTCGCGAACATCTCGACTACTTCAAGGAACTCGGTGTGACAGCCCTCTGGTTTACGCCTGTGCTTGAAAATGATTCGCCCGACTCCGAGAACGGCTACTCGACCTATCACGGCTATGCCACCACCAATTACTATAAGGTAGATCCCCGCTTCGGAAGCAATGCGGACTATAAGCGTCTTTGTGACGAGGCTCATGCCAAGGGACTAAAAATTGTCATGGACATGATCTTCAACCATAGCGGTTTCGAGCATCCCTGGACGCACGATATGCCTTCCAAGGACTGGCTTAATGCACCAGAGTGGCTCAACGAAGAACAGTCAGGCCGCGACCCCATGACAGGCTTCACCGCCAATGCCGACGGCTCAGAACCCAACAAGTCGGCCTATCTGCAGACCAGCTACAAGCTGACGCCCGTCGTGGATCCCTACGCATCGGAATTCGACCTGAAAGAGACTACCGAGGGTTGGTTTGTGCCCTCCATGCCCGATCTCAATCAGCATAATCCCCACTTGATGCGCTATCTAATCCAGAATTCTATCTGGTGGATAGAGACCGTCGGTATCGACGGCATCCGCATGGATACCTATCCCTATGCCTATGCCGACGCGATGGCCCAGTGGATGAAGGAGCTCGACGAGGAATACCCCAACTTCAACACCGTCGGCGAGACCTGGGTGACGGAGCCTGCCTATACCGCTGCCTGGCAGAAGGGTTCCAAGCTCTCTGACCACAACTCATACTTGAAGACCGTCATGGACTTCTCATTCTTCGATAAACTCAATCAGGCCAAGAACGAAGAGACCGATGCCTGGTGGAACGGTATGAACCGTCTCTACAATTCCTTCTGCTACGACTACCTCTATCCTAATCCGTCGAGCGTGATGGCCTTCATCGAGAACCATGATACCGACCGTTTCCTGGGTAACGGAAAAGACAGCCTCGTTCTGAAACAGGCCCTTGCCCTGCTGCTCACCGTGAACCGGATCCCTCAGCTCTACTATGGCACCGAGATCTTGATGAACGGCACGAAGGAAATCACCGACGGCAACGTGCGCCAGGACTTCCCTGGCGGATTCCCTGGCGACGAGCATAACGCCTTTACGAAGGAAGGCCGCACAAAGGCAGAGCAAAGCATGTTCGCCTGGACAAGCCGGCTCCTCCACTGGCGTCAGAATAACGATGTGATCATCAAAGGCCGTCAGATACAGTTCATCCCCTATCAGGGCATCTATGTCATCGCCCGCCAGTATCAGGGCAGAACGGCACTCACCATCCTCAACGGCACCAGCAAGCCTGCCACGATGGATGTCTCCCGTTATCAGGAAGTCATTGGTTCAACGACCAAAGCCAAGGACATTCTCACGAACCGTTACTACAACCTCTCCAAAAATCTGGAACTAAAGCCGAGGCAGAGCCTCATTCTCGAATACTGAATACATAAAAATCCCCGCTCAATCTGAACGGGGATTTTTTTGATCTTTGTTACTTGACAGCGTAATTAGGCCGCTGGACAGGTTCAGGAATGATGGGGTCACCCATCTCGGAGGCTTCAGCATCCTGATCATTCAGCTTGAAGAGCATGAACTTGGGACTGTCACTCGTACAAGGTTCCCAACCTAAGCCCTCGTCTTCACCATTACCGTTCGGATCGCTGTACTTGGCGAAGTTCGTCCAGGCAGTAATCATCTTCTCAGCCAGATCCCAGTCGCCCTGTGTCCAAGGACGCCAACAATGCTTCAGACTCTTGAAGACAAACCAGAGGTCGCTGGAGTGGAAAGCCCCCTTCAGACGGTCGGTAATCTCGGGATGCTTGCCATCGTCGGGCAACGGACGTGCAAACTCGTAAGCCCATGCCTTGGCACCCTGACTCTCGCGTACCTTACAAAACTCTGCGATGCCAGGTGACATAGATCCCATGTCGTTCAGCGTATAGCCAATCATATAGGGCACATTGGCGATCGATCCCTCGCGGGCAGCCTCATCAAAACTCTTCATCGAGACATAGCCGTCGACAATCGGGCGCTCCATGACATATACATCGCTCTTGTTTACCATATTGTAGATGGTGGTTACAGTGTAGAGGATCTCCGTGGAGGCAGCGCGCAACTTCGTCAGATCAGTCAGACCTGCCCAGTCCATCACTTTCTTGGTCTCTGCCTCTGCCTCTTTCAGCGTGGGATTGTAGGTGAAGAACTTCGCCATCGGTGTAGCCGGCTTTGCTTCCTCTCCATCCTTCGGCGGCACGTTCAGACCGCCGCCGCTCATGATAACAGCCTTTTGGAAAAGGCCTCGCGCCAGAGGCGACTCACAGATGGTGCGCACACTGCCTGCGCCGGCACTCTGTCCGAAGATGGTCACGTTGTCAGGATCACCGCCGAACTGGGCGATATTCGCCTTAATCCACTTCAACGACTGGATCTGGTCAAGAATGCCATAGTTGCCAGAGACACCGTGAGGACTCTCAGCAGAGAGCTCTGCATAGGGCATGAAGCCGAAGATGCCGAGACGATAGTTGATGGTCACCAGCACCACGTCCTTCGAGGCCCATTCCTGACCGTCGAATTCCGGTTCCGTTCCCCAGCCTTCACGATAGCCACCGCCGTGAATCCAGAGAGCTACGGGCAACTTCTTGTCCACCTCGCCAGGTGCCTTGGTGTAGACATTCAGATAGAGGCAGTCCTCGCTGTAGGGAGCCTCGTCGCCATAGCCCCACTCAGAGGCGTAGAAACCGGGATAGTGTACGGCCTGATAGCCAGGATGCCCGAATTTGTCGCAGACTCGGACACTGTCCCATGCCACCACCGGTTGTGGTTCTTTCCAACGCAGATCGCCTATAGGAGGCGCTGCATATGGGATTCCTTTGTAGACATAAACGCCAGGGTTCTCAGCCAGCACACCTTGAATCTGGCCATCCTCAATGGTCAACACCGGACATGCGGTTTCTTTCTTGTCAGAAGCGCAGCCCACCAACAATGCCATCAGCGGCAAAAGTAAGAATAGTTTCCTCATAAAAATAAGTTAGTTGATTAATCGTGGCAAAGTTAAGAATTTTTCACGAGTTATTCTTTATTATTTGTATCATGGTTTATTCAAGGTGTAACATTTGGATGGAAATAGCTCTTGGGCTATTAAACCAATTGCTTTTTTATAACTCTAATACATAAAGTTTTTGTATATTTGCATTTAGAAATACAATCATTCATTAACAATAACGCCAATGAAAAAAATACTAAGTGTCATTTTCATGGGTGTGCCACTTCTTGCAGTGGCACAGAACCCGATTATACGCGATCAGTTTGCGGCTGACCCAACTGCGCGCGTGTTTAATAACAAGGTGTACGTCTATCCCTCTCACGACATCCTTCCGCCTGAAGGTCAGCGGCAGGACTGGTTCTGTATGGAAGACTATCACGTGTTCTCATCTGAGAATCTCACCGACTGGACAGACCACGGTGTGATTGTCACACAGAACAAAGTGCCCTGGGTGAGACCAGATTCCTATTCGATGTGGGCACCCGACTGCGTTGAGCGCAACGGTAAGTACTATTTCTATTTCCCGTCAGCTCCCAAGGAAGGTTTCGGCTTTGGTGTCGGTGTAGCCATTGCCGACAGTCCCGAGGGTCCATTCATTCCTGAGCCAGAACCCATTAAGGGCATCAACGGCATCGACCCATGCGTGCTCCAGGCTTCGGATGGTAACGCTTATATTTTCTGGGGCGCCGGACGTTGCGCCAAACTCAAGCCTAACATGAAGGAACTGGCCGACGACACGCCGACAGAGAAAGTCAAGTTCCGCGATCGCGAGTTTGAGATGAAGGGTGTCAACTGTCTCAAAGGCCTGCCCAGCCGCCAGGCTGAAGGCCCGTTTGCTTTCGAGTACAACGGCAACTACTATCTGACCTACCCTTACGTGAGGGAAAACACCGAGGTACTCGGCTATGCCATGAGCAAGAACCCAATGGGACCCTACGAGTACAAGGGCCTGATTATGGCCGAGCACGAGAACGGCTGTTGGACCAATCACCACAGCATCATCCAATACAAGGGCCAATGGTATCTGTTCTACCATCGTAACTGGTTCTCTCCGAACGATGACAAGCGCCGTTCTGCCTGTATCGAGAAGCTGTTCTTCAATCCCGACGGAACCATCCAGGAGGTGAAGGCCACCTTGCGTGGCGTGGGTATTAACCAGGCTACTGAGAAGATCGAGATCGACCGTTTCAGTGCAGCCAGCGCTGATGTGACCTATCAGCTCATCGATACCGTCAACACCTTCTGCAGCTACGAGGCCACACTACCCGCCAAGGGCAGCTGGCTGCAATATAATGACATCGACTTCGACTGTCTCACCGACGGCTATCTCGTCATCTCCGCCAAGGCTTCCGACAACACCGCTTTCTACATTCGTGAGAAGACGGCCGACGGCAAGATCCTCGCCAAGATTGAGATGACCGTGAAGCCTGAGACGCCCGCAGGCATGCCCGCCATGTTCCGTCGCGACTTCAGCAACCAGTGGCTCACGATGACCGCTCCCCTTGAGTTTACCCCAAAGGGCATCAGCGATCTCGTGATCACCAACGAGGGCGGAGCCGCAGTCAGCGTCGACTGGATACAGTTCAAGAACCGTCCTAAGTACTTCTCGCCAGCAACGGCTGCCGCCGTCCAGCCCGACAATGAAGGCTTCATCCGCCGTTGGATGCTCCTCGAGCCCATCGACAAGCCCAATAGTGGCAATACCGTCTTCACCGACAGCTATCTACGCGAGAATTTCGCCACAGAATACTTCAAAGGTCAGCAGACCATCGTGCCGAAGGACGGCCAGAAGGTGAAGGCCGTCTACCAAAAGGTGGAGGTAGCCCCCGGCTTCGGACGTAGCTTTGGACAGCAGGAACCAGCCGAGCCAAAGGTCACAACCGTGAAGCAGACACTCACCTGGCATGCCCTCGACAGCGAGAACTACAACGTGAAGCTTTTCCGCTTCGCCGAGAAGTGGGGCCAGCAGGTCTATGGCGTCCTCTTCTGGGCCGTCACGATTATCGACTGTGACGAGGACATCGAGAATGTCCGTCTCGCCGTTGGCTCAAACTCTGCCTCCATGTGGTGGCTCAACGGCGAGGAGGCTCTGTTGCTCTCCGGCGACCGTCGTATGGTGAAGGATGACGCCATGTCACCCCGTCTGACGCTTAAGAAAGGCCGCAACATCCTGCGCGGAGCCGTCATCAACGGCCCTGGCATGAGCGACTTCTGCGTCCGCTTCCTCGATGAGAAAGGTAACCCCGTTACAAACTACAAGATAGTTAAGAATTGACAATTGACAATTGATAATTATGAAAAAGAATATTTTCCTGTTGATCTCTGTATCTCTGTGTCTCTGTGTTGAAAAAGCATCAGCGCAGGTTGGCGAACCCTATATCCACGACCCCTCAACCCTCGCCGAGTGCGATGGTAAGTACTACACCTTCGGTACAGGCGGTGGCGGTCTTATCAGCGACGACGGCTGGAGCTGGCACAGCGGCGCCGACCGTCCTGGTGGCGGTGCAGCCCCCGACGTGCTGAAAATCGGCGACCGTTACCTCTGCATCTACGGCGCCACGGGCGGTGGTCTCGGTGGCGGTCACGCAGGCCGCATCCTCACCATGTGGAACAAGACCCTCGACCCGAAGTCGCCCGACTTCAAGTGGAGTGAGGCCGTAGAGGTCTGCTACTCCGATGGTATGGAAGATCAGGATGCCATCGACCCCGGTCTGCTGCTCGATCCCACCACAGGTCGTCTGTGGGCCTCCTACGGCACCTATTTCGGCACCATCCGCCTCATCGAGCTCGACCCCAAGACAGGATTCCGTGTCAAGGGTAACAAAGAGAAGGACATCGCCATCGACTGTGAGGCCTCCGACCTCATGTATCGCGACGGCTGGTACTATCTGCTCGGTACCCACGGCACCTGCTGCGACGGCACTAACTCCACCTATAACATCGTAGTAGGCCGTTCACGTAGCGTCGAAGGCCCCTATCTCGACAATGTCGGCCGTGACATGTTCCACGGAGGCGGCAGAATGGTCATCGCTGCAGGTAACCGCAAGGCCGGTGCCGGACACTTCGGACGCTTCATCATCGACGAAGGCGTCGAGGTCATGTCGTTCCACTGGGAGGCCGACTTCGAGCTCAGCGGGCGCTCCACGCTCGCCGTCCACCCGCTGCTCTGGAAGAACGGCTGGCCCTATGCCGGAGAGCAGTTCCGTGGCGGCACCTTCGAGATCGAGAGTGAGCGTCGCGGCTATGCCCTCGAGCTCGCCGTCGACTTCGTCCGCATGCAGCAGCAGCGTCAGGGTTGGTTCAACCGCAATCAGATGCAGGAGCCTGCCAAGCCCATCGCCTGCCAGACGCTCGCCGAGGTCATCGGCACCTGGCCGGAGGGCGACATCCCTGCCCGCATCGGCGACTACATGTTCCGTCCCTGGCAGCGCTGGACTGTCACACCCGTCGAGTCTGCAGGCGGTTATCTCAGCGCCCCCTATTTCAAGATCACCATCGAGGGCACTGAGCGCGCCCTGGCAGCCACTGCCGACAAGGAGGTCATCACTGTTCCCGCCTATACCGGAGCCGACGAACAGCTCTGGCGCATCGAGCAGCTCACCGACGGCACCTACCGCATTATGCCGAAAGCCATCCCCGGCATCGAGGGCGTGAACACCACGTTCTGTCTCTACTCAGCCGGCGATTCCACCCCGACGCTCGCCAAGTACGACTTCTCGAGCGACAACTCCAAGTGGAACTTCCGCAACCACTAAGGCTGCAGCATCTTGAAAAAAGAACAAGTCAAACGAGGGTGTGTCAAGTTTGTGACACATCCTCGTTTGATGTTATATATTAAGGCATATAAGCAGAAAAAAATCTAAAAGCGTTAAATAAAATTAATTTTCACCTTTTATACATTCCCTCGCGCGAATATATAAGAAATAATTCGTATCTTTGCAGTCCGATTTAGGGGAGAGTCTTAGAATCCCCGTGGATTGGGGTGTGAATAGGGGTGTCTTTGGCCGGGCACAACGGTTCGTGAATCGCCAGTCCAAGCGCAAGTTAGACTAACAGCCGGGCGACTAACCTCGGATGTGAGTTTATGCGCGTACATTATTTAATAAGTTAAACTGTTTTTTAGTAGTAAATTTTAAAAGGAAATGAACACTTTAAGTTACAAGACTATTTCCGTGAACAAGGAAACAGCAAAGAAGGAGTGGGTGGTGATTGATGCCACAGACCAGGTGGTTGGTCGTCTCGCTTCTAAGGTAGCCAAGCTGATTCGCGGAAAGTACAAGCCAACTTTCACCCCGCACGTTGACTGCGGTGACAACGTTATCCTTATCAATGCCGATAAGGTGGTATTCACTGGTAAGAAAGAGACTGACAAGGTCTATACCCGCTATACGGGCTATCCCGGTGGCCAGCGCTTCCAGACTCCTGCCGAGCTCCGCAAGCGCGATGGTGGTGTGGAGAAGTTCCTCCGTCACGCCGTGAAGGGTATGCTGCCGAAGGGTCCCCTTGGACGCAGCCTGCTGAACAACCTCTATATCTATGAGGGTACTGAGCATCCCCATGCCGCACAGCAGCCGAAGGCTATTGATATCAACCAGTACAAGTAAGGGTAAAAAAGTAAAAAAGTAAAAAACAATAAAGATTATGGAAGTAATCAACGCAATAGGTCGTCGTAAGAGTTCTGTAGCCCGCGTATATGTTTCTGAGGGTACTGGCAAGATCACGATCAACAAGAAGGAATTAGAGACTTATTTCCCGTCAGCTATCCTGCAGTTTGTGGTGAAGCAGCCGCTGAACCTGCTGGAGGTCGCTGAGAAGTATGACATCAAGGTGAACCTCGACGGTGGTGGCTTCACAGGTCAGAGCCAGGCTCTGCGCCTTGCTATCGCCCGTGCACTGGTGAAGATCAACGAGGAGGATAAGAAGAAGCTGAAGGATGCAGGTTTCCTGACCCGCGACAGCCGCGAGGTAGAGCGCAAGAAGCCGGGCCGTCCCAAGGCACGTCGCCGCTTCCAGTTCAGTAAGCGTTAAACAACTGAACAGTTTAGTATCTAAACCCGCTGGATTCCTAAGGACTACCATCGGGCTGATCTAACAAAAGATTAAAAAGAAAGTAAACAATTAAAAAAGTAAAAGCAAAATGTCAAGAACAAATTTTGATCAGTTGCTCCAGGCTGGCTGCCATTTCGGCCATCTGAAGCGTAAGTGGAACCCCGCAATGGCTCCCTACATCTATACCGAGCGTAACGGTATCCATATTATCGACCTGCACAAGACCGCAGCCAAGATCGACGAGGCTGCTGACGCACTGAAGCAGATTGCCAAGAGTGGCAAGAAGATCCTGTTCGTCGCTACTAAAAAACAGACAAAGGAAGTGATCGCCGAGAAGGCTACCAGCATCAACATGCCTTATGTGATTGAGCGCTGGCCCGGTGGCATGCTCACCAACTTCCCGACAATCCGCAAGGCCGTGAAGAAAATGGCGAACATCGACCGTCTGATGCAGGATGGTACCTACGCAAATCTCTCAAAGCGTGAGCTGCTCCAGGTGACCCGCCAGCGCGCAAAGCTTGAGAAGAACCTCGGTTCAATCGCCGACCTGACCCGTCTGCCGAGCGCTCTCTTCGTCGTCGACGTGATGAAGGAGAACATCGCCGTACGTGAGGCCAACCGTCTGGGTATCCCCGTGTTCGGTATCGTTGATACGAACTCTGATCCTAACAATATCGACTTCGTGATTCCCGCCAACGACGACGCCAAGGACAGCGTTGAGGTAATCCTCAATGCCTGCTGCGCCGCTATTGCCGAGGGTATCGAGGAGCGTAAGGCTGAGAAGGCTGACGAGAAGGCTGCTGATGCACAGGCTGAGGCCGAGGCTGAAGAGGCAAGACCCCGTCGCGCCGGTGCCCGCAAGGCTCGCAAAGAGGCTGAGGCTCCCGCTGAGGAGGCTCCCGCAGCAGAGTAATCATAAAGTTTAAAGTTTAAAGTTTAAAGTAAATAACAATGGCAATTTCAATTGACGATATCAAGAAGCTTCGCGCTATGACAGGTGCTGGTCTGGCTGACGTAAAGAAGGCTCTGACCGAGGCTGAGGGCGACTTCGACAAGGCCAAGGAGCTGCTCCGTGAGCGTGGCCTGGCTATCGCTGCCAAGCGTAGCGACCGTGAGACATCTAATGGTTGTGTACTCGTAAAGGCTGTTGACGGCTTTGCCGCCATGATCGCCCTGAAGTGTGAGACCGACTTCGTGGCCAACGGTGCCGACTTCATCGCGCTGACCCAGACGATCCTCGACGCTGCCATCGCTGCCAAGGCTGCTGACCTGGAGACCGTGAAGGCTCTCGACATCAACGGTCAGACTGCTCAGGAGGCTGTCACACAGCGCTCAGGTATCACTGGTGAGAAGATGGAGCTCGACGGCTACCTCGTACTCGAGGGTGAGAACGTGGAGGTCTACGACCACATGGGCAAGCACACCCTGTGCACCATGGTACAGACCAACAAGCCCGCTGCTGAGCAGGGCCACCTCGTAGCCATGCAGGTGGCTGCCATGAAGCCCGTGGCTCTCGACGCACAGAGCGTAGACCAGAAGATCCTCGACGAGGAGTATAAGACCTCATTCGAGAAGACCAAGCTGGAGCAGGTGGAGAAGTTCGTGGAGATGAAGCTCAAGAAGGCTGGCCTGAACCCCAACCTCGTGGATTCAGAGGATCACATCGAGAGCAACACCGCCAAGGGCTGGCTCACCAAGGAGCAGGCTGACGAGGCCCGTAAGATCATTGCTGACGCAAAGGTCGAGGGCGAGGCTCAGCTGAAGATGCCTATGATCGAGAACATCGCCAAGGGTCGTGTCAACAAGTTCCTGAAAGAGAGCTGCCTCGTAGACCAGGAGTTCCAGTTTGGTGACGGCGACAAGTCTACTGTTGCCCAGTGGCTCACCAAGCAGGACAAGGATCTGAAGATCGTGGCCTTCAAGCGCTTCACACTCGTAGCTGACTAATCATAACTGACCAGCTATATCACAGAATCGGCACCGCCCCTGGGCAGTGCCGATTTTTTATGTGCATCCGACAAATGACGATTCTAAAAAAAAGATGCCGCATCGTCGCGACGCAGCACCTTCAAAATACCAAAACAATGTGTCTAATCTAATTAACTATTATAATCTAATTAGCTCAATTAGCCCAACCACGAACCTGATGCATCTCGTTGTTGACTTCGATGACAGTCTGTGGGATTGGCCAGTATTCGTTCTTACCCTCCTGGAACTTCAGGGTGATACCAACTTCAGCAAATGGGTGCTTCACCTCGTAGACGAGCTTGTGAGGCTTTGTACCACCTGACTGCCAGTACTCATCCCACTGGAAAGGAATGTTGTCGAGAACCTTGTCGTAGCACTGCTTGGCAATACCCCAACGTACGATATCAAACCAACGGCAGCCCTCGAACCAAAGCTCATACTGCTTCTCATCCTGGAGAACCTGGAGGTTAACCTCTGAAGAGATGGTCTTTGAACCAGCACGCTCCTGAATCTTGTTGATGTACTTCTTAGCCTCTGCGTTATTGCCTGTAGCGATGCAAGCCTCTGCGTAAAGCAGGTAAGCCTCACCAAGACGAGCCAGGCACAAGTTGGTGTTGTTACAGTTGTCACCTACAGAGAGGTCAACATCATTAGGATGGCACATCATCTTCACCTCCATCACATCACTACGAGAGAAAGAACCGGCAGACTTGGTGATACCGCGCTCTGGGTCAAACTCCTTCTGTGCACGTGTGGTACAGGTAGCATCACTTCTCCAACCGCAGAGCTTCTCATCATAGAAGAACTCGTCAGAGGTGAGGAATGTAGCCTTACGACGATAGCTGTCACCATCATTAGCAAGCATCTTGTGAGCAAAGTCCTGGTTGATAGAGCCACCGCCCCAACCACCAGTTGAGCAAATCAATGGGCTCTTACCACCACCGGCGATGTCATCACCACGCCAGTTGAGTACGTTGGCTACCATCCAACGGCCACGCTGAATGCTACCGCCCCATACACCACCGAGAGAAGTGTTGGTTGTATAATTGAACTCGAAGATCTTCTCCTCGCAGCCATCACCCTCAATGTGGAAGAGGTCACGGAAGCGCTCACCAGGAACAAGTGCATAGTTAGAAGACTCAACCAGAGGCTTCAGCATGTTAACGGCTGTGGTATTGTCGCCAGCGAAGAGGGCAGCCTTACCGCCAACGAACTGAGCAAAACCCTTCGTTACGCGCCAAGCACCTTCCTTGTCGCCCTGGCCGTTGCGGTCGGGCAGGTAATTCAAAGCATCCTGACAATCTTTCACGCAGAAGTCGAAGATAGCCTTCTGAGACTCAGCATTAGTCGGCTTCTCAGTTGTGATCAGGTGATCGATCAATGGCGGCTGATAGAAGACCTGTGCAGCCAGCATGTGAGCCCATGCACGCATCACCTTAGCCTCAGCAACAGCCTGCTTCTTAACAGGTGTATCAGCAAGATCACCATCGAAATAGTTGATGACGAGGTTTGCTGAGTAGATGGCCTTATAAATGTGGTTATAAAGCGTTCCGATTGGAGAAGAACTCGGGTCGTAGCGCATCTCATTGAGAATACGGAAGTCGGCATGGTCGTTGATGTCACCACCAGCAGCAAATACATCGTCTGAAGAGTAGTTCAGACCCATGATATAGGCATTCCAGATTCCTTCTGTACCACCAATCTCGCCGATGTAGGTGGCATACATGGCAGTAATAGCCGATTGTGCATCAGCATCTGACTTATAGAAGTTACCAGTGCTGCTGGTTGCTTTCTGCTCCACCTCAAGCTTATCGTTGCATGATGAAAGCATCATACCAGCAGACAGCAAAGCAACGGAAAATAATATCTTTTTCATATTTCTATTCGTTTTAAAATTGTTGGATTAGAATGTAACACTTAAACCAAGAACCATCTTTCTCATGTTAGGATATACACCCTTGTCAAGACCTGGGCAGTTATATTCCTGAGTACAAGTTTCCGGATCGAGACCAGGATACTTGGTGAATGTGAAGAAGTCATCGAGAGAGATGTAAGCACGTACGTTCTCCATATATACCTTTTTGGTAATATTCTTCGGCAAAGTATAACCGAGCTGGATCTGCTTGAGCTTGAAGAATGATCCGTCGTAGACCATAGCTGAAGAACGCCAGAATGTACCACTACCGGCAACTGAGGCAGCTGTAGGCATCTTATCAGTCTTGAAGTCATCATAAACGCCCTTAGCGATGTTGTTGTAACCAGTACGATAGAGACCGTAGTAGATGTCGTTACCAGCCTCACCAGCACCGAAGATAGTCAGGTCTATACCCTTATACTCAGCATTGATTGTGATACCGTAGGTCAGACTGGGAAGACCAGAACCGACATTGGTCATATCCTCTGCCTGTGGGTCATTTGTTGTACCACCGTCCTTAGTGTAATAAAGTGCAGTACCATCGGCAGCTCTACCTGCATACTTATAACCGCGCATGTACCAGATAGGCTCACCCTGCTCGAAGTAGCAACGAACAACCTCAGGGCTAGAACCCTCAACAGTAGCACCAGCGATACGCTCGATAGAAGGATCGAGATAAGTCACGTTATTGTGAAGAGTACCAAAGTTACCAGAAATGCTATACTTGAAGTCACCAATATGATCCTTCCAAGTGAGTTCCATTTCAAGACCAGTGTTCTCTACCTCACCAGCGTTGATGGTCATAGAAGAGAAACCAGACTCAGGCATTACAGGAGCAGAAACCAGAAGGTCCTTTGTCTGTTTCTTATACCAGTCGATACCTAAAGCAAGACGATCGTTCAAGAAGCGGAGGTCAAGACCGAAGTCGAGCTGCTGAGACTTCTCCCAAGTCAGGTCGGGGTTAGCAATACCGTTAGGCATAGAACCGTAGGTAGCAGCATTTGTAGAACCATACTGATACCACTGGCTGTTCAGAGAAATACCTGCAGTATATGAATAGTTGTTCAGTACGTTTACGTTACCGTTAGTACCCCAAGATACACGAATCTTACCGAATGAAATGATGCTGGGATCAATAGCGTTCTTGAAGAACGACTCATTAGAGAATGTCCAACCTGCAGATGCAGACCAGAAGTAACCCCAACGATTATCCTTAGAGAGCTTCTCAGATGAGAAAGCATCAGCACGGAAGTTAGCCTGCAGGCTGTAGCGGTTGTCATAGTTGTAAAGAATACGACCGAAGTAAGAGAGAGCACGAGTTGTATTAGGCATACCGCTGATGCTCTTAGTGGTATCATCGTTACCATTTACGCAATTCAGATAAATGTAGTTAGGCTCGTATGCTTTCAGGATGTCTGGACCAGAAGCACTGGCAGAAACACCATTTGAATCATACTGACGATAAGACATACCAGCCATGGCACCTACATTGTGCTTACCAAAGTCCTGGTTGTAGTTGATGAAGTTCTCCCACTGATACCATGTAGAGTTGTTGCTATTACCAGAGATAGAGTAGTTATCCCCCTTGGTCTGAGCATTCAGATAATAGGGATACTGCCAGTCAGAGCTGTTGCTGAATGCAAGACGATAACCGAGACGAGAAGTAAATGTTACATACTTGACAGGTGTAATATTCAGGAAAACGGTACCGTTTACGTTTACACCGTCATTCTTACCTTCTGCGCGATCGCGCTGTGAGAATGGGTTTGCACCGGCAAGACGCTGATTGAAATAAGAGGTTGCATAGTAACCGTTTTCGTCACCGAAGAGCGTATACTTAGAGTCACCTGCCTGAATGGCATTGTAGTAATTACGATATTCACCAAGCATCTGGTCAGGAGAAGTCCAATACATGGGGGTCAATGGGTCAATCAGGAGCAGCATTTCGAATGAAGAACCATAACCGTTCTCCGAAACACCACGGGTTGACCACTTCTCGATAGCAGTGTTTGTTCCAATCTGCAACCAATCCTTAATCTTATAATCTGCATTGATCTGGGCTGTCAGGCGCTCATACTTATCCTTGTTGCCCTTTACGATACCATCCTGATTTACATAGCTGGTGCTCAGGAAGTATGAGCCGCGATCATTACCACCCTGGAAGGTGAGGGTATGCTGTTGAGCCCATGTATCCTCGAAGTACTCTTTCATCCAGTCGGTATCGGTATTGGGATTCCACCCAAACTGATTCTGATAGTCAGTCATATCGCCGTTGACGCGCTCGGCACCGAGCTGCATCGTCATCCAATCCTTGAACTGAGAAGCATTCAGAAGCTTACCTACATGACCAAGTGACTGATTGGTGAACTTTGCCTCATAAGTAAAGGTACCCGTACCTTTTTTACCTGCCTTAGTGGTAATCAGAATAACACCATTACCAGCCTCAGCACCGTAGATAGCAGCTGAAGCAGCGTCCTTCAAAACTTCCATTGACTCAATCATGGAAGGATCGAGATACTGGATACTTGAAACCTGAAGGCCATCGACGATCAACAGAGGACCGATGTTACTTGAGTTAGAAGAATAACCACGAACACGGATAGCAGCACCCTGACCTGGCTTACCTGAACTGTTCAGAATCTGCACACCAGCAGCCTTACCCTGAAGGGCTGCTGCAGCATCAGTTGTAGAACGATGTTTCAGGTCTTCGGCCTTAACCTGAGCAACAGAACCAGTCAAGTCGCTTTTCTTCTGAACACCATAACCGATAACCACAACGTCATTCAGTGTTGTGTTGTCTTCTCTCATGACGATAACGAGGTCATTTCTACCAGCAACCTTTACGGTCTGAGTTGTATAACCCACGTAAGAGATGGTGAGGGTGGCGTTAGATCCTGCCTGGACAGCAAAACGACCGTTGAGATCGGTAATAGCACCTTTCTGGCTACCTTCTACTTTCACAGTTGCTCCGATAATCGGATCACCTGCTTCATCATTCACCGTTCCCTTCACGATACCCTGAGCCATAGCTCCCAGAGGGAACAAACAGAGCAGGAACAGTGCCATTAATGGCTTTTGCAATGATTTAAAATTCCACATAAAATTAATGTTTAGTTAGAATAATTTATATAAAATGAACAATTGCTAGTTGATTTGGATGTGCAAAGTTATTATTTATTTGGTTCATATACTTTATTATTTGTATCGGAGACTTTATGCTTTAGGGAATTAATGTGTAAATGTTACACTATACAAAATTCTTGTAATAAAATCAAAAGCCGGCCATTTGCCCATTTAGTGCGTCATCTATCATATAAGCTGCACAACTAGCACGACCACCTAACTGTCACCCTGGAGGGAACAAACTGATCATGAGCGAGGCTTTGCATCAACCCAAAGCCGCAATCCCCATCATAAACAAATGCCATAGGCAATGCCATCAGAAACGTTAGGCTTCCCGACGACAAAGAAACACAAACGAACAAACAATCGATATGAGTTTTAAATAATTTTAGGTTAAGAATCGGCCGATCGGCTCAATGATGGCCGAAAAATACTTTACGCCATGTTACTAACAGTTTGCACAGTGTAACATTATTGAGACAAGAGGCTATTTTGCAAAGTCCGCGATACATATAATAAAGTAATAATGTTAATTTTATAATATATTTGCACTCGAAAAGTGAGAACCCGTGATGGGTAGGACGCTCTAATGTGAAGTATTTCAATCTACATTTATAACAATTATCTAACTCATTCATTTAATTTATGTGGAATTTTAAATCACTGCAAAAGCCATTAATGGCACTGTTCCTGCTCTGTTTGTTCCCCCTGGGAGCTATGGCTCAGAGCATCGTAAAGGGAACGGTGAATGATGAAGCAGGCGAACCGGTCATCGGTGCGACTGTGAAAGTGCAGGGTAGCCAGCAGGGCACCATTACCGATTTCGACGGTAAGTTCTCTGTGGAGGCTGGGCCTAACGCCACCCTCACCATCTCTTATGTGGGTTATGAGACCCAGAATGTGAAAGTTGCCGGAAAGAACGACCTCGTCATCGTGATGAAGGAAGACAACACGACTCTGAATGACGTGGTGGTCATCGGTTATGGTACCATGAAGAAAAAGTTGGTGACAGGTGCCACTGTTCAGGTAAAGGGTGATGACATTGCCAAGCTGAACACTACTAATGCACTTGAAGCTATGCAGAGCCAGACTCCTGGTGTACAGATCACGCAGAATTCTACTCAGCCTGGTGGTGGCTACAAGGTTTATATCCGTGGTATCGGTACCACCGGTGATTCTGCACCTCTTTATGTAATAGATGGTGTACCTGGTGGCAACCTCGACGGTATCAACCCTGCCGACATCGAGAGCATCGACATCTTGAAGGATGCTGCTTCGGCTGCCATCTATGGTGCCCGTGCAGCAAACGGCGTTATCCTGGTTACAACGAAGCAGGGTAAAGTTGGTAAGATCGAGCTCAGCTACAATGGTGCTATGGGTTGGTCTAACGCCTACAAGCGTCCGCAGCTGCTCAATGCCAAGCAGTATATGACCATCATCGACGAGTACACCTTCAACACTTCTGGTCAGAAGTTGGATTGGGCAGGCTACGTTCCCTCAGACATTCTCAGCAAGGTGAACAGTGGCTGGGAAGGCACTGACTGGTGGGGTGCATTCGAAAACAAGAATGCTGTACAGCAGAATCACTCTGTAACCCTGACTGGTGGTACAGACCGCAGTAAGTTCGCTATGTCTTACACCTATACTGGCAACGAAGGTATCATGGGTGCAGAGAGAGCTTCTAACTACAAGCGTCACACCATCCGTATCAACAGTGATCACGTACTTCTGAAGGCTAAGGACTTTGATGTTATCACCATCGGTGAGAACATTTCTATTGGCTATACCAAGAGTCACGACCTGGCTGAGGCTGGTATGTATTGGAGCTATATCCACAGCTTGCTCCAGACTTGTCCGCTCGTACCACAGTACGCTGACAATGGCGATATCTATTACTATCAGGACTTTGACGGTACTGTTAAGTATGGACAGGGCTGGAACGCTTCTTTGTTCAGCAACCCATGGGAGAACCTCATGAAGGGTGGTTTCGGTTCTATGACCGAGAGCCGCAGTATCAATTCGAGTGCTTCAGGAAATCTTACCATCCAGCCTATCAAAGGTCTGAAATTCCGCTCTCAGTTTAACTATTGGTGGGGCGCAGGTGCATATCGCAGTTATAACGAACCTGCATCTTCAGGTTATGGTAATGCCACATCTCCTGTCTATAGTGTAAGCCAGAGCGCTTGGTTGAATACCTCATGGTCTGAAGAGAATACTCTTACTTACGAACTTCCCATTATTTCTGGTCATAAGATCACCGCAATGGTTGGTCAGAGTTTCCAGAGCAGTGCCTGGAGCTTTAACGTAGGCGGATCTAACAAGGTCAACTACGGCGATCAGCTCGCAACATTGAAGGGTTGGGATTCTGCATACCTGTCAAACATCAAACTGGTAAATGCTACCGATGCTTCTCTTACCGGTTCTCCAAATGATGAAGAGTACCTCGCTTCTTGGTTCGGTCGTTTGACTTGGGACTGGAATGAGAAATATATGGCTACCGTAACCATGCGTTATGATGGTTCCAGTATCTTCACCGACGGCAAGCGTTGGGGTTTCTTCCCCTCTGTATCTGCTGGTTGGGTCATCAGCAACGAAAAGTTCATGGAGAGCACCAAGAGCTGGCTGGACTTCTTGAAGTTCCGTGCATCTTGGGGTCAGAACGGTAACAACCGCATTTCTAAGTACCAGTATCTCGCTACGATCGCTCTGTCAGGCGACGCTAACGACAGTGGATACAAGTTCGGTTCTGATATGGCTACTTCTGTGGCTGGTACTCCGAACACTGGTGCTTATGCCAACATCGTTCCAAACCCTGACCTGACTTGGGAAACTTCTGAGCAGCTCGACTTTGGTCTCGATGCTCGTTTCCTCAACAGCCGTCTGGGCTTAACATTCGACTGGTATAAGAAGACCACTAAGGACTGGCTGATTGGTGGCCAACAGATTGCTATCAATGGTACCAACCCTGCTGCCATCAACGGAGGTGACGTACAGAATACTGGTATTGAGATTGCTCTCACTTGGAACGACCGCATTAGCAAGGACTTCAGCTATAACATTGGCGTGAACTTTGCTACTAATAAAAATGAGGTTACCCGTATTGCTAACGACAACCACTATATCAATGGTCCTAGCGGAGTGCTCTCACAGGGTACAGAATATATCTACCGTGCTGAGGAAGGCAAGCCTATCGGTTACTTCTTCGGTATGTCTTACAGCGGTATCTGGCAGAATCAGGAGCAGATTGATGCTGCCCGTCAGGCAGGCAAGGCCGTTCTTGACGACGCACAGCCCGGTGACTGCATCTGGGACGACTGGAATGGTGATGGTGTGATTACCTATGCAGAAGGTGATGCTTGCGACCGCCATGAGATTGGTAATCCTAACCCCGACATCATGCTTGGTGTTAACCTCGGTTTGAACTTCAAGGGCTTTGACTTTGCTGTAAACGGTGCCGGTGCATTTGGCCAGCAGATCATGCGTTCATACCGTTCATTCAGTGACGCTCCTTACCAGAACTATGATACCACTATCCTGAACCGTTGGGTTGGTGAGGGTTCATCTAACACCATGCCACGTATTTCAAGTACTGGTCACTCAAATACCAACTGGGTATCAACCCGTTACATGGAGGATGCAGACTACTTCAAGATCAAGACCGTGACACTCGGTTACGACTTCAAGCACATCTGGAAGGCTTGCCCGTTCCAGCAGCTCCGCTTCTATGTTCAGGCTCAGAATCTCTACACCTTCACTGGTTACACCGGTCTCGATCCTGAGGTTGGTAACTCTGCTGGTGGTAACGGCTGGGCATCTGGTGTTGACCTGGGTCTTTACCCGCCATCTCGTACTTATCTCGTAGGTGCAAGTATTAAATTCTAATTCGACTAATAAGTTATGAAGAAATATATTTTATCGTTAGCTGTTTTATCAGCAGCAACTATATTCACATCTTGTAACGATATGCTGGACACCGATCCGCGTGTTACAGAGATGACCTCAGCAACTTTCCCCGGAAAGCCAGCAGATGTTGAGGCGTTGAATGCAGCTACCTATAGTATCATGAGTACACTGGGTGGCGGTGACCAAAGTGGTATATGTAATAATCCTTTCTACTGGTGGTGTATGATGTCAGACGAGTGCTACGGTAGTGGTGGTTTGCAGGACAATGTAAATAAGTCACTGCATCACTTCACAACGGCAAGTGCTAACCAGTATGAAGCAGATTTCATCCTTCTCTATGGTGGTATTTCTCGTGCTAATAACCAGATTGAAACCATCGACAATGTACCCTGGTCTTCTGCAGAGCAGGCCCAGCGCAACCAGCTACTTGGTGAGGCTTTCTTTATGCGTGGTCTCTATACCATGTGGCTGACACAGATGTACGGCGATGTACCTCTGATCACTTCTACAACTATCACTGAAGAGATGCAGGAGCAGGTAAGTGCTGAAGAGGTTATCTACCCACAGATTATTTCAGACTTCGTTTCTGCCAAGAACCTCATGAAAGCTGAGAGAGCCAATGGCTCTGGTCATGCAGACAAGTTCTGTGCTGAGGCATTTATCGCACGTGCATATATGTTCTGGGCTGGCTTCTATAAGAAGGTAGGTGAGTTGGCTTCTGGTTCTGGTCCTGCCATTGCTCTTGTTGAGCAGGAGGGCTGCTCCGGTGGTTCTCTTTCTCAGGCTGACGTCGTTACAGGCCTGAAGGACATCGTTTCCACTGGCGGTTACAAACTTTGTGAGGACTTCCGTTCACTCTGGCAGTACTCTAACAGTCTCCTTTGGGATGAGGCACACGACGGTGTAGGCCATGCATATGCATTCATTGCTGACATGAAACGTGAGAACTGCTTCGACCAGCCTGGTATGGGTAATGGTAACACCGAGGAACTTTTCCAGATTCAGTTTATGAATGCATCTAGCTGGAACATCGGTGGTACCTACAACAACCCACGTATGTATTCTAACTATCTGTCTTGCTTCTGGGGTCTTCGTAACGGTGCTACCAATGATAATGGTAAGCGTGACAAGACTTATCCGTTCAACCAGGGTTGGGGTCAGGGTACTCCTTCATGCAATCTCTGGGACGATTGGACAGATGCTGAAAGAGTTGGTAATTATACCGATATCCGTAAGCTCGCTACTATGATTGACCTCGACAATGAGCTCGAATCCTATACTTACGAGAAGGATGATAATGAGGAGTCTGGCTATGCTTGTAAGAAGTATGCTGATGTAAACCTCGACGCTTGCGCCGCCGACAACGATTCATGGTGGTCTCAGTGCCCGGGTTATAGTTCAAGCTCACTTGACAACAAGCAGCAGGGTGACCACTTCGAGGACTTCTACCTGATGCGTTATGCTGACGTTCTGCTGATGCTCACCGAGCTTACTGGTGATGCTTCGTACATGAACCAGGTTCAGCGTCGTGCTGGTGTTCCAGAGACTCCTTACACATTGGCAAACCTTCAGAATGAGCGTCGTTGGGAGTTCGCTCTTGAGGGTCTTCGTTTCAACGATTTGCGTCGTTGGTCAGGAATTAACTCTGGTGAAAGCTCTTTGGCAGCCAAGGCTCTTCAGGCTCAGCGCGGTAAGCAGATTGTCTGCCTTGGTCAGAAGGCCAACAAGCGTACTCATGAGCACATGACTTGTTCTTGGTCTAAGCGTTACGCAGATACCAATGGTTTCCTGCCGAAGCCTCAGACTCAGATCAATCTGATGAGTGGTAAGCTTGTGCAGAACCCCGGATGGGATGAGAATGCTAATCCACAAGAGTATACATATAAAGTTATTTATTAATTTCTTATAAGTAAACAATATGAAAAAAATATTATTTTTGCTCGTTGCTATAGTATGCGCCTTTGCTGCTTGCGATCCTATTCACGAGGATATTAGCAATCGTGGCCACATCACGGTTGACGAGCTCAAGGCAAAGACCACTGTCACTGTAGACAAGGCTGCCAGTGGCCTGAATGGTAACTGCATTACCTGTCAGACTTTAGCACCTGTCAATGCGAAGTGGAGCATTGGTGGTAAGGATTTCATCGGCAACTATGCTTGGAAGAAAATGAAGAAGGGTTCGCATGTCGTTACTTTGACAGCTCTTTGTCCTGATGGTACTGAGCTGACTGCTGAATATCCTGTCGAATGTCAGGAAATCACTGATCCGCTTGTTAAGTACTATATTTATGGTGAAGATCCTAGTGTAGATCCTCCATTCCAGCCCGGTGCTTGGGATGCTGCAGCTATGCGTTTCAGCTCTACTGAAGGTGCACACCTGCCCACCATTCCCGATGATGTTTACTTTGGTCTGAAGACTCTGATCTTCGACGCATCAGATGTCAGTGCAGACTTTGATTTGAAGGTCATGAATGGTTGGTGGAGTAACACCTATTACGATCATGTAAAGTGGACATCAGGTTTGAACGAACTTCAGATCACTGAGACTATGGCTAAGGAGTGCGCTAAGGGTGGTGAAGGCCGTGACCTCGACCTCATGCTCTACAGTGGTTCTATGACGCTGAACTCTGTTTACTATGAGGAATAATCATTCCTTGACAGTATAATTATTTATAGGCTGACTCATTTAATTGAGTCAGCCTTTTATAGCAAAAAAATGACAAATAAAAGCAAACTACCTGGTGCCGTCCTCTATGTAAGTCTGTTGGCTTTCATTGCGTTTGTCGTATATATATTATACATCAACCTGGAGGTACTTTATACGGCACACGACCGTACCGAATTCATTTTCGGAACACCCTTCTTCCATACGCTCATATCGAAGCCCTTTGGCCTGATGCAGTATGTGGGAGCCTGGCTTACACAGCTATGCTACAGGCCGTCATTAGGTGCAAGTGTGATGATGATTATCTGGATCCTCGTATTCTGTGTGGGTGCCAAGGCATTCCGGTTACAGGCAAGTGCCTCTGCACTGATGCTCTTGCCTGTAGCCTGTCTGCTCACATCCATTGTCGATCTTGGCTATTGGATCTATATCTTCCCCGCCAAAGGCTATTGGTTCTCACAATCGGTAGGATATCTCATCATGTTGCTGCTCTTGTGGACAGCACGTTGCACCCCACGCAAATGGCATCTCGTCTGGTATCTGATAGCGGTTTGTATTTATCCAGTACTTGGATGGTTTGCTTTGCTATTTGTTTTATGCCTTACACTTGTCGAGAAACCCACCTGGCGTGAGTTTCTGGGGCTATTCCTGCTCATCTTTACAGCCAGCATCTGGCATACTCAGCTTTATTCATATCTGAGATCCGATGAGGTCGTGATGGCAGGCTTTCCTCGTTTTGAAACACCAACGGACAGTGTTGCACGCTTCTCCATTCCGTTCTGGGCATTAGGGGCAGTTACCGTACTCATTCCACTCTGTAGCAAATATCTGGCAAAGTGGTTTGTTCCGGCTTTGTGTGCCGTTGCCGGGATCGTGTTTACATCGTTGCTGATGTACTACGACCAGAACTATATCAACGAAATGCGCATGGTGCGCTATGCTTCCGACGATAACTGGCAGGAAGTCCTTCGTATGGCAGAAGAAGACAGGAAACCAACCAGCACAATGGTATTTCTGAAGAATATTGCCTTGATGAATGAAGGCGGATTATTAGACCGTTCGTTTAAATTGGGCAACGATGCTGCTAATATCAACAACCCCGATACGCTCCACGTCACCCTTTTGGACATCGCATCGCCTCTGGTCTATTATAACTACGGCATGATGAATGAAGCCATCCGCCTGAATTTCGAAAATGCCATACAGGCAGGCTTCTCACCCTTCTATTTGAAAATGCTTACTCGTTGCGCACTGGCTGTCGGGGATGAAAAACTGGTAGAACGCTATACCACGATCTTGCATCATCATCCGTTCTACGGCAACTGGCAACCGGCACCGGTTACAGAAAAGATAAGGGAACTGCAGAAATGCTACCCCGATGAGCTCACTGGCGTTGAGAACAGTGAGAGCTATATTGTCAATGGTATCAGCCTCTGGTACGAATCCGATAGTAAAGTGGCTTCGGAACAGGCATTGTTATATTCCATGCTGCGTTGCGACTCACGCCGCTTTTGGGCATCCTTACGCAACTATGTGAAGTTGCACCTCGACGAGCAGTTTCCCTTGCATGCGCAGGAAGCTTATATCCTGTTTATGGACAAGGCACCAGAAGAAAAACGCATGATGCTCCCAGTAGAGCAGTCTGTTTTTGAGCGTTACAAACAGTTCTGGGCAACCTTGGAAAGTCATGCAAAGCCTAGTATGACAATTGAACAGGTAGGTGAAGAGATGCGTGAAGAGTTTGGAGACACCTTTTGGTGGTATAACATCTTCGGAAGAAAACCTATTAATATAACTGGCAATATTGGAAACGACATTCATGCATAAGAAAACAATGAAAAGATATATCCGCCCCTATTTCCAACTTCTGGCTGTTGCCTTGTTGGTATTATCATGCGCGAATCATCCCTCCGTACCCTCTGCATCCTCTGTGGCCTCTGGCCTTCCAGCCATCTTCCCAGATTATTGCAATGTCACCGTGCCTTGCAACATTGCGCCACTCAACTTCATGCTTCCGTCTGACGAGTATGAGGCGTGCGTGGCACGTCTCACTACGCCCGATGGCCAGCAGCAGACCTACGGCGATGGTGTGAAGGTTCAGATACCCGAAACAGAATGGCACGACATGCTCGATACTTCAAAGGGTAAGAGCATCAAGGTAGAGGTTTGGGGACAGAAAGAAGGCGAATGGCTGTCGTTCAGCCCGTTTGAAATACATGTAGCCGAAGAGCCTATCGACAAGTATCTGTCGTACCGTCTCATCGAACCATCGTATGTCGCATGGACCTACATGGAAATCGCCCAGCGCAACCTCACCTCGTTCGAAGAATCTCAGATCTTCAACAATGAGATTACCATGAATAACAATAAAATAGGCCAGTGCATTAACTGCCACAGCTATCAGAACTACAAGACCGATAACATGCTCTTTCACGTGCGCCTCTCTAATAGTTGTACCGTTATTGTAAACGACGGTAAGGTCTCAAAAGTTAATCTGAAGCGCGACAATACCATCTCTGCAGGTGTCTATCCCTCATGGCATCCTACGGCCAAGCTGGTAGCATTCTCAACCAACCTGACACGGCAGGCTTTCCATACGTTAAATCCCAATAAGATTGAGGTTTACGATCTGGCCAGCGATTTGATTCTCTATGATGTAGAGAAAGACTCGGTGAGCATCGTCAGCAACGATTCCACCCTTTTGGAGATATATCCTACCTGGTCTCCTGATGGCAAATACCTCTATTACGGTAAGTCTGTACCGCTTCCGGAAGAGATGCGCGACAAGGATATCAGAACGACATACCCTAAAATACAATATAACCTCTACCGACGTTCCTTTGATTTGGCAACGCACAATTTCGGCGAAGAGGAATTGGTGTATGATGCTGCATCGGCCGATAAGAGCGTCACGTTGCCACGCATCAGTCCCGACGGCCGCTATCTGCTGTTTGCGATAGGACAGTATGGCTGTTTCCATAGCAGGCACCATGATGGTGACATCGTTTGTATACCAATGGATCAGTATACAGGCACAGCCCTCAACCCGGAAAACTCTTCGCCAATTGATCTCACCCTCGTCAACAGTGATGGCTATTCTGACAGCTACCCTTCATGGTCGAGCAACGGACATTGGATCATGCTTGCCAGCCGTCGTGACGATGACAACTACAGTCGTGTCTATTTTGCCTATTTCAACAATGGGAAAGTTGGGAAGGCATTCCTCTTGCCACAGGAAGACCCTGAACTGCATATCAGCCTTCTGAAGAGCTATAACCGTCCGGAGTTCATGATTGAACCTGTCAGAATCAGCGTCAACGAGTTTAGCAAGGTATTCTGATCAGGGCAGGAACATGTATACGAGCATGAAAAAGTATTGGTTGGTGTTTGTCTGCCTGATGACTCTGGTTCAGAATGCAGGAGCTCAGGAGTATTACATTCCTGATGACACGCCTGCCCACAGTCTTTCCTCTGCTTCTGATTATGCTCGTCTGTATGTAGGGGCGGTTGAGCCGCAGTACTCAAAAATGTTGTGGTACGACATCCCATATTATAACGGCAATACTGATATGTATAAGGGTCGTATCAGCTATCATGGCGTGGTCTATGAGGAGGTACAACTGCGTTTCGACCAATTAAAACAATGTGTTGTAGTTCTTCCTCCTGGGGGTAGAGTGTTTTGCCAGCCTGAACAGGTATTTATTGACTGGTTTGAGATGGATGGTCACAGATATGTGCATGATCCGGAGGATAGTTTACGATATGCATCTCTACTTTGTGATGGTAGTTTAAACGGTATTCGTTTATATCATAGCGTATGGAAGACCTATGGTCGCGAAAGATCTTTTGAAGGAAAGAGATATCTCAAGACTCTTGATACTGAAGAGCATTATATGCTCATTACTTCAGACGGGAAAATGTATCATGTGAAACGCGCTTCGGATGTCGCAAAACTTTTCCCTGAACAGAAAAAGCAGATAAAGCAATTTGCCAAGAAGAATCGTCTTTCCTTCTCAAAGAGTGAGCGCGAGAAAAGCCTCGTAAAAGTGGTGAGAAGCCTCTCCCCTGCCCCCTCGCAGATAGGGAAGGGGGAACAAAATGTCTTCCCTACAGAAGAAGTTGCAACAAAGAAATCTGTGGTAAATCCAGAAGCCTCCCCTATGGGGGAAGGCTTAGAAGGGGCTCTTCTTATCACCGGCATACCCGTTCTTGATAATGATTCGATTGCAAATGCAGTAGCTTCGGCAGATACGAAGGTGTATGTAGTCCCTGGCGTGAAGAAAGCAAAGGCAAGCATTGCAGATGATCAGGAACTTGACGAAATCGTCGTTGTCGGTGGTCGCCAGTCGGCTGTAAACAACATGATGATGGGTTCTGAGAAGTTCAAGCCCCAGATACTTAAAAATATTCCATCAGCCTTCGGCGAGTCGGATATTATGAAGATAGTGCTTACGCTGCCTGGTGTCACTACCGTTGGAGAGGCTTCAAGCGGATTTAATGTACGAGGTGGTGCAACCGACCAGAACCTCATACTTTTCAATGGAGGAACAGTGTATAATCCGTCACACCTGTTCGGACTGTTCACGTCGTTCAATTCCGATGCGGTTGAGGATGTGGAGCTGTTCAAGTCGAGTATTCCTGTAGAATATGGAGGTAGGATAAGCAGTGTACTGAAAGTGACGTCGAAGGAGGCAAATATGCAGAAGCTTACCGGCTCTGCAAGTATTGGTGCACTTACCAGTAAGGCCAATATTGAGATACCGATCGTTAAGGAACACGTATCGCTGCTATTAAATGGTCGTGCAACCTATAGTGACTGGATACTCAAGAAGTTGCCAGAAAAGAGCGGCTACAAAAACGGCACTGCAAACTTCTATGACTTGGGCGGTGTACTGACATGGAAACCCAATAGTATGCATCGCCTCAAGGTATATGGATATTGGAGTAAAGACAAGTTCTCGTTCAGTTCAAAGGATAGTTATGGCTATCAAAACCGTAACATCTCTGCTGAATGGCGCTCCATCTTGAATGAAAGAGTGACAGCTACACTTTCTGGCGGACTTGACCACTACGATTATTTCAATGAGGACAGGAACGTGCCTTCTATGGCTGCCCGATTGAGTTTTGGCATTGACCAGTTATGGGGTAAGCTGCATATTCGCCATCGTCTGAAAGAAAAGCATACTCTCTCTTATGGACTCTCTATACTTCATTACAATGTGCAGGCAGGAAAGTATGAGCCTATCGGGGGAGAATCGTGCATAAAGACAGATCAACTACAGAGAGAAAAGGCACTGGAGAGTGCTGCGTATATAGACTATGAGTGTTCACTCACAGAAAAGCTGTCGGTTTCTGCAGGCTTGCGTTATTCTATGTTCAATGCGCTTGGCCCTCGTGATGTGAATATATATCTAGACGGTGAACTTCCTACAGAGGAAACATTATTGGAAACGCGTCATGAAACAGGTATTATAAAAACCTATCATGCTCCAGAGTTACGCTTATCAGCCCGCTATTCCCTTCAGGAAAACCTTTCATTGAAGATAGGTTTCAACACGATGCATCAGTATATCCATAAAGTGTCGAATACTTCTATCATGTCCCCTACTGATATATGGAAGCTCTCCGACCTTAATATCAAGCCTCAGAATGGCTGGCAGGTGGCGGCTGGAGTCTATCATGAGACAGCCCGTAAAGAATATGAGTTCTCTGCAGAGATTTACTACAAGTACATTAACGATTATCTCAACTATCGCAGTTCTGCTGTCTTGTTGATGAACCCCCACCTTGAGACTGACGTTATCTCAACCAAGGGACAAGCCTACGGCATAGAACTTCAGGCGAAGAAGCCTTTAGGAAAGATAAATGGGTGGGTAAACTACACATTCTCACGTTCTTTGCTCCGTCAGGATGACAAGCGGGTGGCCACGCCTCTGAACGATGGCGAGTGGTACCCTGCAGAATATGACAGGCCACATGAAGTAAAGGCTGTACTCAACTACAAGTTTACCGAGAGATATAGCTTTTCAAGTAACTTCAACTATGCTACAGGCCGTCCGACAACACTGCCAGCCGGCAAATATTATGATTCGTATAATCAGAAATACATGCCATACTATACTGACCGCAACACCTACCGGATTCCTGACTATATGCGTTTGGATCTTGCGTTCAATATAGAGCCGACCCACAAACTGACGAGTTTTCTACACACGTCGTTCTCGATAGGTGTATATAATGCCCTTGCACGCAGAAATGCCTATTCAATCTATTACATCACCGAAGGAGGGCGAGTGACGGGGTATAAGTTATCTGTGTTTGGCACTGCCATTCCCTATGTTTCACTTAATATACGATTTAACTAAGATATGATGAAACTACAGAAATCGCTATATTATGTGCTATGCCTGATGGTATGTGTATGTACACTATCGGGCTGTATTGAAGAATACGAAGCAGACATTCCTTCAGAAGATTCCGACTTGCTCGTTGTCGAAGGCTCGATATGTGCTTCTCAATTGAATAAGTTTGTCCTGTCGCGCACACAGCCTGTCAATTCTTCCAATGTACCTCGGATGGTTACGGGAGCAAAAGTCATTGTACGCGGAACTGACGGTTCTGAATATCAGACACAGGCCGCCAATGACTATTATTCCTGTCAGATTGGTGCCCTCAATCCTGACGTGGAATACTATCTGCATATCGAGACTAATGGCGAGGTCTATGAATCTGAACCTCAGAGACCTCTTAGTACAGAAAAGATTTCAGAAGTGAACGTGCTGCAGGAGACACCAGAGAGTAGTCTCGATGTGCTTGTAACACCCGATGCCCCCTTCGATCCTAATAAGTTGAATTACTATTCGTGGACATACGAAGAGACATGGGAAGTGCATCCAGATTACACAACCCAGATATATTTCGATATCACGACATCTTCCGCAGTCTTTGATCCTAACCAGTTCCCTTCGCGAGGCTGGAAAAGTGCTGCTGGCACTACCATCTTGGTAAGTTCAAGTGCCAGCTACGAAGGACAGCACATCCGAAGAGTCAAGCTGTACGATATTGACCATGGCAATGAGCGAATGTATTATAAGTACAGTGGTCTGGTACATCAGCGTGCCATCTCAAAGGCTGAGTACGAGTATGAACTTGCACGGCGTCAGACAAGCACTGAGATGGGAGGTTTGTTCACACCGTTACCGTCTGCCCTACCTACCAATATCCATTGTCTTACGTCAGACAAGCACGTGATAGGATTTGTGGGATGCTCGTTGAACACGAGTGAATACAGGTTCTTCCTCGTTCCTAAGGATTATTCTATCGACCATCCTTATAAGAAAGACGCCCGCAAATGGCTTGACGATTGTAATGAGCAAGACTGCTACCGAATGGTAACGAAAGAGGGTATGTACCTGTGCGAATGGAAAGATGAAAGATATAAGCCCGGTGGCACGTTACAAACAGCCTGGGCCTATGACTACCAGCTTGATGTCAGATTACATGGTGCCACTGATATGAAACCTGATTATTGGGAAGATTAATTATGTTGAAGATGAGAAACAGAATATTGACACTGATAGCTGCGATGGTGCTTGCCATGAGTATCTTTGCTACGACTATTAGGACAGACCGCACATGGTATCTTGCCGGTGAGGCAATGGAAGTCAGCGTGACTGACGACGATGCCCAGATAGCATACGCAGAACTGTGTGATTTGCACAGTTTGGCAGCCGGTGTCGTAATAAGTCTTAAAGGAGGAGAGGGAACTGGCATTGTAGAACTGCCCCCCGACCTCCATAGCGGTTATTATGTTTTGTCAGTCTATTCACGCCACAATGCCGATGTGTCTCACTGCCTTGTCGCTGTCATAAATGCTCTTCACAAAAGTGCTGACGACGATATCAAATGGGTTGCCATCACGCATCCCGATTCCTTGAGCTATGTGTCAGCAAGTGGTCCTATTACGGATTTGGTAGACAAAAAGGATGTAGATGAGCGTGAGACGGAAGGCCATATCACTAAGGCGCGTATTAAGAACGTAGTTGATGGCAATACTTTCAAGGCCAGTCAGATTTATCCGTCCTTAAGTATCGTAGGGAAACAAATACATTATTTTGAGGGAAAGATGGTTAATGACTCACTGGCAGTCTTCTACACCTTCGGCATCCATGGTCGTCTGCCGTTAGTGCTCTCTGCCATGTCATCCACTGGTGTGAATCTGCCTATCGAGATGATAAATCCATTTGCCTCCCTGTTTCCTAAGCAGCTCCCGCATCTCATATTCAATTACAAGCGAAGTGAGGTGGAAGCCCGTTCCCTTGACATGCAGCGGCATCAGATTGCCATCAAACCCGCCAAGCGTGAACAAGACACGGCTGAAGAAGTTGTACCTTTAGACTACGAGGAAACGGTGTTAGGCACCAAACCTGATTTGACCTATAATCTAGATGAATACCGCCAGTTCCACACGATCAGGGAAGTACTGCTCGAATATGTTAGCTGTGTTAGAAATACAAAAATAAATGGTGTACAAAGGTTGATCGTCCGTAGAGAGCAGGACGTCTACAATAGTTCAATACCAACACTTGTACTGATCGACGGCATGCCTGTCAACGACATAGATCAACTTCTGAACTATGATGCCCGCCGCGTTCACCATATCAACATCTACGCCACCCAATACACATTTGGTAATGGTGTATATAATGGCATCCTGTCGTTTGTAACACGCTCTGGGCGACTCACGAACTATCCTATCGAACACAACATGCAGTATCTGGTTTATGATTTTCCAAGGTTAGGTAAGTGAGATTTAAAAACGTCAAAAAAGTAGGTTCGAATGAAGAAATTACATATAATAACTCACGCATCACACTTCACTGGCGAAGTACTCTTCACACTCCTCTTTGGTGTGGCTGTCTTCCTCTTCTTCGGACTGGCTTATCCACATCATCTACATTATCAGGAACAGTATCAGCTATTCCTCTTCGACAGCAACTATGTGTGGGAGATTGTGAAACTGCCAGGCGGTATAGCCGATCTGCTGGGACGCTTCTGCACACAGTTTTTCCTTTATGCATGGGTGGGGGCGCTTATCATTGCTGTTCTGCTCTCGCTGGTTCAACTGCTGATGCTCCGCCTGACCCAGTGGGGATGGCTCTATGGCCTGAGTTTTGTGCCCTCGTTCCTGCTCTGGCTCTTCCTGCTTGACGAGAATGCACTTTTAGGAGGCGTCTGGGCTGTCCTGCTTACGCAGTTCGCTATCTGGGGGCTTGTCCGTTTACCTGACGGATGGGTTCGCCGCATCCTAATTGTTGTCACCATTCCGATACTCTATTGGATGGCCTGGGGGGGTAGCCACTACCATCGCTACCCTTCATTCTTCCCTGCACTACTTTATGCTGCATGGCTGTCCACCATCATTCTCCCGTTCCTGGTCTGGATCTGTCGGAAGTGGATCACCGCTTCGAGCCGTTCTATTCTGCCGCTCTGCTCCTACGCATTGGTCGTTGCTATCATGGGAAGTCTCGTCTGGAAAAACGCTAATTTCAAGGCAGAGAAGGTGATGCAATACGACTTCATGGCCCGTTACCAGCAATGGAATCGTATACTTGAAACCATCAACGCTGAGAAACCTAACAACCAAGTTGGAGTGACGGTGCAGAATCTTGCCTTGGCGATGCGCGGCCAGCTCGTCGACCACTTGTTCGATTATAATCAGAATGGTATCGCAGGTCTGCTGCCCGATGTCCAAAGCGATGCGACCAGTCCTCTGCCTACAGCCGAGGCTTTCTATCAGTTGGGTATGATTTATGTCGCCCAACGAACAGTGTTCGAGGCTCAGGAAGCAATTCTTGACTTCCAGAAAAGTGGCCGATGCTACAAACGACTGGCACAGACTAATCTGATCATTGGCAGCTACGAAGTGGCACGCAAATATCTCCTTGCTCTGAAGAAAACCCTCTTCTATCGTGAATGGGCCAATGAGACTCTACCCCTGTTGGGGAATGAAGAGGCGATAGCCAAGCATCCTGAATACGGGCGTTTGCGCCAACTTGCATACAATAAGGATTATTACTTTAGCGACCATGTGACCCCGGAGATGCTCGAAAGCCTCTTCTTTAACAATACAGATAATCGTCTGGCCCTTGAATATCTGATGGCATACTATGTGCTGACTGACGACCGCGACAGCTATAAAGAATTACTACTTCACCTTCAAAAAGTTAAAAAATAGAGTTAAGAAAAATGGAAAAGATTCTATATACACTCCTCTCCCTTCTGCTGTTCTCTGCCTGTGCTACCGAAACTGTCAGTGATGCAAAGCAGGAAAATGTACTGCCTGATATCTATCCCGACTACCTCGGTGTTACCATTCCCGTGAATGTGGCGCCTCTTAACTTTAACCTGACCGATGAGAAAGCATTGCGTATTGATGCCCTCATTACTGACCGTCACGGACATAACCTGCACAGCCAAGGTGAAGAAACTGTAGACTTCGACCTTGACGACTGGCATACACTGCTCACTCAGAATAGTGGTGACTCGCTCATCGTGACAGTTTCAGCCAAATATGCCGATGGTTGGCATACCTATCTTCCTTTCCCGATCTATGTGAGTCCTGACAGTATCGACTACGGTATCTGCTTCCGCCTGATCGCACCAGGCTATGAGGTGTGGAGCAAAATGGGCATTTACGAACGCGACCTCTCCTCGTTCGATGAGCATCCGTTGATCGAGAATACACAGTTCGAGGGTTGCGTCAACTGCCATAGCTTCAACCGTGGCAACCCTGCCGATTTGAGCCTGCATATCCGTGGCCCGCACGGTGCCACACTGCTACGCCAAAACGGCGGTCCTCTTGCTGCCTACAACACTAAGACCGATCAGACGCTCGGTTTCTGTGTCTACCCCTACTGGCATCCTTCGGGACGATATATCGCTTATTCGACCAACGCCACAAGCCAGTTGTTCCACAATGCTGACCCCAACCGCATCGAGGTCTTCGATACCGCTTCCGACCTTCAGGTCTACGACGTAGAAAAAAATGAACTGCTGCTTTCGCCCATTATCAAACAAGACTCTGTCTATGAAACTTTTCCCGTCTTTTCGGCTGATGGCCGTTCACTCTATTTCTGTGCGGCCAACGCCATTCCTGAGGGTAGTCACCAGCTCGACTCGATCCACTACAATCTCTGTCGCATCGATTTCGATCCCGCGACGGGCAACTTCGGCAGTCGTATAGACACGATTGTCAATGCCAAGGCTCTGAACAAATCGGTATCTTTCCCTCGTCCCTCCTACGACGGACGTTTCCTTTGTTACACCCTCGCCGACTACGGACAATTCAGCATCTGGCATCATGAGGCCGACCTCTATCTGCTCGATCTCACTACAGGAGAGAGCCGCCCTATGACGGGTGCTAACTCTGAAGATACGGAATCGTTCCACAACTGGAGCACCAACTCACGCTGGCTCGTACTGAGTTCCCGTCGCGACGACGGACTCTTCACACGACCCTATTTCTGTCACGTCGATGGCAAGGGCATTGTCACCAAGGCATTCATGCTGCCACAGCGAAATCCACGCCGGTTCTATCGCAATCGGTTCCTTTCCTTCAATGTGCCAGATTTCATCATTCGCCCCACTTGCTTCGATGGTCGTCAGGCCAGTCGTATCATCAATGATAAATCCCGCAAAGACTTTGGCGTACGCAAATGACTGGGAAGTAGAGCGTTATCTCCGTTCCTCGTGCTCTCGCATATAGTCGCGGGGGGACATACCATAGAATTTCTTAAAAACGGTAGAGAATGATGCTGAATTGGAGAAACCACAGGCATACATAATCTCTGTGACGTTCATACCCTGAGTGGTAAGCAACTGGGCAGCCTTCTTCAGACGAATGTTACGGATGAAGTCGTGAGGTGTCTGGCCTGTCAGTTCCTTCATCTTACGATGCAGGTGGACACGGCTGATGCCTGCCTGGTCTGCAATCATATCCACGCTGAGATCAGAATTGCTGAGGTTCTTGTTGATGCATTCCATGATGCGCTCCAACAGTTTCTCGTCAGGAGACTTTAGGCGAATCTCGTCGACCTGCTCCTCCAAGTCATCGTTACGCTCGTACTTCAGGCGAAGGAGACGGTGGCTGTTGATGAGGTTAATGACGGTACGGCGCAGGATGTCCATATTAAACGGTTTGACAATATAGGCATCTGCACCTGTTTCCAGTCCTTCCAACTTGTCTTCGTCTCTGCTCTTGGCCGTCAGCAGAATCACAGGGATATAATTAGTGTTGGGATTCGACTTCAACTTAGAGCAGAGGGCATTACCATCAAGCTCGGGCATCATCACGTCACTGATGACAAGATCAGGAATGATGCGATGGATCTCACCGAGGGCTTCACGTCCGTTAGAGCAGGTCCTGACATCATAGTCGTTTGAAAGCTCGCTCTCCAGATAGTCTCTGATCTCATCATCATCTTCAGCGATGACAAGGGTCAGTCTGCGGTTTTGGGGCAGGTCGATGATCGGCATTGCCATCTCCTGCTCTTCCTCAAATACCGGTTCTTCTGCTACGACTGCATCTTCTTTCTTCAGGATCATTTCCTCTGGCTTCAGGTGCGCATTTCCCAGCGGGATGGTAATCACGAACTCACAGCCCTGCTTCAGATTATGGGCAGAGATCGTGCCGTGATGGAGTTCGACAAGCGATCGCGTCAGATCCAGACCAATGCCTGTGCCCGCATGACGGTCGTTGACGCTGGAGGCTGTCTGGTAGAATCTCTCGAAAATCTTATCAAGCTTGTCCTCAGGAATCTGCTCGCCATTGTCATGGATGGCGATGGTAGCATAGTGGTCATCATGTGTCAGTTCAATACCGATCTCACCACCAGAAGGCGTATATTTGAAGGCATTGGATATGACGTTCATCACAACCTTGTCAAAATTAGAACGGTCGATCCATACCGGCAGTGTCTCTGCATCGTGATTAAAGAACAGTGTGAGGTTCTTGGCCTTGGCCTGACTCTTGAACAGGTCGTAGATATCTTTTACAAAGCTGATAAGATCGGTCTCGCTCATGCGCATCTGCATCTGCCCCTTGTCAATCTTCCGAAGGTCCATCATCTGGTTGATCAGGCTGAGGATTCGCTCAGCATTGCGCTTGATGGTCTCGTAGACACTCTTGCGACTGGGGTCATTCTCATTTTTCAGCAGTGAGAGCAGAGGCGTGATGATCAGGGTCATTGGTGTACGGATCTCATGGCTCATATTCATGAAGAAGCGCAGCTTAGCCTCACCCATCTCCTCGGCATGAATATGTGCCTGCAGTCGGAGACGGCTCTGTTCACGATGCCTGCGGTAGGCCAGATACTGCCACACAAAGAGGCCGATCACCAGTGCGTAGAAGCAGTATGCCCACGCAGAACGGTACCAGGGACTATGGATGACCACTGTAAACACCCGCTCTGGTGTCTCCACATGATTACGCTCGGCTTTTACGCGGAAACGATAGGAGCCCTGAGGCAAATGGGAGAAAGAAAGTACATTGAGACCCGGCTGCAGTCGGATGAAGGGTTCACCATTGATACTATAGAGATAGGAGATATGCTCCGGATTCTCATAGGTTAACGTGGAGAACTGGATGGCAAAACTGTTGTCATGATAACTCAGCTCGAAGCGACGGCTGGCAAAGACGGTGGTGTCTGTCACTTGATAGTTGCCTGATTTGGAGTTGCCTGCTATGGGGACACCGTTGATGATGAAAGAGGTCAACTGCACATGAGCGTCCCACTTCCGCTGTGTGATGTCTGAAGGCCGGAACCAAGTGACTCCACCCGTACCGCCGAAGAGCAGTGTGCCATCGGCGGAGATGCAAGAGGATCCGTCGCTAAACTCATTACCCTGCAGACCGTCATCGGCAAAGTAGTTCTGAAACAGTCCGGTTTTAGGATCCAGACAACTCAGTCCGTGATTAGTACCTATCCACAGTTTGCCGTCAGGATGTCGCTCAATGGTGGAAATACCGTTATCAGGCAAACCGTTTTCACGTGTATAGTGCTTATCCACCTTTCCATTGAGAGTGTAGCAATAGAGACCATTGTTAGTTCCCACCCAGATGCGGCCGTCATATTCACGGGCGATTCTAACTGGAGTACTGTAATTGGGACTATTAGTGCCAAATGAGCTGATCCAGCTGTCGCGTTCAAGGTCCAGACAACAGAGTCCCATCGATGTGGAGACATAGATACGCTTGCCGTCGGGAGAAACACATATCTGCGACACATAGTTGTTCGTAAGACTGTTCAACTGACGGTTGGTCTCAGCGCCCTCCTTCATCATATAGCGTTTCAGGAAGTTGCCCTTGCTGTCCATACAGAGCAGACCGTATTTCAAGGTGGCGAGCCATAGATGACCTTGCTTGTCACAGTCTATATCCATCACTATGAGATGCTGGTCGTCAGGAAATACCACTGGGTGATACTGCTGGGAGGCAGGATCAATCCATCCTATGCCATCGCCATATGATCCCACCCAGATATGTCCATTGCCGTCTTCTTCGAGCGACATCACCGTTGAGGGAATACCACTCAGATAGTGTTTTAATGGTCGCATCTGTTTGTCAAAGCTATAGAGGCCATCCTTGTCAGTACCTATCCAGATGCGTCCCTGACTGTCGATGAGGGTACTGATGACACACGCATTGCCGATGAGATTTCGGGCACCCAGTTTGTAACCCATATAATTGAAGCCGGCAAACGAGATGGGCTGCATGTAAATGCCTTTCTGCAGAAGGCCGAACCAAAGATTACCGCTCTTGTCCTCGGTAATGGAATAGACCTTGCTTTTGGCCAAGTCAACCTCCATACTGAAGAAGGGATTGTCGATGACCTGATCATTCTGCGATTCGTAAATGGCAATGCCCTGACCGTCATATCCGATGATGATATTTCCGAAATGGTCACAATATAGTGAGGATACAGAATGCCCGTCGGTTCCTTCGATATGCACGAAGTCATTACCACTTAGGCGGAAGACACCGGAATTGGTAGTGCCCACGTAGATGACGCCTTGAGGGTCTTCACAGAGGCTGTAGAATATCAGGTCATTGCGGTCCGTGAGATAATGCTTGACACTCTGACCGTCATAACAGACAACACCTCTACTGTCAGCCACGAGCCAGAGACGCCCCTTCTTGTCCTCAATCATGGAGTTGATGGTATGGAATCCGGCAAGCGGGCCACCGAGCTGGGTGGCATGCGACTTGTCGGAGAACTTCAACACACCGAGTCCGGATGTGCCGGCGAGTACTTCTCCGTTCTTACGCTCCAAGAAGCAATTGGCATAACAATTACCTTTCTGCCCCTTGAGGTCAGTCATCGTCACATTGTTGAACACCCTGCCGTCCCAGGTCTGCAGGGAACCGTACATACCGAAATAGAACAGACCGTTACGATCCTGCATGATGGTATTTACATAGTTACTGGCAAGCGACTTGTCACTGGCATTCTCCCGACGGATGACACGGAACTGATAACCATCGTAACGGTTGATACCGTCACGGGTGGACGCCCATAGGAATCCTTCGCGGTCGATATAGACTTGAGTGACAAAACTACTAGAAAGTTGTTTGTCAGGATTGAAGAATTTTCCTGTCTGCGCATGGGTGCTTATAGACAGAAAAATAGTTATAATAGTTAGTAATGACCTAGGCCACATGTTTTGAGTAACGCTTAATTCCGGGGCAAAGTTAATACTTTTTTGCGATTATAAAAAAAAAATGCGACAAAAAATAAAGTTCATGAGACATATATTGATGTTTTTATGCAAAATAATAGCTAACTTTGCACCCAAAATCAAAATAATAACTACATGATACAAGCAAAATACCAAGGACTAAAAGTATGTTTAGCCATTTTGTTGTCTGCCGCCCTTCCGTTAGGGTGCATGGCCGCCGAAGAGTTTGTCGTGTTCCAGTCGGCAACGGGTACGTGGCCGCTGAAAGATGTTACCATCGGTTTTGCCGACAAGGAGCATAGTTGTGTACAAAAAGCCGTGTTCAGTCTTCAGACCGACTTCCAGAAAGTGACAGGTGTGTGGCCCCAGCATAGCGAAAGCGATGCAAAAATAGTGATCGGCACCGTCGGCCAGAATGCACAGATCGACATGTGGGTCAAGCAAGGCTTGCTCCATGACCTGAAAGGCAAGACAGAGAAGTATATCATTAAGACCATTGGCAGACAGCTTGTCATTGCAGGCAGCGACAAGCGAGGCACTGTCTATGGTATCTATGAGCTGTCGAGACAGATCGGTGTCTCTCCTTGGCACTATTGGGCTGACGTCCCTATTGAAAAACATCCTGAGCTCTTTATCAAAGAGGGCGAATATACGGATGGAGAGCCTGCCATACGTTATCGCGGACTGTTCCTCAATGACGAGGCCCCATGTCTGACCTCATGGGTGAAGAACACTTTCGGCACGGACTACGGCGACCATCGATTCTACGAGAAAGTGTTTGAGCTGATTCTTCGTCTGAAGGGCAACTACCTATGGCCTGCCATGTGGGGCTGGGCTTTTTACGCCGACGACCCTGAGAACCTGAAGACGGCTGATGCCATGGGGGTGATGATGGGCACGTCGCACCATGAACCGATGGCCCGCAACCATCAGGAATATGCCCGCGACCGCAAGGGATGGGGTGCATGGAACTATTCCACGAACAAAGAGAACCTCGACCGTTTCTTCCGTGAGGGCATTGAGCGAATGAAGGGTACCGATGACATCGTCACCATCGGTATGCGCGGCGATGGTGACGAGGCCATGGGCAACGGCACGGACACCAAACTGCTGGAGAATATCATCGACAACCAGCGCCGTATCATCAAGGAAGTGACGAAACGTCCGGCCAAGGAGACACCGCAGATATGGGCATTGTATAAAGAGGTACAGGACTACTACGATGCAGGACTGCGGGTACCCGATGACGTGACGGTGCTACTCTGCGACGATAACTGGGGCAATGTGCGACGCCTTCCGACAGCACAGGAGAAACTGCGCAAGGGCGGTTGGGGACTATACTACCATGTTGACTACGTGGGAGCTCCCCGAAACTCGAAATGGATTAATGTCACACCTATCCAGAACATGTGGGAACAGCTTCAGCTTGCCTATAACGGTGGTATCCAGAAACTTTGGATTCTGAACGTAGGCGACTTAAAACCTATGGAATATCCCATCCAGCTGTTCATGGACATGGCGTGGAATCCCTCGAAATATCAGGTGGATAATCTGCTTGATCACACTCGTGACTTCTGTGCCGAGAACTTTGGCAAAGAACAGGCAGAGGAAGCTGCATCGATCTTGAATCTTGTCTGTAAGTACAATGGCCGTATTACGGCAGAGATGCTAGATGCGAGAACGTATACGACAGAGGAGTTTGCACAGGTGGTCAGTGAGTATCAGGCTCTGGAGACTCGCGCCTTGCGGCAGTTCATCACCTTGCGTGAAGACCAGCGTGACGCTTATCGTCAGATCATCCTCTTTCCCGTACAGGCCATGGGCAACATCTATGAGATGTACTATGCACAGGCCATGAACCATGCGCTGGCAGCTCAGGGTGATCCTGATGCCAACTGCTGGGCAGAACGCTGTCGTCAGGCATTCCTGCGCGACTCTCTGCTCTGTTTGCAATACAACAAGGAGATTGCCGGGGGCAAATGGGACGGTATGATGACGCAAAAGCACATCAGCTATAAGGACTGGAACGACTGGTTCAAGGCCGATGTCTGTCCCGATCTGAAGACCGTGCCTGAACCCGAAGTGGGTCCGACTTTCAGTCCTCGCGACGGCTATATCAGCATGGAGGCCGAACATGCCTTCCAAAAAGTCTCTATGGACGGTGCGGAATGGACTGTCATCCCCTATATGGGCCGTACGCTGAGCGGTATCGCCCTGATGCCTTACACCACCGATACTGGCGATGCAAAGCTCATCTACCGATTCAAAGCCAAAGGCCAGAAGACTGCCAAGGTTCATATCGTTACCAAGTCTACCCTTGATTTCCTCGACAAGGGCGGTCTTGTCTATGATGTGTCTATCGACAAGGGGCAGCCTGTAAACGTCAACTTCAACAGCAACTTGAACGAGAAGCCAGAGAACATCTACAGTATCTACTACCCCACCGTAGCCCGTCGTGTGGTGGAAAAGACAGTGGAGTTGCCGCTTGACGATAGTCTCGACACCCATATCCTGACGTTGCATCCTCAGGATCCCGGTATTGTGTTTGAGAAGATCGTCATCGACTTTGGTGGTTATCAGCGCCAGTATCTGTTTGGAAAGGAGTCGCCCAAGAATTATGAGAAGTTAAATGATATAGAAAAGTAATGTTATGATAATTGTTGATGCACATAGCCACCTGTGGCTAAAACAGAATACAACATGGAATGGTAAGGTCATCAAATCCAAAAAGAACGGTCGTTCGATCTTTCTTGGTGAAGAAGTACAGATGATACCGCCATTCATGATTGACGGAAGGAACACGGCTGAAGTCTTTCTGTCGAACATGGACTATGCCCAAGTGTCTGCTGCCGTCGTCGTACAGGAACTGATTGACGGCTGTCAGAACCGTTATCTCCAGAAAGTGGGTGAGAAATACCCTGACCGTTTTATTGTCTGCGGCATGGTGAACTTCTTCCAGCCCAACCTCCGTCTGCAGTCACAAGTACTTCTCGACAGCGACTTTCAAGGGCTGGCCATTCCTGGTCATCGTCTCATAACCGACGAACAACATCTGGCACTCAACTCCCCTGAGATGATCAAGATGTTCAAACTGATGGAAGAGCGCAATGCCTTCCTCTCCATCACACTCGCCGATGGCGACGTTCAGGTGGGAGAAATGAAGGAAGTGATCAGCGAATGTCCAAACTTACGTATCGCCATCGGTCATTTAGGCATGGCCAATCCTCCGCAGTCACCCATTTGGAAGAACAGAAGCTGGCAGGAACAGATACGTCTGGCTCAGCATGACCATGTAATGGTGGAGTCGGGAGGCATCACATGGCTCTACAACTCTGAATTCTATCCTTTCCCCTCCGCTGTCCGTGCCGTACGCGAGGCTGCCGGGCTGGTGGGCATGGAGAAACTGATGTGGGGCAGTGACTATCCACGTACCATCACGGCTATCACCTACCGCATGAGCTACGACTTCATACTCAAGAGCAAGGAACTTTCAGGGACAGAGAAGCAGCTGTTCCTCGGCGAAAATGCCTGCCGGTTCTATGGTATAAAAAATCCGATGGAATTGCCCTATATTAAGAATATGTCTGAGTGAATCCTACGAAATCAGGACTTTTAGGAAAGGTTAACATCAAAGCATCATCCCATGATACGATTCACAAAGTATATGTAACGCAGAAAAAAAACGTTTTCACGGAAACTGCGTACCTTTGCAGCAGAAATCAGTCTGACAGCTGGTTTCTGCTGCTATTTGTGTATAATTAAAGACAAGAGATATGAAGAAACTTATTTCAACTATTCTGCTGAGTGTGCTCGCCCTGACGGTGAACGCTCAGAATCCTGACCCCAATTTCTACATTTTCCTCTGCTTCGGACAATCAAACATGGAGGGCGCTGCCCGTCCTGAAGCACAGGACATCGCCAGTCCAGGACCAAGGTTCCTGTTGATGCCTGCCGTCGACGATCCGCAGCGCGGCCGTAAGATGGGTGAGTGGTGCGAGGCCTCCGCTCCCCTCTGTCGTCCCAACACTGGTCTGACGCCAGCCGACTGGTTCGGACGCACCATGATCAAGACGTTGCCCGAGAATATCCGTGTAGGTGTAATCCACGTGGCTATTGGTGGCATCGACATCAAGGGATTCCTCCCTGACAGCATCTCGAGCTATATCAAGAAGGCCCCAGGCTGGATGATTCCCATGCTTGCTGCGTATGACAACAACCCCTACGAGCGCCTCATCACTTTGGCCAAGAAGGCTCAGAAAGACGGTGTCATCAAGGGCGTGCTGATGCATCAGGGTGAGACGAACACCGGCGATCCCAAGTGGGCCGGCATGGTACAGCAGGTGTACGACAACATGCTCGGCGACCTGCAGCTGAAGCCTGAGGAGGTGCCCATCCTCGTGGGTGAGGTGGTTCAGGCCAATGGCGAAGGTGTATGCATTGGCTGTAACAAGCAGATCAACGACCTGCCAAAGACCCTCCACACCGCTCAGGTCATTTCTTCTACGGGCTGCACCAACGGTCCCGACAAATTGCATTTCGATGCTGCGGGTTATCGTGAACTCGGAACCCGATACGGTGAGCGAATGCTCGAACTGCTGGGTTATCAGGTGAAGAAACCATTCGACGTGCCTGAGGATGCTTTCATCGCCGAGACCACCATCCCCGGCAATGACTTCCCGAAGGTCGACAAGGAAGGTCGTGCCTATTTCCGTCTGGATGCCCCTGAGGCTACCAGTGCTATTGTTGACATTTGTGGTAAGAAGTATGACATGCGCCGCGACGAGAAAGGCATCTGGTGCGCCGTCACCGATCCTCTCGTAGCCGGATTCCACTACTATTTCATGAATATCGGTGGCGTGAAGTTCATCGACCCGGCTACGGAGACCTTCTTCGGCTGCAACCGCGAATCAGGCGGTATCGAGATTCCTGAGGGGCCAGAGGGCGACTATTACCGTCCTCAGCAGGGCATCGCTCACGGACAAGTTCGCTCCATCTACTATTTTGCTGAATCTACCCAGGAGTGGCGCCATGCCATGGTCTATACCCCTGCCGAATATGAACTGAAGGCTAATGCCAAGAAGCGCTATCCCGTGCTCTACCTGCAGCACGGCATGGGCGAGGACGAGACAGGCTGGAGCAAGCAGGGCCACATGCAGCACATCCTGGACAATGCCATTGCCAAGGGCGAGGCAGTACCTATGATTGTCGTCATGGAGAGTGGTGATGTCAAGGCTCCTTTCCATGGCGGAGACAACCGCCAGGGAATGAGCACCTATGGCAATTCGTTCTACAAGGTCATGATTCAAGACCTTATTCCCACCATCGACCGTGAGTTCCGTACCCTCTCCGACCGCAACCATCGCGCCATGGCAGGACTCTCATGGGGAGGCCACCAGACCTTCGATGTCGTATTGAACAACATGGATAAGTTCTCGTATATGGGAACCTTCAGCGGTGCCATCTTCGGCCTTGACTTGAAAACGGCCTACAACGGTATTTTCACCCGTCCCGATGAGTTCAATAAGAATATCCGCTGCCTCTTCATGATGATTGGCACAGAGGGCATGGACAAGATGTTCGGAACAAAGAAACTCGTCGACGATCTCAACGCACTAGGCATCAATGCCCACTACTACGAGTCGCAGGGCACCGACCATGAGTGGCTCACCTGGCGCCGTGGCTTCAAGCAGTTCCTCCCTTACCTTTTTAAATAAGAAGCTTGTAAGCACCATCCAAATAATTGTATAATAGACTTATAAATTTTAGAAAATGAAAAAATTACTTTTTGCGCTAACGCTTATCGCCGTAGGCAGTCTGACTGCTTCGGCACAGTGGGGACGACCCATTGACTATTCGGCAGGACCTGGACTGAAGGATGCCTACAAAGATTACTTTACCATCGGCGTGGCCGTGAACAAGGCCAACGTGTCTGATCCTGCTCAGATGGAGATCATCAAGAAGCAGTTTAACAGCGTGACCGCTGAGAATGCTTGGAAGCCAGGCGAGATTCACCCGAAGGAGGGTGTATGGAACTTCGGCTTAGCAGACAGCATAGCTAATTTCTGTCGTGAGAATGGTATCAAGATGCGCGGACACTGCCTCTGCTGGCACAGCCAGTTTGCCGACTGGATGTTTACTGACAAGAAGGGAAAGCCCGTCAAGAAGGAAGTATTCTATGAGCGTCTGCGCGACCATATCCATACGGTGGTGAACCGTTATAAGGACGTGGTCTATGCCTGGGACGTGGTGAACGAGGCCATGGCCGACGACGGCCGTCCGTTCGAATTTGTTGACGGTAAGTTGGTCAAGGCCAGTCCTTATCGTCAGAGTCGCCATTTCAAGCTCTGCGGCGATGAGTTCATTGCCAAGGCTTTCGAATTTGCCCGTGAGGCCGATCCCACCGGTGTGCTCATCTACAACGACTACAGCTGTGTGGACAACGGCAAGCGCGAGCGTATCTACGAGATGGTCAAGAAGATGAAGGAGGCTGGTGTGCCCATCGACGGTATCGGCATGCAGGGCCACTACAACATCTACTTCCCCGATGAGGAGCAACTTGAGAAGGCCATCAACCGTTTCAAAGAGATTGTCAAAATCATCCACATCACTGAGCTCGACCTCCGTACCAACACCGAGACTGGTGGCCAGCTGATGTTCTCCCGTGGTGAGGCAAAGCCCCAGGCAGGCTATATCGGCACCCTGCAGGAAGACCAGTACGCACGTCTGTTCAAGATCTTCCGCAAGCATGCCGACGTCATCAAGAACGTGACCTTCTGGAATCTCAGCGACAAGGACTCCTGGCTGGGTGTGAACAACCATCCGCTGCCCTTCGACGAGAACTTCAAGGCTAAGCGCTCGCTCCAGATCATCCGCGACTTCGATGCCGCTGCCGACAAGCGCGTTCCGAAGGACGACTGGGTGCCCAACCCCATGAACCAGCCCGGACAGGAGTATCCGCAGGTGAACAGCGAGGGCTTCGCACGCTTCCGTGTAGAGGCTCCCGATGCCAAGTCAGTGATTGTCAGCCTCGGTCTTGGTGGCCGTGGCGGTACGGTGCTGCGCAAGAATAAGGAAGGTGTATGGGTAGGAACCACCGAGGGTCCGATGGATCCCGGCTTCCACTACTATCACCTGACTATCGACGGTGGCGTGGTCAACGATCCCGGCACCCACAACTACTTCGGCTCCTGCCGTTGGGAGAGCGGTATCGAGATTCCCGCTCCCGATCAGGATTTCTACGCCTGGCGCAAGGACATTCCTCATGGCAACATCCAGCAGGTGAACTTCTGGTCTGAGAGCACCGGCAAGATGCAGACCGCCAACGTATATCTGCCCGACGGTTACGGCAAACTCGTAAAAGGGAAGAACGGCAAACTCACTCAGGAGCGCTACCCTGTACTCTACCTGCAGCACGGCTGGGGTGAGAACGAGACCAGCTGGCCCGTACAAGGTAAGGCCGGCATCATCATGGATAACCTGATTGCCGACGGCAAGATCAAGCCCTTCATTGTGGTGATGGCGTATGGTCTGACCAACGACTTCAAGTTCGGTACCATTGGAAAGTTCACCGCCGAGGAGTTCGAGAAGCTGCTCATCGACGAGCTCATCCCCGTTATCGACAAGCAGTTCCTCACCAAGCCCGACAAGTGGAACCGTGCGATGGCCGGTCTCTCGATGGGTGGCATGGAGACGAAGCTCATCACTCTGCGTCGTCCTGAGGTGTTCGGCTACTGGGGTCTTCTCTCTGGCGGTACCTATATGCCTGAGGAAATCAAGGATCCCAAGTGCGTGAAATACATCTTCGTTGGCTGCGGTGACAAGGAGAACCCCGACGGCATCAACAAGAGCGTCGAGGCCCTGAAGGCTGCCGGCTTCAATGCCGAAGGTCTGGTTTCGGAAGGTACTGCACATGAGTTCCTTACGTGGCGCCGCTGTCTCGAAAAGATGGCTCAGAGCCTGTTTAAATAAGAAAAAGTGAAGAAAAAATGCACTTTTTTTAGGTATGAAACAAATGAAAAAGTATATGTAACATAAAAATAAAAGACTTTCAGAAATTTGTTATATCTTTGCAGCAGAAAAGAAATTAAATAGGTTAAAATTGTTTTAGTTATATTAGTAGTTAGTAGTTTTTCCTTCCTCGGGACTCAAGAATAGCGATTCTTGTCCCGAGGTTTTTTATTTTCCGAAAAAATGTGTATCTTTGCACCGACTTAAAACCATAACGAAATGAAACGAATCGTAACATTAATGGTGGCCTGCGCCATGGGCGTACTGACTGCCACAGCCCAGCAGCATACGCTCTGGTACAGCAAACCCGCCGCCCACTGGTTGGAGGCCCTGCCCATTGGCAATTCCCAGTTGGGGGCTATGATCTATGGGGGCGTAGAGACTGAAGAAATCCAGGTCAATGAAGAGACTTTCTGGAGCGGCTCACCTTATTCAAATAATAGTATGGAGTCGAAGGAGCATCTGCAAGAGGTGCGCCAGCTGATCTTCGCCGGCAAGGAGAAGGATGCCCACGACCTCATCGAGAGGCATTTTATCAAGGGTCCCCACGGCATGCGCTATCTGCCTTTGGGCAGCATCATGCTCAATTTTCAGGGGCAGGACAAAGCCAGCGACTATCGTCGTCAGCTGAACCTTGGTAATGCCATCGCGACTACCCGCTATACCGTCGACGGAGTCACCTTCCTGCGTACCTGCTTCGCCTCACAGGCAGACAACGTCATTGTCATGCGCATCGAAGCGAGCCGAAAAGGGGCATTGCGCTTCAATGTCAGGTTCGATAGTCAGTTGGAAACCAAACGTAGCGTGGAGGGGCACCAGTTGATAGCCGTTGTACAGAACGTGGAGCAGGAGGGCGTTCCTGCCAGTCTGCATGCAGAGTGCCGCACGGAGGTCACAACCGACGGCAGCATTGTTGAAGATACAGAGGGACTGAGTGTCATGAACGCTACTACGGCCACACTCTACATAACCGCAGCCACCAACTTCGTCAATTACCATGATGTCAGCGGCACACCCACCCAAAAGAACATTCAGTGTATTGCCGGAGCAAAGCGCAAGAACTATCTGCGGCTCGTTAACGATCACGTGGAAAAATACCGCAGACAGTATGACCGCGTCACGCTCACCCTGCCAAAGACAGAAACTTCAGGACTAGAGACCGACAAGCGTCTCGCTGCTTTCGACGGCACCGACCTCGACATGGTTTCCCTCATGATGCAGTACGGACGCTATCTGCTCATTTCTTCATCGCAGCCAGGTGGTCAGCCAGCCAACCTGCAGGGCGTATGGAACGACAAAGTCAATGCAGCCTGGGATTCGAAATACACCATCAATATCAATGCTGAGATGAACTACTGGCCAGCCCTGATAGGCAACCTTGCCGAAACCCAGCAGCCCCTGTTCTCAATGATTCGCGACTTGAGTGTAACGGGAGCAAAGACAGCCCAGGAGATGTATGGCTGCCGTGGGTGGGTGGCCCATCATAACACTGATCTCTGGCGCATAGCCGGACCTGTAGACGGTACGCCATGGGGTATGTTCCCCACAGGAGGTGCCTGGTTGACGACCCATCTCTGGCAACACTACCTGTATACGGGCGATAAGCAATTCCTGGCCAATAACTATGACGTAATGAAGGGAGCAGCCGATTTCCTGATGGACTATATGCAGATATACCCCGCCGACGGAGAACTGAAGAATGCCGCAGGCTGGCTGATGACCGTTCCTACCGTATCACCAGAACATGGTCCACAGGGCAAGGACACAAATGTCACTGCCGGCTCGACAATGGACAACCAGATTGTGTTCGACGTGCTGAGTCAAGTCATCGCCGCCGCCAAGATTCTCGGCAAAGAAAACTCTTCAATCTCCGATCTTCAATCCTCAATCCAAAAGCTGCCGCCCATGCAGATAGGTCGTTACGGTCAGCTTCAAGAATGGTTGATCGATGCCGACGATCCTACTGACGAACACCGTCATATCTCGCACCTCTATGGTCTGTATCCCTCTAATCAGATATCGCCATACACCCACCCTGAACTGTTCACGGCTGCTGCCAATACACTGAAACAGCGCGGTGACATGGCCACAGGCTGGAGCCTCGGATGGAAAATCAACTTCTGGGCACGTATGCTCGATGGCAATCATGCATTCCAGATTATCAAGAACCTGTTGACAACGATACCTGCCACCACTGAATGGGGGCCCCGGGGCGGCACTTACCCCAACCTCTTCGATGCCCATCCGCCATTCCAGATCGACGGCAACTTCGGCTGTGCCGCAGGTATCTGCGAGATGCTCTTACAGAGTCATGATGGAGCCGTCCACCTGTTACCTGCCCTGCCCGACAGTTGGTCTGACGGTGAGGTCAAAGGTTTACAGACTCGCGGTGCCTTTACGATAGACATGAAATGGAAGGAAGGCTGCTTACAGGAGACTACCATCAAGTCTAAGATTGGAGGTACACTGCGCCTGCGTTCCTACGTACCCCTTCAAGGCAGCGGACTGAAACCGGCCTCTGGCGAATGCCCCAATCCACTTCTAGCTCCTGCCAGTATCCGTGAGCCCCTCAAGTCGTCGGAACTCACCTCCTTCGAACTGCTGCCTGTAAGGAAAGTCTATGAATACGACATCGAAACATTGCCTGGCGGTATTTATCATCTGACAAAGTGACCTTTATTTGACCAATGTTACACCAGACAAAGTATATGAGACATGAGCGAATGCCCGTGTCTCATTTTTTTCTTAACTTTGCACCCAGAAACAAGTAACGCAACAGTATATGTATTATCAACTATCCCTACGAAGTAATTACCTAACTTTATTATCAACCGTATTTATGTTCTGTGCCGGCCTGACAGCGTCGGCACAGACTTTTCCTTACCAGAACCCTGACCTCAATGCCAGGGAACGCGCTGTTGACCTCTGCAGCCGCCTGACGCTGGAGGAAAAAGCCATGCTGATGCTCGATGAGAGTCCTGCCATTCCTCGGCTCGGCATCAAGAAGTTCTTCTGGTGGAGCGAGGCACTGCATGGTGCGGCCAATATGGGTAACGTGACGAATTTCCCAGAGCCAGTAGGCATGGCAGCATCGTTCAACCCGGAATTGCTGTATAAGGTGTTCGACGTGGCCAGCACGGAGTTCCGCGCCCAGTACAACCACCGTATGTACGACCTGAAGGGCGAGGACATGAAGATGCGCAGTCTCAGCGTCTGGACGCCTAATGTGAACATCTTCCGCGATCCACGCTGGGGACGCGGACAGGAGACCTACGGCGAGGATCCCTATCTGACCTCCGTCATGGGTATCCAGGTGGTCAAGGGCCTGCAAGGTCCCGAGGATGCCAAGTATCGCAAGCTCTGGGCCTGTGCCAAGCACTATGCCGTACACAGCGGTCCCGAGTACACCCGTCATACGGCCAATCTCACCGACGTGTCTGCCCGCGACTTCTGGGAGACCTACATGCCCGCCTTCAAGACCCTTGTGAAGGATGCCAAAGTCCGTGAGGTAATGTGTGCTTACCAGCGTCTCGACGACGATCCCTGCTGCGGCTCTACCCGTCTGCTCCAGCAGATCCTGCGCGACGAATGGGGCTTCCAGTACCTGGTCGTCAGTGACTGTGGTGCCGTCAGCGACTTCTACGAGAACCACAAGTCATCCTCTGATGCCGTCCATGGTACGGCGAAAGCTGTTTGGGCAGGTACAGACGTGGAATGTGGCTTCAGCTATCCCTACAAGACCATACCCGAGGCTGTCAAAAGAGGCCTGCTCACAGAGGCAGAGGTCGACAAGCATGTCATCCGTCTTCTTGAAGGCCGCTTCGACCTGGGCGAGATGGACGATCCCTCACTCGTGGAGTGGTCGAAGATTCCCTACTCCGCCATGTCCACAAAGGCTTCCGCACAGATTGCCCTCGACATGGCCCGTCAAACCATCGTCCTGCTACAGAACAAAGGTAATATCCTGCCGCTTAGGAAGAATGCGGAGAAGATTGCCGTCATCGGCCCCAACGCTGATAACGAGCCGATGATGTGGGGTAACTACAATGGTACGCCCAATCACACCATCACCATCCTCGACGGCATCAAGGCCAAGCAGAAGAAGCTCGTCTATATCCCCGGCTGCGACCTGACCTACAACCAGGTGATGGAGTGCCATCTCGCCTCCGACTGTGTCACTCCAGATGGCAAGAAAGGCCTGAAGGGCACATTCTGGAACAACACGAAGATGGAGGGTAAGCCCTTCACCACCGAGACCTATACGAAACCTGTTAATGTCACCACAGCCGGCATGCATGTCTTTGCGCCCAACCTGCCCATTGAGGACTTCTCAGCCAAATATGAGACCACCTTCACCCCGAAGGAGGCAGGCGAGTATGTGCTGAACGTGGAATCTACGGGCCATTTCGAAGTTTACGTCAACGGTGAGCGGAAAATCATGCAACATACCTGGCGCGCCACACCTACCCGTACTGTTCTTCAAGCAGAGAAGGGACAGCCGTTCAAGATTGAGGTGCGTTTCCAGACCGTGAAGACCTGGGGTGCCTCGATGAAAATCGACGTGGCCCGTGAGCTGCCTATCGACTACCAGCAGACCATCGCCCAGCTGAAGGGTATCGACAAGGTCATCTTCTGCGGTGGTATTGCACCCAGCCTCGAAGGAGAGGAGATGCCCGTCAATATCGAAGGCTTCAAGGGAGGCGACCGTACCAGTATCGAACTGCCCAAGGTGCAGCGCGAGTTCCTCAAGGCCCTGAAGGCAGCCGGCAAGCAGGTCATCTACGTCAACTGCTCCGGCTCAGCCATCGCCCTGGAGCCCGAAACAGAGAGCTGCGATGCCATCGTACAGGCCTGGTATCCTGGTCAGGAGGGCGGCACGGCCGTTGCCGATGTCCTTTTCGGCGACTATAACCCCTCAGGCAAACTCTCTGTCACCTTCTATAAGAACGACAGCCAACTGCCCGACTACGAGGACTACTCGATGAAGGGCCGCACCTACCGCTACTTCAGCGATGCCCTCTTCCCCTTCGGCTACGGTCTCAGCTATACAGACTTCGAGATTGGCGAGGCCAAGATAGAGGGAAAGAACGGTAACTATCAGGTGACCATACCTGTTGTCAACAAGGGACTGAAGAACGGCACGGAGATCGTACAGCTTTACATCCGTGACCTCTCCGATAAGGAAGGCCCCCTGAAGTCGCTGCGCGCCTTCCAACGAGTCGACGTGAAGGCTGGCCAGACAGCCATTGCCACCCTATCGCTCACGCCCAAGAGCTTTGAGTTCTGGGATGCTGCCACAAACACCATGCGGACCAAACCAGGACAATACGAGATTCTCTACGGAAACAGCTCAAACGACGGCGCTCTCAAGAAACTCAGTATTACGCTATAAAAAAATGGAAGCCTCTCCTGACTTCGTCGATGCGTCACCCTAATCACCTTTTGTGGTATCCATTTCGAACAATTGCTTGATGGCTTTCTGCTCTTCCGTGAGAAACAGCGTTCGCTTTGACACC